>Ga0070715_10000070_pt1 | contig 32975 bp, 66 predicted proteins | sample LARL111metaG_FD_71394 | JGI IMG/M metagenome (GOLD analysis project Ga0070715, IMG submission 71394) | Corn, switchgrass and miscanthus rhizosphere microbial communities from Kellogg Biological Station, Michigan, USA - LAR L11-1 metaG | ecosystem: Host-associated > Plants > Roots > Rhizosphere ... | reverse complement strand
CTCGTCGGTCGGGCCTTGGATCAGCACCGTCGCCAGCCCGTCGAACGGCCGCCAGTCGCCGACGCCTTTCAGGTCGCCGATGCGGAACTCCACCGTCGGGTCCAGGGCCAGCCACAGCGCGAGCGCCCGCAGACTGGCCGTCTTGCCCTGGTTAGACTTGCCGGTGACCAGCACATGCCGCTGAAACACCGACACCGGCGCCGGGTCACCCCGCAGATCCATGCCCCACGGCGCGTGCCCGGTGTAGAAGTCCGCGACCAGCTCCACGTCGTAGGTGAGCGGGGACGGGCCGATCGGCTCATCCAGCGCCCCGGAATGGGCGATCCACAGCCGGACGGTCCGCGCCTCCTTCGGGATGGTGATGTGCAGCTCGTGCTCGTGCCGGCCAAGGTTCTCGGCGAGTTTCCGGCGCCGGTCCTGCACCTCCAGGGTCGACACCCCTGACGGCAGCTTCACGTCGACCTCGTCGCCGCACCCGGCGATGCGGATCGGGCCGAGCATGGCGGCGCCGGCGTCGCCCATGTCCTTGATGGCTTTGCGGAGCGCGGGGATACCGAGGTCGCGGAGCGCTACGACCACGACGGACGGGGTGATCGGGTCGTCCCCGGCTGGCTGCTCCTGCCCGGCCGGCCGCACCCAGGTGGGGAGTGTGGACTGCGACCGGCCTACCTGCCACAGCACGGCCAGGGTCCCGCACACGACAACCCACGGGGTGATGAGGATCAGCGGCCCCCAAGCGACCGTTACGGTCACGCCGATCCACTTCAGGATATTCCCGGCCGCGCGGAACGGGACGGCGATGCCGCGGATGTTCTGGTCGGCGCAGGCGATCAGGACACCGGAGCCGGACAGCAGGCCCAGGATGCTCCACCCGATCTTCGGTGCGGCGGCGGCGGCCCGGCCGGGCAGTTCGACGATGGCGATCATGCGTTGGTGGCGGGCGGCCCGGTGCGCGGCGAGCCGGTCTTCGAGTTGCAGCATCAGCTCGGTGTTGCCGAGCGCTTCGGCTGCCCGGATGGAGCGTTTGAGGCGTGCACTGGTGCGGCCGTCCCAGGCGCGGCGGACGGTGATGGCGGCGCCGGCGCCGACGTAGACGACGTGGCGGGCGGCGGTCTTGGCGTGCGGGTGGGTGGCGACGTCTGTGACGACGGCGCGGACGGTGGCCACCGCGGCGCGCGGCCGGATGGGTTCGGGCTGCCGTTCGACCACTTCGCCGTCGATGATTCGCTCGGGCGGCAGGTCTTCCGGCACGGCCAGTTCGCCGTGGAAGAGAGGCGGCGCGTCCTGGCGGTCGCGTGTCGGCTCGCCCATCACGGAACCTCCGCGTCCGGCGAAGCTCCGTTGAGTGCCGCTGGGCTGTCGGTGGGGGTGTCGGCCAGGAGCTGCCCGAGCCGGTACCGGCTGATCCCGTATTCCTCGGCCACGGCGGTCTTGGTCAGGCCCGCGGCGACTGCTGAACGCACTGCCGACGCGAGACTGTGATCAGTGGCCTGACCTGCGTCGACATGGTCCTGAGCGGTGTCGGAAATGGTGTCGGAGGGCGCGTCGGGGCGGGTGACGTAGCGGTGGAGGGTCCGCAGCAGGATCAGCAGCCCCACCATCGCCGCGACGGGTGCGACGGCGGCCGTCACCTGGTCGGCCAGCGACCCGCCTCTGATGCGGCCGACGTTGAATGCCAGCGACACACCCCACCCGGCGGTTGCGGTCGCTGCCGGGAGTGCCAAATCCAGCCATGAGAGGGCGCGGCGCCGGGCCAGCTGAAAGCCGTCGATCGCGAGCAGGAACAGCCCCATTTCGCCGATGGCGACGAACAGGTCGACCAGCAGCGGGAACGAGTCGGCGCGCCAGCCGTGCAGCCGGTGTTCGTGCGCCCAGCCGAGCAGGCCCGCGTAGGACTGGGCGAAGCCGTCGCCGGTGGCGATGAGCACGGCGGCGCCCATGAGGACGACGGTGGCGCCGCGGGCGACGGTCCGGGTGACGCGGGCGGTGGCCCAACTGCGGGGGGTCATGGGGGACAGGCTACTTGCCTAGGCTGACCTAGCCAAGACAAAGCGAGGCTATGTGGGCCTAGCCCGGGTCAACTAAGGTGATCCCGTGGACATCGACCCCGACGCGCGCACCGCCACATGGGAGCAGCTCGCCCAGATCCTGCGCGAGAGGATCACCGCTGGCGAGTACCGGCCCGGCCGGAAGATCCCCAGCCTGATGGCGCTCACGGACGAGTCCGGGCTGAGCCAGAACACCGTCAAGCGCGCGATCAGTCAGCTGAAGGACGAGGGGCTGCTTGAGGGCGTGCAGGGGCGCGGCGTGTTCGTCGTGGACCCGCTGCCGGCCGCCGAGAAGGCGCAGTGATCGTGACTGACCCGCTGGCCGAGTTCAACCGGCAGGAGTGGGCCGATCAGCCGTTCACCATCCAGCTACGCGGCGGGCGCGCGGACGGTCAGCGATTCACCACCCGGACGCTTCCCCGGATGTGGCGGGCGCCGGACGTCCCGCCGCTGTCGCTCGTCATACCGCCGGATCCTGAGGTCATACCCACCGCAGAGTCCTTGACCATCACGTACTGGCCGACTGGCGAGGTCACCGACGACGGATGCCACATCTTTGAAGCCAGGTGACCTGAGCTCAGCCGTCCGCGTTGTGCGGCACGTCCCCGCCGTCGTCTTGTGGCCGGTCCTGATCCTCGCCCGGCGGGAGCAGGTACGGCAGCAGCGGCAGCTCGGCCACCTCGGGGCTCACTTCGGGATCTTCCGAAGTCACCGGTCCTCCTCGGCTGGCGCTACCTCGTTCAGCAGCGCCTCGGCGATCGGAGCGGCCTTCGCCTCGCGCTGCTCACGCTCGGCCTTCCACGGCCCGTACCCGCCGTGCGCCTCAGTCGGAATCTCGTCCAGCCACGCCAGCAGCAACTCCCCGGCGGAGGTGAACGGCGGCCGAGGCTTCACAGCCGGTCGTGTGCTGCGGCCGGGCTCCCGCCAGGCAATCCGGCCGCAGCAGTCTCGGTTTCCTTCTCGGCCCGGGAAACGATCTCGGCGTGCATCCGGGCGGCGGCGCACAGCCAGTCGAGTTCCTGCGGGGTGCTGGCCTCGACGTGATCGACACAGCCCTTGTCAAGCTGGTAGTGGCTGAGTGGCTCCAGCGGCTCGGCGGTGTAGGTGCCGTCGTCGCGGACGCTGGTGACCCAGCCGTTGACGTGCGGAGCTCTGGCGGGTGAGTGCACAGTCATGCACGGCACGCTACCTCTGGCTGGGCAGGGTTGGCCATACCCAGCCCTGCCTTTCTAGGGTTTGCCCTGCTCAACTAGGGTTTCGATCATGGACATCAGCATCGACCCGGACGGAGATGACGCCCCGTACGTGCAGCTCGCCGACCAGCTCCGTACCGCCATCGCCGCCGGGAAGATCGACCGGAAGCTGCCCAGCCACATGGAGCTGGAGGAGGCGTCCGGGTTGTCCCGGAACACGGTGAAGAAGGGGCTCGACCTGTTGAAGGCCGAGGGGCTGATCGTCGCCCGGCCGGGCCGGGGCATGTTCGTCGTCCTGGCGGACGAGGCTTAGGACTTCCCGGTGTCCCAGGGGACGGGGAAGCGGCGGTACCGCCGGATGTGGCGGACCAGCGCCCGCGTGTCCTGAACGGCCTCGTAGGCGTGCCAGATCAGCCACCCGGCCGAGAGGCACAGGATGAACGGGTCGTAGCCGTAGACGGTCCACAGGTCGATCACTGCGCGGCCCGCCGTGCCCGGCGCCGGTCGCGGCGGCGGATCGCGTCGGCGAGCAGCCGTTCATGGTGCGGGCCGCGGGGATGCTGGGGGCAGGGCACATCGCGGGCACACGCGCATGGGCCTATGCGGGACGATACGGGACCCTGAGGGACGCTGTCGTCGCACGTCAAACCACCTGCCGCAGGATCATGGCAGGTGGCGTCCAGGGCACGATTAGTATGACGTCTACTCGCGGAACCGCAGGTCACAGCCTATTTCGCCTTCCTAGAGGGCACATCGAGGGCACTGGCGGCACCGCCGGACCAGAACGCGGCCAGCGCCTGGCGGCCCCGATCCGCCGCCGACGGCATCAGATGCGTGTACGTCCGGAGCGTGAACCCCGGGTCGCTGTGCCCCAGCCAGTCGGCCAGAGTCCGGATGTCCACACCCCCCGCCAGGCACGCCGACGCGAAGGTGTGCCGCAGCCCGTGCATGCCGTTCTCCCGGCCCTGCGCCACCCCTGCGGCGCGGCGGGCCGGCCGCCACTGCTGGTCGTTGAACAGCGCCTGGTGCAGCGCCTGCCCGCCCGGGCGGGTGAACAGCAGCAGCGCCGTCCTGCTCTTGGCCTTCCCCGGCCCCACCCACGGCAGCGTCACCTCGACCGGCGGGCACGCGGCGATGTGCGCGGCCAGCGCCATCTGCACCTGCTCGTCCAGCGGCACCGTCCGCTCCTTGCCGCCCTTGGGCAGGCTGAACACCAGCTGGTTGTCGATGATCCGGACCTGCAAACGGACGTGCACCTCCCGGTGCAGGAAGTCGACCGCGGACTGCTCGACCGCGAAGATCTCGCCCTGCCGCATCCCGCATCCGGCGCCGAGGTCGACGGTGGCCCGGTACCGGTCGTCCATGGCGGCCCGCGCCGCCTCGACCTGCTCCAGCGTCCACGGCACGATCGACCGGCGGACGACCTTCGGCGGCTTGACGACCGAGGTGGCGTGCACCGGGTTGCGGGCCACGATCCCGTCCTGGATCGCCGCGTTGAAGATCATGGACAGGACGCCGACGGCGTGCCGGACCGTCGCCGGAGCCAGATCCAGGCCCTTCACCCACTGCTGGACCATGCTGGGCCGCTTGGCCAGCAGGCTCATCGGCTGCTGCCCGAACGCCGTCCCATGGATGTGCTTGAGGCGGCCGTCGTAGACGCGCAGGGTCGCCGGGTCGGCGGTCTGCCCGGCCCGCCACTGCCGCGCGTAGTCGGACAGGCTGACCTTCCCTGCGGCCGGGTCGGTCCAGCCGCCGGAGTTGAGTTTGGCGGTGTTGTCGGCGTCGAACGCCTCGGCGTGGACGGCCGGGTTGTCGCCGTACCGGTCGGCGAAGTTGGCTTTCTTCTGCCGGCCGGTGTCGTCGCGGTAGCGGACCTGCCACCGTTTGCCCTGCTCGTGGTCGGCGCTCGGGTACAGCTTGTTGCGGCCACGCCCGCATTTGCACGGCTGTGTGCCTGCGGGTGGGTGGGTCAGGTGCCAGCGGTCGTACACGCTCATTTGACGCGCCTCAGCGGTTGGGGGGTGGTGTTGTCTTCAGTGTCCTCGATGAGGCGGCGGGCGACTGTTCGCAGTTGCTGGAGCTGGGTGGCTTCGAGTTCGGCGACGCGTAGGAGGCGCCGGTCGGTGCGGCGGGTGGAGCAGTGGTTGATGAGCCAGCTGGACAGGACGACGCAGGCGCCGAGGGACAGGTTTCCGGCGAGGCGGCGTAGGTCGCCGAGGTTGAGGGTGATGGCTGTGATGGCGGACAGGATGATTCCGGCGCCGAGGATCCAGCGGGTTGGAGGCTGTCGGCGGTCTGGCATGAAGGCTCCCCACCTTGGTGTGGGGGACGTTGACAATTTCTTGCGTGGCGGGATTTCTGACAGTCAAAACGTCCCTACGATTGGTGCTTTATTGGACATCCTGTGCGATAAGGCGGGCGCTGGGCAATCGTGCATATGACGTAGGCCATCTAGTCGGATTCTCACCATCTGAAAATCCGTCACCCTGCGGATGCCCGCCCTTCCTCGCCATTCAGCGCCCTGAGCAGCTCAAGGATCGCCTTTGACTGTTTGGGGCTGGCTCGGCGCAGTAGATCGCTGATCTCGGCGACCATGGCTTCGTTTCGGTCGAGCTGTTCGTCGATTCGGCGCGGATCGTCGGCGAGGGACGCTAGCGGCTCGCTGGGCGGCGTGAGTCCGGCGAGCCGCAGAGCCTCAGCGTGGTCGATCCCAAGGGTGTCGGCCACGTTCCTGATCGTCGGTGCCTGCGGCGGCTGCGGCTGCTTCTTCCAGTTCTCGATGGTGGTCCGGTCGAGCCCAAGTTCGCGGGCGAGCCGGACTTTCGTCCAGCCTCGGGTCATCCGGATCTCTTCGACGCGTTCGTAGAGGGGTCGGGCAGGAGCCGACTCTGCTGACTCTTGCTGACTCATGTGGTGCAGTGTCGCACGTTGTCCGGTTTCAAGCGAGACCCCGGACAAGTAAATTCCTGATTTCCGCGCGGACTCTTGCGGAGAGCTGCCGAGAGTTATAGTCTCTCCTCACTAGTCAACAACTCTCCGCACGGAAGGCACCTCATGCTTCTCACTCGCGCCGAGGTAGCCGCGAAGCTCAGGGTTCACGTCGGCACCGTCGACAGGCTGATCAAGGCCGGCCACATCGTGGCCACGAAGGCACCTGGGACGAACGGCTCCGTCCGCATCGAGGACGAGGAACTCGCCCGGTACATCGAGTGCGGCAAGGGCGCCCGCGTCGAGACCGCCTCCGCCTGATGGCCGCCAAGACCGCGGCACGCACCGGCAACGCCACCATCCGCGAAGCCGCCACCTACCTGCGCCGCAGCCCCAAAACACTCCGCAACTGGCGAGCCATGGGCATCGGCCCCCGCTGGAACGGCACCGGCCACGGCGTCCGCTACCGCTGGGCCGACCTCGACACCTGGCTCGACGCGCAAACCCAATGACGCAAGCGGGCCCGGCCGATGCCCCGGCCGAGCCCAGTGCGGGAGCAGCAGCTTCCGCGCTTCCGATCCTACGAGGGAGCAGCACATGACCACCACCACCCCGGGCCTCATCACCGGCTCTGCCATGGACGAGACCCGCAGGTCCCGCGCCCGCATGGCCGAACGGCTCCTCAACGACGCCGACCTGACCCCCGCCGAGCTCCGCAAGCGCCTCGACCAGCACGCCATGTGCGACAACCCCGGCGCCCACATCGAGCACATCATCGAGACCTGGCAGCAGTGGAACGAGATCAACCCGCAGACGGCCGACGAGGAGAGCGCCAAGCTCCGGCTCGAATTCCAGGTCTACGAGGCCGTGTGCTTCCTGGTCACCCCTGCTGGTGCCCGATGAGCGGCCCGGAGATGCTCCAGAAGGCGCTCGCGCTGGCCAAGATGGCCGAGGGCCAGGAGCTCGACCACGCGATGTTCACACTCGCCCAGGCCCAGGTCTACATGACCGGGGCCCTGGCCGCCGCGACCGCTCTGCCCGGCGACCTGAACGAGGCATGGCTGGCCGCGACGCGCCCGACGAAGGCAGGTGCGGCATGAGCCTCTTCGACGACGACTTCGACGACGAGCCCGGCGACGAGCTGGAATGCCCGCTCTGCGACCACACCGTGTGGGTCAGCCCCGAGGACCAAGACGCCAGCCTGTCGGAGATGGTTGGGCACCTCCGACGCAGCCACCACGGCGAGAACATCAGCGAGCTCATGAAGCGCGTCCGGCTGGTCGAAGGCGGCGCCCGATGAGCGCCCCGCAGACTCCAGAGCGCTGCCCCACCTGGTGCGCCCGCCTGCACACCTCGACCGTGACCCGCCTCTCCCACTGCACCGCCAACTTCGCCGCCCAGGGCTCCGGCGCCTACGTGGTCGTGATCCAGCACCCGGACACACAGCCGGACGTCCTGATCTCGACCCTGGACGACGCGCCGCTCCTGCACCTGGACTCCGGCACGGCACGGATGCTCGCCACCATCACCATCGAGCCCGTCGCCAAGGCGCTGCGCAAGGCCGCCGACGAACTGGACCGGATCACTCCGGGTGGTGACAGCTGATGGCCCGCGACGTCTTCATCGGCTCACTGGACGACTTCCTCAACCCGCCGGACGAGCCGCCGGACACCGACGACGGCTACACCGACGAAGAGGAGGCCGCGTACTGGGCGGTGCTCGACGAGATCACCTCGGGCGGTGAGTCGTGAAGCGCGTCATCCCGGCTCTCATCCTCGGCCTCGACGCCCTGGTCATCGCGGTTGGCACCTACGCGGCATGGCGGGGGCTGTCGTGAGCGGCGAGACCGCACGACGCAACCACGGGCGCGGCCACTCCTACCTCCTCGACGGCGACAAGGTCGACGGCGTCACCACCCTCATCAACAAGGGCTTCCCCAAGAGCGGACTCATCAACTGGGCAGCCGGCACCGTCGCCGCCAAGGCCGTAGACGAGTGGGACGAGCTGGCCCTACTGCCCGTCTCCGAACGTCTCAAGACGCTGGAGAAGGCCCACAACGTCGTACGGGACTCTGCCGGCCTGCGTGGCACTCGCGTGCACACCCTCGCGCACAAGCTCGTGCACGGCGAGAAGGTCGACGTCCCGGTCGAGCTAGCCGGCCACGTCGCCGCCTGCGTCCGCTTCCTGGACGAGTGGGACGCGGAACCGCTGCTGACCGAGCGGCCGGTGTTCTCCCGCGCGCACTCCTACGCGGGAAGCCCTGATCTGGTCGCTCAGCTCCGCGACGGCCGCACCTGGCTCCTGGACTGGAAGACCAACTCCAAGGGCCCGCGCGGCGACATGGCGTTCCAGCTCGCCGCCTACCGGCACGCCGAGTTCTGCCTCGACGACGACGGCGACGAGGTCGACATGCCGGAGACCGATGAGGGCGGCGTGGTGTGGCTGCGCGCCGACGGCTACGACCTGGTCCCTGTCGACTCCGGGCCTGAGGTGTTCCGCGAGTTCCTGTACATCGCCGAGGTGGCCCGCGCGGCCGGGCGGTGCCGTGACTACCTCGGTGAGCCGCTGCTCCCCGAGATCGAGATGAGCAGCCGATGAACATCGAAGACCTGCCGACCAATGGCGACTGGACCGAAGACGACTGGCGTCAGGTCTTCCCCGACGGAGGCAGCGGCGACTACTCCGGGACCTTCGACGTCGGCCTCGGCGGCGCGCGGATCGAGGACGTCACGGCCGAGGCGATCGGCGAGGTCGTGCACTTCTGGGCTGTGTCGTACGACGGGTACGGCGACGTGGACTTCTTCGCCGTCGTCAAGCTCACTGACGGCCGGTACGCGGTCAGCGAGGCATGGGCCGACACCACCGGCTGGGGCTGCCAAGCGGACGCCTGGTGGAAGGTCGGCCCCACCCTCGACTCCGTGCTCGCCGAACTGTCCGAGGCCAACCGCAAGCATCTCGCCGAAAGCGAGGCCAGCGAATGAGCGATCAGACTCCGGCCCTCGCCGCCGCCCTCGCCAAGGTGCAGGCCAACCTCCCCAAGCTCGAGCGCGACCGCACCGTCGAGGTGAAGCAGAAGAGTGGCGACACCTACTCCTACAGCTACGCCACCCTGGCCAACCTGTCCGAAGCCGTCCTCCCGCTCCTCGCCGCGAACGGCCTGTCGTTCATAGCCATGCCCGGCATCGGCAACGACGGGAAGATGGCCGTCCGCTACAGCCTCATGCACGAGTCCGGCGAGGCCCTGACCGGCGAATTCCCGCTGTCGGCCGAGGGCGGTATCCAGGCGCTCGGCGGCCGGATCACCTACGTCCGCCGCTACTGCCTGGCCGCAGTGGTCGGCATCGCCGCCGACGAGGACAACGAATCCCGGCTCGGCGACGACAGCGCGCCGCGCACCGCCCAGCGGCGACCACGGCAACAGGCGGAAACGGACGGCAACGGCACCGCCCAGCGGGCACGCCCGGCCGCCCGGCCGCCGCTGCCCGGCGAGCAGGAACAGCCGCCGGAAATGGTGACCGCGCCGCAGCTCACGAAGATCCAGGCGACGCTCACATCGATCGGGTGGACCGACCGGGCCGACAAGCTACGGGCCGCCTCGACGATCGTCGGCCGGCCGCTCGGCTCAGCCAAGGACCTGACCAAGCACGAGGCGCACGAGCTGATCAAGGCGCTGGAGATGGTCATCTCCGACTCCGACGACCCAGCCACGCAGCTGACCGAGCTGCTGGACGAGTTGCAGGCCCGGGAAGGCGGCGCCTGATGCCGCCGACGCACGCCGAGGCGCTGGCCGAGAACGCGATCCTGCGGGCCGAGCTGCACAAGGCCCGGGAGCGGGCCCGGGTGATGGCGCTGATCGCCCAGCGGGCCAACGACGCGCTGGAGGCCCTGGTCTGCCACATGACCACCCACGACACGACGAAGCCCCCGGCGCATCCACTCGCCGGAGGCTCCACATCTATCGAAAGGCCACACCAATGACCGGAACTCCCAACAGCCAGGGTACCGGCACCCGCAGCGAGATCTACGACGAGCTCGTCAAGTACCGCACCAACCTGATCGCCAAGTTCGAGGCGACGACAAGGCGGCACGAGAAGAACCTCGCCGAGCTGGACGCCGCGATCGCGGGCCTGGTGTCCCGCTACTCCCCGACGGTCGGTGTCGAGTACGAGCAGTGCAGGCACTGCGGCGGCCCGCTCGTGCGGACCGAGGTCGGTCTCGTCCACGACCGCAGCGGCTCCCCGGCCTGCTACCCGGGCCACTCCGGGCCGGTCGCCGCGCCGCTCGACCAGACCGCCCAGCTCCCGCAGGTATCGCCGGACGGTGCAACGCAGGTCATCCCGGCCGTGCCCGCGAACCCCTGGGCACACGTCCACGGTGGCCAGCACGTCATCGTGCACTGCGAGGGCGGCGGCATCATCCGAGGGATCGTCGACACGGTACGGCCGGACACGTTCATCGTCACGGCCGGAGAGGCCGTCTACGACTTCGCCGCCGGTGACGTCGTGCGGGTCGAGCCCGCCGAGGTGTCCGACCAGGTGACCGCGACCCCGGCCGTGCAAGAGGCGGGACAGGCCGATGAGTGACCTCACTAACGGCTGCCTCGTGTTCGTGTTCGCAGTGATCGTCGCGGTCCGGATCGGAAACGACTCATGACCGCCTCCTACGCCCTCACCGTCGCCCCCCTCGTCCTGGCCGCGCTCGCCGGAGGCGTCGCCCTCCGCCTGTTCGAACGGCGGACTGCCCTCACCGCGTGGGCCGAGCGCCGGTGGTCCGCCCGCTACCACCGGCCCGTCATCCACGCCTACCACCGACCACTCCACCGGAGAACCGCATGAGCATCAACGCCAAGGACGTCGCCCGGAAGTACATCCGCGAAAACGGCGCGGACGCCGACGGCGTGGGCGACTTCCTGTCCAGCGAAGAGGGCGCCGACGAGCTGTCGGCCGGCGGCTTCGACGCACTCAAGGACGAGATCTACGACCTGATCGACGACGCCATGGTCACTGTGATCCTGCCCGGCGACGAGGTCTGCCCGCACTGCCACGGCACCGGCACGCCCGAGCAGGCCGAGAGCGAGGCCAGCGCATGAGCACCCCGCTGACCGACGAGCAGCTCCAGGCCATCAAGGAGCGCGCCGCGACCACCAGCCCTCACCTGCTGAGCCATGAGCAAGCAGCCAAGCAGATCATTAAGGAGGACGTGCCCGCACTGCTCGGCGAGGTGGAGCGGCTCCGCGAGCGTGACGCCCATATCCACGAAGAGTTGCGCGACAGGCGCAGCGACGACCTGAACATGCGCGGCATCCTGTCGCCGTCCGGTGAAGAGCGGAAGGTCCCCTTCGAGCTGGGGCCGACGATCGCGCCCGCCGTGGAATGGCTCGTCGCCGAGGTGGAGCGGCTCAAGGCCGAGCAGGCCGAGCAGGTGACGCCGTGACCTGGATCTGGTGGGTGCTCGCCATCATCTCCACGCCACTCGCCGCCGCCGTTGGCCTCGTCATCGCCGCGGCAGGCGACGAGGACGAAGCCGACGACTACGGGCTGCCGGTAGGTGCCTGGTGAGCCGGCCCATCGTCGAATGCGCCTGCTGCGGCGTCGAAGGCCAGCACCAAGGCAACGGCTACATCACCGCCTGCTATCACCGCTGGCGCCGTGCCGGCTTCCCTCCCGAGGGGCCGCCGCCCGCGCCCATTAGCTCCGCCGGTTTCGCCGACGAGTACCGGTTCCTGCGCGACAGCGGCGAAACCCACGACACCGCCTGCGACCGGATCGGAGTGTCCCCGGCATCCGAGGGAACCCGGCTCCGCCTCCGAAGGGCCTACGAAGGTTATGAGCCGCGCAGACCCAAGAAGGCCGAGTATCTGCGGCTTCGCCAAGAGGGTCACAGCCGCAAGAAAGCCGCCGAGCTGCTCGGCTCGCCCATCACCAGCACCTACCTATGGGAGCGCGGCGAGATGAAGACCCGGCCACGCAAGGTCGCCTCGTGACCTCCACAGACCGGCAGCGGGACGGGCATGCCCCCGTCGCCGTCCCGCTGCCCGAGACCGGCCCGGTTGCCCCGGCCGGGCCGGTCTCACCAACTCCGGCCGCCGCACTGCGCGGCGCGGCGGCCGGGCCAGACGTCAGCGGCTCCCGTCCACGGGAAGGGAGCCGGGACCCGCTGGCGACCAAACGCAAGCGCCGTCCCAAAGACATTGGGACAGATGCCGAGCGGGCCGTAGTCCGCTACCTCCAGGCCAACGGCTGGCCCGGCGCGGAACGGCGGGCCCTGCGCGGCACCAGCGACGCCGGAGACATCACCGGGACACCCGGCGTGGCCTGGGAGGTCAAGAGCCGCAACCGGCCCGTCACCGACAAGCAGGTGGACGCCTGGCTCCGAGAGACGTTCTCCGAGGCCGCGAACGCACACGCCGACGTCGGAATCCTGGTCATCAGGCGGCCCGGCCACGGCCCGGCCAACGCCGGATCCTGGTGGGCCATCAGCACCGCCATGGACCTGTTCCACATCCACGGCGGCGCGGAGCTCGGCTCGACCTGGGCGCTGCTCGGCGCCTACTGGACCAGCGACATCCCCGTACGCCTCACCCTCGCCCACATGGTCCGGCTCCTGCGCCTCGGCGGCTGGGGCAACCCCATCGAAGGCGATCCTTTGGAGGACTCGTGATCTACACGATCCTGTGGGCCGGGTGGGGCCTTGTGTTCTTCGGCATCGAAGGCGTCGCCCTCCTCGACCCGCGCCCGGGTGGCACCCTGTCGGAGAACCTGTGGCGGCTGTTCCGCATCAAGGACCGCCGTCCCCGGCCGTTCACGCTCGTCCTGCACGCCGTCGCGCTGGTCATCTGTATCGCGCTGACCCTGCACCTGTCGCTGGGCTGGTGGGGCTGATGGACGAGCTGGACGCCCGGGTGCGGCTGCTGGAGGCCGAGCGGCTACGGCCGGTCCCTCCGCCGCCGGGCCCGGTCACCGGGATACCGCGCACCGCGCTGGCCGAGCTATGCCTCGCCCTTGGCGATGCGGATGACGGTCTTCTCGGTGAGCCGGTGTTCGATCAGCCGCGTGATCTCGGCTGGCCCCATGCCGCCCTGCGCGGCCTCCCGGATGGTCTCTCCGAGGTCCTGACGCGCACGCTCACGGGCTTTGTCGGCCCGGCCGAAGATCCGGCTCTTGGTCGTGAGGCGGGCCCGGAGTTCGTCGCTCATGGACACATCGTCCCACACGCGCGTCCGGACTAGTGGTCTGGAATGACCATACGGACACGACGTACGGACACTATGTCCGTTAGGATAGATCCCGTAAGCACGGCAGACAGGGACGGTGACTGGGTGAGTGACGGGACCTTCAGAGGCCGATGGATGAGCGAGGTCTTCCGGACTCCGCACCTATCGGCCGAGGTCAAGGTTCTGCTGCTCGCCATGGCCGTCCACATGGACGAGGCGGGCCGGTTCTCGGTGCTGCGGGAAGAGGTAGCCGCGATGCTGGACTGCTCGGAGCGCAGAGTGACCAGCAAGCAGAAGGCGGCCATCGACGCGGGCTACCTCTCGCGGGCCTCGGTCGGGCATCGCGGTCACACAGCGGAGTTTCAGGCCGAGATCCCCGGCACCGATAGGGGGACGACAGGCGTCACCCAATCCGTGCCGATAGGGGGACGACAGGCGTCACCCAATCGGGGAGAAAGGGTGACGCCGACTAGCACCCTTTCTCCAGAGGAAAGGGTGACGCCGACTAGCACCCTTTCTAGCGATAGGGGGACGACAGGCGTCACCCAAAGGCCGAGAAAGGGTGACGACAGGCGTCCCCCCACTACATATACACACGCAGAGCAGAGCGAATCCGCTGACGCTGCCGTCGTGGCTTCGCCCTCTGACGAGAAGAACGATCAAGAGAAAAAAACGAACACGGCGCGTAACCGCGCCTCGGATCGCTTTGACGAGTTCTGGTCCGCCTATCCCCGCAGGGTCGGCAAGGGCGCAGCGCGCAAAGCGTGGGCCAAGGCGCTCAAGAACGGGGCCGACCCGGATGAGGTGATCTGGGGCGCACGCGCCTACGCCAACAGCCCGCGCCGGGCCGAGGCCGACATTCAGTACACCGCGCACCCGGCCACCTGGCTCAACGCCGAACGGTGGGACGACGAGCCAGAGCCCGCCGCCGCGCCGAGCCAGCCCCGCCGCCCCTCTACGGCAGACCAACGCGTCGCCGACATCGAAGCCCTCCGCCTCGAAATGCTCGGCGACCCCGGCCGCCCCTCGCTCAACATCGTCCGAGGAGAACTCGCATGACCCCCGACCAGGTCTTCGACCTGCTGAACCTCATCGCCGCCCGCGACCGGCGCACCGTTGGCAAGGCCGACGCGATCGCCTGGGGCGCGGACATCGGCGACCTCGACTACACCGACGCGGCCGAAGCCGTCAGCCGCCACTTCCGCGAGTCCAGCGAGTGGCTGATGGCCGCCCACGTCCGCACCATCGTCAAGCGGATCAGGTCAGAGCGCCTCGACGGCTTCCAGTACGTCCCTGTGGACGGGGACGACGACCCGAAGGTCTACCTCGCGGCCCGCCGCGCCCAGATCGAAGCCGTCGCGTCCGGCCAGCGGGCAGCGGACCCGGCCGCGATCGAAGCCAGCCCCGAGCAGGCCGCCGCCGTCCGCGCGGTGTGCGCCCCGGCCTTCCGGCGGCCCCGATGACCACCGACTGGGAGGGCATCGCCAAGCAACTCGCCGCCGAGCAGGCCGAGCACCGCGCCGAGATGACCCGGAACCGCGACCTGGTGCTCGCCAACCCCGAGGCCGCCAAGCGGCTGACCGCCGAACCGCTGAACTACGCCAAGCCCGAGCAGTGGAACGGCTACGTCCCGCCCGAGCTGTGGAACGGCGCGCACAACGACTCGGCCCGCCGCGCCGCGCTGCTGGAGATCCTCGCCGCAGCCCATGAAGCGAGCGCCTGATGCCGATCCGACCAGAGAACCGCGACCGCTACCCGGCCGACTGGGCAGCGATCAGCCAAGTGATCCGCTTCTACCGCGCTGGAGGTCGCTGCGAATGCCACGGCGAATGCGGGCGCGGCACCCACACCGGCCGCTGCCCGAACGCCAACGGCGGCAAGGCGTACGGCACCGGCTCGAAAGTCGTCCTCACCGTCGCCCACCTCGACCACACCCCGGAGAACTGCGACCCGGACAACCTGCGCGCCATGTGCCAGGGATGCCATCTGCACTACGACCGCGACCACCACGCCGAGACCGCCCGCCGCACCCGGATGGCCGCACAGACCGCAGGCATGGAACCGCTGTGGGAGGACCAGCCATGACCCTGACGCCCGCCCCGCTGGAGCTGACCGCCCTCGCCGAACGTACCGCCGGAATCGACGGCGACCGGCTCAACGGCTGGCTCCGAGGCCACCTCGACGCCGGCGTCCCCTGGCCCGCCCTGTGGTCCCTGGTCGACCACTGGCTGTGGACCGGCGGCCGGGAGCTGTACGAGCTGGACGACGCGCTCGCCACCTGGCGACTGCGCAACCCCACACGACAAGGAGCACGAACGTGACCACCGAGAAGACCGGCGCCGAGATCCTCGCCACCCCGATGGAGGGCAACGACGCCGATGCCAGCACCATCCGCGAATACCTCGTCGCCCTGCTCGCCACCCTGTGGGCCGAAGGCGAAGGTTTCTCCGGGAAGCGTCCGTTCGGCAACTCCGGGTGGCACTGGGACCTGTACGAGGCGCTCGTGAAGGCCGGTCAACTGCCCGGAACCTTCGACGATGACGGCTACCTCGAAGACGTCGACAAGACGAAGGCCGACGAGCTGATCCGTCGCGCGATCAAGGCGCTGAAGACCGCAGGGGCCGCCCGGTGAGCGGCAGCGACCTGCGCGAGCGGATCGCGAAGGCACTCGGGGCCACCGTCAGCGCTTGGTGGCAGACGCCGCCCCGCCTCGACCTCGCGGCCGACGCCGTGACGGCCGAGGTACAGGCCGAGCTCGACGCCAAGGACGCGCGCATCGCCGAGCTGGAGGCCGAGAACGCGAAGCTGGCCGATCACGGCGTGCTCAAGGCCTACGCGCTCGAAAAGATGGGGGCCGAGCGGGACCGGCTGCGCGAGCTGGCCACCGAGATCCTCACCCACTTCCACGAACGCGGGCACCCCGGCAGGGAGTCCGTCCGCACCTGCTGGATCGACGAGGCCACCGTCGCGGAATGGCGACGCGCCGCCGCCCTCGGCCGGGGCCTGGTCGAGGAAGCGAGCGGGACGTGAGCGCCCGACTGCGAGCCGCCCGCCACGAGCTGTCCTGCTGGGAGTGCCGGGCCACCTGGACGTCCTGGCTCCAGCGGCTGGTCGGCATCCGGAAGGGCTACACGCCGACCGTCAAGCGAGGCCGCCGATGATCGGCCCCGACTCGACCGCCATGTGGCGACTCGGCGCAGCACCCGCCGCACGGCCCTCAGCAGGCCCCAGCGGCCCCACAAGCCCCGAACCGGCATCCGACCAAGGGACAGCAGACATGGACGCGCAGAACGTGCCTGAGGAGCTTGTGGACCAGACCGTCAAAGTCATCAGCCAGCACGTCGTCTACTGCGACTTCGGCGACTCGTGGCGCGACTGCCACACGTGCCGGAAGACCTACGAGCAGGTACGGACCATCCTCGCCATCGCGCTGCCCGCCCACGAGGCCATGGTGCTGCGGGCGATCACCGTCGAGCAATGCGGCGAAATGATCGCCAAGCTCGCCGAAGAGGCCGCCGAACAGCAGATGACGACCCGGCTCGCCGAGTTCGAGGCAGCCATCCGGACCAAGGTCGCCGAAGAAGCGCGCGCCCGGGCGGCCGCCATGAAGGGCATCAGCCGCATCGCCTGCCATGCGCTCAACGAGTTCGCCAACATCCTCGACGAGGACCTCCGAGGTGGCCAGTGATCTGCCCACCCTGCCGCGAAGCCGCCGACGCCGACATGCAACGCCGCGCCAGCCTTCCCGACTGGCCCGTCAAACACGACCCCGCCATTTGCCGTGACGCAGCAGCCCAGCCGCACGGATGCGCCTGCGAGCACGGGCAACGCGGAGCAACGGAAGGGAACGACCATGGATGACCTCGGCGAATTCGAACGGCTCATCAACGCCAGCCTGCCGCCGCACCGCGAGATCCGGCAGGCCAGCCGCCTCGACCAGCTGTGGACCGCGCTGAAATACCTGGCGTGGGCCGGGATCGTCTACCTGTGGGTGTGCCAGATCGCGCCGCCCGTTATCGACGTGACCTCGCAGTTCCTGCATTGGATGGGGAACAAATGACCATCGCCGATCCCTACTACGCGAAGCTCCTGCGGATGCGCGAAGCGCTCATGCGGGCCTACGCCAACAGCAGCGATCTGGAGACCAACTTCGCGTTCCTGATGCGCTATGAGGACGCGGTGCGCTTCCAACGCGCGATGAAGCAGGACCACGAAGATCGGCGGCGTGCGATCAACCGAGCGCGGTTGACGATCCGGGAATGGCCGGACGGAGATGACCTATCCCCGGCCATCGACACGATCGACATCCCACCACCACCCGGCGAGCCACCACCCCGGGGCGTATGGGGCAGGATCTTCGGCATCAAGATCGTCATCACCAACCACGAAGACCCGGAAGTCTGAGCGCCATGACCGACCGCATGTACCTGTGGATCGGGTTCACCGCCGGCTTCACCACCGCCGCGCTCCTATGGGCCATCGGCACCTTCAGCGGACAATGAGACACATGGACGAGCAGCCCCAACAGCAACGCGGCCCAACCAAGGGCCCCGACGGTGCCTTCGTGGCCAGCCCCGACACCGCTGCCCGCGACGCCGAAGCGGCCCGTCTACGCGGCCGAGGCCTGGGGTACCGGCAGATCGCCGCCGAGCTGGGCATCGACGTGCACACCGCCCACGACGCCGTCCAGCGTGCGCTACAGGCCATCCGCGCCGAAGGGGCCGCCGAAGCGCGCACGCTGGAGCTGGAACGTCTCGACATGGCGCAGGCCGCGGTGATGCGGGCTCTTGAGGCGAAGCATTTCACGGTGAACCAGGGGCGGCTCATCTATCTGGGGGAGGATCCGCTGCCTGATTGGGGGCCGGTGCTGGCTGCGGTGGACCGGCTGGTGAAGATCTCCGAGTCCCGGCGGAAGCTGCTGGGGTTGGACGCGGAGCAGAAGGTGAACGTGTCCGGCGGCGTCAAGTACGAGATCATCGGGATACCGGCGGAGGAACTGTGATGGACGCTGACGCCTGGACCAAGATCGTTGAGGACATGAAGGCTGCGATCGGCGAGCCCACGCCCATTGTGCCCCGCGCCACAGTGGTCCCCGCTGGGCCTCCGCTCGCCAAGAGCACCGAGCCGACCGACGAGCAGATCCGCGCCTACCTCGACCGGCACCCCGAAACCCTGCGCCGCTTCCTCCACCAGGAAGCCCGAGCCCGCGCGCCCTGGTTCCTCCGGTTCGTGCAGCAGGAGATCCGGATGCGACATATCACCATCACGGACGTGCTGCCGTGAGCCCCGATCTCCTCACGACTTTCGGCAGCCCCATCCACCCGCCCGACATCGGCGAACTGTGGATGCAGCGGCACCAGCCAGACGACACCCACCCCGCCGAATGGATCACCATCAACCGTGCCGACCCGCGCATCCTCATCTCTGGCGTGATCATGGAAGAGATCATCGCCGGGCAGATGATCGGGACGACCACCTACGACACCCCGACCGGGCCCGTGGTGAAGATCGAAGCGGATAACCAGACGGTGATCTACCGGATCGTGGACCGCTGGCCTCAGTCGTATGTGTACGTCGCCGAGTGGCCCGACTGATGACCACTCCGACCGTCGTCCGGTACGAGCCGCGCGGCGCAGCCCGTGACCTGTTCGCCACCCGCGCCAGCGAAGTCCTCCTCGACGGGCCCGCCGGCACCGGCAAGAGCCTCGCCGCCTTATACCGGCTGCACCTGGCCGCGCTGAAGTACCCGAAGATCCGGTGCCTCATCGCCCGGAAAACCGGCGTGTCCCTCGGCTCCACGACACTGGTCACCTTCGAGGAACAGGTCGCCGCCGCCGCGCTGGCCGAGCATGTGGTCCGCTGGTTCGGCGGGTCCCCCAAAGAAGCGCCCTGCTACCGGTACAGCAACGGATCCCGGATCGTCGTCGGCGGCCTCGACAAACCCGAGAAAGTCCTCTCCTCCGAATACGACTTGATCTTCTGTGATGAGGCCACCGAGCTGACCATCACCGACTGGGAAACGCTCGGCACCCGGCTACGCCACTCCCGTCTCCCCTGGCAGCAGCAGATCGCCGCATGCAACCCAGCCCACCCGCAGCATTGGATGAACGAACGCGCCGACGCCGGCCACATGACCCGACTGATCTCCCGGCACGTCGACAACCCCGCCTACGTCAACAGCGACGGCAGCTTCACGCCGCGCGGTGTCGACTACATGGCGAAGCTGCAGTCGCTCACCGGGGTGCGGCGTCTGCGGCTGTATGACGGGAAGTGGGCTGCAGCCGAGGGCATCATCTATGACGGCTGGGACCCCGCGGTGCACCTGATCGACCACTTCTCGCCGCCGCCGCAGTGGGACAGGTGGTGGGGTATCGACTTCGGGTACACCAATCCGCAGGTCACCCAGTGTTTCGCTGAAGATCCGGACGGTCGCCTGTACCTGTATCGGGAGTGGTACCACACCCGTAAGACAGTGGATCAGCACGCCGCCGACATCCTCCGCGTTGTCGCCCCTGGAGGCCGGTGGATCGAGCCCAGGCCGCGCGCGATCGTGTGTGACCACGACGCGGAAGGCCGCGCGGTGCTGGAGCGGGAACTTGGGGTATCCACGACCGCGGCGCACAAGGCAGTCACCGAGGGAATCCAGGCGGTGCAGACCCGGTTGCGGCCGGCGGGGGACGGCAGGCCGCGGCTGTTCGTGATGCGGGATTCGCTGGTGGCTCGTGATCCGGAGCTGGTGGAGGCGAAGCGGCCTACGTGTACGGCTGAGGAGGTGCCGGGGTATGTGTGGGCGGTGAAGCCGGGTGGCGCTGGGGGGTTGAAGGAGGAGCCGGTGAAGGCTGATGACCACGGCCTGGATGCGTTGCGGTATGTGGTGGCTGAGCGGGACTTCGGCCGCCAGCCGCGGTACAGGTCGTTCCGGTATTGATCAGGCGGCGAGGATGACGGCCGCCGCCCGGTGGTAGCAGGCGTACCGGCCCTTGAGCCCAGCCGGGCAGTTGCAGGAGGCCGGGGCGGTCAGGTACCGGTCGCCGCCCGAGCCGATGACCTGGAAGACGCGGCGGCCACGCAGGGGCAGGATCGCTTTGTCGGCGATGAGTTCGCGGGCCTTGACGATGGCGGCGGGCTTGAAGCCGGCGGCCTTGGCGGCGTTCTCCTGGCGCTCGCGCTTGGCGCAGACGGGGCCGATGCCGGCAGCGATGCTTTTGGCCGAGCGGAGGGTGGCCCGGCAGCGGCGGCAGGTGGCGGTGGTCTGCGTCTTCGTCATACCTGAATTGTACAACGCGTCGCTTCGTACAATCAAGAGTTTTGTACAAGAAGACGCGTAAGCTACGATGTACGCATGGACATCGCAGACGAGATGCCGGTCAGCGAGGCCCGAGCCAACCTCACCGAAGTCGTCAACGCCGTACGCCTCCAAGACCGCGCCGTACGCCTCACCCGGCGCGGCGCACCGCAGGCCGCCGTCGTACCCGTGGACGTGCTCGACCTCATCGACGCAGCTGGCGGCCTCGACGCCGCACGCGCCGCACTCAGGAAGGACGCCGATGCCTGAACAGCCTGGCATCACACTCATCCGAGCCACACACCCCTACGGATTCCGCAGCGGCCAATGGGCCATTCTTCGATGTGTCGTCCCTGGTCCCGAGCGCGATTGCTACCTGGTTGAGTTCGACGACGGGGTGACCGACTTCTGGCCCGTGAATGACCCCAGCGATCCGTACGAGTTCAGGGCGGTGAGCACCGATGTCTGAACCGACCTGGCACTCGCACGGCATGACCGCCGACGAGATCGCGGAAGCCCTCGATCAGGAAATCGAAGATCGAAAGGCGAGCGATCGACCGATTTGGCAGCACGCGCCCTACCACTACTCCAACGCGATCGAAGTGGAGCCGTTCCACGCTGAGGACGCCCTCTTGTCGATCAGCCACACCAACGGCCTGATGTCCACGAAGGTCAGCACCCCGATCACCGTCGATGCCGCATGGCAGCTCCTCCTGGCGGTCCGGCAGGCCCGGGGACCCCGCGATGGTGACCCGATGCCGACCGACCGGATCGCATTCGCCCTGGAACGAATCTGGGAGGCTGCCGTCGACGCCGTACAGGATGCCTGCCGGTTCCCGGATGGCTCACTCGACGACGACGCCTATTGCCAGCACAGGGCCGATGTGATCGCCGCTGTGCGCGAGGAACTGGGGCTGGCCGATGCCTGAGTATCCGAAGGGTGACGTCGACTGGTCATCGTCCGAGCCCGTGAGCGTCGCCAAGATCTTCGAACCGGAGCCGGAGCGCACACCTAAGCCGCCGATGGATTGGCCGGTCGGCCCGCAGGCCGAGTCGCTGTTCTTCGCGGTGAAGCGCCGTACCCTCCCCGAACAGATCCGGTACTGCGCCGAGCAGCTGCGCGCCCATCCCGGCGACGTGATCACAGCGCAGGGAGTGGCCGTGGCGCTGGATCTGGCGGCAGACCGCCTCGACGGGATCGAGCTGCCGTGAGCGATGCGGAGACCTGCCGTGTCTACTGGGGCCACAGCGCATGTGACCTACCGCGCGGCCACGACGCCGACCAGCCGATCCGCACACACCGCCAGAACCAGCCATCACAGCAGGCCGTGACACTCAACACGGCGTACCTGTTCGGCGAAGACCTGACCGCGACGGAACGAGCCCTCATCGCCGAACTGTGGGACTGATCTACAGGCCGCATGCTCTCGCGACGGGCTCCCGCAACGGCGCAACATCGATCCGCGCCCCCGGAATCGCCGGGTCCTTCCGCCACTCCCGCTTCGGAATATCCGGCACCCCATGATCGAGCGCGGTCCCGTTCAACGCCCACGTCGGGCCGCCATCCGCCGTGAACGTCACCTCGCCGATCCCCGCAGGCGACAGGACACACCGCACCGTCCCCGCCTTCACGTGCACGAACGGCCAGCGTGCCCCGTACTGCGCCTTCGTGACGTGAGCCGACGTCGGCGGCCCCGCCTTCGCCTTCGCAGCCGGGGACACCGTCGCGTGCGTCGCCCGGGCTGTCGGGGCTGCTGCCGTGTGCTGGCCCGTGTCCGGTGTCAACGCCACCGCCACCACACCCACAGCCCCCACCGCGCCGGCCGGCCACGCCCACCACGGGACACGTCGCCACCATGGGGCCGCAGGTGCAGGCTGCTGGTACACGACACACCCCGGGGGATAGGCGGGTAGGGCGACACTGAGACGCGCCAACCGGCCAGCTGGTTTACGGCTCTGGTGCCTCCGCCGGGATTCGAACCCGGATCAGTCCGCTTTTAAGGCGGGTGCCTCTGCCGTTGGGCCACGGGGGCTGGCCGCATTCATGCTAGTCAGAGGGTGCTACCGGTGGTAACACCTACGCGGTATCCTCCGTGACATGGCGTTCATCGGCACCTTGCGCACCAGCTACACCGCTGAGCGCGCCGCCGACCGCCCCAAGCGCACCCGCCGTCCGCTCCTGGTCCTCGCCGCGCAGGCCCTCGGCCGCGCCGCCGGACGCCTCTCGATCGGCTGGGCCGCGCTCCGCACCCTCGCTCTGACGTTGGCCGGCTTCGCGCTCATCGACTACGCCGCCTGGCAGTGGCACCACATCGTCGGCTACCTCGTCGCAGGCCTGTCGCTGCTTGCCCTCGAAGCGCTCACCGGCAGCGACACCCAGGCGCCTCAATGAGGTCGCCGTTACGGACGTTGACCGCCGCCGTCCGCAACCAGACCCGCCCGCCCGTCCCCTTATCCGAGAGCTACCGCTACCAGCGCGGCTTATCGTTCAACCTCGGCGCGGGCCGCCAGGACCGGGAGAACCACCTCCGCCAGTACGGCGTGTCCGGCACCCTCTACGGCATCGTCAGCCTGCTGGCCGAATCAGCAGCAACACCCACCTGGAAGCTGTACCGCAAACCGCCGCAAGACGGCCGGGTCCGGTACACCACCGGCGACCGAGGCAGCGACGAACGCACAGAGATCGTGCAGCACGCCGCGATCCAGCTGATCAACAACCCGAACGACTTCCACTCCCGGTTCGAGTTCTTCGAAGGGTCCCAGCAGCACGAGGAACTGACGGGGGAGACGTTCTGGGTCCTGGACATGGAAGCCGGTTTCCCGACCTCCATGTGGTACGTCCGCCCAGACCGGTTCGAACCCGTGCCCGACCCGGACGACTACCTGGTCGGCTGGATCTACACCGGGCCCAGCGGTGAGCAGGTGCCGCTCCGCCGCGACGAGGTCATCCTCGAAAAGCGGCCGGACCCGCTCGACCCGTACCGGGGTGCCGGCCCGGTCGCGTCGATCATGCCGAACATTCAGCAGCAGCGGTACGCGACCGAATACCAGCGGAACCTGTTCCTGAACGGGGCCGATCCGGGCGGTGTCATCACCGTCCCGAACCGGCTGACCGACGTCCAGTTCGATGAGCTGATCGACCGGTGGCGCGAGTCTCACCGTGGCGTGGCCCGGGCGGGGCATGTCGGTGTGCTTGAGGACGGGATGCAGTGGATGCCGTCCGCGCATTCCAACAAGGACATGGAGTACGGGGAACTACGGCTGGCGAACCGGGACGAGCTGCGGGAGGCGTGGCGGATCCACAAGGCCATGATGGGCACCTCGGATGACGTCAACCGGGCCAACTCGCAGACGGCGCAGGAGGTGTTCGTCGCCTGGCAGGTCATCCCCAGGTTGAACCGGCGCCGCGACACGCTCAACTCCAAGCTCCTGCCGTTATTCGGCGGGGCAGAGAAGGTCGCCGAGTTCGACTACCAGGACCCGTCGCCGGAAAACGCCGAAACAGCCGCTCTGGAGCTGTCGGAGAAGGCGAAGGCGGCGCAGGCTCTCGTCAACGCCGGATACGACCCCCACGACGTGCTGGAGACGGTCGGCCTGCCCGACATGGACGTGGTTGAGAAGGCCACCCAAGCTCCGGCGCTGCCGCCCGCGTGGGTGCCGTCGCCGCCCGAAGCGCCCGCCACCGAGCCGACACCGGCCGGACCGCCCGCGGCAGCCCGGGAGTCCATCACCATCCGCGCCCGCACCGCGGACCCCGACGACATGAAGGCGCTGGTACGGCGCGTACTCAGCGATGGATACCAGCCGGTAGAACTAGGGAGCCGCTGATATGGAGCGCGGAGCACGGCCGATGCGGTCCACCCGCCGGCTACAGAACGCCCAGGGCGGCCAGCCGCGCTGGTGGTCGATCACCAACAAGGCCGACGTCGGCGAACCCACCTTGGTCTCCATCTTCGACGAGATCGGGTTCTTCGGCGTGTCCGCCGGCGGGTTCCTCGCCGAGTTATCCGGCATCGACGGTGACATCGACCTGCACCTCAACTCGCCGGGCGGCGACGTGTTCGACGCCATCGCCATCTACAACAGCTTGAAGGCGCGGCGCGGCATCGTCGCCATCACCGTCGACGGCCTGGCCGCCTCCGCCGCGTCGTTCATCGCGCAGGCCGCCAGCCCCGGCCACCTGGAGATGGCGCCGTTCTCCACGATGATGATCCACGACGGGTTCGCGGCCGGGATCGGGAACGCCGCCGACATGCGGGACCTGGCGCAGCAGCTCGACGACGCGTCCGACAACATCGCCGGGATCTACGCAGAGCGCACCGGGAAAACCGCCGAGTACTGGCGGAACAAGATGCGGGCCACCACCTGGTACAAGGACCATGAGGCGGTCGCTGACGGGCTGGCGGACCGGGTGCGGGGCCAGGACGGGTCGGTGAAGGACGCGTGGGATCTGTCGGTCCTCAACGCCACCCGGCCCGTAGCCGCCGACGGTGACAAGCCGATCGGTGACGGGTGGGTGATGGGCGCCGACGGCAAGCCCCGCTTCGACCCCGACGGTGACGGCGACGACGACGCCACCCCCGAAGGCGACACCGACAACGACTACTTCGACGCCGACGGGAAGCAGATCAAGCCGATCCCGCCGATGCCGGGCAGCAAGACGGCCGCCCGCGAAACCGTCACGATCCACGCCACCGCACCCGCTCCCCGGCCGACCGCTGAGACCGACGCGGCCGTTGATAACTCGGCGTGGGACGCATCCAAGGCGTGGCACAACGGCACCCAGGCCGACGACCCCGAGACGTTCTACGCCGGGATCTGCGCCGGGAAGCGCACCGGCGACCCCGACACGCAAGCGGCGTGGGCGCTGCCGTACAAGTACCACCCCGACGACCCGCCCAACGCCAACGGTGTCCGCGCCGCCCTGGCCAGGCTCTCCTCCACGCAGGGCCTGATCAACAAGGCCGAGGCGCGGGAAACCCTCGAAGCCGCAATGAAGAAGATCAACCCGGACTACGTGCCGGGCGACCACATAGACCCCGGCCTGCTGTCGGCAGTGCTGAGCCAAGGCCTGATGGGAGGCACTAAGTGACCAGCAAGACGAAGGTCCCGACCGACAGCGCCGGAATCATGGAGCTGCTGAACGACCACAAGCGGCTGACGGAGTACTTCAGCCCCGAAGCGGTTGCCAACGGCGACAACAAGGCGTTCATGGACGCCTACGCCAAGGACTACCTGAAGCGGAACCCCGACACCGTCGACGACGTCCGCGACCAGGTCCAGTCGGTGCTGTTCGACATGATCCGCGACAACGGGTCCCGGCGCGGCCCCAAGCTCGGCGTCACCGCTTCGGGCGGTCAGCCGCAGCTCACCGTCGACGGGACCGCGGCGGTGTCGCGTGGCCGCGGCGCCATCTACAACAAGACGGCCGCTGGTGCCGCGCTGGAGCGGGCGTACAAGCCGCAGGACCGGCTGAACAGCATCGGCGAGTACTGCAAGGCGATCTTCGAGCTGCGGTCTCCGTCGACCCGGCCGGACCGGGACGAGCTGATCGCGAAGCTCACGCGGGTGAAGGACTTCCAGAACAGCTTCTCTTCGGAGGAGCCGGGCGCGGGCGGGTTCCTGATCCCGGAGATCATGCGGTCCGAGCTGTTACAGCTGGCGCTGGAGAAGTCGATCGTCCGCAGCCGGGCCACGGTCATCCCGATGTCGACGCTGCGGGTGCCGATCCCGACCGTCGACGACACCAGCCACGTCTCCAGCATCTTCGGCGGCGTCACCTTCTACTGGACGGAGGAGGCCGCGCAGCTCACCGAATCCGCGGCGACGTTCGGGAAGGTCGTGCTGGACGCGAAGAAGCTGACCGGGTTCTTCAAGGTCCCTGCCGAATTGCTGGCTGACGCTCCGGCGTTCGCGGCGTGGTTCGACGAGCGTGTTCCGATGGGATTCGCGTGGTCGGAAGACGTCGCGTTCATGACCGAGACCGGCAACGGCACCCCGCAGGGCTTCATCTCTTGCCCCGCGTCGGTGTCGGTGACGAAGGAGTCCGGGCAGGCCACGGGCACGATCGTCTGGGAAAACATCGTCAACATGTACAGCCGCATGCTGCCGACCTCGCTGGACAGCGCGGTGTGGATCTGCTCCCACGACACGTTCCCGCAGCTGGCGACGATGGCTCTGAGCGTCGGGACTGGCGGCGGCCCCGTCTGGATCGGCGGCTGGTCCCAGCCCGGCTCCGACATGCCTCCGATGACGATCCTCGGCCGGCCGGTCATCTTCACCGAGAAGGTCCCGAAGCTGTCCACGACCGGCGACATCAACTTCGTGGACTTGAGCTACTACCTGATCGGCGACCGGCAGCAGGTCCGCGTCGACTCCAGCGAGCACTTCCTTTTCGCCAACAACCAGGTCGCCTACCGGATCATCTCCCGCGTCGACGGCCGGCCGTGGCTCCAGTCGGCGCTCACCCCCCACAACAACAGCTCCTCGACCCTGTCGCCGTTCGTGCAGCTCCAGACCCGCTGACCGTGTAGGTGCCGGCCCCTGCGCCGGCACCGAATCAGCAAGCCGAGCAGTGGCACCCTCGGCCCAAGACCGAGCCGCAGCAGAGAGAGAGACCAGCATGGCTGGTATGGAAGCGCTCGGCCGCGTCTGCAACGTCGTCGCCTCGGCCGACAACAAGCCGTTCCGCGTGGACCTGAACTCGGGCGTCATGTTCGTCGCAGTGGCCAGCTCCACCGCGACGACCAGCCTCACGTTCACCGCGGCCACCACGTTCTCCGGCAGCTACACCAACTGGACCACCGCGAACTCGTTCGCCCAGCCGGACCACTGGTACCAGCAGACCGTCGGTGACGGCACCGTCGCGTGGACCAAGCAGACCGCGTCGTGGTCGTCGCAGGTTCTCACCATCGGTGCCACCAGCGGCTATGTGTCGGTGGTGCACATCTTCGGGTCGCATTTCGCCGACGGGTACAAGTACATCAACTGCGACGCCACCAACGCGTCGCTGACGGCGGTCATCTACGACCTGACGGTGCAGCGGAAGCCGGCCAACCTCACCATCGTGGGGGCCTGACATGGCGAACTTCATCAAGGGTGTGCAGCTGCGTGAGCTGCTGCTGGGGACCCGTGTCAGCAAGGCCACCGGCACGCTGACCGCGGCGACCGTGACCCGGTTCACGGTGGCGGGCGGCGAGTGCCTGATCACGTCCATGTACGGGCTGGTCACCACGTCCATCACCGTCGCCAACTCCTACTACCTTCAGTTGGCGCCGACGACCGGGCAGACCGCGCAGCTGTGCACGGCGCTCGACATCGGCACCACCGACACCACCGCCGGCAGCCTGCTGACGTTCGGGGCGTCGACGGCGACCGCACCGCCGAAGCTGATGTCGGCGTCGACCGCGGCCGGCGGGTACGGGCAGGCCCTGTCCACCGTCGTCACCACCGGCAACATTCAGGACGTGTCGGCCGGCACCGACGGGGCGATCACGTGGGTGCTCACCTACATTCCGCTGACTGACGGCGCGACGATCGTGGCGGCCTGACCGTGACCTACATCCCGAACCCGATGGGTGTGCGCGTCGCGCTGCTCGGCTTGAAGGTGGACCGGACGACTGCGGCGCTGCCGCAGACCACGACCGGCACCATCTTCACCGTGTCGGGCGGCCGGGTCGTCATCACCAGTCTGGTCGGGGAGGTCACGACCGTCCTCGGCTCCGGCGCCAACAGCCTGACGCTGGGGTATGCGCCGACGGTCGGTGTGGGGGACGCGACGGTGCTCGGCAGGGGCGCGGTGAGTCTGCTCACCGCGCCCGTCGGCACCCACATCGCCGCGAACCCCGGCGGGGACCCGTTCGTCGACCTGGCCACACAAGCCGGGGTAGCGCTCCCGGCGTTCGGGCTGCTAGTGGACGTCGGGTCGGTGACGGTGACAACGACCGGCAGCGTGACCGGCTCGGTGAAGTGGTCGATCACCTACATCCCGTTCGAGGACGCCGGTGTGGTGGCGGCGGCGTGAAGGGGCTGGTCTGAGTGGTGCTGTGGCAGTGCACGAATTGCAGCACGCAGTACGCGGTCGGGTTGCTGCGCTGCCCGCGGTGCCGGGCTTTCGAATATCTGGAGGAGGGATCGATCGTGCCGAAGACGACTCTTGGCGGCCCGTCGAACGCGGACGCGGCGCCCGGTGAAGTCGGCCACATCGCCGAGGAGCCAGCCGCGCCCCCGGCGAACGACAGTGCCGATGCACATGCGGAAGCTATTGCGGACGCGGAACCAGGCGGCGCGGGCGCCGAGGAGGACGCGCCGGCGCGGCCGGCTTCCTCGGCGCCGAAGGATGAGTGGGTCGCCTACGTCGTCGCGGCCGGCCTGGGTGAGGCGGAGGCGGCGCGGATGACGAAGAAGGAACTGGCCGCGTGGGAGCCGCCGGCGCCCGGCGACCTCGGCGCTGAGCTGACCATCACCGCTGAGGCGACGGTGACCCGCGGCGAGCCTGAGGAGCAGGGCGAGTGACCGCCGGTTTAGCGGCGGCCGACGCCAACGCCAAGCTCAACGTGTGGCGGAACACCACGTACACGGGCGTCAACGCGTTCTGCAAGCTCCACACCGGCGACCCCGGCAGCGCCGGCACGGCGAACGCGTCCACGGTCACCACGAGGAACGCCATCACCTGGTCGGCGGCGTCGGCCGGGTCGATGAGCCTGTCGTCGCTGTCCGGCTTCTCGATGACGGCGACCGAGACGATCACCCACATCTCCATCTGGGACGCCTCGTCGGCCGGCAACTTCCTCGCCTCCGCGGCGTTGACCGCCTCCAAGAACGTCACCAACGGCGACACCCTGACCATCTCGACGCTGACGGTGGCGCTGACCCCGATCGCCGCCTGACCAGACGAGGGGGTGAACCGTGGCGCCGTCGCTGATCACCCACTATGAGGTGTACTCCGCAGCCGCGGACCAGACCACGCTCACCACCCCGTCGTTCACCCCGTCCAACGGCGAGGTCATCGTCGTCAAGCTGACGACCTGGTCGTCCACGGACGGGATGAACGCGCCGACCGGCGGCGCCCAGAGCTACACCCTCGTCGGGACCGCCGCGCCGGGCGGCTTCAACGGCTGGTGCGCGGTGTACGTCGCGACCGTGTCCGGGTCGCCCGGGTCGATGACCATCTCCTCCACGGTCGCGACCGCGGTCAACACCCGCCACTCCATGGTCGTCGAGCGCTGGTCGTCCGCGCAGGTCGACGCGACGCCGGCGACGAACGCGACCAAGTCCGGCACCGGCACGACAGCGACGACGACGCTGACGACCGTGTCGGCGAACAGCTTCGTCAGCTGGTGCATGGTCGACGAGCAGTCCCGTGACCCTGCGGGGTCGACGTATGTGGCGACGTCGGGGACGCCGACGCAGGACGGCCTGTTCGATGGGCACGTCGGCTCCAACTCGGTGCACTACTTCGCCTACCAGGACGCGGCGACCGCCGGCAGCCAGACGTTCGGGATCACGGGCGCGAGCTCGTTCGCCTGGACCGCGGTCGGCGTCGAAGTGCGGGCCGCCGCCGCGAGCATCACCGGCGACGTCAGCAAGACCATCACCGCCACCCTGACCGCCACCGGAACGAACAGTGCGGTCGGCGCGGCCACTGAGACGACCACAGCGACCCTCACCGCCGCAGGCACGAACAATGCGGTCGGTGCCGTCTCCGAGACGACCACGGCGACGCTGACGGCCTCCGGAACCAACGCCGCCGTCGGCGGCGTATCCGACACCGTGACCGCCGGGATCACCGCGACCGGCACGAACAGCGCCGTCGGCGCCGCGAACGCGACCACTACGACTTCGGCGATCACCGTGTCGGCAACGGTCGGGTCGGTGGCGTCCGTGTCCCCGGCAGTGACGATCACGGCCGCGGCGACCGTCACCCGGGCGGCCGGGCAGCCGCGGACCGGCGTCATGGGCTGGGACCTGTATTCGACGCTGGCGCAGCAGGCCTCCTACATCGACTACTACCGATCCGTGCCGCCCGTCGCCTGCCCGAATGATGGTGAGCCGCTGCGGCTGGGCCCGTCGTCGACGCCGGGTGTCCTGTACTGCCCGTTCGATGGCTGGCAGTACCCGCGGGACTACGACCCCGAAGTGCACGGAGGGATGTGACCGATGGCCATCAGCCGGTTGACGTACTGCACCCGGGAAGACGTGAAAACCGCTCTCGACTACAAGGAGACGGCCCGCAACAACGTCCAGGTCGACCGGGCCATCGAGTCCGCGTCCGACGCGGTCGACGGGCTACTGCACCGCGTGTTCTACACCACCGACACGACCCGCATGTTCGACTGGCCGAACTTCCAAGGCGCCTACCCGTGGCGGATCTGGTTCGACGCCGCCGAGCTCGCCGACATCACCACCAACGTGCCCGTCGTCACCTCCGGCGGGAACATCATCGCGGCGAGCAGCATCTTCTGGGGCCACCCCAACTACTCGCCGCCGTACACCTACATGGAGCTCGACCGGTCAACGTCCGCGACGTTCGGGCAGGGTTTGACGCCGCAGCGGGACGTGCACATCACCGGCACGTTCGGGTATTCGGCCGCCACCCGGCCGGCCGGGACGCTCGCCGCCGACATCACGACCACGACGGCGACGACGTGCACGGTGACCGACGGCAGCCAGGTCGGCATCGGCAACGGCCTGCTGATCGGCACCGAGCGGCTTCTGGTCACCGGCCGCGCCAACACCACGACCGGGCAAACCCAGCAGGGGGCCGGGGTGAGCACGAACAGCAGCGCCGACAACGTGCTGGCCGTGACGGACGGGACGAGCATCTTCGCCGGGGAGGTGCTCACCCTCGACGCCGAACGGATGCTCGCGCTCGACGTGACCGGCAACAACGTGACGGTGCAGCGTGCCTGGGACGGCACCGTGCTTGCGACCCATTCCGGCGCGACCATCTACGCCAGCCGGCTGCTGACGGTGACCCGCGGCGTCCAGGGCACGACCGCGGCGGCGCATTCGTCGGGTGCGGCGGTGGCGGTGCATCTGGTGCCGGGGCTGGTGCGGGAGTTGGCGGTGGCGTACGCGTCGGTGACGCTCACGTCGGAGTCGTCGGGGTGGGCGAAGGTGTGGGGCGAGGGCGGCGGGTCGGCGTCGAATCTGGGCCGGTCGGTGAAGGAGCTGGAGTGTGACGCTGTCCGGGCGTTCGGCCGTCAGGCGAGGACGCGGGTCGTGTGAGCTAGGCGGGTAGGCGGCTACCTGCCATGATGTGGACAGACAACTTCATAAAGGACCCTTCCGAAGTCTTCTCGGCCGCCCCTGGCGGCTAGGACAGAATGCGAGTCAACGAGTGGATGAGGTGAAGGTGATCGCCGACGGGCCGCTATTCGACGGCCGCGCGATCACCCAACTGAGCGTGTTCCTCGACGAAGCCGTCGACCTGGTCGCCGCCGCGGCCGAAGAGGCCGTCGACCGGAACCTCGCCGCCTCCATCCGCCACCCGTCCTCGCCGCCGCGCTACCAGTCGCAGATCAACATCCGCCACGACGGCCTCGACCGCGTCATCAACGACAACGGCGTGATCTACGGCCCGTGGCTGGAAGGCGTCGGCTCCCGCAACGCCACCACCCGTTTCAAGGGCTACTCCTCGTTCCGGCGCGCACACCAGGACATCGAGCAGCGGGTCCCCGTCATCGTGCAGCCGGCGCTGATGCACTTCATCGAGGCGGTGAGCCGGTGACCCTCAACTCCCGCGCCATCTTCACCGCCGTCCAGGACCACGCTGAGACCCTGGCAATCTTCGACCGGGTCGGGAAGCACGAGCCGAAGAGCGCGCCCGGCAACGGCTTATCCTGCGCCATCTGGGCCGGCCCGCTGCGCGCGGTCGCCGCCGCGTCGGGGCTCGCGTCGGTGTCGGCCCGGATGGAACTGATGATCCGCGTCTACAACCCGATGCTGCAAAAGCCCGAGGACGACGTCGACCCGACCGTCCTGGACGCGGTCGACGCCCTGTTCGCCGCGTACGCGGGCGACTTCGAGCTGGGCGGCCTGGTCCGTGACGTGGACCTGCTCGGCCAGCACGGCACACCGCTGTCGGCGGTGCCCGGCTACCTGAACCAGGACTCCAAACTGTTCCGCGTCATAGACGTGACGTTGCCGCTCATCATCAACGACTTGTGGAATGAGGTGGCGTAGTGGCGAAAGAAACCGGCCTCGGAGACGCCTTATACGCGGGCGGCTACGTGCTGTCCAACGACATCAGCACCTACAACATCAACTCCCCACTCACCGCCCTGGAATACACCGGCATCGACAAG
>Ga0070715_10000068_pt1 | contig 33105 bp, 23 predicted proteins | sample LARL111metaG_FD_71394 | JGI IMG/M metagenome (GOLD analysis project Ga0070715, IMG submission 71394) | Corn, switchgrass and miscanthus rhizosphere microbial communities from Kellogg Biological Station, Michigan, USA - LAR L11-1 metaG | ecosystem: Host-associated > Plants > Roots > Rhizosphere ... | reverse complement strand
CAGAGTTCAGAAATGGTATTTAACCCCCGCAGGTAGTCGGCAATGAATTCGTTTCTGAGATCCATGGGTGATGAACTTCTCCAGGGCATCGGGCACCTCCTTCACAGGACCTGCACTATGCCTAAAAGTGTTACCCATGTCTCCGGACTAAACTGTTACCTATGTATCTGGACCATACAAGAATTGCAACTGACAACTGACAACTAACAGCTGACAAAGATAATGAAGCGCTGTCCCACATGTAGCCGAATGTTCGAGGACACGCTGAGCTTTTGTCTCGAAGATGGTACGCCTTTGGTCCCGGCCGGCGCCGATTCTGAAGCAACACTGGTTACGCCGAAATCCGATTTGGCTGCGACGCAAGCGTATAACCCGATGGCTGGCGGACCGCCGTATCAAGCCCCGCAACCCTATCGGGCAACTCCGTCACCACAGCGAAGAATTTGGCCATGGATTTTGGCGGTCGCTGCTGTCTTCCTGCTCGGGGTCGCGGCCATCGTGGTAGTCGCCATTGTTCTGCCCGGCATGCTTCATTCTGCGAACGACAATCGATCGACGCCCAGTCCAAGTCCCCTCGCCAGTCCCAGCCCGAAGCCGAGTCCGAGTCCTTCGCCCACGATTGAAGTGAGCGATGTGCCCACGGATCCCGAAGAAGTCCAGATGCAACTCGAGAATCTTGAAAACGAATGGGAGCGGGCCAATGTGGAAGCTGATAAAGGGACGCTAAACCGAATTCTGGCGCGCGAATACCAGGGCGCCGGAGGAGGTAAAGAGGAATACCTGCGGACGATTACCCCGCATCCGGGCCGAACCTGGCGATATCGCGACATGGAGGTCGATCTGGATGGCGAAAAGGCGACGCTGACTTACGAGCTGGACCGGATAGATGGCGATAATGTCCAGACATATTCGTATGTCGACTCTTTTGTTTGGCGCGATCATCGCTGGCAAGCGACGTCATCGCGCCAGGTAAGGTAGAATGGGATTGCGAGATTTGACTTGCGAATTGGGAGTCTGAAAGCGGCTCTGACGGATCTGCAAGAAAGTTGTAAGCGTGAAGATTCACAAATCGATATCTGCAATTCGAAACTAAAAGATCATGTCAATCATTTCTGACGTAATCGATTCGACGCGGGCGATCATTCAGGGGATGAGCGTCACGCTGTCTTATATTCCCAAGCGCAAACAAACTGTCGAATATCCGGAGGAACCGGTCACGGTGCAGCCACGTTATCGCGGCCAACACCTTCTGCACGTCGACGAACTGGGACGCGAAAAATGCGTCGCTTGTTTTCTCTGCGCCGCCGCCTGTCCTTCGGAATGCATTTACATCGAAGCCGCGGACGATCCGCGACCCGCGGAGAAGCGGATCGGCGTCGATGAGCGGTACGCTAAGGTCTATAACATCGATTACGGGCGCTGTATCTTTTGTGGTTTCTGCGTCGAAGCCTGTCCCAAGGATGCCATCACTCACGGTTATAATTTTGAATTGTCCGTCTACAATCGCGCTGACCTCCTGAAGACCAAAGACGATTTGTTAATAACCAAGCAGCTGCAATCAAAGAATTATCGCGTGGCATTCTCTGATGAGGATGTCGATTCGGAATACAAGGTAATCTAAGACCAGGGTAAAAGGGGAAAGGGTAAAGGGGAAAGGGTAAAGGGGAAAGGGCGAAGGAGGAAAGGGAAAGGGTTGCTACTTCTTTCTTCCCCCTTTCCCTTTACCCTTTTACCCCTGTTGCTATTACCCCTTTCCCCTTATTCTTTCACGCGATGGTCTTTCATGAATTTCATTATCGCTGGGAGTTCAAGCTCGAATCTTCGCCCGAGCAACTCTGGCCGCTGGTTGCCGATACCAATCGTTTCAATCGCGATACCGGAGTGCCGGCGGTTGAATCTTTGTCAGAACCTCCGTCCGGCAAGCGAAACCTGCGCCGCCGCATGCGCCTTTCCGCCTTTGGGATGGCAGTCGAATGGGAAGAGCAACCCTTTGAGTGGGTAAGGCCCCATCGATTTGGGGTGTTGCGCCGTTACACGCGGGGTCCGGTTGCTGATTTACGAGTTCTCGCCGAACTAACCCCGTCGGAGGGTGAAGGCCACGATAAATCGCCAGGCACCAGGTTGGTTTACGAGATCTGGGTGCGCCCGCGAAACTTGTTAGGTCTAATCGTTGTCCCGATCCAAATTGGCTTGATTGCCGCGCGCAACTTTGCCCGGACCTTTACAACCTATGACAAGCTGGTGCACAGCGAACCTGATCATGCGGTCACGCTTGCGAACGTAGAATTTGCGCCTGGCGGTCGCGCAAGATTGCTGTCGCTGAGCAAGAAACTGATCGATAGCGGCGCCTCAGCGACGGTGGTTGCCGGATTGGTTGACCATATTGAGAATGCGGATGACTTCGCTTTGGCCAGGATCCGCCCTTACGAATTGGCCGATCGTTGGCAGACGCCGCGGCGCGAGGTGCTGGAGAACTGTTTATGGGCGACGCGAGCGGGATTGCTCGATTTGCAATGGCGCCTTTTGTGTCCCATGTGCCGAGGTGGTTCGACGGCCGAGTCGTTGCAAGACGTCACCTCGAACGTCCACTGTTCGGGCTGCAACATTGATTTCACGCTGAATCTGGATCAACTGGTTGAGCTTACCTTTCGCCCTAATCCCGCGATTCGCAAAATAGAAGTTGATGACTACTGTGTCGGCGGTCCGCAGTTGACGCCGCATATTGTCGCGCAACAGCTCCTGGCTGCCCGCGCAGAGCGCTGTGTTCAAATCGCGCTCGAACCCGGACGCTATCGTTTGCGCGCCATCGGCTTGCCCGGTTCGCAAAATGTGTTTGTCACCGAAGACGGGGAAACGTCGCTGCGAATTCAAGCGAAGCCGGCTGGCTGGACCGCTGAGCAATCAAAGTTGGCCAAGGTGGCTGAGGTAACGTTTGAAAATGCTACTGACGCCGAGCAACTTTTCATTCTTGAACGGACTGCCTGGAATGATCAGGCGGCGACCGCGGCCGAGGTTACGGCACTTCAGGTATTCCGCGATTTGTTTGCGAGCGAAGCCTTGCGGCCGGGCGAACAGATTTCCGTCGGTACGCTGACGGTGCTGTTCACAGATTTGCGAAATTCGACCAGGATGTATCGCGAAATCGGAGACGCCACCGCCTTTGGCCGCGTGATGAATCACTTTGATATTTTGCGACAGGCGATTGCTGACGAAGATGGCGCTCTGGTTAAGACGATCGGCGATGCGGTAATGGCTGTATTTCGCCATCCTGCCGCCGCGCTCAGAGCAATGCTGCGCGCCCAGCAATTGCTGGCGTTGCCTGAAGGCGGTTACGAGCCGCTTACTTTAAAGGCAGGAATTCATGTTGGTCCTTGTATCGCAGTCACTCTGAATGAGCGGTTGGACTATTTTGGATCGACCGTGAACCTCGCGGCCCGCCTCGAAGGGCAATCGAACGGCGACGATGTGGTAATTTCAACCGCTGTCTACTCTGATCCTGAAGTACGCGAGTTATTGGACGATGCAGACCGGGGCCTTGCGGCGCGGCGGTTCGAAATTCCTTTGAAAGGATTTGATGAGGATTCGTTCGAGCTTTGGCGCGTACAGAACGCAAGCGGTTAGTTAACACATGTCTCTAATCGAAACTCGCGACGTATCGCGCGTCTATCAAATGGGCGCGACCCAGGTGGTCGCTCTCGATCACGTTTCAATCGCTGCCAACCAGGGTGAGTTCGTGGCGATCCAGGGAACGTCCGGATCCGGAAAATCGACTTTGCTGAATGTACTCGGTGGCCTGGACCGGCCGACGAGCGGCGAAGTGCTGTTCGATGCAGAACCACTGGGGCCGTTGAGCAAGAAACAGATGGCGCGTTACCGGCGCTTTTCCGTGGGAATGATTTTCCAGAACTTCAATCTGATTCCCACCATGACGGCCGCTGAGAATGTGCGCCTGGCGCTGGCGTTCGCCGGCATGCGAGGAGCAGAACGCAGAAAGCGCACCGAGCACTTGCTCGAAAGAGTCGGTTTGTCGGATCGAGTCGAGCACCGGCCCGCTGAGCTTTCCGGCGGCGAGCAGCAGCGGGTCGCCATCGCGCGCGCCCTGGCTAACCGGCCGCGCGTTTTGCTTGCCGACGAGCCTACTGGGAATCTAGACTCGACGCGCGCGCAGGAGTTGTTGTCGTTACTGCGCGAGATGGTCGAGCGGGACCATCTGACTGTTTTATTGGTGACCCACGATCACGAATTGGCCAGCCGCTTCGCCGATCGAATTATCATGATGAAGGACGGACGGGTGCAGAAGGATGAAGGATGAAGGATGACGGATGAAGGATGAATAAGGCTCTCAGATCCGGCGAAGCTTTCATCCTTCATCCTTCCGCCTTCATCCTTTCTTGAGGTAAATGCGATGTCAACAAACTCTTCCCCCGAAATGACGCTTGAAGCAATTCGTTCGGTGCCGCTCTTTTCGTCGCTTGACGACAATGCCACGCGAGAGCTCCGAAATCTATTGCGCCGGCGCCGGGCGTCTGCCGGCAGCGCGCTGTTTCGCGCGGGCGATCAAGGCGACGCGATGTATCTGATCGAGAAAGGGCGCGTAAGAATTTCGATTCCTGACGACGATAAGAAGGAGATCACTCTGGCGGAGTTAGCGCAAGGTGATTTCTTTGGCGAAATGGCGATCATCGACGGGAAACAGCGCTCAGCCGACGCTACCATCGCCGAGGATGCTGAACTTGCAGTCCTCTCCCGCGAAGACTTCCTGCGTTTCATCAAGAACAATCCGGCGGTGGCGCTGGAAATGTTGAGCGCAACTTTTTCGCGGCTGCGGCGCACGGACAAGATGCTGCAACAGCGCGTGTCGCGAAACGTAAACGAAGAAGAAGACAAACGCATGACCCTAGCCGACCGCGCTGCCGACTTGCTCGCAGAGTTTGGCGGGAGTTGGAAATTCATCGGCGTCGCTGTAGCGCTCATCATTTTTTGGATTGTGCTTAACTCCTACATATTGATTCGTGGATTTGATCCGATACCCTATCAAATGTTGAATCTGGTGCTGGCCGTAGTTGCTGGACTGCAAGCGCCGATTATCATGATGTCGCAGAATCGCCAGGGCTCTAAAGATCGCCTCCGCGCCGATCTTGATTTCCAGGTGAACCTGAAAAACGAGTTGGCCTTGACGGAGGTCCTTCGCCGCCTGGATGTTCTGGAAAGCGAGCGCCTGCCGTTGTTATTTGAAAAGCAGAATGAGAGACTAACAGAAGCCAAAGCCACAACGGCGTCTGCAAGTACGACCGCGAATTGATTGCGCGCAAGTCGGGGCCCCTTTTTAATCCCATAAAAGTTTCGCAGGAGTTTGGATGGCTCGACGCACGATTGTAGTCGGCGATATTCACGGTTGCTATGACGAGCTAATCGATCTGCTTGACGTTGTTAAGCTCAAGAAAAAAGACCGCGTCATTTCAGTTGGAGATTTGATCGTCAAAGGGGAAAAGAGCCGCGAAGTACTCGATCTATTCATCAAAGATGAACGCTTTTCCGCGGTCATCGGCAATCACGATCGCGCGATTAGGCAGTTCTGGCGCGGCGAGCCAATCCCCCTTTCCGATGAGCAAAAGAAAACCTGTGACGAGTTGGATTCCAAACGCAAGAAGTATCAAAAGTTTCTACGGTCCCTCCCATACATGATTGATCTGGACACGCACCTGGTCGTTCACGCCGGGGTGAGGCCCGGCGTCCCACTTGAGCACCAGATGGCCGCAGATCTAACGGAGCTGCGGACGATGGGAGCGAACCCCGCCAGCCGAAAAGGCATTCCCTGGTACGCGGTTTATCGTGGCGAGAAGGTGGTCATATTCGGTCATTGGCCCGGCCTAAGACCCAGAGTCGGCCCGCGCGCGATTGGATTGGATACCGCCTGTGTCTACGGCCGGCGTTTGACTGGATATATCATCGAAACCCATACGTTTGTCAGCGTACCCGCACGTCGCGCTTATGTCCGGCTAAAGCGTAGGCTGCGATGACTCGCGATTTTTGAAACGATTTCATACGATTGAATTGCGTCAACCTTGCGGCCCGCTTCTTATTTCTTTCACTCCCCAGTATCAAAACAACTAAAGAATCTATTTCGTTGTCAGAATAGTTATTAAGGAATGCGAGTTGCTGCGCAATTAAGCGAGATTATGCGCTCTTCCATTAATCATCGCTCGATGGCCGATTATGATTTTTCGGTTCAAGGGGTGGCAGTCAGCACATATGGTTTCTAATCTGCAAATTAAGAGTCAGGCCGGGGCGGTAGCGCGGCTGGCAAAGGTTGCGGCATTGCAATCGGAGCCAGAGAGTCCCGAAGAACTATTACTTAATCGTGAGTTAAGTCTGGTGGAGTTTTTCCGCCGCGTACTCGATCAGGCGTTGGACGAAGCCAGCCCGTTGCTGGAGCGATTAAGGTTTCTGGCAATCTTCTCGCACATCCTGGACGAGTTTTTCATGATTCGGATCTCGGCGCTGAAAGAGGAGGTTGACGAAGGCTGGATCCAGCCTTCACCGGACGGAATGACGCCTGCGGAACAATTACGTGAGATCCGGAAGCGCCTGGAACCCATGTATGCCGAGCAAATGCGTTGCCTTAAAGAACAAGTTCTGCCGCAGCTCACTTCTGAGGGAATTGTTCTGGCTTCGTATGCTTCGCTCTCTGAGGCGGAGCAAAGCAAGCTGGATTCCTATTTTGATCGAAATGTTTTTCCGGTGCTGACTCCGCTGGCAGTAGATCCGGCCCATCCCTTTCCTTACATCTCGGGTCTGAGTCTCAATCTTGGATTGGTAGTTGAACCTGAGGAAAAAGGCGAAAGGAACGAAACACGGTTCGTGCGGATTAAAGTCCCGCGGGTTTTGCGACCCCTCGTGAAGGTTGATGAATCGCATACAAGATTTGTCTTTCTCAGTGATCTGATCGCGGCGAATGCCAGGAAGTTGTTTGCCGGCGTGCGCGTCAGCGAGAGCCATGTTTTCCGGGTCACGCGCGACGCGGATATCGAAATCCGTGACGATGAGGCGGACGACCTGTTGAAGGCGCTCAAACAGGAATTGCGCCAGCGACGGTTTGGGGCTCCGGTGCGGTTGGAAGTTTCGTCGACAATGCCGCCGGCGATGGTGAGATATCTCACCAGGGCTCTTGAACTCAGCTCTGAAGATGTCTACGTAGTCGACGGCCCGCTGAATATTTCTGAATTGACGATGCTTTGCGAGTTGAATCGTCCCGATTTGAAATACCGGCCGCTGCGCATTGCCGTTCCGCCGAAGTTTCATGAGAAAAAATCAATCTTCAAAATTATCAGGGAAGGTGATGTCCTGCTCCATCATCCGTATACCGCGTACTCAACCGTAACGGATTTCGTGCGCGCAGCGGCAAATGATCCGGATGTGTTGGCCATAAAGATCTGTCTGTACCGCACGGGACAGCAATCGCGCCTGGCTGAGGCGTTAGTCCAGGCGGGCGAAAAAGGTAAACAAGTAACGGCGCTGATCGAGTTGAAGGCCAGGTTTGATGAAGAGAATAACATTCGCTGGGCTGAACGACTGGAGCGCGCCGGGGTTCACGTAGTTTACGGCCTGCTCGGACTAAAGACGCATTGCAAGCTGACGCTGGTGGTGCGACGCGAAGGCGATCAGTTGCGGCGTTACGTCCATATCGCGACCGGGAATTACAACCCGACCACGTCGGCCACATATACCGATCTGGGATTGTTGACAACAGACGACGAGATCGGCGCGGACACTACGGAATTATTCAACTATCTTACCGGGTATTCGAAACAGACTGACTATCGGCGCTTGCTGATTGCGCCCGTGAACCTGCGTGAGAAACTGATGATGTTAATTGAGCGCGAAACCGAGAACGCTCGCGCCGGCAAACCCGCGCGCATAATCGCCAAGCTCAATCGCCTGGCGGATCCGGTAATTATTCAAGCGCTCTACGACGCCTCTAACGCCGGCGTTTCGATTGATTTGATCGTGCGCGGAATTTGTTTGCTGCGGCCGGGCGTGACCGGCCTGTCCGAAAACATTCGCGTTCGCAGCATCGTTGGCCGCTTTCTCGAGCACAGCCGCATCTTCTATTTTGACAATGATGGTGACGGCGAGATTTACATCGGCAGCGCTGACTGGATGCCGCGCAATCTCAATCGGCGGGTTGAGGTCGTCACGCCAATTAATAATCCAAAGTTGAGAAACTATTTGAAGGATACGGTGTTGCAGGCTTACCTGCGTGACGGCTTGAACGCCCATGAACTGCGCCCCGATGGTTCATACGAGCGCGTGCGGCCGGCTGCGAATGACGAACGGTTCGATAGTCAGATGCACTTCGAAGGCCCGCTGAGCTCGTGTATCTGAAACCTGCCCCTGACCGCAAAAACGTTTTCTGAGGAGGAGAATATGAGCAAGGAAATTGGTTTGCGAAAATTAGCCGTACTGTGCTTCGTGATCACGGCGGTGCTTAGTCTGTCTATTCAGGCACAACAGGAAAAAAAGAGTCACCCCAAAGCGCCAAAACCAATCCCGACTAATGCTAAAGCGGTACTTTGGCGAGAACCGACCGACGTTGCTTCGCGGGATTTGCTTCTCGGATCCGGCGGAGACGCACTGAAGCCCGACCTTTCCAGGGTGACTTTCGTCGCCGACGAAACGCGCAGCCACTCGACAAAGTATCGGGTGCGCGACGGCGCGGGCCGAGAGTGGGTCGTGAAGATTGGCGAAGAGGCGCAGTCTGAAACCGCCGCGACGCGACTACTTTGGGCCGCCGGTTACTTCGTCGATACCACTTATCTCGTCCCGCACGTCGTGATTGAGGGCAAGGGCGCGTTTGATAATGTGCGATTTGAAGCTCGAATAAAAGGCGAGAAGCGATTGGGTCAACGTTGGGACTGGGAAAAGAATCCCTTCGTCGGCACCACCGAGCTTCAGGGTTTGAAGGTCTTGATGGCCTTGATAAATAACTGGGACATTCAGAATCACAACAACAACATCGTGGTTGTCACCGACGAAGCAACGGGGCAGAAAGAAGCGCGTTACTTTGATACCGACCTTGGCGCCAGCTTTGGCAAGGAAGGAAGGTTCGTTGGTCATACGCGCAATCGACCTGATCAATTTGTTAAGACAAAGTTCATCGCCGGCGTCGATCACGGATTCGTACGCTTTAACTACAACGGCAAGAACCAGCACCTGCTGAAGAACATTACGGTCGCGCAAGCCAAATGGCTGGGAAACATTCTGTCCCAATTAAGAGATAAACAGATCAGCGATGCTTTCCGCGCAGCGAATTACAGTCCGCAGGAGATCGAGGCGCTGACACGGGTAGTCAAGTCACGAATTAATGAATTAGCCAGCCTGCCGGGCTAGCCGCGGTAAGCAGGCAAAGCCGCAGAGACCGGAGTGTCATAGAGCGAGAAATATTATTTCTGAACCACCGGAGCCTTTGATCTCTCTCGGTCTCCGTGTTTCTGTGGCCATTTCTTTGTTCCGGTGAGGCAATGGATCGAAGAATGAAGAAGCAAAAGATCCGCATATCCGATCTGCTGTACCCTCACTGGAAAACTCTAACTCTCGCGTTCATAGCGGTCATTGGCGAGAGCGTCACCGACCTGCTTGAGCCCTGGCCGCTAAAAATCGTCTTCGATTACGTTTTCGGATCAAAGCCCATGCCCGAGTGGCTGGCCCAGGCCGTGGCATGGCTCGGAAGCGACAAACTGGCAATCCTGAACTTTGCAGTCCTCACCGTGCTCGGTATCGCGATATTTGGCGCCATCAGTTCCTACTTCGAAAATGTTCTGACGACTACGGTCGGCCAGTGGGTCATGCATGATCTGCGGCGAGTTGTTTACCACCACATTCAGCGCCTTTCGCTTTCGTTCCATGATCAGAAAAGGACCGGCGATCTGATTAGCCGCGTTACCAGCGACATCGACGCGATTCAAAGTTTGATTTCGAACGCGCTGCTCGGGATGCTCGTGAACGTGCTCACGCTCGTCGGCATGATTTTGGTGATGCTTTATCTCAGCTGGACCTTCACTTTGATCGCGCTGCTGGTGGCGCCGGCGCTTTTCTTTGTTGTCTATCGCTTTACGCGTCGCATAAAGAATGCCGCGCGAGCGATGCGTCAAAAAGAGGGCGAAGTAGTGAACGTGCTCGAGGAAGTTTTGTCATCAATTCGCGTCGTCAAAGCTTTCGCCCGCGAGGACTATGAACAGAAGCGGTTCGAGCAGGAAAGCCTGGCGAGCGTGGAAACAACTCTGCAGGCGCGCAGCTTGAAAGCAAAGCTGGCGCCGCTGGTCGAAGTAATCGTCGCGGCCGGAACGTGTCTCGTGCTTTGGTATGGCGCGCGGCTGGTGATGACCGGCGACCTTACTTCGGGAGAGTTGCTGGTTTTTCTGCTTTATCTCGGCAAGATGTACAAACCGATGCGCGAACTCTCGAAGATGACCGACACGATCTCGAAAGCGACGGTTGGCTGGGAACGCATTCGCGAAATACTCGAAACCGACATGCAGGTTCGCGACGTGCGCGGCGCGCGGCCGGCGCCTCGCTTCAAAGGAAAAATCGACTTTGATCACGTCAACTTTTCGTACGACGGCAGCCGCGCGATCCTTGATGACATCAGCCTGCACATTGAGCCGGGACAGTTGGCCGCCCTCGTCGGACCCACCGGCGCCGGCAAGACTACCATCGTTAGCCTGTTGCCGCGCTTTTATGATGTCTCGTCGGGCATCATCAGGATCGACGATCAGGACATTCGCCGGTTCAAAATAAAATCGCTGCGACAGCAGATTAGTTTTGTGCTCCAGGAGAGCCTGCTTTTCCGCGCGACTGTCTGGGAAAACATCGCGTATGGAAAGCCGGAGGCAAATCGGCATGAAATCATTCGCGCCGCTGAGCTCGCGAACGCCTCAGAATTCATCGAAAAGATGCCCGACAGTTACGGTACGATGATCGGCGAGCGCGGCGTGACTCTCTCTGGCGGGCAGCGCCAGCGCATCGCAATCGCGCGGGCCATCATTCGGAATGCGCCGATTTTGGTGCTCGATGAACCCTCTACAGGTCTCGATCCGGCGGCTGAGCAACTGGTCTTTGAAGCTTTGACAAATTTGATGGAAGGCCGAACTTCAATCGTCATCGCGCACCGGCTCGCGACCGTGCGGCGTGCCGATGTGATCTTTGTTGTCGATGCCGGTCGCATCGTCGAGCGCGGGACGCACGAGGAATTACTCGCGCAAGAGGGTTTGTATTCGCGACTGTATGAGTTGCAGTTCAGCAGCGAAGCGAGCGGCGATCACGAATTGGTGACGGTTTGATGGTGAGGTCTGCGTTTAGTGCAATAGTCCGTCACCGGGATCAGATGTCAGAAAGTGTCAATCGCCCTGTAGGGCGAGATAATCGTTACTGCCGCCCGGATCCATTTCTTATCCCGCGCCTTCAGCGCTCGACAGCGTTGATCGACGTCTGAACCTGGGCCGTTGGCGTTGGCCCAGAAGGCTTCTACATTTCCGCGCCTTCGGCGCTCTTGTTGAATGCTTGCCGCTCGTTTGAAACCAAACCAAAAGGCCGCTTCAAATGAAGCGGCCTTTGTCGTGAATTCGCAAATCGGAAAGTTCAGATTCGGGGATTCAGATAATTACTGCTTGTTCGTAGTTGCAGTCGCAGCCGCGGCAGCACCGTTGTTCTGGAACCGCTTCGAGTAATCCTCGACGAACGTCTTCAAATCGCCATGGCCGAAGCGGGTGTAGAAGTCATAGTCCTTCATTTCGTTATACGCCTGGTCAAGCGTCCAGTGGTTCACGTTGAACCGGTAAACAGCGCCCATAACTCCCGTTCGGTGACGGCCACCCGCACAGTGCACGAAGAACTTACCGGTTGAGGGGTCGTTCACCAGTTTCAGGAAGGCGCTGACCTGATCTTCTCGCGGATAGCTGGAGTCGCTCATGGGAATGTTGACATAGCGCATTCCCAGGGCTTCCACGCTGCTTCTTTCATAACCCTTTGGGCTGTCGGTCAAATCGATGATCGTGCTGATTCCCAAAGCCTTCAAGTCTTTGTAATCAGATTGGTCCGGCTGAGCACCGCGATAAAAGCGGTCGTCCATCTTGCCAAAGTTTCTAATATGAATATTCGAAAAGGCCGGGTCTGAATGGGTTTTCGCAATGGCAGCCGTGCCAATCGTGAGGACGAGAGCAACTGCCACACCGATTTTCGCAAAGATATTTCTGGGGTTAGACATTATTTAAGTCTCCTGATTCTCTACCAGTTTTGGTTTTAGGGCAAGACCGGAATCAAGTGAGGTCGCCTGACGGCTTAGTGCTTCTTGTTTTGGATCTCGCTTGCTAACAACTGATCGGTTTCGTAACTTCGCCGGGTGGTTTATCGAGGACGATACTTAGATACAGAAGGGGAGGTCGAAGTTGCATCACACGAGCTCGAGTAAGAGAATTTTCGCTACCCTATTACGCGCACGAGTGAAGCAAAAGGGCAATGAAAAATGCCGACATTTGGGGCAGTTTTTGATCTCAAATTCCGAGCATAACGGGGACAAGATTCGCCCTCTCAGCCGTCGAACATCGATCCCTTCCACACGGCCGGACTTCGAACCGCTTAAGCTCGGGCTTCTGACCCCGTCCAAAATGAGCTACTCTAAGTCCCTATTTCAGAGTACTTACGACCATGTCTTTTTACGACATTCTGCGGCTGTCTTTAAGGAACCTGCGCGAGGCGAGGCTGCGCGCGACGTTGACTTCGATGGGGGTGATCGTGGGCGTCGCGGTAATCGTGACCATGGTTTCTTTTGGCCTGGGTTTGCAGCGCAATCTTTTGTCGCGTTTCAAGGCGCTCGATCTTTTTAACGAGATTCGTGTTTTCGGAAAGAATGTTTTTGCCATGGCCGTCAGTGGCGTGGACCCCAAGCTGAAGCGTGACACCAATCCCGGCGATCGCAGAGGCCCGGCTCTAAGACCTGATAAGAACCCGAGCCGAATTCTGGATGACGCGGCAATCGCCGAAATCGAAAAGATTCCCGGGGTCGCTTATGTCGAACCTGATATTGGCTTCACTGCCTTTGTTCGAAGTAATGGGCGGGTACTACCTTTGTCGGTCGCCGGCGTTTCGGTGCCGACCTTATCGTCGCGTTTTAAGGACTTCGCCGCCGGGAAAATGCTGAGTCAACCCGACGGCGATGAAGCAGTCGTGGGCGAAGTATTTACTGAAACCTTTGGTTTTCAGAAGCCGGAAGACGCCGTGGGCCAGACTATAGAATTCCTCACGACGCCTGATAAGAAGGATAATGCCAGGCCGAATACCAGGGCCGCCGGCGGGGAGGACGAATCGGGACTCAGCTTTTTCGGCATCCCCCTCGAGGACGAGAACAACGGCGCCGGCGAAAACACGGTCGTGGTCCGCACTTTTCGCATCAGCGGCGTTTTGAAAGCTGAACCAAAGGACCAGGGACCGGCGGGACTGATGTCAAATGCCTCGATTTACATACCCGTCCACGCCGCGCACGAATGGGCATCAAAACATCCGAACCCAATGGGCGAAGTTGCTTTGGCTCTGGCCCGCCAGAGTGGCCAATTAAAGCAATCTGAGAGCGAAGGATATTTTTCTGCGGTGATTCGCGTGAGCGATCCGGTAGTGCTGACTGAGGTTCGAAAGCGCTTAACTGAAATGGGCTTTGGCAGTTTTTCAATCGTCGATCAACTGGAACAGATTCGCACCGTGTTTCTGATCATAGATTCTGTGTTGGGACTGCTGGGAGGCATCTCGCTTTTGGTCGCATCTTTTGGCATCGCTAATACGATGATCATGTCGATCCTTGAACGCACCCGCGAAATTGGGATCATGAAAGCAATTGGCGCCGAGGATCGCGAGATCAAAATGATTTTCTTTTTCGAGGCGGCGGTGATTGGCCTTTTTGGTGGAGCGATCGGGTGTCTGGCGGCCTGGGGAATCGACGGGCTTTCAAATCGGCTGGCTTATCGTTTTATCCTGAAGCCGCAGGGAGCATCATTCGTCGACTTCTTTCACCTGCCACCGTGGTTGTGGATGGGAGCAATTCTCTTTGCGCTGGGAGTTTCAATCCTGGCGGCGTTATATCCCGCGGCCCGGGCGGCGCGCATCGATCCGGTGAGGGCGTTGAGACATGACTAGTAATGATTTTGAAAGGATCAATTTGACAGGATCAACAGGATGAACACGATTAAGAGAACTAAATCGACTCAGAAGTTCATTTTGGCTTTCATGTCGATCCTGTCAAATTCCTACCTGGACTAGCTTGCCAAAGGCTTCCCGCACGAATTACAAAATCGCGCATTCGGATCCTTTTGTACCGCGTCGCAGTGAGGGCAAGTGAGCCCAGCGCGCAGGTTCGCGCCGCACGCGGAACAGTAAGTCGAACCGGCGCTGGTGGCCGCCCCACAAGTCCCGCACCGTCCCGGCATCGGCGGAACATAACCGCCCGCTTTGTGCGAGACGTGGTTCTCGATAATCTTCCAGGCGTCTTCCGTAAGTTTGTATTGCCAGTAAGCGCCCAATGCCGGCAACGCGATCAGCAAACCCGCCGACAGTAGCAAAGCGACAGCGGCCACGGCGGCTTTGTCCGCCCATTTCTGCATACCGATCTCGACGCGGGTGCCGCCGGTTTCAGGTGTGACTTTGATTGTCAGGGCCGCAGCGAGTCCGGTCATTTCGCGCAGTGTGCTAGACTTTCGCGCTTGCAGCACGGCGGTCGACGACACTTGCACGGTTTGAACGTCATAATCTTCGTCAAAGAGAGTGCGGAGTTCGACCATTAATTTGGGAACGTCAACTTCAACGCCAGGATAGTAGCGGCTTTCCATTTGGTTAAATTCTCCTCAGGCCATCTTACGTGAACAGTGCCTTGATAGTTCAATGAATTGGCCTGAGGCAGTGGAGATACGGAGATAACTAATGAAGAATCGACGCCGGAATATTGCGATCTGCGTGGTGGTATTTCTGGTTTCAGGCCAATCGATTTCGCTCGCGCAAAGTCCTTCAACTATCGACGGCTTCACGCCGGATACTTCCGCGGCGGAACGAAAGATTGAGGATCAATTTCGCGCTGCACCTTCGGCAGCGACCGCGCGTGAAGAGCTTCGACGCCTGACATTGGAAGCGCACATCGCCGGCTCGCCGGAGGATTACGCGACGGCGGTTTACGTGCGCGATCAGATGCGCGGGTTTGGATTGAATTCCGAGATCAAAGAATACTCGGTGCTGCTATCGTTTCCTCGCAGCCCGAGCATCGTCGAATTGGTTGGCGCTCGCCGCGAGCGATTGCAGGTGCGCGAAAATGTGGTGCCCGAAGATCCGACCTCCTCGAGCAGAAAGATCGTCCCTCTCTATAATGGCTACAGTGCCGCGGGCGATGTCACCGCGCCCCTCGTCTATGTGAACTACGGCCTTCCACCGGATTACGAAGGCGTGAAAAAAGCGGGCATCGACGTCAAAGGAAAAATCGTCATTGCTCGGTACGGCAATTCGTTTCGCGGCGTCAAAGCGCGCGTCGCCGAAGAGAACGGCGCCATCGGTCTGATAATTTATTCTGATCCGGCGGACGACGGCTTCACGCAGGGAGATGTTTATCCGAAAGGCCCCTGGCGGCCTGACAGTTCGGCACAGCGCGGTTCGCTCCTTTATATCTTTGACTATCCCGGCGATCCGCTGACGCCGGGCACACCGTCAATACCCGGCACCCCGCGACTCACTAAAGAACAAGCGACCAACCTTCCCCGTATTCCTGTCCAGCCGATCTCGTACGGCGACGCGCGACGTTTGCTCGAGCCTCTGCGCGGCGAATTGCGGCCCAAGGGGTTCCAGGGTGGATTGCCGTTTCCTTATCACCTCGGCGGCACGAACAACGTGCGGGTGCACCTGAAGACCGACATTGAGTTCGTGACTAAAACGATCTGGGACGTGATCACGCGGATCGACGGCGGTCAGGAGAAAGATCGTTGGGTAGTTCTGGGCAATCACCGCGACGCCTGGGTGTTTGGGGCGGTCGATCCGAACAGCGGCACGGCCGCCATGTTGGAACTCGGTCGTGGATTAGGCCAACTGGTGAAATCAAACTGGAAGCCGCGACGCACGATCATTCTTTGCAGCTGGGACGCGGAAGAGCATGGCTTGATCGGCTCAACCGAATGGGCTGAGGACAATGCCGCGGAACTGAAACAGAAAGCCGTGGCCTACCTGAATATGGACTCGGCCGTATCGGGTCCAAATTTCAGCGCGTCATCAGTGCCAACACTTTGGAAACTCATTCACGAAGCAGCCGCAGACGTTAACGATCCAAAGAGCGGTAAGTCGGTGTATGCCGTTTGGAAGGAACGCAATCACGAGAACCTTCCTGAGTCTGAAGTGTATGACACAAGTGGCAACGAAAAGCCGTGGCCTGAACCACGAATTGGTCCGCTCGGATCAGGATCCGATTACACCCCGTTTCTGCAACATCTCGGCGTGCCGTCAGCCGACATGAGTTTCGGCGGAGACTACGGCGTTTACCATTCCGCTTACGATTCGTTTTATTGGATGGAGCACTTCGGCGATCCGACTTTTCGATATCACGTGGCGGCGGCCCAAATCTGGGGAACGGTCGCGTTGCGTCTGGCGGAGGCGAACAGCCTGCCGCTTGATTACACCGACTACGCCCGGCAAATTCATGAATTTGTGACTGAGACAAATCAACTTGCGAATCGTAAGAAATTTCCCGTAGATTCATACGATTCAAAATCCATGTTTCGGGCAATCGACGATCTCGCTGAGGAAGCGACGAAAACTGAGAGAGCAAGACACGACGACATCAATGATCTTCAGAAAGCGCGCGAGGGCAACGGCACCTATGCGCGGGCCGCGACCCGGCTGCAAAAGATCAATGACGCCTTGATTGAAGCTGAGCGGGCGCTGACTGACGATCGCGGGTTGCACGGACGAGCCTGGTACAAACACGAAATCTATGCGCCGGGTTTTTACACCGGCTATGCCGCGCTGCCGCTGCCCGATTTGCGCCAGGCGATCGAAGATCGCAACACGGCAAACGCCGCCGAAGCGGCGGGCAGAATTACCGAAGCGATTCAACGGGCGGCTGAAGTTCTGAAGAAGGCGCGTACGTGATTGCCGGAAGCAATGCTGCAGTGTTAGGGAATTCGATCACTCTTCGTCCCATAACGACCGACGACGAACCGTTCCTGCTTGAACTCTATGCCGGCACTCGCCTGACCGAACTGGAGTTGATCCCGTGGGACGAGAATCAAAAGCGCGCGTTCATCAGGATGCAGTTCGATGCCCGACAGAAACAGTATGGGGAAACGTATCCGAGTGCGGAGAGCAGCATGATTCTTCAGCGAGGCGAGCCGATTGGCACGCTGGTGGTTGCCAGAGGAGACCGCGAGATGGTGCTGGTAGACATCGCTCTACTGCCTCAGTATCGGAATGCCGGCATTGGAACACAACTGCTTAAAGCCCTACTAGAGGAAGCCGCCGGCGCGGAGAAAACAGTTCGGCTGCGTGTGCTGGCCGACAGTGCGGCCGTCAGGATGTATGAACGACTCGGGTTCAGGAAGACCAGCGATAATGGAGTGTATTTTGAAATGAACTGGCCGGGTTAGTTTAGGAATTCAACCACTACTCTCCTGATATTTCTTTAAATTTCGCGCCGTTCAATGTCGAGCAACGATGGTTTCGTACAAGCTCAGTCCTTACGCGCACTTCATCGAGAGTCGCCTGATTTCAAATGCCACCCAGTACGGCGTCTTTCATGTACTGACGGGTGAAGTTTTCGAGCCGGGTCAGCGAACCAGAGCTTTGTTATTTGCTGCAAAATTGGGCCACAAGATTTCTCTCAGTAATGATGACCTGGATGGCCTCGGTCCCGATGGCGAACAACTACGTAAGTTAATTGCAGAGGAGCTCCTGGTCACGGAGGGATCCGACTGTTTGGCAACGTTTGGTGAGCACTATGTGGTGCGACCGTTGCAGAACCCCGCGGTCGCGTATCGGTCTGAGAAAGGAACTATGCATCTGGTGCGCATCTCTATGGCCGAACGGGCCTTCTCGCCGAAGCCGAACAACCGGCCTCCGATCATTGAAGAAGAAATGCCGCCGCTGGCCGCCCGGGTTTTTCTGGGGGCGGATGGCACCCGGACGCTGAAAGAAATATCCGAGACCTGTGGTTTGGCATCCGGGGGAAACAGCATTGAAGAACCAGCGTTCCGCGCCGCAATAGAATTCCTGGCGAAGCCGGAGCGGCAACTGATCAAGCTCACCCGGCAAACTGAGCGACTGAATGATCCGTACAAACCGTTCAACACAGTGCCGCGGAATTTCTATCACTCGTCGCGATGGGAAGAAGAGGTGCGTGACGAAGATTCCCGATCGCTAATCGATTTCCATCAGGAGGGCATTGGAAATGCCGATTGGGAATTTGACGTCATCGAGCCGACAATAAACCATGCGTTTCGTTTTTCGAACGAGGCGCTGAGCGGCATGGATTATGGCTCGCGCTTTTGTCTGTGCACGCTGAAACCGGAAATTCTTCCTTCACTCGGTAAAGCTGATCGGCTCAACGTTCTGGAAGTTGGCGGGGGCACAGGATCGTTTGCGCGCGCATTCGTTGAGCAGGCTCGCCGGATGTGCGCTACGTTTGGGAAACAAATGTCCCTCAACTATCACATCCTTGACCTGGCTCCGGCTTTGATTGAGAGTCAGCGGCGAATGTTATCTGGTGTGAGCCCCACGGTCGTGCACTTCCAACAGGATGCGACCGAGCTCGATCTTCCCGGATTTGAATTCGATCTGATTATTGCCAACGAAGTAATCGCAGACTTTCCGACTGCTGAGGTGAAACACAACCAAGCCGGTGCGACCAACCCGGCAGAATCTCGAGCCGGGATCGGCCAACAGCCGAAATGGACCGGCGCCGGAGCTCAATACGTCGAGAAGTACGGCCTCTCAATCAAGAACGCGCCCGATTCTTTTTTGGTAAACGCCGGTGTTTTTAAGTTCGTCGAGCGCGCCTGGAAACATCTGGCTCCCGGTGGCGCCCTTGTGATGTCAGAGTATGGCGGTGAGTCCAGATATCCGGTCGAAGCTTTTCACCTTAATCACTCAGAGTTCTCCATTAACTTTGGACATGTAATGGATTGCGCGCGCAAGGTTGGTTTTCAATGCCATTTGCAAACCCTGAAAGACTTTATCAACCTCGACGATCGGGTCTCGATGCTGAGTGGGAGCAACGAGCACATCCAATGTCTTAATCATGTGTTTGAAAAGTACGGAACTTCGCTTCCGTTTGGGTTAATATCAGAGCGCGAGTTTAGATCGAGATTTCAGGAACTGGCGACGCGAATAGAACTATGCGGCGTTTCCTTCACGCCGTTGCTGAATAATTTCCACTACGGCCCAAATATCGATGATTTCATGGTCCTGATTCTGAAGAAGCCCGCTGTGTAACAAATTTCAATGGATAAGATTCAAACAAAAAGGAAAGTTTTATGTCACAGACACTAACCCACGAGACTTTTGTTAAGCACCTGGGACATAAGTTCCAGGTACAGGTGGAACGTGACAATGCCATCGATCTCGAACTAACCCAGGTTTCAGAGCTCGAGCAATCTCCCCGACATGAGCAGTTCACGATTGTCTTTCGTGGGCCGAACGAAGCTTTTCTTGGGCAGGGTACGCAGCAAATTGTCAACGAGGAGATGGGGCACTTTGATATTTTTCTGGTGCCAATAAGCCAGGACGATCAAGGTTATTACTACGAGGCGGTGTTCAATAGACTTCGCGAGCAAGCGGAAACTGCGAGTTAATTTTCGGCAGGACATTACGTGGACTCCACACTGAATGCGGCCATCACCCTTCGGCCTGTTGACCCGACGAGTGAACCGTTCTTATTGGAAGTTTATGGCAGCACACGCGTCGACGAGATGGCCTTGCTGCCCTGGCCTGACGAGCAGAAGAGTGCTTTTGTGCGGGGACAATTCAATGCTCAGCAACAGCACTACCAAAAGATCTATCCTGATGCCAACCACGACATAATCCTGGCGAACGGTCGTGAGGTCGGCCGCCTTTACGTCGCCCGTCTGGATGCGGAAATCCGAATCGTTGATATCACTTTGCTGCCGCGCGAGCGAAACAGCGGAATCGGAACCCTCCTGTTGAAGGGGTTGATGGAAGAAGCCGAGCGAGAGTCCAAGCCACTTCGAATCTACGTCGAAAGTTTCAACCCGTCGATGCGACTTTTCGAGCGGCTTGGGTTTTTAGGCGTCGAAGAGCAGGGAATCCACGTGTTAATGGAGTGGTCTCGACTCAAATCAGATAAGTAATGCAGCCGGCTCGAAGGCGTGTGGTATTAACTGAAATTTAAATTTAGTGGACAGGGATCCTCAGAAAATTTCGCTCGACTTTACCGCAACCATTTGTGTCGGTGCACTTTGTAAGTCATCCCACGTCTTTCCCTAAGTCCTTGCCACCCGTAGAAAAACCTTATTCTGCAAAATTTTTGTTGCAAGTTTTTTGCGAACCCTTTAGACTGCACGCCTTCTTGGAGCGTGCGGCACGTCGAATTACTTCATGGGAGGTTCTGTTTGATGACTACTTCTCGTAGAAATTTCTTGAAGAATGGAACACTGGGAGCGCTAGCCGCCGGAGTTTCCCTCGGTATTACCGAACCGGACTTCGGCCGAGCCGCCTTGTCTTCGACGGCGCCGCGTCTCCTGCTGGATAGGGCGGCGTTTCAAGCCCACTTGAGAACAGATTTTTTCATAGGCATTTCTAAGGTGTGCATAACGCTCATAGAAGTTTTGAACCTGGGTTCAAAACGCAGCGCGGACGGGAAAAGAGAGGCGTTCACCCTTACGTTTCGCGGAGATAATGCCTCACCTCTCAAACAGGATACATACATGATCGAGCACGACAAGCTGGGCATGTTTTCTCTGTTTCTAGTGCCGGTCGTGTCCCGAGACAAGAGCGGAAGGTACTACGAAGCGGTGATTAATCGGCTGCATTCGTAATCTGTCAACGAAGCATAGCTTGCTTCGGACTTCCAAAGGAGAAAAGAAATGCCATTTGTAGGAGAAATCAGAATGTTTGCCGGGAATTTCGCGCCCGCGGGCTGGATGTTTTGCGACGGCCAATTGCTGCCGATTTCTGAAAACGAGACGTTGTTCAATCTAATCGGAACAACCTATGGTGGGGATGGGCAGTCCACTTTTGCTCTACCGGACCTGCGCGGACGAGTTCCTCTGCACCTGGGTCAGGGAAACGGTCTTTCGAACAGGCAACTCGCTGAGAATGGCGGCACCGAGTCGGTTACGCTGACGACCGCCCAGTTGGCGTCGCATACTCATCCGGCGCTCTGTAGCTCCGGAGGCGGCAGCCCTTCATCGGATCCGGCCAACGGGACCTGGGCGGCTTCAGACGTTGCCATATATAGCAATGCGGCCAGTACCGGGTTCTTGGGCGGGGGCATTCCAACGACATCGGCCGGTGGGAGTCAACCTCATGACAATATGATTCCGTTTCTGTGTATCAACTACATAATTTCTCTTTTTGGGGTTTTCCCTTCTCCAACCTGATGACCCGCGGATGCTGACTAACGAAGTCTTGACGATTTGAAGACTGAACCAAAGATGAGATTGAGGAGCAAATAATCATGTCGGAACCATACTTGTCAGAGATTAGAATTTTCAGCTTCAACTTTGCGCCGAAGGGTTGGGCAATGTGCAATGGGCAGTTGCTGCCCATCAATCAGAACCAGGCATTGTTTTCTTTGCTGGGAACGACCTACGGCGGTAATGGTCAAACTACGTTTGCATTACCGGATTTGCGCGGCAGGTCCCAGCTACACAATGGCAACAGCTTCCTTCTCGGTCAGGCTGGTGGTGAAGAAAACCACACTCTGTCCGTGCCTGAAATGCCGACTCACGTCCACACGCTCACCAATGCTAACAACGCGGTCGTTGGCGGGAACGCCAACGCAACCGTAGTTAACCCGGTGGGTAATTTTTGGGCCAACTCCGGCAAGGCGGGTTACACCACTGCGGGGTCGAACGCCCAAATGGGAAACGCTACGGTCTCGTCCGCAGGTGGGCAGCCACACAATAATATGTCGCCGTTTTTGACGCTCAATTTTTGCATCGCTCTTCAGGGAATCTTCCCTTCGAGGAATTAGAAAGGAAGCGAAATCATGTCAGATCCTTTTGTAGCTGAAATAAGAATCTTCCCTTTTAACTTTGCGCCGACGGGCTGGGCAATGTGCAACGGACAGCTACTGCCGATAAGCCAGAACACAGCGCTCTTCTCGTTGCTGGGCACCACATATGGCGGTGACGGAAAAAGCACATTTGCGCTTCCGAATCTCGAGGACAGCGCCGCAATGCATCCGGGACAGGGCCCTGGATTAAGCCTGCGTGATCTCGGAGAAACCGCCGGCGAACAGACGATTACACTGCTGCTATCAGAGATTGCCCTGCATTCGCATACTTTCGGTGGCGCCGTAGCGGCGAATGGAAATTCTCAGACGCCACAAGGAAACATCTGGGCGCAAGCATCGTTCAATCGCGCCGCGTTGCAGGCGTACGGACCGGCGGCGACGGGCGCCGTGAATCCAAACGCCATGCCGGCTGTTGGCGGTAGTCTGCCGCATAACAATATGCACCCGTATATAACGCTCAATTTTTGTATTGCGTTGCAAGGTATTTTCCCGCCTCGTACTTGATGGCGGCGTAAAGTGAGCTGATTTAGTTTCCCAGAAGTGCAAGCCCCCTGTCGCTCACACTCGGCTGCGACAGGGTCTGAACCAGACTACCAATTCTCAGAATCAACCCAGCCCTGTTAAAGCTGGAAACGAGGAGCCTCCTGATGTTGCACTCTCAAATCTCAAAAACCAATCGAGTCGTCTCCAGGGCCTTCATCACCTGTGCTTGCATGATTGCTTTGGTCGGAATCGTCGTTCTGGCGGTTGTATGGGCTCCCGTTGCCGGCTCAGCCGCGGGAAAACTTTCTGAGAAAAGAAATGTCCGAGTCAGTAGGCGCGATACCAGGGCCCTGCCTGCCCCGAGTGCCGGCCAGTTTGCTCGAACGTCGAGAGTGGTCGGTCCATTGACTCCGTTAGCTTCTATTACGGTCGACCGGACTGATGATACGTTTGCAGCATCCGCCTGCACGGCGGCGCCAAACGATTGTAGTCTTCGGGGCGCGGTTGCTTTTGCGAACCTGAACCCGGGTACGACTATTAATGTCCCTGCCGGAACTTATAACCTGACGATCTCAGGAGCAGGCGAAGGCTTCAATGGTGATGACTCAATTGGAGATCTGGACATCACCGCCGACAACACCACGATCATCGGCGCGGGTGCAGCTTCCACGATCATTCACCAGACGAGTTCGGGCGACCGGGTGATCGAAGTCAATCCGTTCCTGGACGCGGACTTCGATACCACTATCTCTGGCGTCACGATTTCAGGCGGAACTGAAACGACCGCGGTCGGCGGTGGCGGAATTATCTCCGGGTCGCAGAACAATACCCTGACCTTGACGAATTGCATTATCTCCGGTAACTCAGCGACCGGCGCCGGTACGTCCGGCGGCGGTGGCGTTTCACACCTCGGCGGCACGCTGACCATTACCGGATGCACATTCAGTAACAACTCGACTACCACCAGCGGAGGTGGTGTGTCTTACTCCGCCGGAGATCCTTTTGGGCGCACGCCATCCGTTGGAACAGTAACGATTTCCGGTTCAACTTTCGCGAACAATACAGCTAATTCGTTTGCGGCCGGTGGTGGCGCGCTGGATCTTTTTGATTTTAATTCGGGTCTAAGCACTTACATCATTAATACTTCGAGCTTTTTGAGCAACGCAGCAACCAACGCCAGTGGCGGCGCGATTATCGTTGAGAGCGGCGGACCACTGACGGTTACGACCAGTTCTTTTGCAACCAACCACGCGGGTAGCTTTGGCGGTGCCATATACGGCGGCGGAACTGTTGCCAGCGTCAGGTACTCGCGCCTGGCAGGAAATACAGTTCCTATTGCTATCAACGGCCTAACTCTTTTCCGCGGCGCCGGCCTGTTTGCAGCGGATGATAACTGGTGGGGTATTAATACTGGTCCAAGTGCCAATGATTTTCGCAGCACATCAGGCAGCGTCTTTCCCACAACTTTTCTGAAGCTTCAAGCGAGCGGTAGTCCTAATCCGATTTGCACCGGCGGGACCTCGACTATTTCCGCCAATATCAAGCAGAGGAATATTGGTGTGGATTTAACCGTCGAATTGAATGGTCTGCCGGCCTTTCCTGCTACGTTTGTCAACGCTACCCCGTCTCTGGGCAATCTATCTGGTGTTAGCGCCAACTTCGTGGATGGTGCTGCGTCTGCTACGTTTACCGGAACCAGCCAGGGCACCGCGAACATAGACGTCACCGCCGACAGCCAGACAGTCACTGCGTCCGTGATGGTTCAGACCAACACTACAACCGATCCGGCGGATCAGGCGGTTTGCCAAGGCGGAACAGCTACCTTTAGCACCACAGCTTCCGGACCAGGCCCATTTACGTTTGTCTGGAAGAAAGGCGCGACGGTTTTGAACAACGGCGATCTCGGTGGCCGCGTGACTATCACCAGCACTACGAATTCAAGCACCTTGAGCATCAGCAATGTTCAGCCGAGTGATGCCGATACTTACACCGTCGAAGCGACTGGCGCCTGCAGTACCGCTACCCAAAGCGCGACCTTGACCGTCAATAGTCCAACGTCGACGACTGATCCGCCTGACCAGACGGTCTGTAAGGGCGCGACGGCGAACTTCTCGACCACGGCCGGCGGCACCGGACCGTTCCACTACGCATGGACGTTGGATGGTTCGCCATTCAACGGCGACAGTTCGAGCATCAGCGTGGACACGACTGCGTTGAGTGCCGGGAATCACACCGTCGGAGTAACAACGACCGGCGCTTGTGGCAGCGCATCGCAAAGCGCGACGCTCACCGTACAGGCGACGACGACTACTACTGATCCACCCGACCAGACTGTCTGTAAGGGCGCGACGGCGAACTTCTCAACGACGGCCGGCGGCACGGGACCGTTCCACTACGCATGGACGTTGGATGGTTCGCCGTTCAACGGTGACAACTCGAGCATCAGCGTGGACACGACTGCGTTGAGCGCGGGCAATCACACCGTGGGGGTAACCACCACGGGCACTTGCGGCAGCGCATCACAGAGCGCCACACTGACAGTGCAGGCGACTACGACGACGACTGATCCGCCCGACCAGACTGTCTGCAAAGGCGCGACGGCGAACTTCTCGACCACGGCCGGCGGCACCGGACCGTTCCACTATGCGTGGACTCTGGATGGTTCGCCATTCAACGGCGACAGTTCGAGCATCAGCGTTGATACGACTGGGCTGAGTGCCGGCAATCACGCTGTTGCGGTAACAACCACCGGCACTTGCGGCAGCGCGTCGCAGAACGCTACGCTGACAGTGGAGGCGACGACGACGACAACTGATCCGCCGGATCAGACAGTCTGCCAGGGCGCGACGGCCAATTTCTCGACCACGGCCGGCGGCACGGGACCGTTCCACTATGCGTGGACGTTGGATGGTTCGCCATTCAATGGCGACAGTGCCAGCATCAGCGTTCCAACCGGTTCACTCAGTCAGGGAGCGCATACGGTTACGGTAACCACGACTGGCTCATGCGGCAGTGCTTCGCAGAGTGCAACGCTGACTGTGCATAACGATCCGCCGGTAATCACGCTAAGCACCAGCTCAGTTTCGTTGTGGCCACCTAATCACCAATACCATACTTATAACGTGACTGATTTCGTCGCGAGCGCTTCATCTAATTGCGACGGAAACTTAACCAACAACGTCGTAATTGCAAGTGTCACCAGCGATGAACTCGACAACAATCCGGTTGGGGCCGACGGCAACACTGTTAATGACATTGTGATTGCGGCAGACTGCAAGTCGGTTCAGCTGCGTGCTGAACGCGACAGCAACCTCGATGGACGTGTCTACACCATTACCTTCAAGGTCACGGATTCGGTCGGCCATACGGCCACAGCGACTGCTCAGGTGACTGTGCCGATTAACCAAAACGGCGGGCCTGCAGTGGATAGTGGCCCCCACAATATTGTTAATGGAACTTGTCCATAGAGAGAAGGGCGATCACGCAATCCCAACGGCGGGGAGGCGCCGCGGAAAAGCAACTCAGCAGATGTAAGCCGAGAGGAGTTTGATCATGAAAGAACCCGTTGATAATCATAAATCATATCGGCCCTACGTGTTGGTCGTCGCTGCAGCGGTGCTGGTGACCGGCAGTGCCGTTCTGAACATCCTGCCAACGGCCCGCAGTCGAGCAACGATTAGCATCACCATAAACAATAACTCTCAGAAGGAGATCCGGCACCTCTATTTAGCTGCGGGAAATCCTAATAATTGGGGGCCGGATCAGCTCAACGGGTCGACAATTTCGCCGGGAACGTCTTACACCCTAAGCAATGTTCCCTGTGACGGCTCGAATATCAGGGTGATTGCAGAGGATCAGAATGGCTGTTTTCTTTACAACACGGTTTCCTGCGACTCTAATTCGACCTGGAACATATCAGACAGCACCACTGCGGATTGCGGTGGTTGATCCTGGCTTGCACCCGCGGCCAGATCAGCAAGTGTCCGCTAAGGCGGCGTTGAATTACTTAACTTCATTGATTTGGTGCGCCACTCCTCACGCACCTCCCTCGGTCGGAATACTGCGATCTGCTCTCTGAAGGTAATCCTGGAAGTTTGACGGCTAAAAACTATTGACCTGTTGTGAGCACCAAACGTAAAGTAGGGCGTCTTTTTTCCTAATCCGTTCAATGAATCGGACTCTTTGCTCGGCTACTAATGGTTCCAGCTTTTCCGAAAGAGTGGATTGCAGAGCTTAGCAGCTAAGGAGATTTTTATGTTTCAAATCAGCGCGATATCTGGCTTGCGGAAATCGGGAGTAGGTTCCGCCTTTAATCGTTTGCCAGCTACTACAAAAATAATCCTGCTACTGCTGCTGGCCGTCAGTCTTCTCTGGCTCGTGCGCGGAGCGAACAGCGCCGCGAAATCATCTCCGGCGTCAAAAGGCGCGATCACAATTCAAGCTGCCGGCCGCGGCAAACCTTTTCTGAATTTCCAGGACGGAAGAGAGGTTTCGGTCAACTATCATGGCAACGAGAATGCGACTCAGGCAATGCAGTCCGGGCAGGCCCGCGCCCGCGCGGTGACCACGATTGATCTCGATGGCAATGCTACGCCGGATTTGGTTGTGGGCTATGCGTACGGCGGCGTCGGATTCGTGACCGTGCAACACGGCAATCCGGATGCGTTCGCGCCGAAAGACGACTCGGTATTTGTGCGCATGCAACAGGGCTACAATCCCGATGCGCTACTGCCGAACGCCCAAACTTATCAAGTCCCCGAGCCGGTCGACTTCATCCAGGCCGGTGACTTCAATCATGACAACCGCAAAGATGTTCTGGTGGCCACGCGCGGCGGCGATCTCTTTTTGCTCGCCGGAGATGGTCAGGGCGGATTGGGCGTGCCTCAGCAGATCTATCTTCCGGGGAGGGTTACCACGCTGGCATCGGGTGAGTTCAGAGCTGCGGATGGACAGCCGGATGTGGCAGTGGGCGTCGATGGGCCCAGCGGCCCCAGTTTATTGATCTATGACGGCGCCGACGGCGGGATGACGGCGACGCCGATACAACTCGCTTTGGCAAACCAAGCGACCGCGGTGCAGTTTGGCGGGATGGATACGGACCCGTTTATGGATATTGCGGTTGCAGCCGGCGACGAGATCGACATCTTGCACGGGTGGGGAAGAAAGTTCTCGCCGGCACCCGAGTCGCGGTTAGAGCGTGTGAAGGCTCCATCCGAGGTGCTGGGGATGGCGGTAGGCCGCTTTGTCTGGAATCGGCAAGCGCGGCAGGAAATCGCGGTGATGGGCGCTGATGGCACGGTCAGCATTCTTCAGCCCGATGGCCTTGACACCCAACCGTTCACTGACGCTGAGCTCTTCGTGCACAACCGGGCCCGCTTCAAACCTCAGATTAAGATTAACGGCGATATTGAAGTAATTGCCGGATGGAAGTCGAGCGATTCGGGCAATTGGAGTGTCGCACGAACGGTTGTCACGAGTGCGGTGGCCGGCGAGGTGACTGGGCAATCGCGGTTGACGACGACCAATGTTGCTTCACGCGAGACAGAAGACGTGGTCGTTGCAGGGAGCCGGAGTGAGTTGAATATTGTGCGGCAGATTAATCCGCAGGCGGATGCCAGGAGCGCGGCCCAGGCGGCAGCGACTTCGACCACCGGTGACATGGCTGAGGTGAGTCTTGGGTCGGCCGAAGCTCCGGTGGCAGTCCTGCAACTGCCGACAAAACTAAACGGCGAGCGCGATCTGGTCGTGTTGCAAGCGCAGAGTTTGAAACCCACGATCGTGCCGTTGGTGGCTACCTCCATAACTGTCGACCGAACTGATGATCCGAATGGAGTAAGTCTCGCAGCGGCATCGGTCTGTAATGGAGCTCTTGCGAACGACTGCAGCCTGCGCGGTGCTGTGCAATTTGCAAACATTGCCGCGAATTCGCCGACCACGATCAATCTTCCGGCCGGAACCTATACGCTTGCCACCAATGGCGCGTCACAGTGTGACGGAAATACGGTTGGTGACTTGGGAATCAATCTGAGTACGACGATAGCCGGCGCGGGCGCGGCAACCACGATTATTCGGCAGCATGGCACGACTGACGGTGTGATGTGTCTGAACGAGGGCTTCCTCGCGAACCTTACTTACAACTTCAACGGAGTCACGATCATTGGCGGCCGCGTCAACGGCATCAACACCTCTGGTGCCGGCATCATCGGCGGGGAGCAGGGAAATAACGTCAATTTTACTAACTCAGTAGTGGCGAACAATATCGTTACCGGAGGCAGTGGCCAGGGCGGTGGTGGAATTCTGATTCAAGGCGGAAACTTGACCATCACCGGTTCAACCATTGGCGGCGCGAACAACTCGAGCGCGGCGAATCGCGACGATACAACGACCGGAAATTCGACCAATATCAGTGGCGGCGGCGTCAGCTATGGTTCGGGAATGTTAACGCTTCCTTGTCCGTGCGTAGGTACGTTCACTTCACAGACCAGTTCGACGTTCTCACATAATGACGCCAATTCAGCGACGGTCGGCGGCGGCGGTCTAGACGTTTTGGGTTTCAATGGCGGAACAGGCTCAGCCATCATCAACGGCACCACTTTCTCAAACAATCGTGCACTCGGGACGGCCAGCGGCGGCGGAATGATCCTGGAGAGCACTCTGGTGACGACTATAACGACCAGTACGTTTTCCAATAACTCGGCCGGTAACAAAGGCGGAGGAATTTTTACCGCCGGCGGCACGCTGACTCTTGACGGCACTAGCCCGACTCTTACTCTGTCGGGCAATACGGCGTCCGTTAGTGGAAGCAGCCTCGGCATCAATAATAACAACGGGGTGAACCCGGGGACGACGGTGAGTGGTTCGAACTTCTCGATCGACGGTTCAGTCGATGTCCTCACAAACGGCTTTCTCAGGACGAACGCCGGCAGCACGTGGTCGCTAACTAATCTAAAAGTCTTTGGCACATTGGATCATCTTGGTACCGCCTTGAACATTTCGGGCGATCTGCTGGTAGGGATAGAGACCGCTGGCAATCCCGGTGGCCACCTTAACCTGAACTCAAGCACCGTGAATTTGCAGGGTAACCTGACGGTCAATGATTCCGGTCTGATATCGCCGAACAACACACAGTTCAATGGTGGCACGAGCACCTTCAACTTCACCGGCAGTGGCGCGCAAAGTATCAATGGAACCGGGCCCGGCACTACCGTCTTCAACTTTGCCAATCTCACAGTTAACAAGAGCAACACCCTGACCGCCAACCGAGGCGCCTCGGTGGTAGGCGGCAACCTGACCGTGACCGCCGGCACTTTCGATTTGCTGGGCAACACTTTTAACCGGACTGTAAGCGGCGGCACGCTCACGGTTAGCAATGGCGCTACTTTGAAAATTGGCGGCACCAACACGGTGCCTTCCAACTACGCCACGCATTCGATTGGCGCCACGAGCACAATTGAATACGAGGGGACCAGCCAAACTGTAGCTGTTTTGAACAGTAGTCAGAATTACGGCAACCTGATCGTTTCAGGCTCAGGCACCAAGTCGCTTGGCGGCGCCATTACGGTGGCTAACGATTTGACCATCAACGGCGGGACGCTGGACGCTACTGTTTCCAACTTCGGTATCAATATCGGCAGCGACTGGGTCAACAATGTGGCGGCCGCCAATTTCAATCCGCGTGCGGCGACGGTGACTTTCAACAGTGGTGTGCAGAATATCAATGGCACCGCCATCAGCCAGACCTTTAACAACATTACGATGAGCGATACCACGCTGACCGTGGGCGGCAGCACTACGACGCTTACGCTCAATGGGAACATGCTGCTCAGCGGCGGCACGTTTGCGGCGGGCACGGCTGCGAACATCAACATCGCCGGCAACTGGACTAATAATATCGGGCCTGCGGCATTCAATCCCGGTACCGGAACCGTGACCTTTAACAGCACCACGGCCGGACAAACTATTAACGGTACGGCTGCCAGCCAGACTTTCAACAGTCTGACAGTCAGCAAGACCGGCCAGATTCTGAGTACTGGCGGCAGCACTACTCAGCTTGATCTCAGCGGCAATTTCAATCTCAGCGGCGGTACGTTTACGGCCCCGGCAACGCTGAACGTCGGCGGGGATTGGACTGAAGCTACGGGAACGACGTTTACAGCTGGAAGCGGAACCGTCACCTTTAACAGTTCGGGCGCGCGAAACCTGAATGGCACGGCGGCTACCCAGACTTTCAATAATGTGGTCTTCAATAAGAGTGGTGGCGGTTCGGTGACCGGTGGTGGCAGCACCACAGGCCTGACGATCAATGGAGGCGTGACGTTGACGGCGGGAACCTTCACCGGCGGTACGTTGACGGCGATCGGGATGACGACCGGCGACTGGACGAACAACGGCGGAACGTTCACACCGGGTTCGAGTGTGGTGAGCTTTACCAACACCGTGGGAGGGCAAAACATCAATGGCAGTGCAACCACCCAAACATTCAACGGCATTACGGTGGCGAAGACCGCGCAGACCTTACTGGTTGGCGGCAGCACGACTACGTTAACGTTGAACGGCACAATGACGTTGACCTCAGGAACTTTTGACAAGGGAACTGCGGCGGCCATTAACGTTGGCGGTGATTGGACCAACAATGGCGGGTCGTTCACGGCGGGAACGGGACTTGTCACCTTCAACGGAGGCGGCACCCAGAACCTGAATGGCTCAGCAGCAACTCAGACATTCAACAATTTCGCCGTCAACAAGGGCGGTGGAACCTTAACCGGTAGCGGCGGCACAGTGACCCTTAACGTAAATAACGTGACCTTATCAGGGGGCACGTTCAGCGCGGGCACCTTAACGAATATCAACCCCAGCGGCGACTGGACGAATAACGGAGGCACGTTCACTCCCGGTTCCAGCACGGTCAACTTCAACAACACTTCAGTGGGGCAGAACATCAACGGCTCGGCAGCATCGCAGACGTTCAATAGCATCGCCGTGAACAATAGCCCCCAAACCTTGACGGTGGGTGGCAGCACTGCAACCTTGACGTTGAATGGCACCATGACCTTAACTGGCGGCAGCTTCGACAAGGGTACGGCCACGAATATTAACGTTGGGGGCAACTGGACCAACAACGGTGGTTCATTCGCTTCCGGCACGGGAACGGTGACGTTCAACAGTTCAGCAGCCGCGCAGGCCATTAATGGCACGGCCGCTATTCAAACGTTCAATAGCATTACCGTAAATAAGAGCGGTCAGACGATTAGTGCCGGCGGCAGCACGACATCGCTCGCACTTAACGGGAACTTGACTCTCACTGCGGGCACCTTCGACAAAGGCACGGCGGCGACTATCAATATTCAGGGAAACTGGACCAACAACAGCAGCGGTACCGCGTTTACTGCGGGAACCGGTTTGGTCAATTTCACCGGCGGCGCAGGTCAGACGATCGGCGGCACAGCGTCGACCACCTTCAACAATCTGACTAACAGCGACGCCGGCGGCATCAGCATGACCGGTGATAACGCGGTCAACAGCATTCTCGCGCTCACAAGCAGCGACATCACCGTTGCTGCTACAAAGACTTTGACGCAACCCAACACCGGCAGTTCAACCGGCACGTTCGATGTTAACGGTCGAGTGCAGCGTACGGGTATCGCGTCCGGGATCACCCTTAGTTTCGGTAATCCGTTCAATACGATTCAGGTAACGGCCGGGGCCGCGCCCGCTACGATCGTGGTGGATTTGACGCGATCGGTGCCGACCGGTACTCAGGGATTCCCGACAGCAGTGCAAAGGACTTACACGATTACGCCGAGCGCCGGCGGATTCACCGGGACGTTGCGGCTGCATTATCTGCCGGGCGAATTGAACAGCAACGATCCGACGCAGCTGAACCTGTGGCGTTTCGATTCAAACATAAATGCCTGGCGGCCTAACGTGCCAACTTCACGCGATTGCGCCGGCGGTTGCACCACGAACAATTCTCAGTTCTGGGTGGAGAAGACCGGCGTTACGACTTTCTCGCCCTGGACGATGAATTCGACGACCTCGCCGACAGCCTCATATGGCAGCGTCGGGGGTCGAATAACCGACGCCAACGGGGCACCAGTCAGCGGCGCCGTGCTCAATCTCAGCGGCGGTCAATTGCGCAAGACGATCACGGATGCCAACGGCAGTTACAAATTCGATAGTGTTGAGGTGAACGGTTTCTACACCGTAACACCATCGCGCGCGAACTACACGTTCAGTCCAGCGCAGAGATCTTTCACCCTGGTTGGCGATCACACTGATGCGGTGTTTACCGCTTCTTCAACTGGCGATAGCGCGAATCCTTTGGACACGCCGGAATACTTCGTCCGCCAGCAGTATGT
>Ga0070715_10000067_pt1 | contig 33195 bp, 48 predicted proteins | sample LARL111metaG_FD_71394 | JGI IMG/M metagenome (GOLD analysis project Ga0070715, IMG submission 71394) | Corn, switchgrass and miscanthus rhizosphere microbial communities from Kellogg Biological Station, Michigan, USA - LAR L11-1 metaG | ecosystem: Host-associated > Plants > Roots > Rhizosphere ... | reverse complement strand
TGAAGCCATCACCGAGCAAACCCAGTCGCCTGTGCGGCACATCGCTGGGCTTCCGCGCTGACAAGGAGTCTCGGTGCACCCGTCACTGAGCAAACGCAGTCGCTTACGACGAGCGCTCCGAGCTGCACGAGCTGCACGCGTCTCGGTGCACCCGTCACCGAGCAAACGCTGTCGCTTATGGAGTTAGCGACGAACACGGAGGACATGTCTCGGTGAACCCGTCGAGCAAACGCTGTCGCCCACGCGTGCGGGGAACTCCGACCGTGAGGAGTGTCCGTCCTCGGTGCACCAGTCACCGAGCAAACGCAGTCGCGACCTCGCAGGAGTACCTGATCGTTCCAGTAAAGGTCAGCGTCTCGGTGCACCCGTCACCGAGCAAACGCAGTCGCCGTCCGTCGTGGGAAGCCTACCGGCTTGGCTACGACTAAGTCTCGGTGAACCCGTCACCGAGCAAACGCAGTCGCCTGCGCATGCTGGCGGAACGTCGACAGCCAAACCCAGTCTCGGAGAACAAAACGCTGTCGCGAGCGGCGAGCTCCTTGAGGCGCTCGAGTTTGGCCATGTCTCGGAGAACCCGTCACCGAGCAAACGCTGTCGCACCGCCGTGAGCGGGACGTCCACTCCCGGAGCTAGCCGTCTCGGTGCACCCGTCACCGAGCAAACGCAGTCGCGTCACATTGACCAGCTCGCGACCCAGGCGCTCCGCGCGTCTCGGAGAACCCGTCACCGAGCAAACCCAGTCGCTGGCCCACGGCCTCAATCCGGCACGTACAACATGTCTCGGTGCACCCGTCACCGAGCAAACCCAGTCGCATGGCGGCAGCGATAATCGTGTTCGATTGCTGGGTAGCGTCTCGGTGCACCCGTCACCGAGCAAACGCTGTCGCTAATCCGAAACAGTCAAGCCTAAGCGCCTCGACCGATGTCTCGGTGAACCCGTCACCGAGCAAACGCAGTCGCAGAAGCGCAGAAGCTGGGTCGGTTCTGGACTTGCCTGGTCTCGGTGAACCCGTCACCGAGCAAACGCTGTCGCGCTATCTACCACGACGACGATGCACGACATCTTGACGTCTCGGTGAACCCGTCACCGAGCAAACGCTGTCGCCGTGCGAGTACGAGTCGGTCGCCATGGATAGGATCCGTCGCCATGGATGGGATCCGTCTCGGTGAACCCGTCACCGAGCAAACGCAGTCGCCGCGCGAGCAAAGCGCACAAGGTGAACAGGAGCGCGCGTCTCGGTGAACCCGTCACCGAGCAAACGCTGTCGTTGGCTTGTTCAATCTCACTGCCCTGCAGCATTTCGAGTCTCGGTGAACCCGTCACCGAGCAAACGCTGTCGCGCTGCGGCCTTCATGAACTTACCCAGCGGGTGGTCGTTGTCTCGGTGCACCCGTCACCGAGCAAACGCAGTCGCTCCGGAGAGCGTGCCCAAAACCGTTCGACGCTAGTTCTTGTCTCGGTGAACCCGTCACCGAGCAAACGCAGTCGCGCTCGAGGAGTCGCTAGCAAAACTCACCAAAGCGCACAGTCTCGGTGCACCCGTTACCGAGCAAACGCAGTCGCGACGACTTGCTCAACGCTACGATCGGAGCGGGAGCGTGTCTCGGTGAACCCGTCACCGAGCAAACGCAGTCGCGCGGGCCCTGGTTGGCTCTGTGGCGCCGTTCATGGGTGTCTCGGTGAACCCGTCACCGAGCAAACGCAGTCGCTCCGCCGGGCGCTCGACAGGCCTCCCGCGCGCCTGACGAGTCTCGGTGCACCCGTCACCGAGCAAACGCAGTCGCCACGGTGGCGGCTCGCATCGACCGCTGCTGCTCGGTTGTCTCGGTGAACCCGTCACCGAGCAAACGCAGTCGCACTCTGGGCGCCACCCTGCTTCGACGAAGGACACGTCCGTCTCGGTGCACCCGTCACCGAGCAAACGCTGTCGCGACCCCGACGACGAAAGAAGGAAGCGGTGTTCGCCGGTCTCGGTGCACCCGTCACCGAGCAAACGCAGTCGCCTTGCGACACGTTCGCGCGCGGGGCATCGACTCCAGCGTCTCGGTGCACCCGTCACCGAGCAAACGCTGTCGCTGGCGCACGGCCGCGTGCGCGGCGGCGATCCGCTCAGGTCTCGGTGCCCCCGTCACCGAGCAAACGCAGTCGCGTGGAGTGCCCGGTCGGAGATAGACCGGCACGTCGCAGTCTCGGTGAACCCGTCACCGAGCAAACGCAGTCGCACGAAGTCCTCGGGACATAGTTCTACCCCGCGGAGTTGTCTCGGAGAACCCGTCACCGAGCAAACGCAGTCGCAGAAGCGCAGAAGCTGGGTCGGTTCTGGACTTGCCTGGTCTCGGAGAACCCGTCACCGAGCAAACGCAGTCGCTGCAGCAAACCAAGACGGCCCGATCTGGCCCCGACAGTCTCGGAGAACCCGTCACCGAGCAAACGCTGTCGCACTGAAACGCATGCATTACGGCGGCCGCGCCAGCCGGTCTCGGTGAACCCGTCACCGAGCAAACGCAGTCGCCACGATTCGATCGCCAGTGGGCCGAGCGGCAACCTGCTGTCTCGGTGAACCCGTCACCGAGCAAACGCTGTTGCCCGCGCGCACGGTCTCCGTCGCCCCCACGATGGCCCGGTCTCGGTGAACCCGTCACCGAGCAAACGCTGTCGCCGTCAAGGAAATCATCGAACACGGGTGGTCGTGGCCCCAGTCTCGGTGAACCCGTCACCGAGCAAACGCTGTCGCCTTTGGTTGCTGTTCGGCAGCACCCAAGCTGAGCAAGATGTCTCGGAGAACCCGTCACCGAGCAAACGCTGTCGCACACCGCGGCCAGAATTAGGCGTGCCACGCATCAGCGTCTCGGTGAACCCGTCACCGAGCAAACGCTGTCGCTGGGATGGTCGCCGCTGGTGCTGGGACGACACGGGCGTCTCGGTGAACCCGTCACCGAGCAAACGCTGTCGCCGCGACCGTGATCGTCAACGGCGGGCAAGCGATCAATTGTCTCGGTGAACCCGTCACCGAGCAAACGCAGTCGCGGTTGAATTCGCCTGGGGGGTGGGGGAGCGGGCTGGCGTCTCGGTGAACCCGTCACCGAGCAAACGCAGTCGCTCGGCCTCGGCCTTTGGGACTGTGGGAGGATTCAATGTCTCGGTGAACCCGTCACCGAGCAAACGCAGTCGCTCGAACGCTTGTTGGCGCCCGTTAGGCTGCCACGCGACGTCTCGGTGAACCCGTCACCGAGCAAACGCAGTCGCGTCCAGTAGTTGACGATGTCGAGCACGCAATCTGCCACGTCTCGGTGAACCCGTCACCGAGCAAACGCAGTCGCCCGTGGCCGGGAATGGCTTGACCCAGCTGCCGCCAGGAGTCTCGGTGAACCCGTCACCGAGCAAACGCAGTCGCGTCGCGCAAGACATCAAAAACAAGTACTTCTCGGTAGAGTCTCGGTGAACCCGTCACCGAGCAAACGCAGTCGCGCGACGGCTCCAAGGTGTTCTGGGCGAACGCCGGTGGTCTCGGTGAACCCGTCACCGAGCAAACGCAGTCGCCAGTGCCTGAGGATACGAGCAAATCCAGGCACATCGGCGTGAGATTGCGAGCGGTCGCTTATGCCGCTCGCAAGTAGGTTGTCAAAGAGCGCTGCGACTACTCGGCGGCGTCGCGGTCCGTCTTGAGATCACTAGAGTTTTCGTGATTGCGAGCGCTCTCCGGATCTAGGCCTCCACCGGGGCTCTCGCCACTGAAGTAGCGGCTCAGTTGGTTCTCGCAATTGTTCTTGTCCTGGTCCTTGACCACGCCGCAGGACTCACAGACCTGGATCAGTGCTTCGAAGCGCCGATCTCGGTCGCTAGTATGGCCGCATTCATGGCATGTCACAGTGTTGTTGTGGGACTTCTGCTCCTTCACACGGCCCGTGCCGGCAGCAGCGACGATGGCATCGCGCAGCTCGCTGGGTGCTGCGAAGTTCTGGGACCGAATTAGGGAAGTTGGGTTCTCCTCCTGCTCGGCCTCCGGCGCAGATTTCTCGCGTGTATCCCGGAGGTCGAACTTCTCCACCAAGATCGTGGAGTACGTCGTCGCGAGCTCAGTTGCCCAGGCACGATAGAGCTGCTTGCGGCACTTCTGCTTGTGCGCTCGGAGCCCGCATTCCCAGTTGTAGAGGTGATCGTTCTTCTTCTTCCAAACCCAGAGATAGAGCGTGGCTGCCTTGAGATCGGTCGCGCCGCGGGCGCGCGCCCAGTCGGTGATCACCTGGTAGGTGTCGAACAAGTCCAGTTTCGGCACTGCCGCGAGCCGGTGTTCCTTCCAGCGCTTCCAGAGCTCACTCAGCATGCCATTGCGTACCCGCTCGCCGCTCGGGAGAACCGTATCCGGGAACTCAGCGATTGCCAGCATCCGCGCGATGCGAAGGAGACGCCCATGGCGCTGCCAAGCATGCATCGAGGTGCACTGCTCCTTCAGCCACGCTGGCGCCGCGTCAGTCTTCACAAACTCACCGATGGCCTTCTTGGCCACATTGAAGTGCTGGTCAGAATAGCTCCGCAGGTTTTCTGCCAGCACGAATCCTCCCCGGAGCTCCGGGGGCATGGCGAGCTCACGCTCGGTGCCGAATTCGTCCATGACGTAGGCGACGCGCATCGCGCCGTCCTCCTTGATCCGCCAGCCGAGGTTTACGGCCACGACGCCCTGCCCACCCGGCTTCAGCTGGAAAGTATCGCTCCGCATAGTGAGCTGGAGCGAGTAGTGGAGCCGCGAGCCGATGCGAGTCACGTGGATCCACGCCCACTTGATGCTGGCATCCTGCGGCAGCGGGCGGTGCAAAATCATCTTGAACGCCGCCTTCATCTCGAAGGCATTGCCGCCGAAGTCGATGCGGAGCTCTGTGCGCGCCTTGCGGCGTCCTGGGCGCGTATCCCACTGCGTCGCCGGCAGCGGATCGATCTGAAGCTGCTTCCTCTCCCGTGAGAAGAGCGTCTGAGGCGTAAAGTCAAAGAGCTGCACACCGATGCGGCCGGTGCCGTCGAAGCGCTTCGGCCGCGGATCAGTGGGCTCTTTCTTGGTCGCTGCGATGGCTTGGTCGACCAGGAGGTAAGTCCCCGGCGGAAGCCCACTCGCCTCACGCGCTTGCTTCACCCGACGTGTCGCCCAGTCCTCGAGGCGGAGGAGCTGTTTGGCAAGCTCGGGCCAATCCTCCTCGAGCGTCGTCTGTCGCGCGGCGGCATTGAGCTTTTCTGCGGTCCGCGGCGCAGCCTTCACGCCGCCTGGCTTGCGGTGCCGGTTGTAAGCATCTTGGATGGGGCGCAGAATAGCATTCGCCTTTTCACGGGCGATCTTCAGTTCGATGTTCACCGCCGCCCGCTTTGCCTTCAGAGCCTTGATCTTGGCGGCGATCACCGGATCGGTCGTGCGGCGCCGAACGCTGGCGCGTTGCGCCCGCATCGTATCGACCTCGGCATCGATCGCCAGGCCGAGATCCTTGTACTCCTGCTCCAGCCGAGCGAGCTCGGGGGAGGCCGCGCTCCGGATCACGCGGTAGCGCTGCCGCCGCACCCGCTCGATCACGACTTGGCAGTTCTGGTAGCGGTTTGCTTGGTGAAGGAGGCTCCGGATCGCATCGTTCACCTCGCGCTCGCGGGGGAACAGCACGCCGTAGCTCCAGATTCGGGCGCCACGTGTGTCGGAGGATACTCGCTTGTTTGGGTTCGGTTTCTTGGGCATGGGGGTCACTTTCTTGTCCGCGTATCGTGCGGCGACGGTTTGGGTCAGAGGGGTGCAGAGAGGTCTTCGAGATCTGCTAGCAATGCCGAGGCCTGCGCCCGCAGGCTCGCTGAAGAGGACGGTTCGTCAGCAATCGCCTGAGCGAGCGACCGCGCCAGCGTCAGCGCTTGCTCGGTGGCATCCGAGAAGGCGACGAGGGCGAGGGCGGCCGCACGGGCTTGCTCACGCGCGGAGGCGATCGGGGCATTCTGATGCTCGGGATCGCGCCGGCCGGATTCATCGATGGTGATCAGGGCGTGGTGGCGATGTTTCGCAAACCAATCAACATCGATCGAGTCCTGGTGAAGCGAGAAGTATATGTGGGATCCGCTGTCCAGCAGTGGCAGCAGGTTAGCGATTGCTACCTTGTGGGTTACGAGGCTGCGCAGGCCTTCGGCTCCTGCCACGAGGTCCTCAATACCACCACTGGTACGGAGCGTGGACTCGCAATCCACGCAGCGGATTCTACAGTTGTAGGGATAAAACTTTCCGGTGGTCATCGTTTCGTCGGTCTTCTTCTTCGAAGACAGCGTCGAGCGAATACTGTTGGTGACAGATGCGGCAGTACAGGTCTTCTGCATCCGGCTCACCAGAGAGCTGGTCCAGCACGTGCTGCGCTTGGGCAGGTGTCATGGCGATCGTTTCTCCGCTGCATTGGCACGCGCGTATGCGCCTGCAAACCCCCGGGCTGGATCTCCGTACGCATCGACGAGGCCTTCCCGCTCTGCCCACTCGAAGAACGCGGTGATGATCCGCGCGCTACCAGAGCACGTGTACTTCGCTCGGCCGTCTGGGACGCGAAGCGGGCCAGAGACATAGGGACGATTCGTCCGGGTGGCTGTTTCGACAAGCTCCGGCCACGGGCCCCGCGGCCCGTGATGACACGGCGCAGTGGCATCGGGGTTACCAGTCAGTGCGCCACGGCCATCACAGACAGGGCAGGTGCGCATGTCCGCTACGACGAGCGGATAGTCGGAACACCCGGAGCAAACCGACTTCTGCCAGTCGTGATCTGTGGTGTGCTCGGCATGCTCGTAGCCAGCTAGCTCAAGTCGCCGGATGTCCTGTCGCATCAGGGCGAGGGTGGTCTCCGCGATATCTGCGAGCACGGCGTCGACACTCCGACCCTGGAAGCGTGCGCGTTCCTCCGCACGAAACCGCATGAGTGCCTCTGGCTCGACGCCGGGACACTCACCCCGATAGGCGGCACCGAGACAATGGTCAGCGGCGGCCGTGAGCACTAGGGAGCGCGGCACCGCCAGCCTTCGGCCGCGGCGCTCGCTCACGAGCCACTCTGAGCTGAGCGCGAATGGTGAAAACTCAAACACCTTGTGTGGCCAGGAAGGCAGCGCTTTGAAGTCAAACAGCTCAGCTATCACCTGCCCAAGCGAACTCGCCCCGAGAAAATCTCGAGGGCGCGCGCCATATCCGTAGTCACCCGGGTGATGGTGGTCGAGCGACACAACTCTGCAATTGAGCGATTCCTCTGACCAGTCCCAGTGGCACTCGACGCGGTACACCACGCTGAGCGCTTCGCCAAATCCCCCCGTGAGCTCAGTGGGACATGCCGCGCGATAAGCGTTGCCCGGCGTGACCCTGGCACCGGCGGCGTCGCGCGCATGAACGAAGCGTTCGCCACACTCGAGTAGGAGGGCTTCGATGGCCGCCATCTCGGGATCGGGCGCGCCGAGTACCCAGAGCCGGCTCATGACTGCGGTTTCTGCGTGGCTCATGAATGATTCTCCGAGGCTCCTACGGTGTCAGTTGCCAGCCCGCGCGCCCGTCGCGCAGTCCATGCGCCGCGGGCACGAAGAAGCTGTTCGGTCAGCACCCGCAGTGGTGGCCTCGCCTAATTGGATACTCGGGATCCATACCGGGGCAGACATTCTCATCCTCCAGGATTAGCGTGCCGCTGCGCGCCACTCGTGGGCACCAGCATCGTAGAATTGGATGAAGTAGAACCCCACGTACGTCTCATTGCGGAAGCAGCAGTCGTGGAGCTCTTGACGCGCGGCATTGCGCGAGGGGAACACCTGGCTCACTTGGCCGTTGCCGTAGTTGATGCGCCACCGGCTCATGCTTCCTCTACGATGTGGTCGTAAGCGTCGTCATCGGCCGCAACGATCTCGTCGGCTTCTTCGCGTGAGACACGGCGGCGAGTAGCCCCATTGATCGGGTAGCGCCCCCAGTTGCGCGCCGCCCGGTGGGAGCCGCGCAGGCAGTCCGGCATCTCCTCGATCGTCACGTAGTCGCCGGCCCACGCCGGGATGGTCAGGGTGATGGACTCGCGGGTATCGTCGTCGGTCCAGCGGGGTGACAGGTCGTAGCCCTGGAGCTCAGGGTGATCGAGCAGGTAGGTGTCGGCCGCGGCGGTCAGGCAATCGTCCTCATCCGCGTTGGAGGGGACGAGGACGAGGACTGCGAAGCTCTTGTTAGCTGTCATATTGCATCCTACGGGGGAGCGCGGGGATTCCTTCCCCGCGAATCAGCGACTGAGGCGCATCACGCCCGCGTGGTACCGAGGAGCGGTAATCAGGACCATCTCGAGCTCCGCCTCGAACCCGATCCCGACCTCCTCGTCGCCCACGTCGCGTAGCGCCTCGGTGAGGAGCTTCGGCTCGAGCCGCACCTCGAATTTCCCCGTCGTGTCCACGGCGAGCTCGTCCTCAGCCTGGTTCGGGCTGTCGGCCAGGCTGACGCGGAGCACTCCGTCACCGACAGACAGCGCGAGCTTCGGCCACGGCGACGCCGCCGACGCCTCGAACGCCGCACACACGGCCGTGACAGCACGGCTCAGTTGCTCGCCGAGCATGCGCGCGTCGAGCGCGTTGGTGAGCTTCTGCCGCATCATGTGGATCACGGCTTCGGGGAAGCGCTCGGCGGGCAGTACGCACGTGAACAGCGTCTCGTCCGTCTCGAGCGTCGCATAAGTCTGATCGAAGCGCATGCGCAGCGTCGTCTGTCCTTTGCAGAGCGCGTCGACCGCGCCGAGCACGGCGCGCGGCAGAAAAAACATACCGGCGTCAGCTTCCTTCACGAGGTCGGCTTCGGCGCTGGCCATCGCGCGCCCCATCAGGGTGACGAGCCGCATCTTCTTGCCCCCCAAGAACTCGAGCAGCGCGCCATCGCAGCTCACGCGGTTTGGGTCCATGCAGAAGCGGACACGCTTCACGGCTCGGAGAAACGACTCGGTATCGAGAAGGTAGTTCTTGGGGCTCTTGCTCTCCTGCAGCGAGGGGAAGGCATCGGCGGCAAGCCCGGTGAGCTTGAAGCGCCGCTTGCCCGACTTGATGGTCACGCCCAGTTCGGCATCGACCGTGACTTTGATCTCCTCCTCGGTGAGCGCAGAGACGACGCTGAGCAGGCGCTCACAGTTGACGACGATCGCGCCCTTGGCAGCGATCTTGGCGTCGATAGCGAGCGTATCGATCCACAGCAGGCTGCTGGTGGCGTAGATCCGAACCTTGTCGCCCGTCTGTGCCTCGAGCAGCACGTTGCGGGCGTAGGGTTTGTCCGAGCGTGGGTCGACGGCGATGTCAGCACGACGGAGGGCGGCGAGTAGATTGGTGCGAGTGGTTGTGAACTGCATGATGGGTGCTTGCTGTCTCCTTGACAGCAAGGTGATAGCACGATAGCGTCGCGCCGGTCTACGAACAAACCCGAACGCCGCGAGCAACCACGCGGGGCAAGGCAAATTGCGGGATGCGGCAGTGGAAAGTGTGGCTCAAGCGAGACCCGGGTGTGTTCGTAGTTGTGTCAGCGGCATCCTGGATTGCGGCCAAAGATGAAGGTGCTGGTCAGCTACGAGTGGTCGTTGATCACGTAGAGGCTCGACCGGTTAGTGAAATACAAGCAGATAGCGTCGCATCCCCGGAGGAGATGGCGATGGTCTTGCTGGAGCATTGCTTTGCAGAATTTGGCACACCGAATTGGACCGATGAGAAGCTCGTGAAACTTCTGACGCGGTACCGAAAAAACGTGGAAGCAGAATTCAAAAAGTCGCTGCAGGAAAAGCAGAAAGCCTCAGCGCCGAAGCAGAAACCGCGACCCAGGGCGAAGGTTCGTAAAAAACCTAAGCGGTAGACATTGCACGGGATAGGATTCTCTGCATGCAGCTGCATGAGCTACGTCGCGTTCTCGTGGAAGTGCTGGCCAACATGCTGCGCACGCCGAGCAGGAAGTCGCCATACGTCATCGTTGAGCAGCCGTTCACGAACGTACGCTTGCAATTCTGCGGCAGCATGAGTGAGCCGCTGACCGTGGAGTTCCCGGTCTCTCTCCTGAACGATCAAGCGCGCCGTGACTTTTGTGGGGAAGAAGTCATTGACGGCGATGTACTACGAGTAAGCAGCGTGCCGCCCGAGCGCGCGGCGCACCGCGCTGAGCAGTTCTTGCTGGCCCTGGGTCTCCCACGGCGCGCACTGGTCCGAATCACCGAGGAACAAATCAGTCCACAGGAGTGAGGCAAATGGCACCGAGAAAAACGCGTGCGGTCAAGGTCGGGGATGAAGTGACGATGGTGCACGAGAACGGCACCGAGAAGCGCGTCCAGTACTTGGGCCTCTACGGCGAGCCAGCGCGCGCTCACATCTGGTGGCCAATCGCAGGGTGCTACGAGGTGTATCTGTCGAGCGGTCGGATCGCTGGCACCGCGCGCTCCCGCGACCAGCTGAAGCGCTGGCAGATGACGCCAGCTGCGCTGAAGCAACTGCGGGCGCAGAAATTCAGGAACGCATGCGAAGCACAAAAAAAGACCTTGTGATGATCTGGGCACATGTTGCCGCGAATCTCGTGCAGCTGGGCTGCCTGATCGGGAATGTCGATGTGCGCTTGCAGCTAGTCCTCGCGTTGCTCCGGCTCAGCGCGAGAGATATAGGATTGGTGCTTCGATGATGCGCTGTAAACGCTGTTACGACGCCTTCGATGTCCTCTTCGATATCCGCGTGGAATGTTGTGCGCCGTGCGGGTGCAGCAACCTGTTCTGCGCACAATGCAGCCTGCGCACGCCCGAGTTCTATCGGTGGATGGAGAGCTACGCGCGTGCACACCAGATCAACGGTGGTCGCCGGATAGACGGCAGCGTGGCCTCGCTGCCTTGTCCCTCGCATTGGTCGAGCGAATGACGCTGCGGCGTTATCGCGTGGTTGAGGGTAAGCGCTATCTCGTGCGCGAGATCGATGGCGTCGAGGGCTACATCGTGCGCTGGACGGAAGCCTGTACGGGCTGCATGGAAGTCGGGGATTACGGTGGCCACTCGAGTGAGTACCCCTTTGATCTGAAATCGCACTGTTATGTCGGGTATGGCTGTGAAGAGTGCGGTTATCGAGGCAAAGTGCGTCGCGAGTGGTTCGTGCCGTTTGCTGCGGATCAATAAAAGATGTTTGCGTGATGCTCAGTGCACACCGTGAACGACAAACTTAGTTTTGACAGCATCCCCAGGTCTGACTAAGAAGCTGTCATCATGCTAGACCCTATCCAAGCTATCTTGATGGCAATGACACCGTACAAGCTCGACCATGAAGAGCCCGCGGAGCGGCGGGACCGCATGGCGATCATTGCGCAAGCAATCGACGAAGCTGCCGAGCGCGCGACCTGTCGTGCTTCGGACACTTGCCATCCGGTGATCGGTGATCGGCGCCTCGCGGTCGCGTTGCTGCTTGAGGTGGGCAGTCACGAGTCGCACTTCGCGAAATACGTGCACGAGAACCGCTGCTCGGAGGGCCCGGATCATTGCGATGCCGATCGCAATGGCGAAGCCCGCGCGCGCTCGCCCTGGCAGCTCTGGCGCGTCGCTGTCAACCCCACGAACGACTGGGACCGCATCGGTGGCGCAGATCTCGACTCTACCCGGCTCGCTGCTTGGCATGCGGTTGTGCGGCTCGCGGGGTCGCGCGCGAAGTGCCAGGAGCTCTACTCCGACCCGATTCAGAGCATGATCGCTGGCTACGCCGGGGGCTGCCTCCGGCTATCGAAGGACGTTGTGATCGGGCGTGCCGCCAATGTGCGCCGGTTCATGAGCAAGCTGTAAGCGGCTCGTCCGCTGGATAGGGGAGCGAAAACTTCCCTGATCTGCCGGGCTCCGCTAGATTAGTGTGGCAATGCAGTTCGGAAAGCCCGATTTCGGCTACGAAGCGAGCGCTGGCTACATGCCCAGCATGGGAGATGCAGCGCTCGCGCCGGTGGACGCAGAGAACGAGCCGGCGGCCCCGCCGCCCGCAGCGCTCCCGGTCACGCCCCCCGCCGCTTTGCAGCCAGCGCTCCCGCTGCTGCCCGCTGAACAGTCGGCGCCGCCACCAGCAGGCGCGAGCCGCGGCGCTGGCTTCGGTGTGCTCGTCGCGGGCGCCGCGATCGGCGCCGGTGCGGTGCTTGGGGGCTGGGCAGGTGCTGGCGCCGGGCTCCTCCTGATGGGCGCGCTCCGCAACGGTCTCCGCGCGGGGCGCTTGTGGTCAGCGCCGTCGACTGGCGAGCGCGGTGAGGCGGCGAAAAACGCGAGCCTCGCGGTGATTGGTGTCGCGGCAGGCGGCTACCTCAGCTATCGGGCGTATCAGTCGAGAAAAGGATCACGATCATGAGTGGTGAGCCGAGCAACGTATTAGTTGATGCGCAATTCGGCATCGGGCAGGTGCTGAAGCCGTTTCCGGGATTCGAGAACGTCTATCAGGCCAAAGCCGGCACGATCCCCATCGCGTTCCCGGGCGTCGTCGATGAGCTCGCCAGGCAAGGCGTGACGGGCTACGACCCGAACCTCATTGCGGGCATTCCGGTAGGGCTCGGGAGCCGCGTGGTGCTCTGGATTCCGCAGACCATCGCCGGCTACACGACCACCATGAATTACCAGTATCGCGTGCTTTGGCGCATGCGGAACGTGCAGTCCTATCGCGATCGCTTGGCGCGCGGCATCCAGGAAGGCAACAACTACCACCTGGTCGGCAATGTGCAGGGCGAGCCCCAGACGCAAACGCCGAATCAAGATCCATCGCAGAAGCGGTATCTGATCCCGGGCGCACAACGCGTGCTGGCGTTCGAGCCGAGCGAACCGGTCTCCGGTACCGCCGTCACGAACCTCCGCCCTGAAGCGGTGCGGCCCTTCATCAATCAGTCATGGGTGCGGCCGCTCACGCCGGCAGGTCAGCCCGGCGTGTGGCAGCAGGGCACGTACCTCTTCAGCTCGGAGCAAAACCCGGGTGGCCCGAGCTGGTCGCCGTTCTGGTTCGATGCGGAGGGCGACGAGCTCGCGATCTTGTGCGAGAAGGTCGACCCCACGAACCCCTGGGACTTCACGGACGCGGCCGCCGACAAGTCCTTCTCGAATACCTTCGGGACGAACGCCGGCACGCAGCCGATCAATCCGAACGTTGGGATCTACGTTTTCACGGGCGCGGGCACGCCGTAACACGGCTTCCGTGGTGCCGCTCCTCCCGCCCTACTGCCCCCGCACTCCTGCGGTTGAGACGATCTGGGTCATCGTGCCGTTCTCACGGCCTGAGCAGCTCAGCTTCGTCGTAGACAACTTCACGCGCCAGCGCTTCCCCGGCAAGAAGCTCTGCCTCGTCGAGAACGGGCGCGCAGTCGGGGCTTGCACTCAGTACAACGTGCAGCCGGATCTCCTCCTCACGAGCGAGCAGCACCAAGCCATTGCCAAGAACACCGCGCTCGCGGAGATCCGCGCCCGCGGCGGCGGCTTCTTTGCAGCGTGGGATGACGATGACTGGTACGGACCCGAATACCTCGCCGAGCTCGCGGGTGCAGCGCGCGATGCCGAGCTCGTCGGCAAGAACGCCCACTTCGTAGACGTCGGCGGCGACATGCTGCTCTGCCACCGGGATCGCATCGGCTACGAAGCGCCGTACCTCGCCGGCTCAGGGCTCGCCGGGTTTGCGGAAGCCGTGGGGTTCTATCCGGTGCAGCGCGTAAGCGAGGACATCGACTTCTGCCTGCGGCTCCGGAGCGAAGGTGCGCGCATCCTGAATCTCTCGCCGTACCACTACCTCGTGCGGCGCTATTATGAAGGCGCGCGCCACACCTGGAGCATTGCGCAAGCGAACTACTTGCTCGAGCAACGCGGCGCGTGGGCGCTGTCACTCGGGCCCCCTGACGAAGCGATCGTCACGGGCGAGCGCCCCATCACGCGCACGCGGCTCATCGGAGAACGTGAGTTCCGGCCCTACCCATCAGGGTGAATTGCACCATACAAAAGCGCCACACCGTGCGGATACGGCCCCTGAGCCCGAGCAAAAGTTGCGTCGTGGGGCGCCTTTGAAGGATGCTGGGCAGAGCGAGACCTCATGGAAGCAGGCGAGATTGCTCAGCAGGTAGGGATCGGAGTCGGATCGACGATGGCCGTGGTCGTCGGGCTTTGGATGCGATTTCTGAAGACCCAGCAGTCGCGGAGTGAGGCGAAGAGCGCCAATCTGCGGGCTGAGCGCGAGGCCTTAGCCAGGGAAATCGAGACGCTCCGCACCGAGCACGCATCCCGCATGGACAAGCTCGAAGGGCGCATCGAGCGCCATGAAGACAAGCTCAGCCATGCGGTAAGCGATGATGCGTTCAATGCCTACACGCAGGAGACCACCAAGTCCGTGAGTGGGCTTGCGGAAAAGGTGGGACGCGTCACCGGCAGTCTCGAGGCCTGGCGTGAGCAAACTCGCAAGGAGCGATGACCCATGGAACATGACAGCATTCACGACGGTGCATCCAGCAGCAGCAAGATCCCCGTCGCGCGTTCCCTGAATCCCGGTGACTTCGAGTACTCCGCCGACTCCGACTTCCCGCTCGACGAACCAGTGACGCTTACGCTCCGCGGTTCGTCGGGCGCGTACCTCAATGGCCGCGTGATGCGCGCCATGGAGGTGCAGCACGCGGCGTTTGCCGAAGCGTACGTGGCCCTCGATCGCTTGATCGTTCTCATCCGTGACTGCACCAACGACCACACTCCGGCTCCGCCGTGAAAGAGACCATGGCTCACTTCAAGGCACTCCTCGATCACTACGACCCGCGCCTCTGGCCGCTCCTCATTGCCGGCGTGGTCTACCTCGCCATGAATGCGTGGAAGAAGGTCTCGCCCGCCTCCTTCGATAGTATGCCGCCGCGGTTGAAGATGCTGCCCGCGGCATTGCTCGGCGCGATCATCGGTGGCACGACCGGGGTCTCGGCGATCCTCGACATCGTGGTGGGTGCCATGTCCGGCATCACGGCGGTTGGTGGCCACGAAGTGCTCACCCGGCTCCGCACCGGATCGGGTACACGGGAAGAAGCCTCCCCGCCGTCCCCGGCCTCAGAAGTCGACCCGACGAAGTGCCGCACCTGCGGCGCCGATCTCACCGAGCCCCCGCCGGCCGTGCCCGCCCCCATCGTGCCGCCAATCCCCACGACGCCACCAGGCCCCCAGCCGCCGCCGTCACCGAGCGCTTGACGCTAGCCGAGATAGTTTAGAGCTGATAGCATCGTGACAGTATAGGAGAGCATGGAACTATGGTGAGGTACAACGACTCCGAGTTTGACGACGTACGCCACGACATCGATCACCACGGCGTATTACAGGGCGACGCCATCAAAACGCAGTCGAGCTCGCACTCGAAGTTTGCCGGCGACGGTGAGCACATCTACGTGCATTGCGCGACCTGCGGCACGCAGCACGACATCGGGGTTGAGTGGTCCGAGCTCCTGATCATGGCCTCGCAAGGTGCGCCGCCAGGTTGGCAGTACACACAGGACCACGGCGGCTTCGTGCTGACGGGTCAGGGCTGCCGCATCTGCACGCAGATGCTGCCGATCGTCCTCTTCCCAGACACCGTGAGGCAAAACCTCGACAAGGCGGTTCGGAACAACGTCATCAAAGCAGAGCAGCTCCGGGCATTGCATGGTGAGCTAATCCAGCGCGGCCTGATCCGGCCCTCGCGCTGAGCCACCGAGTACTTCGCATGCAGACGTGTGAAGCGCCTCTGACGGAGCTCAGCCCGGATGAGGCGCACTGCGTGCTCGAGCCGTACTTCGAAGTGGTGCAGGCGCTCTACCTCGGCGCGGGCCTCGAGCTTGTGAAGAGGACGCGGTTCTATGTGGCGCCGGAAATCCACGATACACCGCGCCACTATGCCGCCTGCCGCGATGACGGCACGGCGATCTTGGTCGCGCCCGAGCTCGCCGAGCTCCCGGACGCGGTTGTGCTCGCGATCCTGTGCCATGAGTTTGGGCACGCCACGGATTTCCTCTACCCGGGTGAGTTCGTGATGGGCAAACCCGAGGCGCCCGCTGCGCGGCGTAGTCGCGAGGCCTTCGAGGACAAGCACTGGGCGCGCTGGATGCGGAGCTGGTCCGAGCGGGACGACGACACCGTCGAGCGCACCGCGGATGCGATCGCGGAATTCGTGACCGGCGTGCGATACGGCTACCTCGGGCCGTGCAACCTGCAAAGCTTTGACAGCACGAAGGCGCGGCCGCAGGGTCTCAGGTGATGGCTGATCGCGCCAGCGAGAAACAAGCTTCCCGGGCCGAGGATGCGCGGCGGTTGGCCGCGGGTGAGGTTTCTCTGCAGGAACTCCGCCGCGAGAACAGCTTCATCGTGCCGCCCGCTGACTTCGTGATCGACTACGACAACGTCAAGCCCGCGCGGTATCGGACGAGAACCGAGGAGAAATGAGCTTCCTGGATACGCGGCTGAGCGTCACTACACCCACAGGGCAGATGAACCACGACATCACCTGTGTCTATGCGTTGGAGCGGGTTCTGCAAACAGGTGGCAGCGTCACGCTGTATTCACGCCGTCCCAGTCGAACCGAGCTCGCAACCGCCGCATTGAATAAGTGGCTGGCGCAGCTCGCTGCATGGCGAGCGGCTGCAGACAATGAGCACCGCCGCCTCTGGCTGCAATCGCGTCCACAGCGGCAGCGCCCACCGCGGCCGCCGCCGATGCGGCGCCGTCGAGTCACAGCATCATCGGAGAGTTGGCGGGCGCGGCCGGCGGGTATTCAATGAAGAGGAGTCGCGCAGGGGGGTGTGTGAGGCATGAATTTGCGTCGCTCCGCTGATGCCCATTACTATCAGTGCCATGGCCGCAAAGTTGAAGCTCGAATGGGTCAAAGGCAACGGCGTCGACCGTTACGGTCACAGCCTCACCTGGTGGAAGAACAAAGCCGCCAAGTGGCGTGGATCAGATCGCCCTGACGTCTACATCCAAGTCCGGAAGTACGATCGTGAGGGAAACCTCGCGCGCGGCTTGGATCGATTCCAGCCGGAGGAGCTGAAGCAGGCCAAGGTCCTTGCTCACGATTGGACGGAGTCGACGGGGGGCTCTGCGTACGTGGAGGGGCGCGTGGAGATCCCCTATCAGCCGGAGAAGAACGCGACGATCGAGATCGGGAATTGGAAGTTCGCGGGGTCAGATGGCTTTTACGTGTGGACGGTGGATAGCCGGTCGTTCCAGCCAATGAGCTATCGGGGACCGTTCCAAAACCCTGACGAGGCGGTCGCGCTCGCGAAGCAAAGCGTACGTGGGAGTGGGAGCTACGACCAGGTGATCACCTTCGGGTCAGATCCCACGGCGGGTGACTTCTACATCTGGAAGGCATTCAAGGCCTGGAGCGGTGATGTGCACTACTCAAGTGATTTGCCCAAGGTCGGTGCCCGCCTACGCGAGTACCGATAGGTGCCGCCCAGCCCCTGACTGGGGGCAAAAATTGCGTTTGCGTACGAAGGCCAGATACCATCTGGCTATGACCGAACCCACCAAGAAGCCAAAGCGCCCGTACGGCGCCTACGCCTGGGCCCTGGTAGGGCTCGCCGCCGGCATTCGCGCCCTGTACCGCCCGTTCCGGGCCATCATGCACGATGGCTTCCCCTCCGCGTGCGCGGGCGGGGCGGGCTGCGACCCGGCGATGATCGTGACGAGCTACTCTGGCCAGAGCGAGGTCTACGCGCCCGCGCGCGGCACGGTGGTCGAGACGACGGGTCAGTCGATCACCATCGTGCTCGCCGACGAAGCGACGCTCCTTCAGTACCAGAGCGTTACCGGTGGGTTCGTCGTGCAGGTTGCCCCGGGCGATCACGTCGGCGCCGGTCAGCAGATTGGCCTCGCGGGCACCATGCGCTTCGTGGTGCATCAGATCGATCGCACACCATCCGGTGAAGCGGTCGTCGGCACTGCCATCGAACCCGCCTCCTGGCTCGCGACGCACGGCTGCCGCGTGTCAGCGAAGTCGCATCACACGACCCCGAATGCGGTCTGGTGTGCTGGCGGTCGGAAGCTCGTCGTTCCGCAAGCCGTCGCGAACTGTCACATCAAGCTGCCGGCGCCGAGCGGCTACGCGCTCCTGCCGATCAGCGCGACGATGGAGTGATGGCCGCACAACCGAACCGCGCAGTCATCATCGTGGCCGGCATGTGCTTCGTAGGCGCGGCCGCGGTCGGGAAAGTCGCGATCGATGCGATCTTTGAATCCCGCGCCGAGCTCAAAGCCCGCGGGCCTGCGCCGCCGGCACCGAAGAAACCGTCTTCGACCGGGGAGGATATTCTGCGCATCGCGATGGTCGCACTCGCGGCGCGCGCGGTGTGGCTCCACGGCATCGAAGCCCTCTGGAATCTCGAGACCTTCGTAGGAGACTGAGCATGGTCATGCTGGGCACGTATGTTCCGGATCAGCTGACGGTGGTGACCTTCGATGAAGCCGCGGAAGCGCTCCGCGCCGGGCTCCGTGCTGAGACCGGCAAGGCGCCGCCCGAGGACGTGCAAGCGCTCGCGCTCGCTAAGACCGCGCTCGAAGTCTTCCGCTTCAAGTCGATGCATCTCTGGAACTTCGGCAACATCAAGCAGGGCGAGCAAGACCCGGGCATGTACACGTGCTTTGCGTGTGGAGAAGAGCTCTCGACCGGGAGCTACTGGTTCGAGCCGGATGGCAGGATCAAGCACAACGGCGTGTGGTCGCAGCCGCATGTGTTCGATCCACCGAATGACGGTGGCCATCCGCAGACGCGCTTCCGCGCCTATGCCAATCGCTTCGATGGCGCGTATGAGTACGTGTCGTTTCTCGCGCGGGGCACGCGCTACCGCCCTGCCTGGCAAGGGCTCCTCAGCGGCGATCCGCATCAATTCGTGCACGCGCTCAAGATGGCGGGCTACTTCACGGCACAGGAAGCGCCCTACCTTGCGGCCGTCACGAGCTTGTGGAGCGAGTTTCGTCGGCGGCTCCGTGGCATACCGGTGATCGAGCAGGAAGTGGACGATGGGCTCCCGACGTGGGCTGAGCTCCGTGCGCAGGTCATCAATCGGCAGTTCGACATCGACAACGTGATCGGGAGAGCGGCGTGAGCCTTGTTGCAATTGGATACCAGCGCGGCGATGGCACGCCGGTCGTGGTCGGGTGGGCGCGCGCCGCGAGCACGGCCGCGCAGATCGCCGACGCGCTCCGCCGGCAGGTCGATAACCCCTTCTTCAGCGGCCTCGACAGCTGGACCATCCCCACGAACTATGCTGAGCCCACGAACTGGGCCTCCAATTGGACGGAGATCATCGGCTACTTCCGTGGCCAGTGGTACTACTTCGGCAAATACGATTGGTGGTACCTCGACATGGTGATTGCGCACCTAAATGCCTACTTCGGGGGCCAGGTGTATCTCGGCATCGAGAGTAACCCGGCAATGGAGCGGAGTTGGGGCACGAGTCGGCTCCCGGTGCTCGCGCACTGGCGGATGGTGTAGATCCCACGCGGATTTCATACCCTGGCCGCGGCTGGGGGCAAAAGTTGCAACGATCATGGCATCCGAGCGATGCTTTTAGGGAGGTAATTGAGCATGGCGCGAGGTCAAGATTCTAGCGTTGCAGTCCGAGTATTAGGGCCGCGCGCGACCGTGCTCGGCACGGGCAACGGGGACGCACTCCAAAACATCGGGACGGCAGAGCTCCCTGACGGCGCCTCCTGCTACGTCACCGACATCCGTGTGAACTATCGTTGGAACCCCGCCTCTGTCGCGGCCCCATCGGGCACCGATGTCGTGGCGCCCTTTGGGGACACTTCGAAGCCAGGGCGATGGTTCAGTGAGCAATCGAGCGGGAGCCCAGCGGGCGCCTTCCACGTCATGCTGAACTTCGCTGACACCGAAGTGGACGGACCGCGCATCCCGGTCACGGTGAACGAGTGGGCGGTGCAGCCGGATGACTCGTCGCTCTACGCCGACGTGACGCCGGGGCCCGCGAGTACGCTGTGGTCGGTCGACGAAGACACCGGTGTCATTACGTACACGGGTACGACCGGGCAGATGTTCAAGATCAGCGCAGGCGCCTCCGTCACCTCCGTGCTGAATCCCGATCTGCTGATCGACATGGCGATCTCACAGAACTCGGCGCTCGTCGGCACGGACACGAGCGATTTTACGAGCTCGCAGTCGTACGTGAACCCGAACGACGGCGACAACGATGACACTGACCAGGACGTGCACATCTACACGGAGCGGCTCTTCATTCCCGATCCGGCCGACACCTTCCAAGCGATCTTCAGGATCCGCACCGACAACGGTCAGATCCGCGTGAACCGCCTGAACCTCATCATCATCCCGGTCTAAGGACCGGACCTTTCGAGCGAGTCCCCCCGCTAAACCGACCCACCACCGCAGGAAAAAAGAGCATCAACATGACCGACCTGACTTCCTCTATCTACGAGCGCTTCCTCGCGTCGCGCGCCACCGTCCTCGCCAACGTAACCCCCGGCGACTCCCTCCAGGGCATCATCACGACCGAGCTGATGGACGGCGCGCTTTGCTACGTCAAGGACGTGAAGGCCACTTACCGCTTCGACAAGGCTTCGCTCGTCACGGCCTCGGGCTTCACGGTCGTGCTCCCGAACGGCGTCGACTCGAGCCTGCCGGGCCGCTGGGTGCTGATCGAGGCGCAGGCTGATCAGTCGTACTTCACCTCCGGGGTTGAGCTCCGATCGGCGGGCTTTGCTGCCAGCACCGGCGCGCTCACCATCAACCAATGGGCTGCGCTCCCGACCGGTAGCAGCTTCTACCAGGCCAACGTCGGCGGCGACTACTTCACGATCAACACCACCACGGGTGTGGTCTCGTATGCCGGCCCCGCGCGCCCGTACCTCGCGCAGATCATGATGAGCCTGCAGTGCGCGACGGCCGAGCAAGACCTCGAAGTCGGCATCAGCCTCGGCGGCGACCTCATCGGCGCGACGACCGACGTGTCGCAGTCAAACCGCGCCTTCTCGAACAACACCACGGGCAGCGAGAGCATCTTCCTCAGCGCCCAGCGCATCGTGCACCTCCCGGCGGGCGGAAACAGCGTGCAGGGCATCGTGCGCAACATCTCGAGCGGCGGCGCCATCCTCGTGAACCGCTACAGCATGGTGCTCATCCCCCTCAACTGAACGTCACGGCGAGTCCATCACCGCCTGCGATCACAGAAAGAACCCATATGACCGACATCAATTCTGACATCTACGAGCGCCTCATCGGATCGCGCGCGACGACCCTCGCCAACGTGACCCCCGGTGACTCGCTCCAGGGCATCATCACCACCGAGCTGATGGATGGCGCGCTTTGCTACGTCAAAGACATCAAGGCGATCTACCAGTTCGATCGGTCATCGGCCGCGCCGGCCGCTGGCATCACGGTCGTCGTGCCGAATGGCGTCAGCCCAGTCGGTCGCTGGGTGCTGCTCTCGTCGTCGGGCGATGTCTCCTACCTCAGCGCGGATGTCGAGCTCGCCACCTCTGGCGTCGGCTCGAGCACGGGCGCGCTCACCATCAACCAATGGGCGGCGCTCCCAGCAGGCGACAGCTTCTACACGGATACGGTGCTGAGTGACTTGTTCTCGGTGAGCTTCAGCTCGGGCATCATGACGTACCTCGGGCCATCGCGGCGCTACCTGGCGCAGCTGATGGTGAGCCTTCAGTGCGCGACGGCGCTCCAGAACCTCGAAGTCGGCATCAGCCGCGGCGGCGACTTCATCGGCGGCACGACCAACAGCTTCGACGCGAGCCGCTGCTTCACGAACCCCACCACAGGCACCGAGGACATGTTCGTGGCAGCCCAGCGCATCGTGAGCCTGAGTCAGGCCTTCCCGACCGTGCAGGGCATGGTGCGTAACCTCTCGAGTGGCGGCGCGATCCTGCTCACGCGCTACCACATGGTGCTGTCGCCCCTCTCGTGATCATTGCCCAGGCTCCGAACCAGGAGGGGCGCGCGCTCCTCGATCGCCGTACGCCGATTCACTTCGGCGTCGGGTTTGGAGCGGGCTATCTCGGGCTGAGCCCCCACATCGCGCTCGTGCTGCTCATTGGAGTCCGGGTAGCACGCGTTGCGATCGAGCAGGGGATGCACCAAGCGCTCTTCCGGCGCCGCGCGGGCGAGAGCAACGCTAACGAACTCATAGATCTCGGCGTCGAAGTGCTCGGACTCGAGCTCGGCTCAGCACTTCGTCGCTATCAGTTACAGTCTAACCCCTAACGAAAGAATCGATCCATGCAAGGCTTTCCCGCAGAACTCTGCATCCTCTCGCCCCGTGCCACGGCCAGCGTGCCGGGTGACGGCAACTCCCTCGAAAACCTCACCATCACCGACCTCCCCGACGGCGCGCTCGTCTGGGTGACGGCGGAGAAGTCCTTCTACCGGCTCGACAAGACGAGCCTCTTTGCGCCGCTCGGCGCCGTGGTCGCACCCGCGATCATCGTGCCGTTCGGGGACGCGTCGCAGCCGGGCCGTTGGTTCCAGATCCCGAATGCGCTCACGAACTCCTCGCTCGGCGGTGACGTGCTCCTCACCGCGTCCGGCGAAGGCCAAGTGCTCCTGGCGCCCACGCTCAACACCTGGGTTGCGCTCGCCTCGGGCTCGGCGTTCTACACGAGCGAGATCACGAGCAGCCTGTGGACGCTCGATGCCTCGACCGGCATCCTGACCTACCACGGTGTGTCACCCGCGCGGTATACGTTCCGGGGTTACATCTCGGCCGCGGTCAATACCGGTACGGCCTCCGAGCTCGACTTCACAGTCGATATCAACGGCGCTGTGGTCGGCACGACGACGCTCGTGCCGTCGTCGGGTGATCAGTTCACGGCAAACTCGGCAAAGTCGATCGCAATCTCGTTCGAGCACGTCGCCCAGATCTCGCAGGGCACGGCGATCCGCGCCGCAATCCGGAACCGCACCACCGGCACGCCGCAACCGGACATCACGATCACGCGCATGCACCTCGTCGCCCTGCCGGTCGGCTGAGCTTCGGGTGCTGTCACTCCCAACGCTGCTGCCTTACCGGCGCCCCGACCCAGTCGTCGATACGATCTGGGTCGTGGTGCCGCTCTCCCGACCCGAGTGGCTCGGCAGCGTGCTCCGGAACTACCGGCAGCAAGTGTTTCGGGGCACGAAGCTCTGCATAGTCGAGAATGGCCGCGCGATTGGCGCGTGCATCGCGCGCGGCGCAAACCCAGACCTACTCCTCACGACGGAGGAGCATGTCGCCGTCGCCAAGAACACCGCGCTCGCCGAGCTCCGTCGCCGCGGCGCAGGGTTTTGGACGACGTGGGATGACGATGACTGGTATGGCCCTGAGTACCTCGCTGAGCTCGCCGGCCACGCGCGGGACGCCGACTTCGTCGGCAAAGACTTCCACTTCACCGACCTCGCGGGCACGCTCTACTTCTGCCATCCGAAGACGGTCGGAAAATCCGTCCGCACGCTCGCAGGCGCCTGTCTCGGCGGCTTCGTGGCGGAGACGCCCGACTTCCCACTCGAGCGGGTGGGGGAAGACACGTTCTTTTGCCTGAACCAATGGACGCGCGGCGCGAAGCTCCAGGACATCGGCCCCTATCACTACGTGTATCAGCGCGACTACCCCGGCGCGGTGCATACCTGGAAGAAGAGCACGCGAGAGTTTCTGCGTGTGCACCGCGATGACGGAGCTGTGGTGCTCGGCGAGGTCGATCGCAAGGTCGTGATCGGCGAGAAACCGATCACGACGTGGTCAGCGATTGAAGTGCCGGACGACGAGTGAGCGCTACTCACGCTCGCGGTCGCTGAGCTCTTTCTTCAATGAGCGGAGCATGGCCTTGTCGTATTCGCTCGCGCTGAAGAGGTCCGAATCGATGCGTTCGAGATCCTCGACTACGTCCTGCCGCATGGCCGCGAACGCGAGCGCGGCCCAATTGATTCCGTCGTCCGTGCAGACGCCGTCAGCGCCGAGACCTTCCTCGAAGTATTGACCATCGTTGTCGCTGGCAAGGAGGCATAGCATGCTTGCGTGCGTGTAGATCACCCAGTGATTGCCATCGACGGACTCGTGGATGGCCTCGTTGAGCTCGTCAGGATCGGTGATCTCACCATCGAGGACTCGCCGAACCAAGTCATGCGCGACGCCTCGCACGCTCGAGTAGTACTGGCGGCGGTTGGCATTGAGGCCGGTCTCGACGAGCTTTTCGTCGCGGGCATCATCGGTTTCAGTGGTCTGGGCGCTGCGTCGGGCCATGGGATGAGTCCTGTGCTTGTTGTAGGTTGGTCGTGAGTTGCGTTAGCGGCGGTAAGGGATCTCGTCAGCAAACTTCTCGGCGAAGTAATGCGCCGCCAGCTCGCGCGTGGCCGGCGTGAACAGCACCGACCACTCGCTCGGCGAGTCAGCGAACTCTGTCGCATACGCTTTCGCGCCGGTCTCCATGAGGTACATCCACGCCGCGACGCTGCGGTCCTTGTCGAAGGTCCCGCGCTGCACCTTTGAGAGGAGGTTTTTCTCGATGGCTTTGCCCTGCGAATTCGGGCCCATGAGCTTGGAGTCGTTTTCGATGTACAGGCAGAGCTCGCGCGCTGCGGTCTCGTCGGCGGCGCCGCGTCGGGCGTTCGCGGCGAAGTCACCGGCCGCGGAGAGCGCGGGCTTGCCGAGCAGTTGGCGGAGCTGCCAATCGGTGAGCTCACTCAGGGGAACGAGCGTCGTACCCTGCGCGGTCAGCGTGAGCACCTTGCGGGTGCCGCCGGTCGTGCTGCGGTAGTCGGCGGGGGTCTTGGACCAGACCAGGCGCTCGAGCTCGGCGCGGGTGAGGCGGGGGTTTTCGGTGAGGTCTGTGTCGCCTACCAACTTGTCCCACTTCTTGGCGCAGGCGGGGCAGCTGGGCCGCGCATAGCGCTCCGATTCCACCCGGGAATACTCGTCCGCGATCTGATCGGGCTTCACGCGCCCACACATCGCCCGCTCCTGGGGGTCCTCGGTGTCGACCAGGTGTGACAGCAGCGTCCGGTCGGACACCGACCGCCCGCGGTATGCCCCGGCCAATACTTCACGGGTTTGGTAGCGGCGATCGGGACGGCGTGGGTTTTCGGTGAGGGGGTGTAGGTCATCCTCGCGCTGCTCGAAGATTGTGCCGGGTTGAATCCCAAGCGTGTGGGCATACGCTGCGATTGCTTCCTGCGCTTCAGCGATAGTGGCAAAGCCTCGCGTCGTGCCAATCGTCACATGCGTGCCGCCGCGGCGCACGTGATCGACGTAGTACCGACCCCGATGGCTATGGACCGCAAAGTCGTCAGGCTGCGCGGCAGTGCGGTGATAGAGACCACGTGAGTTAGGGTTTTCGGTGAGGTTTTCGGTAGGGTGGCTGTTCCGAGCTGCTTCGAGTTGGTAGGCGAGCTCGCGTTGCGCAGCGCGCGTGTAGGATCCGGTCCATGCAGACCATTGGCCATGCTTCAGCCAAAGAGTAACCTGCAAGACCGTGGAACCAAGTTTCCCGGTTGGGTACACCGCCCAAGTTTCGGTGGGAGCATGTAGAGTATCGTTGCGGCCGATGCCGAGCAAACGAGCCTCATGTGTGGAGTCGAGTTCAAGGCGCTTGGGGCCACGTGAGTTCGGTTGCATGTCGGGTGGGCTTTCTGGTGCGGAGACGGGCTCGTAGCGTTGATCGAAACTCTCCTGCGTGTCGTGTTCGCCGGAGTAGTCGATGACACGTTTTTCGCTCTCGTAGATCGGTTGCGTGTGTCGCAGCAGGAAGCTGCCGGGATGCATGCGCTGATCCAATCGCTGCACGGCGTAGATGCTGCCCGTACGGCGGTTCCGGAACCGAGCGCCTTCCTCGGGTGCGATGAGGTTTGTGCGTGGGCGCGGCGGCGGTGCCGGCTTGGGCGTCGGTGCCTGTCCTGGCTGCAGCCACTCGCCAGTCTCTCCCGAATAGCGAGCGATAACTTGCGCTGTGAACCGCGGCTCACTGACCTCGACATAGGCCGTCGCTTCCCGCCCCTTGGGCGGATGGAGGCGGACGAGCTCGTCGAGCTTTGCGATCGCGGCCGCATCGTGCTTTGCGCCACGACGCGCCACGCTGATCTGGCTTTTCGCCACGACATGGCCTTCGCCGTAGTGGCGATCCCAAGACTTGACGATGATGCGGTAATTCGTGGCCATTCTGTAGTTGGGGTTACGGTGCGGCGCCGTTCGACCTCCCCCCGAAAAGTATCAGGCCCCGCCGGGAGATGCTATTTTTGCTCCCGTGCTGCTCGACCCACAAAATCTCCTGCCCGCACTCGAGTGGCGCATGCGCGACGCCGCGCTGGTGCTGGGCGAGCTCTATCGGCGCCAGACAGGCCTTGACCTCCGTGTGCGCTCCGGTCGCCGTACCTGCGCCGAGCAAGACGGGCTCTACGCGCAGGGTCGCACCGCGCCCGGAGCTATCGTCACGCAGGCGCGTGGCTGCCTGTCCTGGCACGTCCTGGGCCGCGCAATCGACGCAGACCCGGTGCAGCCCGGGACGGGCACTCTGACGGGGCGTCAGAGCGACTACGAGGCGGCAGGCGCGCTCTGGCGCGAGCTCGGCGGCGTGTGGGGCGGGGGATTCCCCGGGTTCCCGGACGTAGGGCATTTCGAGTTCCACCCGGGGCAGAAGATTGAGAGTGTGTGTCCGGATCCCAGTGACTGTACGCAGATCCAGGTGGATACCGTCGGTCCGCCGATTTGGCCGTGGATCGCCGTGGGTGCCGCCCTGGCGGGAGCGGGCGCCTGGGTGCTGTCACGATAATTGGCAGGCGAGGGAAGATCGCGCGCGGCCCGGCGTAGGACTCGGGCATGACCGTCGCATACGACTTCGCTGGCATGACCTCCGCCCAAGCCCTCGACGCGCTGGTCGAGCTGGAGGTTACCAAGTGGGGCGAGCAAGAGCGCGCCGCGGCTCGCCGTCTCCACGGGAGCAAGAGCCGCGGCCTGCTGATCAACTCGATCGTGCACCACCAGTGCAACGGCTATGGCGATGCATTCGACGCAGCCGTCAAGAAGATCGCGAAGCTGCAGCTCACGTCGGACGACAAAGCTGAACTTCGCAAGGGCGGCTGAAGCCGGGGAGATCAGGCCTCTCCCTACCGGAGCGCGAGCGGGGAAGATCCCCGTGGCATTCACCGTAGGAAACAAGACATGAAGCAATTCAATCACAGACGGGCATGGCAGGAAGTCGCGGCACCGGCGTTCGGGGGGCTCGCGCCGGAGGTCAAGGCGCTGTACGAAGTTGTCGCCGAGCGCACGACGCAGATCTGGCAACAGGCAGATCTGGAAGTGGCTTGTCCCGACGAGGTCAAGGAGATGTTCCGGGCGCTGCCGAGCGCCGTGCTGGCATACGCGGCGCGTGTGATCTATTGCCACGGCCACTGGGGCCAGGCCGGCGAGGCCAAGGATGGGAACTACTGGAAGTTCTCACATCTTGCCGATCAGGTCTTGCGCGAGCGCATGCAAGTGGCGCGGCGCGCGCCCGATAACAAGCGAGGCCAAGTTGCGCTCGGGCTCCAGCTCATCGAGGGGACTATCCGAGTGACCCGGTCGGCCGATGACAGCTGGGGATGGCTCGAAGTCGCGCTCGCGACCGAAGCCAATCTCCAGAAAGTCCGTGAGCTGCTCGACCGCCATAACTTTGGCGGCGTGCAGGCGGCTTGTGAGCAGGCCGAACTGCTCGGTCCGAAGGATGGGCTGTTCGCTCGCCTGGTCAACACGGGTGAGTTCGTGGAGGAGTGTTGAAATGGCAAAGGTGATCCTGGATTCGGACGGCATGGGTGCCGCAACGGTCAGGGGTCCCGGCGTTCAAGCGAGTCGAGGGAAGCTCGCCCGTCCCCCGCCGTACAACTCGGGCATGAGCAATGACATCGTGATCGTCTCTGTCGATGCCGACAACCTGACTCGTTCGAATACGGCCTTCCGTACTTACGCCGACCTGACCGCGGCGTGCCGCGCCGGCTATGTGCCGACGCTCAACAATCGCCAGGATGGCCCCGCCGCATTGGCCGCCATGCTGCGGGCTGACGGCTTCCGAACTTGGTCGCCGCGCTGAGTTCCGGCTGCTGGTTGGGCGCCTCTCTACAGGAGAGGCGCCGAGCCGGGCTTCGGAGCCCGAGAAGGAAACAAGACGGACCGATGCTCCGCCTAATTCCGCTAGCATACGTTCCAAGCACTGAGGGTGTTGCCCGTGAATAGTGACGAGGCGACAGCCAGGTACAGCTATTTGCTCGGCGTGGCCTCCGCCTGCGCAGGTGATCCCGAGCGGGTGTGCTCACCCCCTGAACGCGGGGATGCCTTTGCGTCCGAGCTGCAGCGCCTCCAGCGATGGTATGTGCGTGGTTACCGGGAGCGGATCCGGTGCGGCGCAGGCTTGGATTACTCGTATGAGTTTGATCGCGCGTGGGTCTGCGCCAGCGTGGTCGAGGTACCGTGATCACAAAGGGAAGCTCCACCGGATCGCAGGCGTAGGACCTAGCACGATGGCAAACACACTGACGATCGAATACGTGGCATGCATGGACGGCTGGGGCGAGGTACCGCCGTCGGAAGACGACATTGACTCGTTTCTTGAGCTGGTTTGTTTCCGGCTGGGGGAACGGTTTCCTGGAGCTCAGATCACGGCACGGATGGACCGGCACGCGCTTGAGTCCGAGGTGATTGTCGACAGCAGGGAGCTCGATGAGCATGAGCTCGAAACTTGGATTGGCATCGACATCTGGGCCGAGTGGTGCGTAGGCCATCGCGCGCCCGTGACGGAGGTAGCTCTAGCGATCAGGACGAGCGCGGCGACTAGTGAGGATTTCACGATCACGCCGCTCACCGCGCGGCACCGGGAGGCACTGTTCAAGGTCCTACGGGCGGAGTGCGATGATCACGCAGGCGTGGTGCATACACATGAGCACGATTGGTCGGCCTCAGTCTGCGATGGCTGCGCGCGCCACGAGGTCGACGAATTCAGCGGGACGACCGCCGACGGATCAGCGTGGTGCGTCAATCTCGGTGCGGCGAAGCGGTAGCTCCTGGTAGGGGGAAGATCAGCAGTCCCCCCGCCGTAGAACCAACCATGAACGGAGGAAGCATGGCGATGAACGAGGGATGGAACGAAACCGATACTCCCGGCGTGAGCATTCTGGTCGAAGACGGGAAGCCGACGCGCGTGAGCATCATGGGCGCCGCGTTCATGAGAGCGACACCTGGGCGCGAGCCGACGTTCGATCACGAGGCGGCCGCGAGCTTCCTCGCGGGGTTACGGGGCGCAGGTGAAGCACGCGGATCTCTGGGCTGCCGGGGAGGGGGACGGCGAATCCGTCTGCCCGCTCAAGGCGCTCGACGAGGTGCATCCGCTGCGTCAGGCAGTCATGGCAGCCGAGGCGGCACTCGCGGCAGCGGCAGCGATCGTCAAGGTGCTTCAGCTGGACGACACAGTCGAACCAGAGGACCCACGCTGGATCGCCGCCTGCGATGCCGAGTATGCGGCAGACGAAGCGCTCATCACCGCCCGCCAGGCACTGCGCGGCTCCGACTGCCCGCGGTCTTGGGACTTGGCGGAAGCCGGCGAAGTATATCGCCAGACGCTGGCCAGCTCCGCCGAGCAGGCGCTGGATCTGGCCCGCGAAAACTTCGCTCGCGACAACTACGCCGACGACGAGGGCACGCTGTGGATCGATCTCGTTGTGACTTGCGACGAAACCGACGAGTGTGAGTCGGTGACGATTCAGTCGGACGCCGTCGAGCCGCCATGCACGGAAGCGGCGCACGATTGGCAACGCCCGTACAAACTCGTGGGGGGCAGCAAGGAAAACCCCGGAGTCTGGGCCAATGGTGGCGGTCTGATTTTCAAGGACGTCTGTCTCCACTGCGGCTGCAAGAAGGTCACCGACACCTGGGCATCGCGTCCCGACAATGGTCGGCAAGGCTACACGGCAGTGAGCTACGAGCCGGGCGCGTATTCGCAGGCTGAGCTGGAAGCCTTCGTGGCCGGCAGCTGAACTTTTCTTTGAGCAGTTCTGCGCCAGGCCGAAGTGCTAGCGAGGGAAGAATGCGTCGCCGGACGCAGTAAGACGAAGCATGACCAAATCCGAGTATTGGGTGTTTTTCTGGGGCAGTCATCCCGATGAGGAGAATGATGACTGCTGGTGCGGCGAGGCCTTCGCGACTGAAGCCGAAGCCCGTGCTGCATTCCTGGCGCCGACATTCTCAAGCCACACCCCGAGTCGGGATGTGGCTTTTCTGGAGCTCTTGGGCCCTGAAGTATACGAGATTCGCAAAAACCCCGGATTCCGCCCGAGCAAGTCGGACGATCGAGAGTGGCGGCAAGAAGCTGCCATGCAAGCGGGCATGGCATTCGGATGTGCCGGCTACAACGACGAGATGGAGTACTGAATGAACAAGGTGATGATGATGCAATTACTGTTAGATTTAGCAGCGAGGACCCCATGACCAGTGAGCATTCTGAACAACCGATTCCCGAAGGCCTCATTTTGCGCTGCGGAGCCCACAACAGCGAATCCGACAGCTGCTGCCTGCTCGAAGCTATATCCCTCCCGCCGGGTGAACTGCCGCGCGCCGGGCTCAAGCGCACCGATCACCCGCCCGACGTAAGAGGGCGCAACTGCCGACTTAGTTCGGGTCAACTCCGAGCGTTCTCCCGGGGCCGAGGAAGGAATGCTCGGCTGCGCCGTAGGATTCGACATGCTGTCATTGCTGATTCCCACGGAAGTTCTGGCGTCGGTGCAAAAAGTACTCGGGCGGCTGGCCAAGCGAGCGGGCGTGGAAGTTACACCGGTTCCGGGCACGTCGTATCGATCGCCGCTCCGTGACACCACGCGGCTCGTGGCCTGCGGTCGGATCACAGTGGGCGCTATGCCGCGCATCAACGGCTGGGCGTTCGTGGCGCGGCTTGAGCATACGGCCGAGGGCGTGGTCACAGCCTGCGCGCCGGGTGAGTCACTGCCGCCGGCCTATCGAGAGGCGAAGCCGGTGTGCGAGCACTGCGGGACGGCACGGCGCCGTGCTGAGACATTCGTTCTGAGGGCACCGACGGGGGAGCTCAGTCAGATCGGTCGGAACTGCCTCGCCGAGTTTTTGGCGTGCGATGCGAGCCGGCTGGTCCATGCCGCGGAGCTCGCGTTGTGGCTCGCGCAGCATGCGGTCGATGCCGAGTTTGATCCAGAAGACGATGGGATCGGTGGCTCTTGGTTCGGTCGTGGGGATATCAGGATTGAGTGGTTTGTTGCGTGTGCGGTCGCATCCATCGCGCAATACGGCTACCACAAGTCGGGGACTGATCAGCCGACGCGTGCTGATGCGTCGTGGAGAGCTAATCCGCCATTCGGCGCATGCGCACGCGAAAGAGAACTCTGGCGCGCTGCCCAACCGACTGAGGAGCAGCGCGCGCGGGCCGCACAAATTGTAGCCTGGGCGCAGGCACTTGCGGGGGACCTCTCCGATTACGAGCACAATCTGCGCATCGCGGCCAGACTGCCGGTCGTGGGGAAGCATGCTGGCGTGCTCGCATCGTTGCCCGTCGCATACGAACGCGCCATGGGCATCGAGCTCGATAAAAAAGCAGCACCGCGCAAGGTGAGCGAATTCTGGGGCGAGCTCGGCAAGCGCTCGGAGGTGACGGTCACGCTGGTCAAACTGGTGGAGATCGATTCACGCTGGGCAAATCCGACGCTGTGCATCTTCGTGACCGCTGACGGCGCCAAGCTCATCTGGTTTGCGTCGGGAAGCTGCCCCCGCGACATCGGTGCCGAGTACAAGGTGAAGGGCACGGTGAAGAAGCACGAGGAGTACAAGGGCGTGAAGCAGACCGTGATCACGCGCGTGAAGTGGGAAGTGGCGACGTCTGGTCAGGCGGTGCAGCCGGAACAGCGGCAGGGGTGACATGCCTTGGGCAGCTCGGTTCCAAGCGCAACAATTCCCGACTTAGGTCGCGTCAACTCCGAGAGCTGTTGCCTGGCCCGCTCAACTCGACGTTGAGCCTCTGCCGGTGCACAGACGTTCGACAGCTCGCGCGTGAGACGCGCAGCGTCTTCGCCTCTGAGGGTCGGGGTCGGTTCGATCGGTCGGGCCATGGTTCGCCTAGTTCTTCGTGTATTGCGCAGAGGTGGGTTCGCGGTGTCGTCCTTCAGAAAACCGGTCAGGTCACCCGGATCCATCGGCTCTGAGCTTCGTTCCAGCGCCAAGCCGTGATTTCCGTGAACGGCGCGCCCTGGTAGGCTTCCATCAGGTCGACGGTTTCGGTGTCCGCGTCATCGGCTGTGAGCCGCATCGGCCCGCGCGAGTAGACGCGGCGGTTCACGAAGGTCTCGTCTTCCTGCCAGACCTCGAACGTATACCAGTACTTGGGTGTCCACCACCACGACCAGCTCATTCGGGCATGCTACGTCCGCCATGCTCGACCGGGCAACTTTTGGCGTGTGTGGGGTGGGATCGGGTACGCTGAGCGGCGTGGACATCGTGTTCTTTGCCGGCCCAGTCGTGCTGTCGGATGCCTTCAAGCACATCGACTGGCGTGGGCGGGATGTGCGCATCGTGCCGGTCGTGGGCGCCGGCAGCGACTACTTTTCAGCGCTCGCGGATTCGCTCCGCGACTCAAGCGGCCGCATGCTGCCCGGGCTGATCGCGCGGTACGCGCCCGGGGTGGTGCCGGACAAGGTCGCGCTCGCGGCCTTCAGCGCCGGCCATGGGCTCCTGAACAAGCTCGCCAACAACGACGCGGACCGCGCCGAGATCATGGCGCTCATGCTGAGCGACGCGACATTCAGTGGCGTGAGCGATCCCCCGAAGCCGGGGTACGTGAAGTTCGGGGTCGAGGCGGCGCGAGGCAAGAAGCTCTGCGTGAGCACGACGACGCACATCACGCCCGGCACGTACCTGAGCGGGCGTGACAGCTGGCTCAAGGTCTGGAATGCCGTGGCTCAGCAGAGCGGGAGCATTGCGACCAAGGTGGCACCCGCGGCGCCCGTGCCCACACCGAGTGGCGGCTTCTGGCGCCTAGGCGATAGCCTGTACTGGGGCGACTACACTCAGCCAGGGTCAGCGCCCAACACAGGTAACGATCTGACGCACGAGGAGCACAACTACCTCGCAGCGGCCTTGTGGCAGGCGTATCTCGCGCCGTGGCTAGCCGGCGGCCTTGGTGCGCTCGGTTGGGTGCTCGCTGGCACAGCGATAGGCACCGCTGTCGCGTTCAGTGTCCTCCGCTAGCTCGATGCCGGTCCGT
>Ga0070715_10000061_pt1 | contig 38363 bp, 34 predicted proteins | sample LARL111metaG_FD_71394 | JGI IMG/M metagenome (GOLD analysis project Ga0070715, IMG submission 71394) | Corn, switchgrass and miscanthus rhizosphere microbial communities from Kellogg Biological Station, Michigan, USA - LAR L11-1 metaG | ecosystem: Host-associated > Plants > Roots > Rhizosphere ... | reverse complement strand
CCAGCCGTTATCTTCATCAAAGTAGATGTATGGACCCGACCGCGTCCAGATTTCCGAAGAGTAAGACAGCCCCAGACCTAGATCCAATCCGGAACGACCGGGCAATGAGAGCAATGACACGCCCCATTCGCAATCTCGCGTCAGCAATTGATTGCCGGTTTGATTAGTTAGGTCTGCGCGCGCGGATGAGAGAGACGAAACGGCGCTCGATGCCGAACCATTTGGCGTCACCGTACCGACATCATTGATGAACTCGCCGCATTCATCAAAGGCGCGCCGGATCGCTTCACGTCCCTGCCATGGGACCATGCCTTCCCAGTAAGCCCAGCCACCGGTATCAGGACCGCGCAACAAATAAGTCTCATAAAGATCGTAAACGTACCAGTGGTCGCTGCGACTGCGCGCGGCATAATCGGATGATTCGAATAAAGTCTTGCCCAGCTCGCGCGCGGCGGTCACTATTGAACCGTTTCCGTGGGCATACGCAACACGTAGAATGTCGTCCCAGTAAGCTTGTTCGGTCGCATTTGGTTGTCGGGCCAGCGAGTTTTGAAAGAGCGTCTGCACGTATTGATCATCGCCGATTGGTGGAGGCGGAGAGAGGGCCGCGTCTCGAACAGCTCGCAATGGCGAGCGTCCGTGGTTAAATCTGCTTGTCGAGGCGGAGCCTCGATGGTTCCTGGAATTCTCGGTCGGAAAGGCAGAGCCTTTCCGCACATCGGGCGGCAAAGCCGCCGACCGTTTACTACCATCGCTGTTCTGATCTCTGACCCCTGGCTTCTGATCTCTGGCTATCGTCGTTCCGGGGTCGCCGACTCTCTTGCCATTGCGCGGCTCTAACGGAATGCGTGGCGGACGATCCGACGAGGGCAACGCCAATGGCGCTTGCGGCGGTGCGTAATTCCTGCTGCGAACTTCATCCAGGTTCGGCAAGTTGGCTTCCGGCGGACCCAACACTCCCGCAGCCGCAGCCACCCTGCTGCCTCCACCGTTCGGAGAAGTGCCTTGCGCGTGGACTGTCGAGCTATTTCCAAATCTGATTGGAGTGATTATTAAAAAAGAAAGAACGAGAGTAATTAAAAGAAACAGACTCGTCCACCTTGCTAACCGCATCGGAAAACGGCGAGATGACCTCATGAGGACAACTCCTTCTCTTGGAAAACCAATCGGTTTGGGGGAAGGGGATAACGCTTGAGTCAGCTAATGGCTCTGGCTGAGCATGCGAGTTGTCTTGAGGCAGCTCGTGGAAGGTCAGCCGTTAGCAGTGTACGTACGAAGGGCCTTTATTTCAAAGTCATTAGAACTGCTGCCAAGAACCTCTTAAGATGCATTCAACCTACGCCTGCTCACGAGGAACGTCAACAATTTCCTTTTCTTTAGGCGACAGTGGATTATCACCTTCGTGGAAGACGCTGTGCTACTATTTCGCACCTGCAAAGAGAACAGTTCGCGCGAGGTTCTTAATGAAACGAAGATTCTATTCTTTCGCAATTCTGGCCGTCCTCAGTGTGTTGCTTACTGCTGTTCAGCACGGGCAACAGCCGGCCCCTGGTAAACAGGTCACTCAAGCCCTAAGCGTCGCGGGGTTGCATCAAGCCGTTACCATCCGCCGCGACGAACGTGGCATTCCTTACATCGAGGCCGCCAACGAGGAAGATCTTTACTTTGCCCAGGGCTACATCACGGCGAGTGATCGACTGTGGCAGATGGATCTCTTGCGGAGGACGGTGCGCGGCGAGCTGGCGGAAATTTTCGGCGCGGGCGCGTTGTCGCAAGATAAACTCCATCGCACCTTTGGATTCGGCCGAGTCATCGATGAAAATGCTACTCACCTGAACGGAAAACTGAAGGTTGCTCTCGATGCGTATTCGCAAGGCGTCAACGCTTATATCGCCTCGCTTAGTCCGCAAACGTTGCCGCCCGAGTTCGGTATCCTGCAATACAAGCCACGACCCTGGGTACCTGCTGATTCACTAGCTGTCGGAAAGCTACTGGCCGAATATCTCTCCAACACCTGGCAACTTGATATCATGCGCGCCTCGCTCGCGACCCTTCCCCGGGAAAAACGCGCCGCGTTATTGCCGGAAGTATCGCCGCTCGATGTGGTTGTGGTGGGCACTGATGCGAAGCAAATGAAAACCGGAGCTCAGAGTCTTCGATTATCGGCAGGACCGAACGACGCTCTGTTAGCCAAACTGAACAAGTCGATTGAGGATCAACGACGATCATTCGAACGTCTCGGCTTTCCCGCACGGTCACTCGAATCGCTCGAGGCCAGTAACAATTGGGTCGTCTCGGGCAAGCGAACCGCTTCGGGCAAGCCTTTGCTGGCTAACGACCCGCATATACCCGCGGCCGCTCCGGGTGTCTGGCACATCGTCGAATTGTCGGGTCCAGGTATCCACGTTGCCGGTGTGACTTTCCCCGGCGCGCCGGGCATAGTCCTGGGCCACAACGATTTCATCGCCTGGGGCGCGACGAATCTTGGACCTGACGTCCAGGACGTATATGCGGAGAAATTCGACAAAGATAATCCGCGGAAGTATCTGACACCTGCCGGCTGGCGAGACGCTGAAGTTCGCAAAGAGGAAATCAAGGTTCGCAAGGGCTTCGCTGACCCTTTGACCGACACTGTGACTATGGACGTGATCGTCACTCGTCACGGGCCGATTGTTCTGGAGAAAGACTCGGCGCGCTACGCTTTGCGCTGGCCGGCGCTCGACCCTGAAACAATGGAATCCGCGGGATTATTTGAAGCGAACCGCGCGCGAAACTGGAAAGAGTTTACTGAGGCCCTCAGTCACTACAGCGGCCCGACACAGAACTTTGTCTTTGCCGACGTGAATGGACACATCGGCTATTACGGCGCAGGACGCGTTCCAATTCGCAAGACCGGAGACGGCAGCGTTCCCTATGATGGCGCGACTGATGAAGGCGAGTGGACGGGTTACCTTTCCTTTGAAAAACTGCCGCACGTTTACGATCCGGCGGCAGGAATTATTGTCACAGCCAACCAAAGGGTCGTAGGCACTGACTATCCTTACTTTCTCAGTCATGCATGGGCACAACCCTATCGCGCACGCCGAATCTTCAGCCTGCTTTCAGAAAAATCAAAGCTGACGATTGATGACTTTCGCAGGATTCAGAGCGATGTCTATTCTTATCCCGCGGCGGTGTTTGCCCGCGCTGCGGTCAAGACCTTAAAAACATCTGCCGGGAACGACGAAAAGCTGAATTCGGTGTTGATGGATTTCGAAAAGTGGGACGGCATGTTGACGATCGAATCGCGCGCCGCTCTGCTGTCCACGCAAATGCGTTCGGCATTCCGCACGAGAATTCTGACGGCGGCACTCGGACCAGAGCTGATGAAGAATTATGTCTGGCCGGAAGCAGATACGCTTATCGATCGCGTGCTCGAAACCCAACCGCGCGAATGGTTGCCGAGCGAATTCACCAACTATGCCGATCTATTTCGCGCTTCGTATTCGGACGCCAGGCAGGCGCTCACGAAGTCGCTTGGGGCTGATGAATCGCATTGGACGTGGGGAAATCAAACGAAGGCCCGCTTCCCTCACCCGCTTGCGGCTGCACCTTTTATTGGCGTCCGGTTCACGATTCCGCCAATGCCTCAAAATGGCGCGGGCCAAACGGTGAATGTGGGCGCCAGCGTTTCTATGCGGCTGATCGCCGACACCAGCGACTGGGACAAATCGTTGAATGGTGTTCCGTTGGGCGAATCGGGATTGCCGGACAGTCCACACTGGAAAGATCAACTCGATGATTGGCGCAATGTTACGCCCCGAGCGGTAGCCTTTAGTAAGGCCGCGGTTGAGAAAGCGACGAAGGAAACCCTCTTCCTCGAGCCAAAATGAAAGCAAGCGATGGGAAACCCGGCGAAAAGTGGCGGGTCTTCATTGCCATCGAGATTCCGAAAGAGATTCGCGGACGTATTGCTCAGCACATCGCGAGCTTGCGGGACGAAGCGCCTGACGTCCGCGCGTCATGGAATCGCGAGGAGAACATTCATCTCACGTTAAAATTTCTCGGCGATGTTCCAATCAATCGGCTGGAAGTCCTGTCGCAAGCCGCCAAGCAGTCAGCTCAACAGCTTGCTTCATTGCCGGTATCGATTGAAGGTTGCGGTGCATTCCCTGATCGCGGGAGCCCAAGAGTGCTTTGGATCGGAATCGAGGATCCGGGAGGCGCTTTAAATCGATTGAATGACTCAGTCGAGGAGAATTGCGCGCGCGCCGGCTTCGCTCGCGAGAAGCGCACGTTCAATCCTCATCTGACTATTGCGCGCGTGCGCCAGCCGCAAGGCGCTCGACGCCTGGCCGAACTTCACCAGCAAAAAGGATTTGCGAAGGCGGTGTTTATGGCGAGCGATCTATCGCTAATCAGAAGCGAGTTGTCTTCCAAAGGATCTCGCTACACCACGCTGGCTCGGCACGGATTTGTCGGCGGTTAAGTCTTCAATTGCCGCGGCGGAGGCGGTGACTGGGAATCTCCGGAAGAACGCCTTTCGCCGGTCTCTGAAAACATTTCTTTAATCGTTCCCACCGCGGAAAGCATAGTCGATGTTTCCACCGGCATGAAGATTACTTTCGCGTTGTTACTCTTGGTCATGTCACGAAGGCTCTCAATGTAACGGGTGGTGATCAGATACTGCGCTGGATTTCCATGTTCTTGCATTGCCTGGGCAACTTGCGCGATGGCCTGTGATTCTGCTTCCGCCTGGCGCAGTCGCGCTTGCGCCAAACCTTCGGCCTGCAGAATGTTCGATTGCTTCTCGCCCTCGGAGCGCGTGACCGCTGCCTGCTTTTCGCCTTCGGCGCGAGTGATCGCCGCCTGCCGCTCGCCTTCAGCCTGCAGCACCAGGGCGCGCCGATTCCGTTCCGCGGTCATTTGCTTCTCCATCGTTACACGCACGTCTTCCGGCGGATTGATGTTCTTCACATCGACTCGGGTAACTTTCACGCCCCACTTGTCCGTGGCCTCATCGAGAATCAGTCTTAGCTTTGAATTGATTTGATCACGTTGCGAGAGCGTGTGATCCAAATCCATGTCGCCCATCACGGCGCGCATGCCGGTAATCGTCAACTGCACAATACCGCCGACCAGATCATTCATCTCATAGACAGCTTTCACCGGATCGGTAATCTGCCAGTAAACAACTGAGTCGACATGAATCGTTACGTTGTCACGCGTAATCACGGGCTGCGGCGGCAGGTCCAGGTACTGCTCGCGTAAATCGATCGAGCTCAGTCCCGGCCGGGTGTTCGTCCAAAACACTGAACGCGGTTTGTCGAGAAAAGGTACCAGGATGTTCAAGCCACTCGACGCCACCCGGCTAAAGCGGCCGAGTCTCTCGACCAACATGACAGTCGCCTGCGGCACAATCTTAATTGTCTTTACTGCCACGATCAGCAATACGATGCCGAGGAAGAAAAGAAAAAACAGCAATAGAAACATTGGCAGCACACCAGCAGCATCACCTTGCAGAAAGATCACACCTGTGGACGTCATGATTCACCTCCAAAGCGCCTGGGGGGCGCATTCCAGAAAACATTTGAGCGTGCAAACTATAGCGAATGACCTTTTCGAATGAAAGCGGGAGGTTAACGCCGGGCGAACCAGAGGCTAGAGATCAGGTGCCGACCATCCGCCGAGACCTTGCTCGATTAGACGCGCCACCGACAAGACCGCGTGTTCTTCAAACGGGCGGCCTATGACCTGGACGCCGATTGGTAGTCCCTCCGCCGTCCGGCCCGCGGGAACGGCCGCGCTTGGAAGGCCGAACACGTTGAAGGTTTGCGAATAGCTAAAGGCGCGAAACACACTCATCGATTCCTTGTTTACCACGAGGCGTTGCGTGCCATGCAGCCAGGCACTGGTAGCGCCGACCGGAGCAATAATGATTGGCGTTCGTTTCATCCATCGAAGTAGTTCCTCCCGCGTTCTTTCCCGCTCGACGATGGCGCTGGCGAGGTGTTCAGCGGAGTCGATCCTCGCGTCGCGGCTTGCAGTCTTTTTCCGATTACGGCTCAGGATGACTGCGACCTGCGGCCCAGCCTCGTCCTCGCGTCCGCGATAGACTTCCGCGAATTGGTTCGCCACGTATGCAGAAAATAAATTCATCCAGAGCTCAAAGCCTTTTGAAACCCCCGGCGGTGTTTCCTGCTCAATTTTCCATCGCGCATCAATTAATACAGCAACCGATCGCTGAACGGCCCGGGCGGTTTCCTCGTCGACGGGCGAGACACCATCGTCGACATACCAGACCGCGTGACGATCGCCGTCAACATCCTGCTCCGGGCCTTTATTCAGCGGCGGTTTGTCAGCAATAACGTCGAACAGCAACAACAGGTCGTCGAGAGTGCGCGCCATTGGGCCGAAGCTGTCGCCCAACAACAATGGCCCGGCCACCACGGGCGTGTGTCCATCGACCGGAACCAGGCCGCTGGTCGGTTTCAATGCTGCAATCCCGCAGAAGTGCGCGGGCAGTCGGACCGAACCGGCAAGGTCGCTGCCGATGCCTGCCGGAGAAAGACCAGCGGCGATTGCGGCAGCCTCGCCTCCGCTGGAACCGCCGGCGGTGCGATTTAAATCGTAAGGATTATTTGTTCGCCCAAAAACCCGATTGTCGCTTTCATAGTAAGCTGCCATTTCGGCGACGTTCGTTTTGCCGATGATTATCGCGCCGGCAGATTTCAATCTGGCCACGGCTGTAGCGTCGTGATCAGGCACGTTATTGGCGAGCAGGGACGAACCGCTCGTCGTGCGCAACCCCTTTACGTCAATCGTATCTTTGATCGTTACCGGCAGGCCGTGCAGCGGGCCAACTTCGTCTCCACCGGACAATCTTGCTTCGGCGGCGCGGGCTTGATCAATCGCGTCATCAGCGAGTGTGACGATCGCATTTAGAGAAGGATTGATTTGAGTGATTCGCCCCAGGTGGGCCTCGACAACTTCGACCGGCGACACGGTGCGCAATCGAATCAACCTCGCGAGTTCCGTGGCTGACAGGCTTGTCAGATCGTTGGACAAAGTTGGTCACTCCCCTGGGCGTCCTGGAAAACCTCCGTAGGACAAGCACGTTTATAGCAGCCAGAGCGCTACTGTTGCCATCTGCCGCAGGAGCGAAATTAGGGGTTCAACGCCTGCGGCGCTTTGAAAAACATTGACTGTTGAACTATAAACGTTCGGCGCCTGACGGCGCTCAACTAATTTGAAATACTTCAGATATCTCAGTTAAGAATCTGGCTAAGTCGAAAGGATCCGTGGATGGGAGCACGAAAAAAGATTACGGTTGTGGGCGCCGGAAATGTCGGCGCGACTGCGGCGCACTGGCTTGCTGCAAAAGAGCTTGGTGACGTCGCGCTGATTGATATCATCGAGGGAGTTCCCCAGGGAAAGGCTTTGGATCTGGCGGAAGCCGCGCCCGTCGAGGGCTATGACGTGCGGCTTATCGGAAGTAATGGATACGATGAAACCGCGAATTCGGACGTCGTCATTATCACTGCGGGTTTAGCGCGCAAGCCGGGCATGAGCCGCGACGATCTCCTGCGCACCAACGCGGACATCGTCGGTAAGGTTGTCGACGAGATTGTCAGCCGTTCCCCAAATTCAATTTTGATCATTGTCTCAAATCCGCTCGACGCGATGTGCCAGGTCGCTCTGCGCCGCTCAGGGTTTCCCAAGCACCGGGTTGTTGGGATGGCCGGCGTGCTTGATTCAGCCCGGATGCGCTGCTTTCTGGCCGAGGCACTCGATGTTTCGGTCGAGAACGTCACGGCGTTCGTCCTTGGCGGTCACGGCGACACGATGGTGCCGCTGCCCCGCTATTCCACCTGCGCGGGAATTCCAGTGACCGAATTACTCTCGAAGGAACAGATCGACGCCATCGTAAAGCGCACTGCCGGCGGCGGCGCCGAGATTGTCAATTTATTGAAAACGGGCTCAGCCTATTACGCTCCTTCGGCAGCAGCTGTTGAGATGACTGAATCCATCCTGAAAGACAAGAAGAAAATCCTGCCTTGCGCCGCCTACCTGGAAGGCGAGTATGGCATCAATGGATTGTATGTCGGCGTGCCCTGCAAGCTCGGCGCTCGTGGTCTCGAGCAGGTGATTGAGATTACCTTGACTGCCGAAGAGCGCATCGCTTTGCAGAAAAGCGCGGCTGCCGTTCAGGAGTTGGTCGACATCCTGGGTATTTGAACTGGAAGGTCCGCAATGATTAGCGCGAATGCGCCGAGCGCAATTCTTTGTTTACCATTGGCGGTTTTGTTATGGCAGGGTTCCTCCTGTCACTCATCGAATTCAAAAATGGCTAACGACCAGGCGCGCACTGAAAATGCAAACGCCGCTGCGAACGCTAACGCGGGCGGAACCGGCGCGCCCGTTGAGGGCTTGTTGGGCACCTGGGGCGGTCCGCATATCAATCTGGAAGCAAATGAAAGCGGAGGCGAGCTTAATTACGACTGTGCGCACGGAACCATCAAGGAAAAGATCGTGCCCGATCGTGAGGGAAAGTTTGTAGTAAAAGGGCGGCACGTCAAAGAACGTCCTGGTCCGACACGCGAAGACGACGACCAAAGTGGCGATGCGGCAACCTACAGTGGATCAGTCAACGGCGAGACAATGACGTTAACTGTCGTCTTGCCGGCAAGAGATGAGACCGTGGGAACCTTCACGTTGACCAAAGGAAGAACCGGACGTATCAGAAAATGCCTGTAGCAGACATACCCCGAAGACAACCGTTTTGAACTTACATATCTGGCAGCAGCGATATCAGCGAAGGTCCGAGATAAGAAAGAAGGCGCGGATGAATCATCAGCGCCTCTTTCTCTTTTAAGATAGAGTAACCGCGCTTTCTGCCGCCCGCTTCCCAAAGCGCCGAGCGACTTACTGCTTCGGTCCGATGACCGGCCCATAGCCAATCACAAAGTAGCCTGCAGGTGGCGAGCCTCCATGCGACAGCGCGTGCCGTTTGTCAGCCCTTGCGTCTACGTCCATTTGCTTTGAATCGCGACTGCCGTGGGTAACTACACTCATTGGTACCAGCACAAAAAGCGAGATGACGGCAAATAGGAGGACGAACAATAGTCTTTTCATGATGGATTCTCCGGCGAGAACTGATTTGAGACTCTGAATACGACTGCTTCGAACCCGGAAGAACAAATGATGCCGTGATCGCTAACGAACCCGCACAATGCGTAGCGAAGTTAACAACCGTGTCTGCGGAATTTTCTGCGACGCTTCAACCAAGCGAAAACTGTTAGCTAAAAGCGCCGCCGACAATATGCTTCCCGTAGTGCGAAGTCAAGAATAAGTTGGCGCAAAAGCGTAGGTCGGCTATCTCTTCAGCCAGCCCAGCAATCCATACAGCACTGTCTCGCGGTTCTCCTCATAGATTGCTTTTGTCAGCGGGATATTCATCGGGCAAACTTTCACGCAGTTTTGGGCGTTGCCGCAGTTGGTGATGCCATCTGCGCCCATGATCCCCTGCAGTCGCTCGTCGCGATTCATCGCGCCGCTGGGATGCATGTTAAAGAGTCGCACCTGGGCAATTGCCTGCGGGCCGATGTAGTGATCTTCATCGTATTGCGGGCAGGCTTCCAGGCAGCAACCGCATGTCATGCAGCGCGAGTAAGCGTAACGCTCCATTACGTCGTCCTGATCCATGCGCGGGCCGGCCCCAAGATCGTAAGTGCCATCGAGTTCGACCCAGGCATGCACGCGTTTCAGGTGGTCGAACATCTGCGAACGATCGACAACCAGGTCACGCACGTTCGGGAACTTCGTCATCGGTTCCAGCTTAATCGGCTGGTCGAGCTTATCAACCAGCGCCGAGCACGATTGTTGCACGCGGCCATTGATGACCATCGTGCAGATACCACAAACCTGCTCGAGGCAGTTCATATCCCACGAAGGAGGCGTCGTCTTCTCGCCCGATTTGGTGACTGGATTCTTCCGAATCTCCATCAGGCAGGAGATCACATTGAGATTGGGACGATGAGGAATCTCAAACTCTTCCCAATGCTGCGGCGCGTCAGGCGCTGCGCGACGTTTGATGTGAATCTCGACGGTCTTACCCATCTTGTTTAGAGTCGGCTACTGTCCGACTCTTTCTTGTCGGGGCGGGTGGTAGCCCCGCCTCTAAATACTCATTGCTTACCACTCACGGCTCACTCACTAGGCCTTCGCGGTTTCTTTCTTCTCGTGCGAATAGTCGCGCTTACGCGGTTTGATTAACGAAACATCAACTGCGTCATAGGAAAAGACCGGGCCTTCGCCCGAGTATTCCGCGATCGTCGTCTTCAAAAACTTCTCGTCATCACGATTTGGGAACTCGGGTTTGTAGTGTGCGCCGCGGGACTCATTTCGATTCAAGGCCCCCAACGTGATGACGCGCGCCAGCTCCAGCATGTTGTCCAGATGCCGGGCATGCGGCAAAGCCATCGTTGCCCAAAGATTCGAATCATTGATCGAAATCCGCCGGTAACGATTCATCAGTTCGAGTAGTTTTTCGTCGGTGGCCTTCAGCTTATCGTTGTAGCGCACGACCGTGACATTATCGGTCATCCAGCGTCCCATCTCGTCGTGCAGCTTGTATTGATTCTCGCTGCCGCTCTGTTTGACCAGCGCGTCGTTGATTTCCTGCTGTCGCTTAGTTTCCTGATCGTAAATGGCGGCGCCGTCCGAGCCGTTGCGCTGGACGTTCTGGGCCCACTCGATTGCCGCCGGTGCGGCGATGAAGCCACCGTAAACGCAGCTCACCAGCGAATTCGCGCCCAAACGATTAGCACCGTGAATCGAATAATCGCATTCGCCCGCTGCCAGTAAGCCAGAAATGTTTGTCCGCTGGTTGTAGTCGACCCAAAGACCGCCCATCGAATAATGAACTCCGGGAAAAATCCGCATGGGCACATGGCGCGGATCATCGCCGACGAACATTTCGTAGATCTCCAAAATCGCCCCGAGCTTTTTGTCGAGCGTCTCTGCCGGAATGTGAGTCAGATCGAGATAAACCTGGTTCTCGCCATTGGCGCCAAAGCCATCGAGACACACCTGAAAGATCTCGCGCGTGGCAATATCGCGGGGGACCAAATTGCCGTAAGCAGGATATTTCTCCTCGAGAAAATACCAGCGCTCTTTTTCGGGAATCGACGAGGGCGACCGCTTGTCGCCTTTGGCGCGCGGCACCCAGACCCGGCCGCCTTCGCCGCGCGCGGATTCGCTCATCAGGCGCAGTTTGTCTTCCCCGGGGATAGAGGTCGGATGTACCTGAATGAATTCTCCATTCGCATACCTTGCACCCTGTTGGTAACAAGCAGCGACAGCGCTCCCGGTGCAGACCATCGAGTTGGTCGATTTGCCGAATACTAGTCCGGGCCCGCCGGTGGCGATGATTACCGCGTCGGCCGGAAATGCTTTCAGCTCGAGCGATCTTAAGTTCATCGCGACCAGACCTCGACAAACCTGGTGGTCATCGAGTACCAGCGACATCATTTCCCAGCCTTCGTATTTTTGGACTTTGCCTGAAACTTCAAAGCGCCGCACCTGTTCATCGAGTGCGTAAAGCAGTTGCTGGCCTGTCGAAGCACCTGCGAAAGCCGTGCGATGATGTTTTGTTCCTCCGAACCGGCGAAAGTCGAGCAACCCTTCATTGGTGCGGGAAAACGGCACGCCCATGCGATCGAAAAGATAGATGATCGCCGGCGCCATTTCGCACATCGCTTTGGCAGGCGGTTGATTGGCAAGGAAATCACCGCCGTAAACCGTGTCGTCGAAATGCTCCCAAACAGAGTCGCCTTCACCCTTAGTGTTCACGGCTCCGTTAATGCCACCCTGCGCGCATACCGAGTGCGAGCGCTTCACCGGCACGACGGAAAAGAGATCCACCTCATGTCCGGCTTCGGCAATTTTCATCGCCGCCGCAAGTCCCGCGAGCCCGCCGCCGACAACTGCGATTTTGGTTCCCTTTGGCATAATGCTCAGAGCAGTTTCCCCAGCAATCCTCCAGGATGAATAAAAGCTACTGCTGCATTTATACCAACTGCGAGCAGCAGAGCGCCGAAAGCAATGCATGCATAACCGGTCAGCCGCTGCGCCCGATCGCCAATCGTAATCCCCCAATCAACCAGGAACAGCCAGATTCCGTTCGCCAAATGCCACACCGTCGAAGTGATTCCGACCAGGTAAACTATAAAGATCGGAACAATGCTGAATTCGCGCGAGACAACCGCGAAGGCTTGATCGGGATTACGAGCCACCGACAGCGTATTGAGCCACGGAATCATCCCAAAACGAAAATTCAGAACGTGAAACGTGATGAAGAAGAAGAGAATGATCCCGGTTACCCGCTGAATCGTGTAGAACCAGTTCCGCGCATACGGATAATTTAAGTTATTTGGTCGCGCCTCGACCGTGATTACCAGGCCATAAACCGCGTGATAGATTAGCGGAATGAAAATGCCGCCGATTTCAACGAACAGAATATAAGGAATCGATTGCAGGTCCTTTACTGCGTTATTGAAGTCGGCTGCGCCGGTGAGGGCCTTCGAGTTCGTATAAAAATGTTCCAGCAGGAAAATGCCCAAAGGCATGATGCCGGATAACTGATGCAGCTTGCGCAGAACAAACGTCCTGCTCAGACTAACCGCCAAGGGGCACTCCTTTGGGGAACGAACTCAACAAGGCGTTCGTGATTCGGAAGCTATTCGTGAATGAATGCAAGAACACATAAAATTATATTGCGAAGCAGAAGAAATGCAAAACCAACCTGACGACGTCAATCCTTTTCCTGAGCCGGTCGAGATCGAAATCACCGACGTCTTTGACCTGCACACCATTCCACCGCGTGAGGTGAAAGCGGTAGTCGAAGAATACCTGCGCGAAGCTCACCGCAAAGAATTTAGCGTCGTCCGCATCATTCATGGCAAGGGCATCGGAGTCCAACGGGAAATGGTGCGCGCGATCCTCGCACGGACTTCCTTTGTGGAAGATTGGAGCGACGCTCCGCCGGATGCAGGAGGTTTGGGCGCAACTATTGTGAGGCTAAAATAATAATCGGCTCAGGTTGTATTTTCTTGGCGCCTTGGCGCCTTGGCGGCTTGGCGTAAAATTGCTCTCACGCAAAGACGCTTCTGCATTAGCGGGGGTAAACCCCCCTTCCGGACCTTGAGACTTTCCTGGTTGGAGCAGACGACGACGCCTTGAAGGCCCTTCAAGGAAAAGCCTTCAAGCAAGCTGTAATGGTCAACTCAATAATCTCAGGGTCAGGAAAGGGGGCTCGCCCCCGCAAGTCTTTCTGTTTACTTCATCGTCCGCACTCACTATTACTGTGCGTCACAACCGAGCTGAACCTCGTCTGATATTCACTCGAGGTTAAGAACGCGCACACCATCCCGCGATAGTTTCCAGCCTCGCGTCCATTCAAAACATCCAACCAGAAATCATAACCGCCTGGGTCGGGATTGCGGCGGAGATAACCAAAGTACTCGAACAAAACAAACGCTTTGTTGTATTCAGCATCTCTGAACATCCCGATCTCTCCAACGTCAGCCAAGACCCTTGCGCGCCCGCCCGAGTCGTAATCGCTTTGGAACGTATAACGAAGCGCCGTCGTGTCCACTCCACTGCGGGCCGTCATCGTTTGTAATACTGCATCGACGAATTCATCGCGGGTCATCGACTGCGGATACCTGGCGGTGAACTCCGATCGTTCAATGAACGCGTCAGTAAATGCCGCCCGGTTCGCATCGAGGTTGGGTCCACCGACAACTTTCGCCCGATCACTCATGAACTCCTCAAATGTTAACGTGCGACCGAGCGCGCCCGCGTACAAGCTGTAGATATAGGCCCCCGTGTATTGAAACTCGAGCGAAGCGAAGAAGGATGCGCTGACGGCAATCCGTCGGGAGCGGATACAGTCAGCGTCACCATTACAGACGTTTATCTGGGCACTCCAGTATTCAAAGCCACCTTGATCAGGTTCCCGGCCAAAGAAGTCGAGATAATGCTGCCGCACGAAGTATTCCGTGGTGTCGACCGCATTGGCGGTCTGCGTAGCATCGGCAGTGCCGGTAAAGGCGGCGTCAGTTCGATCCCCAACCAGCGAGAATGAGCGGTCGGCCGGCGTGAAGTGATAATTCGCCAGTGATGGAGTCACGGTGTAGAACTGCCCACTGTCGAGATTACTGAAGTGGTAGTTGCCGTTGCTGTCGGTGATGGTGTTTCTCGATAGAGATCCATCAAGATGTAGCGCAACCCCAGCCAACGCTGAACCATTCGCGTCAGTAATAGTGCCGCTCAGGTTTGCCGGAGCGGCCGTTGGAACAGAATTCACCGCCGCCAACGCGTCAACCCGACCGTGACCGAATGAGTTATTCGGAATCTGGGTCGAAGGTGTTCCACCACAAGTCTGCGGAGAACCGAGGATCACATCCGGGTTCGCGGTGTTCTGCAAAATCGATTTGGTCGCGGCAATATTACGCAGTAACTGTGGCCGTGCCGACCACAACAGCGCCACGACTCCGACCACGTGGGGGCCGGCCATCGATGTTCCAGAAAGGGTGGTATACGCTGAGTCGCTCGTAACATATGAAGACCGGACACTGACGCCTGGAGCCGAAATGTTCGGCTTAAGCAGGTTCGGAGTGTAATAAGTACTGGGCCCGCGGCTACTGAAGGCCGCGAGGGTGTTGGTGATATCAATCGCGCCGGTTGTAAACGCCGCGCTGTAGATTGCCGGCGGCTCCGCCACAGTCGAACAACCAGGACCGCCATTCCCCGCCGAAGCCTCAACAAAAATACCTGCCGCCTCAGTGTTGTTGACAATGGTCTCGAGTTCAGCGCGGGTAGTGCAGCCTTCACTGGCAGGACAGGTCCATGAATTGTTCAGCACGTGTGGTCGCAGCGCCGGATTCGGATTGTTGCCACTGAGATCCGTAGGCGCGATGGTGAACTGGAAACACTCAGTATAGGTCGCCGGTGTGCCGTTGCCCTGATCCATGTTCCGACAAGCGATCCACCTGGCGCCGGGGGCGACGCCAATCTGATTGCCGCTGCCGTCGTCGCCGACACTCGTTCCCGCCGTGTGTGTGCCGTGTCCGAAATCATCGCAGGGAAAGGGCGAATTGTTTCCGCAGGGATTCCCCACAGAGCTGTGAATTGCGTCGTGCCAGTTATAGTTATGATCGGCGCTCGTGCCATTCCAGCCACGATACTTAGGCATCAGCGCGGCGTGCGTCCAACGCGTTCCGGTGTCGAGCTCGCCAATCACAATGCCCTGACCGGTGAAGCCCAGGGCCCAGACTGCCGGGGCGTTGACGTTGGCCACGCCCCATTCAACCGTATTAGGGCTTTTTGGCGCCAGGCTGAATGAGGCGACCTCAGGATCCTCGATCCAGCGAGCCGGTTTGTTGGAATCAATTCGCGCAACATCTGCACGCGCCGCCACGAGCTCAACCAAAGTTCGATCGGCGGTCGTGATGATCATGTTGGCTGCCCAATAAGATTGAAACTTGACGCCTCGCTCCTTGAGCAAACCCTGCAGTCCGGCCTGAGTCTGCTCCGCATGCTTAGTCAGCGTGTTATAGACAAACCAGCCACGAGCGTCCTGGTCTGTCATGTTGTAGGCTGCGCTGACGTTAGCTTGATCTGCAAGAAAAATAACGATGGATGTACTCTTGCTGTCATCTGTATCGTTCAGGACCTGTGGCGCGACCTTGTCGAAAGCGGTTTGCAGAAAGAACTGATTCGGATTGAGTAACGGTAGGGCGCCGCTATTATATGACACGCAAACTGTGGGATTAGCGCTTCGATTTTCAAGGGTCGGTACGTAGGTCACTGACGATGATGACCAGACAGTGGTTCCTCCCTGCATCAACCCGGCGAGACAAATGACCGTGAGGAAAATGTAAAAGCGAATTAAGGTGCGCTCCGACCTGGGCCTCATAATTCCGCCCCCCTCTGTCTGGTGTTTTATGGTGCCCCCGGCGCGATTCCAACGCGCGACCTTCCGCTTAGGAGGCGGACGCTCTATGCAACTGAGCTACGGGAGCACATCGGGGAGATAGTACAACGACGGAGGTCAGTTGTCAGTCATCAGTTGCCAGTGGTCAGTGGTCGGTTTTGAGGAGACACCCACTCGCCTTTAACAACCGACAATTAGCGACTGACAACTGACTACTAACTAATAACCACTGACGATTATGATTGATACTTAATCAACGACCGCACGTCATAACCGGCGAGCTTTTGACGACCGGGCAGGAACTCAAGCTCGACTACGAAGACCAGGCCAACAATCTCTCCACCTAATCCTTCAACGAGATCCGAAACCGCTTTGGCCGTTCCACCCGTGGCCAGCAAATCGTCGGCGATAATGACGCGATGGCCATCGCCAATCGCATCGCGATGAATTTCGAGCGTGTCCTGCCCATACTCCAAATCATAAGAGATCGAAGCCCGCTCGGCGGGAAGTTTCTTTGGCTTGCGCACCGGAACGAAACCTGCACCTAAGTGGTATGCAAGCGCGGGCGCGAAGATAAATCCACGCGCCTCAACCCCGACTACGACATCTATCTTTTCATCGCGGAATTCGGCGGCGAGCGCATCGACCGTTCGTCGCAACCCTTCCGGATGCTTCAACAGCGTGGTGATGTCATAAAAGTTTATGCCGGGCTTGGGAAAGTCCGGCACCTCGCGAATCAGTTTTTTGAGATCGTCCATATTCGGTTTAGAGGCGGGCTACCGCCCGCCCGTTTCGACGAAGATGGCGGGCGGTAGCCCGCCTCTAAACATCGTTTCATTGTTCAATTCTAAAGCTCGAATATGTTCCGCTCGGCTCGACGTTGATCTCTTCAACATGGGTGACGTTACCGAAAGAAGGTCCCGTAGCCAGGTCGTGTTTGAACGATTCGACGCTTTGCGGCGGGCCCTCAGCGAAGGCCTCAACGCGACCATCGGAAAGATTCTTAACATAGCCGGCGACCTGGTGCCGGGCTGCCGCTCGCTGCGCAAAAAAGCGGTATCCCACGCCCTGAACATCGCCACTAATGAAGAACCTTCGCGCGACCACCTGAGGGAGCCTCCGAACAAATCCAGAGCGATGTCAGCGGCACTTGAAAACGCGACCACGCCCGCCAAGCGTCAGATTAAAGGTACCAACACTTTCTTTTCGGTTGGGCAACGTCACCGTCAGAGTCATTCGCTTTCCGTCCGTCCAACCTGTATAACGCGCGGGCTGGCCATTATCGGGTTCGTTGATCCGGATCGGCCCACCATGTTCGCGCGAATGGGTCCCCTTCAAATCGAATCGACCCTTCCGATCGACGACCAGCGGCCCGGTTATTTCACCATGGGCGCAATCATATTCGATCGTCGCCGAAGAGTCGTTAACACTCAGATTTATGTGCATGCCGCCCCATTCGCCTTTCGCGATTCGATTGCCTTTGCGACCACGCGCGCCGTCAGTTGATGAAGACATCATGACCAATAGAGCCAGTGCTGTTGCGGCAATTGACAAGACCCTCATCGCGAATTCACCTCGTTTTAACCTTTGCTCTCATTCTAACGCGGCGTGTATCAGTGAACAATCGCTCCGTGGTGAAACAGAAGGTTCGCCGCTGGTCGAAGTTTTATTCCTGGTTCTGAGTTTCGAACTTTGGGGCTAACCCAGAGCGTCGAGGCACTCAGCCAGTGTGCGTTGCCGGCAAGTGAACATCGGCGTGTCGCGCAGCGTGAAAGAGCTGGCTTTGGTCTCGCGTAATTCCTGAATGAGATCGAGAAAATCCGAGGGCTTGTCGGTTTCAAAAGCGACGACAAATTCCTGATCGTCGAGGCCGAAAGAGTAGGTGGTGTGCAATTTAACCGAGCGGTATTTCGACCCGACGCGCACGTGCTCTTCCATCATCTCCTGGCGCTGTTCCTGCGGTCGCGCGTACCAGTCGCGCGTCTTGATGTGCGGGCAGATGAATAGATAGTCAGTCTGGCCGGGAACGACATGGAGGTGATCCTCGCCATGATTCGGGCAATCCTTTTCGATAAACATCGAGCGCTTCGTCATCGAAAGGTAAGATTTCATCGGCTCAATGTATTTGGCCATCGAGGTGCTATTGAGCCGTCCGGTCATTTCCTGCATCGGCTCGAGGTCGTATCCAATCCGCCAAATCATGAAGTCGGTATCGGTCCGCAATCCGACGGTGGAGTAGGTGTGAATAAGCAGGTCCTTGCGAAACGCATCAATCGTGTTCGCGAAGTCTTCTTTGCACCAGATTTTTTCCGCTTCATCCAGCAATCGCCATTCAGGCCGGGCGCGATAAAAGGTGAAGTTTACAAACTGCCGCGGCAGCTTGCTCTTGTGTTCTTCGATTTCTTCGACGTTCGGGGCGAGACGAAGCGAGCCGCGCGCGGCATTGTTCCGATTCTCTTGTTCCGTGCTCATGCTGATTGTGTTCGTCTGAAACCAGTTTTCCGATTGTCGAGCTGTGTGCGTTACAATGCGCGCTCATTCTGCCTGTGATCAGAACTGGATTGCAACTGACCAGAGCGAGCGATCACTTAATAGTCATGATCACTCAGCGATTCGATTGAACCCTTCATGGCGCGATTGATTTCAATTGGACTTGCCGGACTGGTCGGAACGCTGCTGCGTTACTGGCTTTCCGGATGGATCGCGCGCCGTTTCGGGGAGACATTTCCGACAGGCACGTTGCTGGTCAACGTTGCAGGCTGCTTTGCGGCCGGCTTCATTTCTTATTTGCTGTTCGAACGTTTTCTCGTTAGCGAAACTACGCGCACAGTGCTGCTGATCGGGCTGCTCGGTGGATTCACGACCTTTTCATCTTTCGGCTTGCAGACTTTTAATCTCCTGCGGGATGGCGAAGTGGGGTGGGCAGTTCTGAATATCGCGGTCTCGAATCTCGCGGGACTCACAATGGTTTGGCTCGGATTTACGATAGCAAGAATTTTCTGAGGCACTTATGAGCATTCCGGAAGAAGGATATCTGCTTCGGATCTTTATCGGTGAAAGCGATCGCAGCGGACATAAACCGCTGTATGAAACGATCGTCTTAAAAGCCCGCGAAGCCGGGCTGGCCGGCGCAACCGTACTGCGCGGCGTTATGGGGTTCGGCAAGCACAGCATGGTGCACACCGCGAAGATTCTTCGCCTCTCTGAAGACCTGCCGATGATCGTCGAAGTCGTCGATAGTCTGGAAAAGATCGAAGCATTCTTACCGTTGCTCGACGAGTTGATCACCGACGGTCTGGTAACGCTTGAAAAAGTAAAGGTGATTCATTACCGCGCCCCGGATAAATAGTGACAACTTCGCAAGCACGTAACCACAACTTCGCAAACACGCGCTTCGATCCGTGCTCTTTCCGCATGCTATACTGCAGGCTGCTTTCGCAAATCAAACCAAATAATTTCGGAGTACGATTTGATGAAGTGTCGATCCATCCTAATCATCGCTGTGTCTGTGATTGTTCTCGCCGGCTGTAACAGGACTACAACCACGACTTCCCCGAATACCAATGGGAGTTCGGATATTGGCCGAGCAGCCACGGCGACGCCGGACGAGTTCGCCGCGACGCGCGCGATCTTTGAAAAAAATTGTGTGACGTGCCATCAGAAGACCGGCGAAGGTGGTCCCGTCAAACTGGAGGACGGAACAAAATTAAAAGTGCCCAACCTCCGTACAGGCCACGCATTGAATCACCCCGATTCAGATTTCATCAAACAGATCACCAAAGGCGGCGACGGCATGCCGGCATTCAAAGATAAATTGTCCGCCGATCAAATCAACGATCTCGTCCGCTTTATCCGGCATGAATTCCAGGGCGGACAGACACCTCCGGCTGAACCTATGAAATCACCCATGAAGAACATGAAGTGAAAGCCTTTTTCCATTTATCATTTTCCAATTCTCAGTCATTTGATTGCGCGCCAGTCTGATGAGCGAAACGCGACAACTTCAAGATATGAAAAATGACTGATGGAAAATGGCTTCCAGTCGGTAGTGATGTCCTAATTTGACGAGTGAGATGCAAGTATCTGGCAGCTGCTTGTCCGCCCGTGTGTTGAAAACATCGAGCTGAGTGTGTAGAATTTCTTTGACCCTCCAAAGTTCCCCTTAAAAACCCGACGAAACGAGATGCGAGAATACGATCTTTACGTAGTCTGCGCTCATTGTCGGCATTTTCATGATGCGTTCCTTCGCGTCCCACTTGAGAAGGATTTCGGAGTGCTTCCGGTTAGGCAAGTATATGGGGGAAACATACCAACCTATTTCTACCAGGCTATCGCCCAACTCCGCTGCCCAGAAACGAACAAGCCGGTAAACCTAAAAACCCCTCACTCGATGGTCCTGGCGAAGGTTGGAAGATGGTCGTTGCGGAAAAAGCTAAGCGCATCCGCATGACGGAATCACAGGCTGAGGATGCCGTTCTGATTTGATTAACGACATCCCTTTGGGCGTTCTTAATGCCTATAATCAAAGGTCTCCAAGACTGAGATTTCAAATTAGGACGCTACCCTTCCAGTCTTTACGATTCAGGATTTACCATTTACCATCTACCTCGCGTGCACCCATAGCTCAGTTGGATAGAGCGTTTGACTTCGAATCAAAAGGCCGCAGGTTCGAGTCCTGCTGGGTGCACCATTCTTATCAACCACTTACGGGCGAGGCTGACTCGCCCGTTTCTTCTTGCACACACATTCGCACACACTTTCGACCCCAAAACGAGCACTCTTTGCAACGGCTTTGGTTGTCCCGCACACCCATTGAGGTCAAAAACGATCAGGATTTTTCACAAAATCGACTTCGTTGAAGATTATTTTTGACCGGAAGATTTTCAGGCTGATACCGCGAGTGAGCGGAAGTTTGGGGCTGATATCGCGAGTGAATGGCAGAAGTTCTTAGCTTTCTCCCTTCTCACTTGGGGAGAAGGTACCGTCAGGATAAAAGGGCTGGCTATTGGCGTAGGTATGGCTGCGTAGTTGTGGGCGACGCAGATTACGTGTCGAAGCTTTCAGATAAGTCTCGCCGCGCCGGTCCTCTGGTTACTTCCGAAGGACTGACGACACTGCCGCTCCTGAATATTAACCAGAAGGTCACGCGAGAGGGTTTAGACAGACCGGAAGAGTGCCTTTGATAGAACGTCTTGACGCGTTCTCATGCTTGAGCTTGAAAACAAAAAATCGCGTTCCTAGCGCCCCGCCCCCTTCTTCCCGCTCCAGTTTCACCGCTTCCCCTTCCTTGCACTGATTTTTGCTTGACAGCCAGTCCTCTCAGGCATAGAGTTGCGCCGCGTTCCTTCTTGCGGCCTTATCGAACGTACTTTCACAGTAGGAACTCTCATGGCCAACGAATCCTGGGACCTAAAAGCTTCTCGGCAATTTTCGCAAACTCATCGACCTCGTTTCCGCGGACACTCGACCTCAACTCCGAGGTCGTCACGATTCAGTAAACGAAAGGCGGAATCTCTATGGCAAAAAAGGTAAATCCCAGGACATCACTCAGAGTCGCTCGCAAAGCGAGCAAGTTGCTCCGAAGTAAGCGCACTTCTCCAAGCGTCAAAAGTGTCGCGGCGGCTGCGTTGGGTGGTCGCCGTCCCAAGACAAAGAAATAACTGTTCGACTGAACAGGCAATTGAACATTCAACGCACGTTTAAGGAAGGGCCATTAAGTGCCTGATCAATTCCTGTGCATCAGGGTCGCAGCGTTCAGTCTGATCGGCTATTTCACGGTAGTCGCAGGGCCGGTGTTGCTTGATCCTAGGCTTCCCACGCATATTGGTTATCCAAACAGAAGCTACCCCGCACATGGCTGGATATGGTGGTTATTCGCACCGCTTGCATTTGTTCTTCCCTATATCAATCTGAGAATCTTTACGTCGAAAGAGTTGTTGCTCGTTAGTTCGATCTCGCCGCTCCTGGCACTTGCGATCGCCGCGTCGTTGAGCTTTCCTCCGGAGAGGCCACACATGGGCACTCTTCTCTGTGGCTTTGGTTTTGCGCTGATAATCCTAATTACGATTGCTTTTCGCATCAACGCGGATGACTTTGGGTATATTGCCGACGCAACCATTCCATTTGAATCGCGGCTTGAGCAGGTCAAGGCAACTGCCGCGTTCTGGCAGATGATCGCGGTTTATGCTGGCGCTGCGTATTTGGCGTTCGCGGTCTCTTGGATCTATGCGATGTGGTTTACAACAGAAAAAATAGTGCGGAGTTCTGAGGATAAGTTCACATTCGGCCAAGCACAAGTAGCCCTCGCTGGCATCGTTACGATATGCGTGGTTCTTGGTCCGCTTTTTGAGGCTTTTCGGAATGCGTTTGGCGCGATCGCTCAAATATCAAACGTCAAGAAATAGTTGTCGTCGCGCGTCCGGCATGTCGCTCGACCGGAGCGGGGAATCCAAAGCCGATAGCTGATAACTCTAGCTCTATAAACAGATCAAACGCTGGAGTTCGAGCGGCTGAAAAAGTACGGGAGCGCGGCAAGCAGTCCAAATAGTACTAACGACCCAGGCGACTGCGCGGGGCAAGATTGAAGTAGGTCAGTCAAGTTGAAAGGGAGAATAGCTATGGCAGATGAGATTGCAAGCTCGAGCGGCGCGGAAGATCAAAAATCTTTGTCCCGCATACGGCGAACGTGTTCTTGCCTTGTGCGGCTATTTGTTCATTCTAGCTTCCGTCTTCTCGTTCGCGATTATGGGGTTTCTAAAGGTTTGGAGTGCACGTTACGGGGGCCTTCGATACGAGTCGTGGCTCGACTTAGTATCACGCGAATTGACGACGATTATTTTCTTAATTATCGGTATTGTGACAGCGCTGCTTGGCCAACGGCTACTTACTACGGTAGGAATGCCTTACGCGCGAACAATACCGCGAGATGATCTTCCTTTGGTGGAGGATGCGGTTAAGCAAGGCAAGCCAGAACCGATTGATCAATACGTGCGGATCAGAAGTCTTAGTGGCTGGGCGGGTAATTTTACTAAACTGGGAATAACAGGCTTGCCGCTGACGACGGTTTTTCTCACGCTCATCTTTTCAGCCGTGTCTCTGTTACCGAGTCAAACAGCAAAGAGTTTTCTTGATTTGGCAAAACTTACCCTGGGCGCGTTCATCGGCTCGTTCGTTCAGAGACAAGTTGAACAGCGAAGGCAGGAGGTTTCGCAATCGACAGGAATGCCACCCCGGCCGAGCTTGCCGGCTTAGGACGCAAGCTGCGATTTATAGCACGTCGTTGCACCGGCGCGCGGGATCAAAAAGCTGACAGCTATCAGCTGATAGCTGTGAGCTAATTCGTAACCGCCGCGCTCGGTACCTTCAGATGGTTGGGCTTTAGGGAACAGACGTCGAAGCCTCAGGAATCGCGGTCAGGCCTGGGATTATGCGATCTTGTTCGCGGTAAGCACGTCTGACTGCGAAGTTAGAATTGCAGTCGCCAGGTGTGTGAAAAGTACGGGACGAAACAATGCCGTCTGCTTTAGAACGAGGGTTTAAGCCCAACCTACTTTGCATCGTACCTCCGTTTGCAACGAACTGTCCGCCTGCGGGTGCGGCCTATCTTCTCGGGTATCTGAAGGCAAATGGATGCCGCGAGTTCGATTTCATCGATCTGCGCCTGGGAGCGCCCGACGCATACTCCCCGACATTCAACTACACTGGAATTTTCGCCGAGGCGTGGGTCTTTGATATTCCCGATCTTCCGTTGGTGCTGCAGCTTCTCGACAACGTTTGGAATGGATCTGAGCTTGAATGGAAACGAACAGTTGCCATCGAACGATACTGCATCGAGCGTGGGATCTCGCCGAAATACCTACTATCGTACCTGACGGCTCTCGACAATTACTTCGCTACGACATTCTCACAAATCAGCGAAATCGACTTTATCGGCTTCTCCACATGGACGACGAACTACCTTGCCACGTTAATGGCCGCCGCTCGTCTGAAACGCAGGCCGAACCCGCCGCTCATAGTGGCGGGCGGCCCTCAAGTGACAGCCAGTCCGAGTAGTGCTCAACTCGGCCTTCGAAGCGGTCTCTTTGATGTTGTGGCATTGAGCGAGGGAGAGGAGACGCTCTTAGACCTCTACAATAACTTCGCGCGCGGTCAAGGCGTGCCCCACGGGATACCGGGGACGATGTGGCAGGACTCCATCTCAGGCCATTTTTGTGAAGCAGAGCGTTCGCTTATCCGAATAAGCGAAATGCCGGCACCGAGTTTTGCCGAAATGCACTTTGCAGCATACCAGCACGACGAGTATCGAACCGTGCCGTTTCAATTGTCGAGAGGTTGCACTGACAAGTGCGAGTTCTGCAGCGAATGGGTGTTTTGGCGCCGGTTTCGTCCTGATGCGCCCGATCATGCGGTCGAGAAAATCAAACAGCTACAGCGGGACTACGGCGCCGATTTCATCATTTTCTCCGATTCACTTCTGAATGGAGTGCCAAGACGCCTTGTGGAATTTGCCGATCGGTTGTTGACAGAGGAAGTCGACATCCGATGGGCGGGCTTCATGCGCGCACAAATGGATCCAGAAACGGCTCGTTTACTGGCGCGCGCCGGGTGCCATGACGTCTTCGTGGGAATCGAATCGTTCTCCGACGAAACGCTCGAGTTGATGAGAAAGCGGCGCACGAAGGCACAGAACATCGAGGCCGTCGAAGCATTCCTGGGTGCTGGCATCGGAATCACGGCAGGATTTGTCCCCGGATTCCCGGGCGACAGTCGTGAGGCGTTTACGCAAAGTGCGATGGTGTTGCGCGACCTCCAGGACCAGTTCCCCGGCCAGCTGGAGATCCATTGTGAACCGTTCCTCGTACAACCGAACGCCCCGCTCTATCACAAGTTGGAGCAAATGGGACTCAATGCGAAAGGGTGGGACGACGAGTATCTAGACATGGCGCCGGACTTCAGAGACATAAGCTCGAAGGTCTTGTGTTGCGTCGAGGGATCTAGTCAGGGCGTTGAGCGGCTCGGCCGCGTGAACATGGTGAGAGCGATAAAGACCGACGAGGTGGTCAGTAAGGACTATTCGTTTGAGGACGGGGCTGAAGAGACGCTCACAATTCATGCGTTTGACTTCGACCATCTTGTTGAGGGATGGCATCTGGCCCGAAAGAAGTCAACTGTTGGTCATGTCTATGGAGTGCTGTTGTCAGGGGAGGAAACCGAAAAGATCAAGGAACTGCAAGCGGAAGCTGCGCTCACCGACGCCGCAGAGTCCAACGTCGCGCCGTTTCTGGAACGCGTCGAAGCAGTTCATATCATTCCACCGTCACGATTCAGCCCACGCGTCGTCCGGAGCACGTACCGTCGCGTTCCGGAAGAAGGCTCCGTTTACGCCGTTTCGCCGTTTGTGATTGTGCGAAAAATGGGATGGAAACAACGTCACCGTGTACTGGTGGCGAACATCGTGACCGAGCGTCACTTCCAGAAACCATCCGCGGTCGGTCCATTATTAAGTTTTGTTAACAGCGCCCCTCGAACGGACCAAGAGCTGCAAAGGTTTTGGGACGAGCTAGGCTGCCGTACGAAACAACTCCGTAAGACGATCGCGGACTTTTTGGAAAACGGGACGCTGGTCATCTGTCATGAACCCGGAGTGTTGACCGGAGAACAGATGATCGACCAGAAGACGGCATCGGTGTCCCGCCTTAGGAGCCTCCCGATCGTCGCCACTGAAGCACACTGGCCTTAAGCACAGGGGAGGATTTGCTATGACACCCAAATGGACAGATGTTTTACAGGCATTGTCATCCGCTGCTGCTCTTGTCATGGCAGTAGTTGGTTTCCTTGTACTCAGACACCAGATCAAACTAGTAGAGAGAAGTGTACGGGGGGAAACCCATAGTGGGTTGTATCAGCATAACTTTGAGGTGATGAAATTCATCGGGGAGAATCCGAAAGTGCGCTCTTATTTTTACGATGGAACAGAACTTAACAAAGGAGATGCTGACTACGCCCTCATCATGACCGCGGCTGGGATAATAGCGGCTTTATTTGAGCATGTGGCGCTGCAGAGACCGAATCTACCCGATGATGTCTGGGAGAGTTGGGTCAGTAACATTCAGACCACATATGCGAAGAGTCCTGCGCTTCAGGAATACTACTCGGAACACAGATCTTGGTATTCTAAAGATGTGCTGATGTTGCTAGAAGGTTCCGGACGTACGAAGCGCCTGCAATGATGGTCTAACATTCTTTCCACATCGACGCCCCGGTAGAAATTCTTTCATAGTCAACCTTAGATTGAATGCTTCATGCGGCGCGCGCCGGGTAATGGCCCAACTGTCCACACCCTACTGACGTTCGACGGTAAGGCTGTTTCGCCAAAGACGTGTTGAATGGAAATCCGGTCGCGACGCCAACTCACTTGCCTCCTCCCAGAAGCTCCGAACCCGTTTCGCCGATTCAAATCTCTACAATATCTGCGACCGCTGTTCGCCTACAGTAATGGATGGATGGTCCGTCGATCGACTCCATGAACGAGCAAGGCCGTCAAATCTCCGAAATCGCGGAAGAACGATGTGACGGCCGCGCAATTTCTTCCGCCGGTGGGTGCTCGACCCTGGGGACGTCGAAGACATCGCGCAGGATTTCTTATAGGAACCGGTCGAAGCCAATAGACTGCTGATGCCGATTGACCACGCTACAGGGTGGCTTTTTCACGTCGCGCACTCGCATCACGCGCCTTTTCCCTAAGAGGAGGGGTTGTGGGCCACCGCACGATAACCCACTTACGACTTGGACCAGGTAATCCAGAGAGCGTACAAGAACACTCTAGTGATTTGCAGCGAATGGTAGAGACTCCTGGTCCTTTTTCCGTGAGCCAGACTTCGACTGCGTGCGGGTTCTTTCGCCGCCTTCAACTAATCCTCGCCCGGAACTGACGCGGTTCTTTTTCCTCGTGGCCTGACCGTCGCCTTCCCTTCCATTCGCATGGTTAGGCCTGTGCCCATTGCGCTCACAGGCGTTTAAGAACTCTGTCAGCTGTTCGGCGGAGTAAAGGACGCGAGTCCCGATGCGAAAGAACCGAATCCGCCCGGCTTCACGGGCTCGAAGGAGGGTTATGCGGGCGACGCCCAAACGCTCGGCGGCTTGTTTCTCCGAAAGTAGATTGGGGTAACTTTCTGTTGCTTCCATGATCGTCATGCATCTCAACTTCTGTGCCATTGTCCCCTCACTTGGGAAAGGACGGTAAAGAACGGTGCCGCATGTCATCGCATTTAACTGAATGTAGATCGGAATTGTCATCAGAAGAGTGGGGACTTATCCAAAGATTCCGATTACTACGAATCCTCCATCCGAAAATCCCAATCACGATCGTTCAATGAAGCTCACGAGTGCGCTAAAACAACGTCGCCTGCGGCTCTTTTGACAAAACCGCGCCGCCCTTTGCGGATGCGCGGGTAGACGAAATTCTGATCACGAAAGTTGTAAAAGCCGACGCCAAAACGTATGTGAAACTCCGACAGTCGAATTGAGGCCTCGCGCGAAGGCGCCCACCCCCACCTGTATGTAAAACGTGACACCCAAGGTGTACGTATAAAGCGAACACCCTGTGTGTAAGACATCACAGGGGGATCTGTGTGTGCCATATACACACCCGGCTAAAGGCCCAGTCCCTTGAGTGGTCCTTTACCAGTCCCCGACTCATCACTTGGACGCCTTCGGTTGGTCATATTCACGGGCCTCTTCCTTCTGGATGGTCGCGACCAGACCGTTAACATAGTCGCGAGCGCTGCCCGTCTTCATATCAAAATAGTTGGTAATAGATTCCCGCGTGTGTCCCTTCTCCATGAAGGCCTGGGCGACTAATTCTTCAAACGCGACTTCCCTCCCCGCGCGCGCTTCGATTACCGCTTCGCGCAGCAGTTTGAAATCAACAGTTTGACGCCGAAATACCAATTCCCCGCGCTTAATCAACTTCAGCAAGAGAGTCTGGATCGTGTGTAGCGTCTCGGCCGTTCCCTGGCTTGGCGGCTCTTCTGAGTCAGTGATGCCCTGAGCCTTCCGCCGGCGTGCGCTTAACGCCTCGTCGAGCAACTCGCGAATCACAGGCGCGTCCTTCACTGCGCCAGTCGATTCCATGATCGCGCGAATTTGGTAGACCTGATCCATGTACATGTTGAAGGACGAAACCTTCTTCGACAGAGTTCTCTTTCTTCCCTGGGGTCGTATTGCCATTGAATCCTCCGCATATCGAGATGCGGATTTCTTAGCAAAAATAAAGCCATAACCAATGACAATAGTGAGCTTAAGTTACTCTCCTAGTTGCCCAAGTTTCTTAATATGATTTGCTTTATTCTAAAGTTGCTGAAAAGACGAGGTTTAGAGGAACGATGAGGTTGAAAAGCGGGTTCCTATCTTGTCTGCCCACCCTAGTTTGATTCTTTATCAACTTGTCGCACACTCAAGCCCATCGAAAGAAAGCTCCCTCCGCCATGATGTCCGGCACAATCGGAATTCAGAGTTCGATGGTTGGTTAGCTGCGCCCAGTGACCCTCCTGGCCGAAGCGACGGAGGCAGTCAAGGGCGAAGCGAAGGGCGTTTCATTTCGCGAAGCTCATCGGAGCTTGGAGGAATATCCTTGACGGTGTTCGTCGCGGAGGTTAAGTCAGTCGCATGAGCTATCGCCAGCAACAATCAGCGCACGTGCGAGCACGTTTGATAGCAGGAGAGAACAACAGAGAAGCCGGGCGTACGATAATCGCAATTATGTTCCGGTGCATGCGGCGTGACATCGCCTTTTCAGATGACACATGACTGACCAGGACATGAATTCTCGATTATCGGATGACCGTCCAGCAAGTCGGCCTCTCGCGCCACTCTCGGCTATAATCGGTTCTAGAGGTTGAATTACAAGAAGAACACTATGGGCTATCATCACAGAGCTCGCGCTGTAACTTGTCCCAGCTGTTCGCGGAGGGTCGCTTGGTTCCGTGACAGTGCGACGAATGTGCCGGAACGTTGGAAGTGCGAGTGCGGAATTCTCCACCATCTTGAATCCCCACCGAAGTGGCCAGAAGTCCCGCGGACGCTTTACATTGGGCCAGATAAGCTTGCGCGATTCAAGGTATACCCTGTTCCGCCTGAAAACTCTAACGATGATTGGGCACAACCGTATTCTATCCGCAGCTTCGTCTACCAAGCCTCACAAAAGTTCGGAGGTTGCTACTACCGACCAAACAGACGAGGCACTGTAATGGATGAGCCTGTATTTACGGATAGCTGTTATGACTCCATTCGAGATGCTGACTACGAAGAATACGCTACACCTCACGATTGCCACTTGGTTGGTGGTTGGACGACCGGGAAGGACACTTGCCCGCTCTGGGAGCAGATCATTGGCCTTTGTCAAACCGAAGCAGAGAAGCGATTTCTGAAGCGATATCTCCAGTTCGTGAAGGATCGTCAGTTTCCGATGCTTGTTCCTCAAACTGGGATTGGAATTACCGAAAGGCGGAGGCCTGATTTCGTGGCGTTCGTTCCGCTTCAATATTGGAAATACAAATGGGTTGCAATACAGCTGGACGCCGCCCACACAGAAGAACAGATGCTTAGCGACTCAGAAAGAGATGATTACGTTAGGAATCACAAGTATGAAGTGGTCTCACTAAGGCCCGAGCAGAAGGGCTACTTTGAAGAGGTTCGAAAACTGGTGGAAGAATTCGAATCTTGGATGTCGTTGGCAGACACAGACCCTTGGAGCATCGTTGTGGATGCCGACGTAAGGGACTCTGAAGCTGTCGACGACGTTCCCTTCTAAACGGCACGTAATTTTTGCAAAGTTAAGGAATGTCCATAAACCGCGATTATTCCGAACTACTCGGTTCCTTTGAATCCGATAAGTTCCGACAACTCCGCGACGCGCAGCTATTCGTCCTGGCCGATTACTCGACAAATCGAGTGTCGTCTTCCGACGTGGCTATCGAACTGCCTACGGGAGCCGGGAAAACACTTATCGCGCTGTTGATTGCCGAAGCCTGGAGACAGGAAGGTAAGAAAGCGGCAATTCTATCGGCCAATAAGACTCTCGCTCGTCAAATGCTGGAGGAAGCACAGGCTCTTGGCATTCCGGCAGTATTGATGGAAGGAAGGGGCATCGACATTCCAAGTCGCGACAAGAGAGCGTACCAACGCGCCGCAAGCGTGGCGGTGATGAACTACTGGGTGTACTTCAATCAAAACCCTGTTATCGATCCTGCGGATCTTATCGTTATGGACGACGCTCATTTGGCTGAGCATTGTCTTCATTCACTTTACTCAGTCGAAATCAAGCGTCACGAACACGAGAACCTCTTTGAGGCGCTAATAACAGAGCTTCAAGCCAGATTCCCAGAGTATTCCGTTCTAACTGACGCCCTCGCGGGCGACGTGCCTCCAACCTCTACGACTGAACTTCTGTCGTTCATCGATCAGACAGAAATAGCCGATCGCATTCGCGAGATTATCGATGCTTCACCCTATCAAGAAACCGACAGAGATCTGGGATTTCGCTGGCGACGCGTCAGAAATCAATTTCGCGAAGCTAACTTATACGTCAGCCTGAACTCCATATGGATACGGCCCTATGTGTACCCTCTCATATCAAATCTTCACTACGGCCAGGCTCAGCAGCGTCTCTACATGAGCGCGACTGTAGGGGATCCCAGCGACCTAAGCAGAAGACTGGGCGTAGAACCGATCACCAAGATCCCGGTGCCGTCGCAGTATTCAGAGACGACATCTGGACGCCGTTTGGTCGTCATGAATCGAATCGAAGACGAAGACATACCAGACCGTCTGGGGGCTGTGATTTTAGCCGCGCTTCGGATACACCCGAAAAGCGTCTGGCTATGTTCCAGCGAAGCCGAGGCTCGGAAATTCGAGAGCACCATATCGGAGTGGCTAAATCTCAACGGATTGGTCGGACAACCAACATGGCTCTTAACACCGCTGGGGGATGAGATCGACCACTTCAAAGCATCTCCAAGCGGCCACTTGTTCGTGGCTGGGCGGTTTGATGGAATGGATTTCAGGGCGGATGAATGTCGCATGGTAGTTTTGACAACTCTTCCCAGATCAATCAATGCCCAGGAGGAGTTCATATCGGCCTATCTACGTGACTCAGGCTTCATGTTGAGGCGCTTGAACCAAAGGATCGTCCAGGCATTAGGAAGATGCAATAGGTCGGATGATGATTTCGGTGTTTATGTTCTTGCTGATCGCCGATTTGCGACCCACCTCGGAAGGGAGTCAAATCGGGAAGGTATTCCCAGAAATATGGTAGCCGAAATCGACATGGCGCAAGACTCTGCCGAAATTGGTGAAGAGATTCTCGTAGGTAAAGTTGAAAGATTTCTTCAAGGGGATTTCGTCGAATATGACCGCGAGTTGCACGAGTACGTTGCAGGTGTACCACCTCAAACGGCGATAGTAACCGCGATTGATTCATCAAAAGACGAAGTCATCGGCTGGACCAGTCTCTTCGCAAGCCAGAATTACGAAGTGGCGGCGCATCGATTTGAAAGATGCTGGGACGCCGCTCTTGGCGCAAACTTACGAGAAATAGCAGCTCTGTACGGCTGGCAATGGGCCAAGGCGCTTTACCTCCAGTCTTTGCTCGGCGAGCCAACTGCGCTCGAAAGGTCCCTTGAAGTATTTGAGAGGGCGATTAGACGCGGAGGCATGAGTGCCTGGTTCAATCGAATGCGGGCTTCGTTAAATCGCGCGAGACAGAATGTGAGTCCTGACGAAGAGATTACGAGGACTGAATATGCAGAAAACCTAGTTAGAACATTCGACGATCTACTAGAGAGGTTAGGCACTAGTGGATCGAGATTCGAACGGTGGTGTGAAGAGATCACACGACTCTTGCAGTCGGACCGCCATGCTCAGTATCTTGAAGGGTTAGAAAAGCTTGGATTGACTCTCGGGTATAGTGCTACAAGACCAAAATATGACTCTGCAACTGACTGCCGATGGCGAGGTGTTTTTGGAAACGCAAGGGAGCTGATCACCTTTGAAGCTAAAATCGAACAGGACAATTCACAAGAGGTTTCGGCATATCATGTCGGACAAGCCCCACAATCAATATGCCCGCGCATCGTCTGAATTTGGAACGCGCGGATACGTGGTTCGCGGAACGATCGTGACTCACCTCACGGAGTTAGCGCGAGATGCGGAGGCGTCTGCCGGGAGCATAAAAGTTCTTAACAAAGACGCGATCTTGCGTCTGTGGGGAAATGCCAAGATTCTGTTGAGTGTATATCGAGATGGGTGGTCGCTTTATGATATCGCGACTCGCAACACCGCCGCCCAAGCGGTTAAAGCGCGTGTGCCGGCGACTGGCTGGATAATCAGGGCCTTAGATGTGGACGAGCGATTTGTCACTGCTGAGACGCTGACATCAGAGTGGCGATAAAATTCGGTGGAGTAAAGTCAAGCCTGAATATTGCCTCTTACTGATCGTCGGAGTTGATTCCCGTGGATCTTATCGCTCGCCACTTTGAACTCTTCCCGAAAGATTCAACAGCCTACCGTGAATTGCGTCCTTTGCTCGTGGCTTGCAAGGAGGTACGTTTTCCTTACTCGATCGGCGATAGGAACAGCAATCAATTCACCTTAGAGTTCGATGACAAATTGAAGGCCCAGCTCATCACCTGCGGAGCTGTCGAAGCGCAGTTCGAAATGCCGGCTGAGATAAAGAAGGAGTACGACTTCGCGTTTTCATTCGCTGGGAAACTCGTTGTTGTCGAAGTCGAAAAGGCAAACCGCGAAAAGATTCTTTATGACTATCTCAAGTTTCATATGTATCTGAAGAGCGGGGCTGACTTTTCAATTCTGTTTCTGACGAAGAACTACGCTCATCGCCTCGGCGAATGGGACTTGTTCGACTGGAGTGTAAAGCGCTACCGACAGTGTTTGGAATTCGGATTCGGAAATTCTCAGCTTTTTGACCGCATGCTTCTGGTGGGATACGAGCAATGCACGGTGGAAGGCATTGCTCTTAGCTCGAACGTCCGAGCGTCTCTTATTGCCAATCGAAGAACGTGATGCCTGGAGGGCCGCTGTGTGCTTCAATGTAAATGTTGTACGATTAGCTTGAAGGCAAGACGCAAGAGCCAAGCTAGGAGATAGCCTTGATCGTTCTTCGCGCCGAACGTCCGGCACCGAATAACCCTATCAGGGCACGTGACCTGCGGGAAGGTCCCGTTAACAAAGTTAACGCGGCGTATACATTGTAAACGCGAAATCCTTAAGTCCTCTATTTCCACAAGTAGACATTGTAGACACGGCGTTAACAACGCAAACGACGCAGCCACGAAATTCGGGGGTGGCGTGTCCTAAATTTTCAGGTGCGCAGCACCTCGCTTACGAAATGACACCCCACGTGGAAAGGATTGCTTCCCATTTAAGCTCTGAGCTAAACTCTATTACATGAGTACGACTCAGTATCAAGTCCTAGTTCGCAACGGTTCGAGCGATTTATTTGTGGCTTCGGTGCTCGGCATGTCAGATTGCATCGGGGAAGGACAAACCAGAGAAGAGGCGATTGCCAAAGCCAAGGCTGCGCTCGTCGACAGACTCGCTCGCGGAGAGATCGTCACTATTGATGTCGAGAGTAGCGACACGGTGTCGGCGTCCAACGTGTGGCATGAACAGGCTGGGCGTTTCCATGATGATCCCACCTTCGATGAATTTGTTGATGAGATCCAATCTGAAAGGCACGATCTGGATTCGGAAAAATCAGCATCGTGACCCTCTTTGTCCTCGATACTGACCACCTGAGTCTCTACCAGCGAGGCGTCGAGCCTTTGCTCTCCCGGCTCTTATCACATTCTCAAGACGAATTGGCAATCACGATCATTACGATCGAAGAGCAATTGCGTGGGCGGTTGGCGCAAATCAGGAAGGCGACGACTGCCGGGCAGTTGAGCGAACGCTACCGCTGGCTCGGTGAGACGGTCGATCAATTGTCACGACTGCCGACTCTCTATTTCGACGACAGCGCCGCAACCACTTACGAGAAACTGCTATCGCAGAAAGTTCGCATCGGCACCCAAGACCTCCGCATCGCTGCTGTCGCCCTCAGTCAAAGCGCCGTGTTACTAACGCGCAACAATCACGAGTTTTCACGTGTTCCGGGCTTGCAGCTAGATGACTGGACGGTTGCTACGCCACGCCAGTGAGGTCTTTAAATTGATGTAACTCCGGGATAGGTACTCGAGCCCCTTGAAGATCACCGGCTATGAGGTTGTTCCGATGAGCGACGGAGAGGAACTCCTCAGCAAATCTCTTGTAGACCTGAATAATCTGCTCTAGTTTGTCACCTGATGAAGATCCGTTCCCGGTTTCGATCATAACCAGTTCCGGATAGCGGTAGAGCAATTCAGTCTTCGATAGAGTGCTGAAGCTTTGGCAGAAATAGGCCAGGTCTTCTACGTTTCGCAATTGAGTTTCACTCAGCTCGTCCCGCGAGCCAAAAACATCGACGATATATTGGTCGTCGCAGTCTTCCATCCCGGCCGCAATCAGGGAAACCCGTCGAACGATACACGGTATGCAGTAGCCGCAATGGTTGGAGTATTTGTAACGACAGGTTTGATTTGGATAACCCCAGCACGTGACCGTATCTTTGATTACCGATTCGAGGCTCAATGTTCTAAGCAGGGCAATTTCTTCACCCTTGGTCTGCAAGAAGAACGGATTCTGGACATTGAACTTCTGCTCGTACAGGGCATTGATTAGTTGATTAAAGTGGAAGAGATAGAGAGGGTGTGCGTGTTTCGTTGAGCGGCTTCCCTTGCGTGCATCTGAGATTGGAACGTTCAGAGACAACACACCATTCTCGCAGATGAATATGTCGGACAGGCCTCGTGACGCAGCGGCAACTGTCGCGAAACTCATGAAGAGAAAAGAACGCGCCCGATGAGAGTTTTCCTGCCGCACGTACCTGTGCGGCACCTTTTTTTTGCGACTTGAAGTTACCCAATACTGGAAATGATGAAACTGCTTGTCGAATCTGTTCTGGATAACGTTCATCAGATCGGTTTGCTTTTTCTTGAGTTCTCCGTTGGCGTAATGACTCGCGAACAATGGCTTCCGATGCTTTTCATTTATCAAATAAGCTGCCCCTGCAAAGGAGTCCAATCCACCCGAGAACAAACAACTACAATCAGACTCGGGGAAATTGGTTACTTCAGCTGGCGCAGAGAATTTGCTTTGCTTCCGTTGCGGCTTTCCAAAAATCTTTTCTTTCACCTTCGGAACAAAGGTGAAGCGCACGTTATCGCCCGATAGAGTTGCGACCGTATTAGTCAATACATCCTTGACGGAATTCCAACGGTCGGGTTCACGTACCGGTACAATCCATGAAAGATTTCGCGTCCACTTTTCGTATTTGCCACGCGAAACCGCCTTGTCGCCCATGTAGACGTAGGCGCCAATCTCGCACAGATCTAGGCTGACGGGATCAAGCGTGCTCCCCAACGCCTGCTCGACAGATTGCGCGTCCATAGCCACATTTCCGAAGCTCTCGTCATCCGAAAGGTAGACCGTAGGTTCTTTCGCTTTAATTAGACGGCGATACTCTGGGCGAAGTTCATAATCGCAGATTAGGTTTATGTACATATCATGCTTGAGATCTCGAAGCCGGTATCACTCTAGAGTCCTAACGAGTGGTAACAGACTAACACACAGGCTTACGGACGCTGAATTCTAGGTTTTGGTTTTGGTATTCCTTGCGCGTTCTTGCTTGCATCGAGAGCCTTCTTCCATTTCTTTTCTCCAAAATATCTGGTTCTGGGTCGAATAACTACAGTCCCTTGCCCCGGAGCGGCGGTTTTGTCACCGTTTGAGCTTCCTGCGGTCCCAGAAGGGTTGTTTTTTGGACGCGCCACCTTGCCCTTTCAACCTCGACTATTTGCTGGATCCCCGGGGCATGACTACTCTTTACTTTTCCTTCTTTGGCCCCGGTTTTATCCCTGCTATGAGTTTGGGAACAAAATGTTCTCGCACGCTCTGTTTGACCGTTTCTACATGGGCCGGCGGAATTCTGCCTCTGGTAGCGTCCAAAACAAGATCGATCAATGCCGCTATGACGTTCTCGTAATAGGCGCTAACTATTTTCTCTTTCGGAGTCCTCTTCAGGGCTTCGACAACCCTCGTCCAATCTATGTCTGCTCCTTCTTTCTCGCCTGGGAACTCCTCTGATACGACCTTGATAATAGTTTTTGGTATCGCTTCGTTGGCAGCAAAGGCAGACTCAGTTTGGATCTGAGCCTTAGTTAAGATCCCTTCGTGCATCTTCCTTAGGAAGGCGCTAAGACCTACAACTGGGTGACGCGCTGGGGCGCCTGATTCCCTGTAAACCCTTTCAGGATCCTTTTTCAAACGCTCTATCATTGTGAGAATCAAACGGAGTCCGGCCTCAACACTGAGGCTCTTCAGGGTCTTTTCAAAATCGCTGGTCGGCTCCGGTGTCACCTTACCTACACCGGACGCTCCCGCACCTTCGCGGCCTTTGCTCTTTTCTTTCGCACTAGACCCCGGAATTTCTTTCGAAATACTCCGCAGAGTCCCAACCGCCACCGCCCCAATTCTTTCGGCTTGATCCGCGGCTTCAGAACTGCGCGGAGAGTAGTCCCTGATCAGATTTCGGATCCGATTCATTTTCACAGTGGAAAAGTTTGTTACGCTTTGACTACCCATCTAACTTCCCTCAATGTTCAACTTCCATTCGACGAACCGGGAGTTTGCCCCCTTGCTTCCGATTTATCTTGCGCGGCCCTAATTCTGTTTGCCTCACTTAACGCACTGTCGGCGTCTGCCATCAATCCCAACTTCTGATTAGCTTCCGCGAGTTTTTCCAAAGCATCCAAAAAATCGTTCGGATACCAGTCGATAGCTTCAATAAAGTCCCTCTTCGCTAGCTCTGGTATGCCTTTCTCAAGATGCCACAAACCTCTCTTGAAATATGCATCGGCCAAATTCTCTTGGGCTGTAGTTACATCATCAGTGGAGGCCGACTTAAGGGCGATAGCGTCCGAAGCGAGCTTCGCAAGTCGGACGACTAAATTGTACTCTTCCAGTTCCTCGGCCTTGAATCGGAGAAACACAAAGTTGTTTGGTTCCTTCGGCAAAAACCCCTGGGCCAAGGTCGTTAGTATTCGAAGTGCCATCCTCTGCAGTCCAATCCCTAATGAGATTGAGTCGAGACTTTGAATTAAGACTTCCCAAGGTCCGTCATTCTCGGTACGAGCAACAAGCAGAAAGCCCTTCGGATGCGGGAACAAATCACCGGTTACTACCACTTCCCGTCCGCACTTGCGACGGATGAAAGTGTGCAAGCCTTCCAGCGAGATACCTTCGTACTGAAGCGTGACTTGAGTCGGAGGTGGTGCAAAGCCTTCTCCCAGAGGCGGGTGAAATTCTGAAACATCTTTCTGGAGTTCGGACGCCGCAACTGCTCGCGCTTTTTCTGTAGGAAAATCCGAATCGGAGGATCTCATGTCGGCCAGAAGCCGCATCAACTCATCCTGCAGCCGGCCAGCGATGCCTTTCGCGGGATTCTTTTTTTCGAGATTGCCCCAAACCCGGAAGTCTGATACGACAATAAACCGCCGTCCCCGGATACGGAACCCGTAATAAAGCGCTCCATAGCTGACCAAAAGAGCTACCGGTCCTACGATGGATCGAAAGGCGGTGCCCCTAACAAGCCATAGAACCGAGCGCTGGAAAACTTCGAAGCGCGACCAGCCTCTATCGATCAAAGTCGCCGGCTGATAGGCAACGTAGATCGCGAACATGAGGCTGGCAACGAAAAGAAAAGCAGCTGGCACCTCCTTGAAAAACGCCTTCAGATCATTCCACGCCTTGCGCAACTTGAGACTGACTAGCGAAACGACCTGTTGCGAAATGGAAGGGCAGTGCTGGTCACTACTCATGCGATTCGGCTCTTACCGATTCTTCCGAACCAACGGATAGCTTGACTATAGATATTTTAAGAAGGCTGGCACAGGAGAAACGCGAAATGCGCAGGCTCTAGAGGACCAGCCTGTTGGTCTTACAACGCCAGACAATATGCCAAATCGGGTCAATTATCAATCACTTTTCGCTTTTCACGTTTTGGCCCAAGCTGTTACGGTGTTTGCCCGCCCACTGGAACTGTGCCGGGCCAGCAAGACTGCTTTGAGCAGTGTCCCTGCTCAACACAACGCATACTTTTGACCGCAGTAATGATAACTAAGAATTATCGATGGCTGACATTGAGTCCTCCTATATGCTGAAGCGTTTCACCAGCTCCAGCGATCTCGATTTCGTATCCGCACTCCTTCTGTACGTACGGAATACGGCAGCC
>Ga0070715_10000056_pt1 | contig 41126 bp, 53 predicted proteins | sample LARL111metaG_FD_71394 | JGI IMG/M metagenome (GOLD analysis project Ga0070715, IMG submission 71394) | Corn, switchgrass and miscanthus rhizosphere microbial communities from Kellogg Biological Station, Michigan, USA - LAR L11-1 metaG | ecosystem: Host-associated > Plants > Roots > Rhizosphere ... | reverse complement strand
GCCTGCTTAACACCATTCAGGAGAATCTCGAGGAATACAAAGAGTCGGTCTGAGTGTTATCTCTGCGATCAAATGAGGCCGGGAGGACTTTAAGTACTGCTCGGGACCTCATTTTGATAGCGATCCACGAGCTCTTGCAGAATTGCTGCACCGTCAAAGGCAGGCCGAGCGTTCAGTTTGAGCATGCCGCCCACCACTAACTGATAAGCAAGAATCGTGGGCTGTGACCTGAAACTCTCGGCGCAACCAGTTGAATTGACTCCCGCCTTACACAGACGCCAGAACACGGCTCGCACTAGCGAAGCCTCGCCGCTCAAGTTGCCACGTCCTCTGAGGATTGGTGCCCGCTCGCGCCATACCGCGTTACAAATATCTCCGAATTGTCTTGAGTTGATTGTGGTCATTTCCCTTGAATTTCCTTCAAGACGCCAGCCAGTCCTTCCAGCTCAACGCTGCGTTCGCGAATCTCTATCAGTCGTGTCTCGCCTGCGACCATTTCTTGAACATCACCTGATGAGCCAACCGGGCGAAAGCCCGCTGACCTGATGGTGTTTCACCGCTGTCGGCGACGGAACCGTTCATTGGCATTCTGTCGTCGGCCTGACCTCCTGTGAGCCAAGGGTTGGCCAGGGCCCAGCGTATCGGATCAAACGGGATTAGCGCCGGCGAAATCGCGGATGGGTTTTGAACGAGAGGGGAGAGCAGAGGCCCGTTGAGGGTCATCGGTGCCCTGGACCACTTATCCTTTTCATGACGATTGAAAAAGTGAAACATCAAGCAGCCTGCAACGCAAGAGGTAACGCCCGCGACGACGGCCAACCAGAAATGAGATCTTCCTCCTTCTATGCTTAGGCCCGATGTATCTCTCAATACGGCAAATAGAAATAGCTGCCGGCTGGCAACGATGGCCATCAACAGCAAACCAATAAGGGCGCCCACAAACTTTGACATATAACTCATTGCTGGAATTTGAATCAAAACTCTCATGTTCTTCATCTTCGATTAAGTTGTTCAGTGCCAGGACGATTCATCTTGACGGAATGGTATTTACGACCAGGGTCGTGAAAGCCATTTCCACCGGCGTGGTGGGGCGGCACTACTTATTAGCGAGGAAAGTTGTGCAGGCTGTAAGGGGCTACCACGTTTAAGACTGGCGAACGGATTGTTCACCATGCAAAAGTCCACCTCATTTCCGCCGTCCACGATCTCGTTGAGCAAATGGGCATCCAGCGCAATAGGTGAGAAAAGCAGCATTTCGAAGTTACGCAGACGGGCCATCAAGGCATCGTGGTCACTGTAGAATACTGGTACGTGTACCCGCCCATGATCCTCCATCGCAAACCAATCGCCGTTCGCCCGCCGCATCGCGTAGATATCCATCATTGCTCTTAATAACCTTTTAGCCTAAGGGCGGCCCTGCAAAGTGATGTGCATCTCATCTCGCTTGTCATAACGAAGCAGTCGTGAGAATAGGAAGAATCCGGCAACACAAACTAAAAGGGCGAGACCGATAGCCAACCACAAGTGAAGCATGCCGCCTTGCGCATCGGCGGTTCCCTCAGCGTCCTTAAAAACGGCGAACAGATAGAACTGCCATGCAGCGATTGTGGCGAGAACCACCAAACCGATTACCGCAATTGAGGTCCTTGTCACAATCTTCCTCTCCTGATCCACATTTCCCTCCATTATTCTTGCCAATGCCAGTCGTTTCAGAACCATCACTCTGAGCTATTCATGCGCCATAGCGCCTGGGCCTTCATACGCGCCTGGTTAAGCTGATAAGGGTCAATTACATCGTGCGCTCTTATTGGTTTCGACAGAACCATACGGCCAGCGAGCAGCGCCCTGTCTTTTTTGCCGGTCTCATCAGTTTCAATCACGTCAACCACCTGCGGCCTGGATTTGGCTACCTTATAAACTCTGTTTTCCGGCATGTGTCTGATTTCGGATGACTCCTGTTTTTCCGAAGGGCTCTCAACAAGTCGGGCCGTCTCAATTGCCTTTGTTTGCGGGCAATTCTGAGGCTGACCGTCACAAATGAACTCTAAGCTAAGCAATCTGAGCCGTCTGTGCGCTAGACCGCTTATAGAGGTAATCGCATATGTGTGTTGGCACACGGACGGCTTGAATTTCCAACTGTAGAATTAGGCACAGAAGCCAAATCTCCGGCCCTGGAATCAGATGACCCAGTTGGCTCGTATTTATTGGGAAGGAATTGTGGAACTGGAATGTACAACGAAACGATGATTAAGAAGCAAGTTAAGGGGATTAATTGGGACACCGTCATTTTTATGGGGCTGTTTCATATTGGGGCTGTGGCCGCACTTTTCATGTTCAGTTGGCAGGCCCTGGTGGTCGCGTTCGTACTCTGGTGGATTACCGCCAGCCTGGGGGTCGGCATGGGTTTTCACAGATTGTTGACGCATCGCGGTTACAAGACGCCAAAGCTGGTGGAATATTTTATGACCTTGTGCGGCACGCTCGCCTTCGAAGGCGGCCCAATCAACTGGGTCGTGACGCATCGCATCCATCACGCGCATACCGATGCGCCCGGTGATCCACACACGCCGCGTGATGGCGGTTGGTGGGCACACATGGGTTGGATCTTAAGGGGAACCGCCCAGCAGTTTGACAGTGCGACCGTGGCGCGTTACGCCCCGGACATGGTGAAGGACAAATTTCACATATCGCTCAACCGCGTGTACTGGGTGCCGTTGGTCCTGCTGGGTCTGGGGTTGCTCACGTTCGGCGGTTGGCCATATCTGATGTGGGCTATTTTCTTCCGCGTCACTTTGAATCTACATGCGACCTGGCTGGTTAACTCGGCCACGCACATGTGGGGGTCGCGGCGATTCTTAACCCGCGACGATTCGAGAAACAATTGGTGGGTCGCGCTACTAACCTTTGGCGAGGGCTGGCACAACAATCATCATGCCCATCCAACTGCAGCGCGCCACGGATTGGCGTGGTACGAAATAGATCTCAACTGGTGGGGGATACGCGTCATGCAATTTCTGCGGCTCGCGAAAGCCGTGAAACTTGTCAGTGTGACTAATCGTGCCGGCGCCTGAGCGCGGAAGCGCCCGCCCTCATACATTTTCTGCCAGGGGTAAGCGAACAAGAAGTGTTATCGATGACTAAAGAAAACGACATGGCCCCAATCATCCTGATAGTGGAGGATGTTCATGAGACCCGCGATGGTATCGAGAAGTTGCTGATCGCAGACGGCTATCGCATCACCCTGGCCAGAGATGAACAAGACGCGATACAAAGCGCTCAACGAGCGCGACCAGACTTGATTCTGGTTAGCCTGGCCGGGTTGCCGCGTGAAGTTATCTTTAGCGCGCGTAATATTCGCCAACGTGCCAGAGTGGGAGAGCTTGTGCCGGTGGTCGTCTTCTGCAATGAAGAGATCGGCGAGGGTGAGGAAGTCGCGATCGGCCGGAATGTGTATATCACGCGTCCTGATAACTTCAATCAGTTGAGAAGTCTGCTGGCCCGGCTGCTGAGCGGGGTTTCAGTCGCCGCTTGACATAATAATCACCTTTGTTTCGGGGAAAGAAATTTATGAGCATCAACAATCAAATAGCTTTTACCTTTAGGTTCCTGGATACGAAACCAAAAGTTCTCTTAGAGTTGACGAACACGACCGAGATAACGCTTCGCACGATCGAGATTCTGACGGTCTTTCTGAAAGATGAGGAAACTGACGGTGGTCCTTCACAAGCTCACATAAGTTTCAACGCCATAAAGGCCATGCTGCCGAAAGAGGCAGCTGTTCTGTCTCATAGAACCTGGATTAATGGAAAACCGGCTAACGATGAGCGCGATCAGATGGAACGACTCAAAGTAGTAGCCGGCGAGACCACTCCCTATGTGCTCGATATTTCATGGGAAGATGCCGAAGGCAAGTCACGGTTTCAACGGATACCAGTCGGCCACTGACCAGGTATAGATTTATTTTGTGTCCGCACTTAGAAGACAAACTCTTGAGGCGTCGGCGTGCTTCGACGCGAAGAACATATCTCCCAAGAGGCCCAGGCGTTCAAAGAAAATCAGGATTTCGCGCCGCTCGAACGACGCCCCGGCACTGTTCAGCCTGAGATCAGAGTTCCGAGTATTTGGTGAGCGCGCTCAACGTCGGCGCGGTTGACTACCAAACGAACTCCGTTTGTTCTTTGAAGATGAGGCTCCATCCCCCCAGCATCATCTTTAAATACGAAGGCCCTCACCCCTGTTTCCTGGAGCAATTGCTGAGTCATTCTGGCATGCATTTCATTATCGAAAGTTTTAAGAACTGCTGCTTCTTGTGACATGAGTTTATGCTTCCCTATTGGTCCGCGAGTTTATTCCAGCGACGATCCGCGGTTTAAGAGATGCGCGAACTGGTTGCGCAGTTCCTGGGCATGAATGCGAAGGTCGCGCAATTTTTCCAAGCTTAAACAAGACTTCACTTCCGCAGTTGGTGGTCCGAAAAACCGTTTTGTGTCTTCCGGACCGCCGCCGGCATCCCTTACAGAGCTGGTCTCTTTCACCGAGTAAATATCGAATGTGCTATCAGCTTCCACTTTCTTTTCTCCGTTACTTCGATCTTTTCGCAGGAGTTAACGTGAGCTCCATCGAACGCCACGGCCTAAAACGGGTGGCCTTCACCCTAAGGAGAGATTCCTTTCCTGATGCCGTGCGAAGCCGTGACCTGAAAGTCCTTGGCAGCGAACGCTCCAGAATTCCATCTATGTCGAGATACGGCCCACTACAAACCGGAATCGGCCACGGGCTGATCCGTACAGAGGACCTGGCGTTATAGGCTTCTATCGCCACCCGGGTCCGGTGTTGGGTGGCTTCCCTGTCCTTGATCGATTTCACAATAGCTAGTGGCCTGTAACAGATGATTTGCTAGTAGTCATCTAACCGCTGACACCGATTACTTGATCAAATCGATAAGCTCTTGCACTAGTAATTCAAACGTTACAGTCTACTAGTGCCATCTTTCTCCTTCTTAGGAGACGAGGGTTTATCAGTTTTCAGTCTGCGGGTCCCGATTGCGGCAGCACCACCTTGAACAAACTGTCAAAGGCCGGAAGCGATTCAGTGTGGTCGCGTTCTTGAAACTCGACGACCCACGAGCGCACGGCCGTGGACCAAGTATTTGGACCGACGGTTAGTTCGACCATCGCGCGGCGTTGACGCGGGACTCGTTCGTCTCGCTTGATAAGTTTGACCGATCGTTTCATGTTCATGCTCTTGCCTATGATTGGTAAATCCACGCACCTGCAGTGCTGATAACGCCCATACAAATTAGCGTTGAACACTCGAAAGGGTGAGGCTTTTCAAGATCCCCATCTTGCAGATGGGTAGTAAAAAAGTGCCCAGAGCTGTAGAGCGTAACCATGGTTGGCATCTTCACAAAGCCAGGACCTGTGCGCCCCGGAGGACTAATAGCGTCGGCGATGGCGCTTGTGAATCTTGTAGGTGTAGAGCGCTCCGCTTCCGGCGCCCGCAATTTAAATCCTAAGTAGCAAACTCCTAATTACCCTGGATGCCGGCGTCATAACCATTCTGGTAGCCCTGACGGTAGTACCGCCGATATAGCTCTCGGTCGCCGAGCTTGGAACTGTAATCGCTCGTGGCTTTCTGATAGGCACTGAACCCGCGATAGTCAGGCTGCCTGTTCTTCTTGCGATCACTGCGCCCTTGCTTAATGCCTTCGTTGAAGCCCGCGTTCAGGGCCGTTTGACGCAGGTTGGCAGAGCCGCCGTAGTTGTCATATCGATCCCAGTTGCGGCCACGGCGATTTTGGTTGAAGTCGTCGTTGCTGTCGCGGTTTCTTTGGCGATCATCACGATCAGCCTGGCCATAACTATTGCCGTTGTATCCGCGCTCAAACGCTTCACGAAAGTACCGGCGGTATAGTTCGCGGTCGCCGAGACGTGAGCTGAAGTCCTGGGTCGCTTTCCGGTAGGCATCAAAGTCATTGTAATTAGAGTGGCGGCCGCTCCGGCGGTCATTGGCGGCTTGTCTGATACCTTCGTTATAACCCGCGTTCAGCGCGGTCTGGCGCAGCTCGACTGAGCCGCCGTAGTTGCCGTAACGATCCCAGCTGCGACCGCGTTGATTTTGGTCGTTGCGATCACGGTCCTGAGCGTAACGATCATCCGGGTTCTGCGCCTGAGCTGTTGTGCTCAAAGCGGCTCCGATCCCAAACAGTAACGACAACGCCAGAACGGCGCCCCCGATTCTGCTTTGCGACTGATTTGTTTTCATACCTAACTCCCTGCTGCACCTGATGTGCAAAATTGAACTTGCGAAGTGGGTTTTAGTCTCGCTGAAACCCAATCTTCCTCAACCTGTGTCTCTCTTGCTCGGCGCCTTTGCGCCTTACATCAGAGTGCAATCAAAAACCAAGTCGCCTGAATCCGAGACTGCCTGGATGCTTTCACAGTAGATTGCCAGGACAGCTAACCTAAACTGCAACCAACAAGGCTCTCACGCCCTGCCGGCTTTTCGGAGGTCCGAGGTCCGAGGATTAATACGTTCGGCGATGCCGGTGGCGCTTGCGAATCTTGTAGGTATAAAGCGCTCCACTTCCGGCGCCAACCGCGGTGCCTATCAGCGCGCCTTTCCCTCCGCCAACGAGGGCGCCAACGCCCGCACCGGTCGCGGCTGTTCCCGCTACCGTTAACTTATCTCTGTGCTTCTGCCAGAACGTGCGGGAATGACGTTGGCGACGGTGTCGTACTTGCGCCGACGCGCCCGGTACGGCGAATGCCAGGACTACAAACATCAAGATCACGACCAGAAACTTTTTCATTCTGTCCTCCAAAATGCGAAACGTTCACGAAATGCTTTCAAAGTAAAATTGCTCGAATGGCTTAACATAAACCATGCGAACGTGTTTGTATGTGCACAAACACACATATCAAGCTGCGGCAGGGTCAAAAGGGAAAGCAGAGGGCGAATTCATCTCTCGTCGGAATGGGATGATTTTAGCTGTGGTGCTTTCTGATTGGGAGATGAACTGCTTAATACTTCCGAGCAGACCATCAAGGTCGGGCTTGATCACATATGCATTGGCGCCCGCCTCGATGCCTTTCTTCTTGTCAGCCGCATAACCTGCGCCGGAAAAGAAAAGAATCGGCGTATCCGGATCGAAGTCGCGTATCCGGCGACACAATTCAAAGCCATCGAGATCAGGCAACCAGGCGTCCATCAAATAAAGGTCAAAGCATTCTGCCTGGATCAGCGACAAGGCCTGAGCGGCGGTTCCAACTGTTTTGGTCTCGATCAGCGCGAACCTCAGTAGCGTGCTTAACATCAGGCGGGAGTCTTCATCGTCTTCGACGCAAAGAACTCGGGGTCGGGGGTTGAATGACATTGTTACCTCCTCGTTAGAGGGGGCACTCTACCGAATATTGGCCAGCTTAGGCAGGTTGAAAGTGTCCATCTGTGCGCTAACACACATATCAGAGACAAAACACACACACACACACACACACACAGGAGAAGCCGTGTTTCTTCCCTGATTTTCGGCTCTGTGTGTTGGCGCACAGACCGCCATTCCTTATTGCCTTAGCCTAGCCGTAGTCGTTCTTTAGACAAATCACTCTCGACACCCGAGACCAGGCCAGCGACCTCTTTCTTGTGCCGTCTGTTGTTCCCCGAAGCCGACCGAAATGGTTTAAGAAGAAGAGGAGAAATGCAAATGTTAGTAATCGATCTAATGACGTTGGGCATGCTCATATCGAGACGGCAGCAGAGTTCAGCGGTGTCATTTGCGGTCTGGATTGTTCTTGGACTGATTGTTGGTTTCATTGGCAGCAAAATTCTCAACAAGACTGGTCACGGTCTGCGTCGCGACTGCCTGCTTGGTATCGTCGGGGCAATCGTTGGTGGCTTTCTATCCAATTTGGTTGGGAGGTCCAGCGGTTCAGGTCTGGATCTCTATAGCGCACTCGTAGCGGTGGTTGGCGCCATCGTGTTCATGTTCGTCTATCACGCTCTGTTTAGACGGAGGCGTTTCCTTAGCATGAGGTACCTACGCCGTTGATTGCAGTGGAAGGTAAATCGAAGCGCGGTGATCCAGGACCGCCTTTAATAATCAGTTGATCGCAAGAAGGAGAAATTTATGGATCCCAACGAAGAAAAAGTACAAAAGCATGTCCTGGTGAATACCCCCGGCCGGCACAGCGAAGTTTTAACGGAAAGAACGCAAACGCGACCGGAATCGCGCTCTTCGACGGGTACGATTGCCATAGTTGCGATTCTCGCGATCGCGGCTATCGCCGTGGTTCTCTATTTAGTCAGCAACCGAAACGCGAATGAATCAGCTAACCGGAACGCGAACCTGGAAGTGGCCAGCCAGACGAACGCCCACGACGCGCCGGCGACTACGATAGTGCAACAGCCGGCGCAGCAGGCGCCCGTGATCATTCAACAACCGGCCTCCGGCCAGGTAGCGCCGGTGATTATTCAACAACCGAACCAGAGAGACAGCGCGAGCGACGATGCAAACATGCAGGAAGTTGCGACCAAGCGGCTGAATGACGAGCCCTATATGTCTGGAGTGGTTATGACGGTTACTGACGCCCGAGCAGTCTTGACCGGCACTGTAAATTCAGTGGCCACCAAGGCCAGGGCTGAGCGGATAGTTAAGGCTGTTCGAGGCATGAAATCAGTCGACAATCAGATCGTCGTTTCGGGCTAGCCGAAAAAGGACGAGTACTTTACCCGGGAGAGTGGAAATAATGTTGTGGACAATATTGGTGATTTTGGTGATCTTGTGGTTGCTGGGTTTAGTTGGGCATATCGGCGGCAGCCTGATTCACATCTTGATAGTGGTAGCGGCGGCCATCTTCATATACAACCTGGCCGCTCGCGGGCGTTAAAGAATGACTGAGTCAAATTTTCGAAATATGAGGGACATCGCGGACGCCGCAAACGACACCACCGCGTTCCCAGTTGCGCGCCTGAAGAGATCCTCGCCTTTCCCGTCCCATCAATGAAGTAGATCCCGCACAGGCTGGTCGGGCATCGACATAAAGGAGAAGTTATGAAGAAGGCAGTGGGTTTGTGGATTGATCATATGAAGGCTGTAATGGTGTTTGTCGCGGGCCAGGACGCAGAGGTAAAGTTGATCAGCTCGAATCTCGAAAAACACCACCGGCAATCCAGAGTGTCAACACCGGCGGATGATGTTCGCCAGAGAGAGTTGACGGGACATCTGACCACTTACTACGACGAAGTGATTTCGTGCATTCGTGACGCGGAATCTATTTTGATACTTGGTCCTGGAGAGGCGAAAGGCGAACTGAAAAAACGTCTGGAGAAAGACAATCTCGGCAAGCGCATTGTCGGTATCGAAACGTCCGACAAGATCACTGATCCGCAGCTGGTAGCGTTGGTCCGCGATCACTTTCTTAACCAACCGGCGGCAGTGAGTTCGAGCTAAGCGTCGAGTCCACTATGGCGCGAAAGAAAAATAAGCTTAGCCAGATCCTCGAGCGGTTCTCGCTCAAGGCAACCAAAGCTACCGGAACGTCAATGTCGTTCATTCTCGCGCTGTCGGTGATTATTGTCTGGGGATTGACCGGGCCTTTGTTCCGCTTCTCTGACACCTGGCAGCTCGTAATAAACACCAGCACGACGATTGTAACCTTCCTGATGGTCTTTCTTATTCAGCGTACGCAAAACAAAGATGCGCAGGCGATTCATCTGAAGCTCAACGAGATAGTTGCGGCGCTGGAAGGCGCGAGCAATAATTTAATCGATGTCGAAGATCTTACCGAAGGAGAAATCGAAACGCTTCATACGCACTATCAGAAGCTTGTCCTCATGGCCAAAAAGGACATCAAGCTAACCGAAAGCCACTCAGTAGAAGAAGCTGAGGCCCGGCACAACCTCAAGCATAGTAAGCACCGGCATCCAAACAGCGTAGTGGGCGCTTGAGCCTGGTCGTGAGACGCCGCTTCAATCTAAGCGGTTTCAAATTGGAGTTGGAACTATGAAGCAAACTTTATTGAGTATTCTCCTAACCATTGTGGCGGCCACTGCCGCTTTTGCTCAATCTGAAAGCAAAGCGGCGCCATTAAAACGAAGCGTTGAGGGTCAGTTGATTGAACTAGAGCGTCAGTTGTCTGCTGCGCTTGTCAGAGAGGATGCCGCCGTCCTTGACCGTCTGTGGAGTAACGATCTTGTCTTTACCTTCCCTAATGGCAAAGTGTCCAATAAGGCACAGCGACTCGCCGGTCAAAAACCTGCTGCTCAACCCTCACAATCTGAGTCCGAGACTACCAACGATGAAGTAAAAGTATATCTCTACGGGAACACTGCCGTCGTGACTGTGCTCTCTACCTGGAGCGGCAAAGAAAACAATCAGGAGTATCGCAGTCAGTTTCAGGCGACCCATGTGTGGGTCAAACAGGAAGGGCGATGGCAGCTCGTGGCGGCGCATGTTAGTCCGGTGAAGAAGTGATCGCCCTGGTGCTGTCTTCTGACGCGGCTGTGCCGCAGCACATAGCGGTAAGCCTCTGGCTTATCGCTGGGTTCAGCACTTTCTTCTGAGACTATGCGTCAGCTCCCGAAATTCATTACCCCCTGGCCCTGCGGTTGGAATATCGATTCAGCGCCGCGATCAATCTCGCCGCGGCCGGCGGTGGCTTCACGTTACCAAGCACCACGTCTTTGTTCGACATTGGCTGGCCGTACATGTCCTTATTCGCGTCATCGTCTGGCCGCAGCGTCGCGCCCTGAAGCGAGACCCCGGCGAACAATCCCCGCGATCGGGAGTACGTGAGTATCTGAGCACGAAGCTGAGCATCCGTCTCGGCTGACGACGTGCGCCCCACCGGACCCGCCGCCACTGAGGCATCGCCCCCAACGGTGAATTTGCTGGACAGGAGTTTATCGATGGCGCCCTCATTCATGACCAGCATTATCACATCAGTCTCCGAGCCACCAATCTGAAATCCAACACTGCCTCCCTCGATTATCACCCCTCCAGGCGCCGACCAGTCGCGCCCACTCTTTCTTCGGCAAACGATGAAGCCCCGGCCGTATTTCGCTCCCACGATGAAGGCGCCTTTCTTCACGTTTGGCACGACCACGGCGCAGGCCGCTTTGTCGAGCAGATCGTGCGGAATACCCTTGTCGGGCGCGCCCAGGATTTCACCCAGCACATCCGCGGCAGCGTTAAGCCGCTTCGTCGTGTCATTGTCGCCTTTTGTGCGAGCGGCAGACTTGCGCACCCATGGGTCGGAACTCGCCACCAGCGCGACCAGGATCGCCGCTAACATTAACTTTGTTACTCTCATTTTTTTCCTCCGTAATTCAGTCCGGCGCGGATTGCTTAGCCCGTGGCACATGGCGCTCGAAAGAAGAACTGCTTGATCTTCCCGAGCAGGCCATCACGGTTGGGCTTGATCACGTAGCATTGGCGCCCGCCTCGATGCCCTTCTTCTTGTCAGCTTCATAGCCCGCGCCGGAAAAGAAAAGAATCGGCGTATCCGGATCAAAATCGCGTATCCGTCGCCAGCCCGGATCGGTTGAGAGGGCCCATCTCTACGCTAATACACACAGCAAAAAAATGTACTGTCCTAGTTTAGATCAGGCGGCCCTGCTTTGTGAAAGAAGCCGTAGTTCCTCGCTGACTTTCGGCTTTGTGTGTTGGCGCACAGACCGCCCCTCTCTCGACTCGCACCAAATAGTAGCCTCAGTTCTCACTACCAAAGAATAATCAGACAGATGACGCCGCGCTATGTGCGCCATCGCACGCGTGTGATATAGTGCGGGCGAAGCGACTAGCCTGCTTGACATCTGGATTGAGTTCTCCGACTCTTCCTCTTGCCATCCCGTTGCGCAATGCAGCGCAAGTTGACACGGCTAATTAGTTCCATCGGACCCCCCGGAGATCGGAAATTGAAAATCCTGCTTTACAACCCTGACAACGGGGTGACGCGCAACTTCATGCCGCACCTCTGGATGTTCCTGCTTCAGACCATCACCCCGCCCGGTCATGAGGTGATCCTTATTGATGCCAACGCCCGCGCAATGAGCGATGACGAGATCGTTCAGTTTGTACGTGAGCAGAACATCGAACTTGTTGGGATCGGTGCAATGACCAGAATGGCTGAGAAAGCCTACCGCGTCGCCGACGCGATCCGCTCCGCAAATGTGCCGGTCGTGATGGGCGGTCCGCATGTCACAGAGGTTCCGGATGAGGCACTGGGACGAGATGGAGGACCGCGTCACGTTGATGCAATCGCGCTCGGTGAAGCCGATGAAACCTGGCCCAAAATAGTTGAAGACGCCGCGCGCGGCGAGCTCAAAGAGATTTACGCACCGGTTGACGAGTCGGGCAAAGAACGCAAGCCGAGTCTTCAGCCATACCCCGAGATTCCCTGGGAGTCACTGAATCTGGAGCAGTTCGATTTCTTCCCGCGCGTGTTGCGTCCCTTGCTTTCGCGCGTCGGCCCACGGTGGCGCACCTTTCGCATAATTCCCATTGAATCGGGGCGTGGTTGTCCTTATGGCTGCGAGTTCTGCACAGTCACGGGTTTTTTCGGTGACTCGATTCGCTTCCGCACAAATCAGAGCATTGTTGACGAACTCTTGAAGTTGAAAGCGCGGGCAAAGTCGGAATCCGGATTCGTCACTGTCTTTTTTGTCGACGATAACTTTGCCATCAGTATCAAACGCACTAAATCCCTGCTCCGCGACATTATCGCGGCCGGCGCCGAGGTTCCCTGGACCGCGCAGATAAGCGCCAATCTCTTGCGCGATGAAGAGCTGGTTGACCTGATTGCTCGATCGGGCGGCAAGATAATCTTCATCGGGATGGAGTCGATTGATCCGGTCAATCTCGCGGACGTTAATAAGAGTTTCAATAAGCCCGAGGAATACGCCACCGTGCTCAATCGGCTTGCCGAACGCGATATCTATGCAATTACCTCATTCATCATCGGTTTGGATAACGACACCCCCGGCGTGGCCGAACGGATCCTGCAACAGATTCGCACCTGGCCAGCGGGCCTCCCGATCTTTGGCCAGCTCACGCCGTTCCCTTCCACCCCGCTGTACCAGCGCCTACTGAAGGATGGTCGGCTGATCAGGCCGAAACACTGGCTGAAGTTTGAGCGATACGCGATGGCTCACAAGCCGCTGAAGATGACCATCGATGAGACGCATAGCGAGCTTCATCATGCCTGGGCCGCTTCATATAGTCCGGAGCGGAATGCTGAAGCTGTCGCGTCGCTGAGCCACAAGCCGGTGGGGCCTCGCGTCTTTCACTTCATTTCGAGGCTCGTATTCCGGGCGATCTATTTCCCACAAACAACCAAGCGAGCCTGGATGAAAGTAGTCTTTCAAAATCGGCAGACGGTCTTCAACCTCGTTAAGGAAGCGCTTGGCGCCCTGCGAACTTCAAAGAAACGAAGCGTGGCCGGAAGTAAAAAGAAGGCCGACGACCAGGTCAGTCGGCCTTCGATGGCGCGTGCCCAAAGCACAAATGAATAGGGATTACCCTAAGTAAAGTCAATTCCAGCAAACTATCTGCCTGGCGCACTCGACCGGATGGTTAGTTCAGTGCCCGTCGGAAGTTCCAGGTTGTCTTTCCCCGTAACATAGACTGAACCGGCTCCGCCTGCGGCGCCAATGACTCCGCCGATCACCGCACCCTTGCCGCCTCCGGCAATTGCACCGATGATCGCGCCGATCGCCGTGCCGATGCCCGCGCGTTGGATTGTCTGCGTAGTCTGGTTGTCGCCTTGCGCGCTTCCTTCGTTGTCAACCTTTACCGTGTCGCCATTAAGCATTCGCACACTCGAGAGAATTCCAGCGAACTTGTAAGTCTGACCGTCGCGCAGCCGCATCGTGTCAAAGTTGAGTGACATCCCGGATCGGCCGGTCAGGCGTCCACTTTGGTTAACGCTGCCAACCGTGCCCTCGATCACTGCGCCCTCGTATTCACCCGGCGAGCGCACGGTCATGGTGAACCGGTCACCCTGCGTAGCCTGCTTCGTCGTCAGATCATTGTTCAGAACCGCTACCAGAGTTTCACCGTCGCGCACGATGAATTCACCGCCGGTCGTACCGATATTGCCGAGAACGGGCGCGGCTCCGTCATAGATATTCCACTGCGCAGCGTCAGAGGTCCGGTCATACATGCTGTTGACAATGATGGGCTGGCTTAGACGATCAGAGTAGATCTGGCGCTTCACCTGTAGCCGGTCGCCGTTTTCGATGGACTCAAAAGTGACATTGAAATCGTTCTCTCTGTAACCCGTTGAACTAATGCCCAATAGATCTCCCCGCAACGTCGCGGTAACACGGCTCGAACGACCATTGGAAAGTTGCTCCTGGCGCTCGACTCCGTCTGCTTCGAATGTGGACTGCGGCGCGCGCGACGACGCCATCGTCATAGTTGAGCCGTGGCGCTCAATTGCCAACATCTCGGGTGATTCAAGGCGCGCTAACATGCGATCAGATACACCCTGGCGTTCGTTGTTGGAGAGGCTCTGAGTCACGCGGCCCGCAACCTCAGTGGGGTTGTCGCTGCGCGACGAATCCAACCTGAAAGTTCCGGTTAGGCGGCCATCAGAGTCGTACCCCGCCGGCAGACCTCGCTGATCGGGGCCGTTCTGCCAACTCGTCGAAACGTTGAATGCGCCGGCCAGCGTGTTTAAGTCTCCATGCAATGTTGACCAGTCATTCTGCGCCCGGGTGGTAAGCCGGTTATTGCGCATGTACGTGTCGATAGGCGTGGCCCGCGCGAGCACGCGTTCGACATAGTCGCCAACCGGCTGTCTGGCGTCGAACTGATTGCGCAACTGATCTGTTGCGTTCTTGAGGTCCCCGACGGCCACATTCATGTTGCCTTCGTTTCTCGTCTGATTGTAGCGGTTCCGGTCGAAAGCATCGGTGAGACTTGAACGGAACGTATCGCCGCCAGCCTCGATCCGCCGAATTAACTGATTGAGTTCGCTATCAGATAGCCGCAACGATCGACTTGAGGTGATCGGCGCAAGAGTTGGCCGGTTCCACTGCCAGCTCACGTTGTAAGCGTTCGCCAGCGCGTTCAGATCGGTTCGTACCTGTGCCCAATCGCTTTGCACCTGCGGGTTCAAGCGATTGCGAGTCATGAAACCGTTTATTAGCGACGCCTTTGGCAGGATGTTTTGAACATCGGCCGCGACCGCGGTGCGACCAGTGAACCGGTCCCTGAACTGATCAATGGCGGTCTCAAGAGCGGGTGCGAACGTGTTGATATCGTTTTGGGGACGCGTTTCGTCGATGCCGGCCTGGACCAATGCGCTATTCAGACTAACGCGAAATCTGCCGGCACTCTGCTCCAGTCGTTGAAGTAAGCTGCCGACCTGACGCTCAGTGACGCGAGAGGATTGACGCTGCGTCTGGGCGCTGACGCCGATGATTGAAAATGCTAACAGAACAAACATTGAGATCATTTGTTTCGATTTCTTCATTCTTCTTCCTTCCAGCTTTCGAAAGCTTTTACCAGGTTTTCCAAACACACGTCGCCAGATGATTGACTGCACCAGAGAATCGTAAGCTCAATAGATGGGGTGCTTTGGACGCGGAGATCGAGTCTCTCTCTTCAGCCCTCTCCGGAAGAATTACAGACGGCCCAAGAAGAGGGTTGCTGACCCGATCCCCAATGTCGATAGGTAATTTCTAAAGTAGAGCTAACGGAGTTTATAGCAGTTCAACAGAGGCGGGGTCTGTGCGCTAACACACAAAGCCGAGACTCAGGCGAAAGAATGAAGCAGATTACTGTCCCAACAGCCGATCGAACTCGTCTTTCACTACCCGGTAACATTCGCAGACGGTCTCTTCCATTTTCTGGCGGTCGAGAATCTTGATGTGACCACGGACGTAACTAATCGCTCCCGCGTCCTGCAGGCGGCCGGCAGCCACGGTGACGCCTTCGCGGCGGACGCCCAACATATCGGCAATCAGTTCCTGGGTCATAATCAACTCATCTGTCTTGAGACGGTCATGGCTTAGCAAGAGCCAGCGGCAAAGTTGCTGCTCCACTGAGTGAAGACGGTTGCAAACCGCCGTCTGTGATATCTGAGTAATCAATGCCTGCGTATAGCGCAGCAACATGTGTTGAAATTTGCCACCCATCGCGAATTCATCCTGCAGCACTTTGGCCTTCATCCTGAAGGCGCCCCCCGCGCTCTGTACGACGGCGCGATTAGGCATGGTGCCGCCGCCCATGAAGAGGGCGATCCCGACTATGCCATCGTTTCCCGTCAAACCCATTTCAGCGCTGGTGCCGTTTTCCATCGTGTAGAGCAAAGAGACGATTGACGTCGTCGGGAAATAGACATAATCCAGGTGTCCGCCGAATTCGTAGACAACTTCACCGAGAGAGAATGAGACCTGCTGCAAGCGTGGGTGCAGTCGTTCATACTCGTCAGTCGGAAGCGCGGCAAGCAGCCGGTTCTCGACTGGCTCATTCGGTGTGGTAACTGCAGACATGCGCGTAGATCTCATGCGGCGATCGTCAATAAAACGGGGTGGGTCGCGTACGAGAGCTTGATTATACTCCTAGCTGAAATGGGCCTTCAATATCGACTGAATAGTTAACGGAAAAATGTCATGTATGTGGTCTAGCGCACAGACGGTTCTATTCACCTGGCCCACTGTGGTTGACGAGCATGTCAAGGGATTGGAAGGTCAGACAGAGTTTTTGAAATAAGGAGAATACGACCATGTTATGGATAATTCTGATAGTCTTGTTGCTGCTGTGGGCACTTGGGTTTATGGGTGGTTTTGTTACCACCAACCTGATTCACCTGTTGCTGCTCGGAGCTCTGATCATTCTTGCGTTTAATATTTTCTCACGCCGGCGCCCGGCATGAGCTACGAGAGAGATCCGGCAAATCAGAGGCAGTCAGGCGAAAAACAGTGTCAGGCTTTAAGGCCGTTTCAACGCACGGCAATGGCCGAAGGCACATCATCGGGCGGAGCAATGGGTACCGCGTCAGTGTCAGGTGTCTTGAAACTATCGACAGCTTCTGGTTCATCGCGGTAGACATCAAAAACTGCAAGAAGATTTGCGGTCGTGATCAGTTCCTCGAGTCGTTGGGTGAGATTGAGCAGCTTGATCTGCCCGCCTCTCTTAGTCAAACCGACATGACTGGAAATAAGTTCGCCCAGACCCCTTGAATCGATGTAAGTAACTCGCGCCAGATTCAGCACAATCTGATTTCGCCCTTCGTTGACCAGGGAGCGAATTGCTTCCTGTAGAGTCACATTGTTTCCGCTGATTCTTATGTTGCCGTCCATGTCCAAAACCGTCACGTTTCCGATTCGACGTTGATGGATGTTGAGGGTCATGCCGGTTCTCCATGTCTTCAGTCAAATAGAGGTTCTACAGTGGAGGGGCGGACCTCAGATCCCACCCCTCTCGCAGTTACGAAATTTCTTTACTTTCACACCGTCTTGACGGGGGCAGTCGGGTGGAAGGTCGAATTGGCAAACTCGAATGTCTTGATCGTCGGCGTTCCGTCGAGCACATTTGAGAGTGTCTTCAACACTTCCGCATAGCCTACGCGGCTATAAGCGTCTGCGTCCTCTTGTGAATCCCAGAAGCTGTTGGCGATCGCTTCCGAACGTTCCGGAGCGATAAAGGTGGTCTCATCGCGGAAGCCCTTATGCTTGCGCAGCATGGGGATAATCTCGTTTTCATTGATCCGGGTGAGCTCTTTGGCCGAATTGGCCTTGAGCTTCATAGTGACTTGTCTTCCAAACATTTGTTAGCTCCTTAAGTTGTTGAGCTGTGAACTTCAGATAGTCTGGATGATTCCAGAAGGGCTGAGAAAGGAGTAAGCGAACTCAATTCCCAAGGACACTACGCTAAGACGGAAGTATATGTCAAGTGTACAATATATCTCGCATGGACAATATCTTTCATATATGCTATATGTTGTACGCGAAAGGTAGGCGCCATGATTGAGATTCGAATCGACAGCTTGCTGAAAAGTCACGGGCGAACGTTCTACTGGCTTGCCAAACAAACGAGCATCAGCCACACAACGTTATGGCGTTTGAAGAAAGGCAAAGCTTTCGGAATTAATTTCGACACTCTCGAGAAGCTATGCCAGGCGCTTGAGTGCCAACCCGGCGATGTGCTCTCGGTCACTAACGGGAAAAAGATCCTTAAAGCGCGCAGCGCAGGAAGACGACCGGCGAAGTAGTCATCATGGCTCTCAAAAATTGGAACTCTCGATAAACCGAAAAGGAGATTGAAATAAGTTATGACGAATATTCAACCACTGCACGACCGCGTGATCGTGAAACGCATCGATGAAGGCGAGCAGGTTCGCGGCGGCATCATTATTCCCGACTCTGCTAAAGAGAAGCCGCAGGAGGGCGAAGTGATCGCCGCCGGCCTGGGCAAGTATAAAGAGGACGGCGCGCGCCAGGCCCTGGATGTAAAGGCAGGCGACCGCGTCTTGATTGGCAAGTACAGCGGCTCGGAGATCAAGCTCAACGGTGAAGAGCTGTTGATTATGCGTGAGGACGAGATTCTCGGAGTCATCACTCGCGCGGGCGCGGCCGCCGGCGGCAGGAAGAGCAACTAGGTTCTGGCGTCCCGCAAACTGTTAGTTTGCGAAGTTAACCTTACACGACCCGCAAACTAACAGTTTGCGTCACAACTTTGATTAGGAGAAAGAGACAAAGATTATGGCAAAACAAATAACTCATGGAGAAGAATCGCGTGCGGCAATTCTGCGCGGGGTCAATCAACTCGCCGACGCGGTGAAGATTACCCTGGGACCAAGGGGGCGAAACGTCGTCCTCGATAAGAAATACGGCAGCCCGACGATCACCAAAGATGGTGTAACCGTGGCGAAAGAGATCGAACTCAAAGATCCAATGGAGAACATGGGCGCCCAAATGGTGCGCGAGGTGGCGTCGAAGACCAGCGACGTCGCCGGCGACGGTACCACAACGGCGACCGTGCTGGCGCAGGCGATTTTCCGCGAAGGCGTGAAAACTGTTGCGGCGGGTGCAAACCCGATGGCCTTGAAGCGCGGCATCGACAAAGCAGTTGAGCGCGCTACGAAAGAGATCAAGAAAATGTCGAAGCCGGTCAACGGCGACATGATCGCGCAGGTGGGCACGATCTCCGCCAATGGTGACCGCACCATCGGCGAGTTGATTGCCGAAGCAATGCAGAAGGTCGGCAAAGACGGCGTCATCACTGTCGAAGAATCAAAGACGATGGACACCGCCCTGGAGGTTGTCGAAGGGATGCAGTTTGATCGCGGTTACCTTTCGCCCTACTTCGTTACCGACGCGGAAAGCATGGAAGCCGTGCTCGAGAATCCGGTAATTCTTCTCAGCGAGAAAAAGATTTCTTCGCTGCGCGACATGCTGCCAATTCTTGAGCAGGCGGCGAAGCTGGGTAAATCAATTTTGATTATTGCTGAAGATGTTGAAGGTGAAGCATTGGCGACCCTCGTGGTCAACAAGCTGCGCGGCACCATCACCGTCGCCGCGGTGAAGGCGCCTGGCTTCGGTGATCGTCGTAAGGCAATGCTTGAAGACATCGCGGTCCTTACCGGCGGAACAGTTATCAGCGAAGACCTCGGCATCAAACTCGAAAACGTTAAGCTGGAAGACCTGGGCAGCGCCCGGCGCGTGACCCTCGATAAGGAGACCACCACCATCATCGATGGCGGGGGCAACACCAAAGACCTGCAGGCTCGCGTCAAAACGCTGAAGGCTCAGATCGAAGAAACCTCTTCTGATTATGACCGCGAAAAACTTCAGGAGCGGCTGGCGAAACTTGTCGGCGGCGTCGCGATCATTCGCGTCGGCGCAGCCACTGAAACTGAACTCAAGGAGAAGAAGGCGCGCGTCGAAGACGCAATGAACGCAACCCGGGCGGCCGTTGAAGAGGGCATCGTGCCCGGCGGCGGCGTGGTTTTGATTCGCGCTGCAAAGGCGTTGGACAAATTGAAGCTTTTCGAGACGGACGACGACGGCGACGTGATCGGCGATCCCGACGAGCAGATTGGCGTCAACATCGTCCGACGCGCGCTGGAAGAGCCCTTGCGACAAATTGTCGCGAACGCGGGCAAAGAAGGCGCGGTCATTGTCGAGAATGTTCGCGCTGAAAAGAATCCGAACGTCGGCTACAACGCCGAGACCGAAACATTCGAAGACCTGGTCGCTGCCGGCGTTATTGATCCGGCCAAGGTCACTCGATGCGCGCTGCAAAACGCCGCATCAATTGCGGGCTTAATGCTGACAACTGAAGCCCTTATTTCTGAGCTACAGGAAGATAACAAGCCACGGGCAATGCCCGGCGGCATGGATATGTAATTTCCTGGCAGATTGGGAAGCCGCAGTTTTCGGCATGCGGCTTCTGTTGACTCGCCAGGGGAATAGTCTTCCGGGTGAGAAACCCCGCAAGGGGAAGGTATGAAAACTTATGTCTATGAAACTTTATGTCGGTAATCTCTCGTTTGATACGTCGAGCAATGAAATCCAAACACTGTTCGCGCAGGCGGGCACGGTTGAAAGCGTCTCCTTGATTGAAGATCGCGAAACAGGCCGCTCGCGCGGCTTCGGTTTCGTCGAAATGTCGTCGAGCGAAGAAGGCGCGACAGCTATCCAGAAGTTCGACGGCCAGGAAGTCGGCGGCCGCGCATTGAGGGTCAATGCAGCTAAGCCCCGCGAAAATCGAATCGGCTTTTAATTGAATTAAGAGTGCAGCAATTGCGAAGTCTGATGAGACCTCGGCTTTGAAAGAGCCCGAGGTCTCTCTCATGGCCTCGGGAAACACGCACACTCAGGTGAACCTTCCCGGCAGGCAGACTCGAGTGGTTAACTGATAGCGATCATTCGCTCGACCGCGCGAGCGGCGCGCACCCTAATCTTTTCGGGAACGTCGATCACATACTGATGTTTCTGTAATGATTTTAGCGTGTCCTCGAGCGTGATCTGGTTCATGTGCGGGCAGCGCACGCTGCACAGTCGCAGCATTTCCTTTCCTGGATTTGCGGCGGCCACGTTGTCTCCCATCGCACATTCCGTTAGCAACAGATACCGGCCCGCCTGGCTACTTGCGACATACTTAGACATCGCGGTCGTGCTGCCGGAGAAATCCGATGCCTCAACAACCTCGGGACTGCATTCAGGATGTGCCAGAACCACAACGTCGCTGAACTGTTTCCTGACATTCTGCACATCTTCGACCGTGAACTTCTCGTGAACCTCACAACGTCCGCGCCAACCAATCATCTGATAATCGAGTTCATCGTCCGACTGTTTTCCCAGGTGCGCGTCTGATCCGTTCACTTTTGGAAAGATAATGTGCTTTCCTGTTTGGCGAGCGACGTTCTTTGCGAGATATTCGTCAGGAATGAAAATCACAGTCTCTGCGTTGAGCGATTCAACCACGGCCGCGGCGTTTGCGGAAGTGCAGCAAATGTCCGACTCCGCTTTCACGTCCGCGTATGTGTTGATATAGGTGACGACGGGCACGCCGGGAAATCTGCGCTTCAGCTCGCGTACGTTCGCAGCGGTAATACTCGACGCAAGTGAGCAGCCCGCTCGCGACGGTAACAGTACGGTCTTTTCAGGATTCAGGATCTTCGCCGTCTCAGCCATAAACCTCACGCCGCAAAAGACGATGATGTCGCAATCGGTCTCAGCCGCCTTGCGGCAAAGCTCGAGAGAATCTCCGACGTAGTCCGGAATGGAATTGAATAGCGCCGGCTCCATATAATTATGTCCCAAAATTACGGCATTCTTTTGGTGCTTCAAGCGATTGATCTCGGCGGCCAGCTCAGCCTTAAGACCCAATTCAATATCCGGCACTATTCCTGCCAGAATTGCCTGCAACCGACTCTGCATTTCATGCGGACTTGTTATAGTTGCGGTATTCATTATGGACTCAAGTTTACCGTCTTGCGTCGTGATTTTCCTAAGACACCCACTCCAGACTCGCATCAAACGATTTCGCTGAATGCGTTAATGCTCCAACAGAAATGAAATCAACACCGGTTTCGGCAATGTCTCGCACATTCTCCAAATTGATATTGCCCGAAGCCTCCAACCTCACGCGCCCGGCGCTTAGCTGTACGGCCTCGCGAATCAACTCGACGCTCATGTTATCCAGCAGAATGCGATCAACACCAAGCTTGAGCGCGGTTTGTACGTCAGCCAACGTGCGCGCTTCCACTTCTACCTCCAGCGACGTTCCCGAGGTACGAACCCGAGCTACAGCTTCTTCAAGGGAACCGGCAAAGTCGATATGGTTGTCCTTGATTAATATCATGTCATAGAGTCCGATTCGGTGGTTCCGGCCGCCGCCGCGAATCACGGCGAGTTTATCGAGAGTACGCAGGCCCGGCGCAGTTTTGCGCGTGTCTAGAATTGTCGCCCGCGTGTGAGCCACGGCGTCTACAAATTTGCGAGTTAGTGTCGCGATTCCTGACATGCGGTTCAGAAAATTCAGTGCCGTCCGTTCACCCGTCAACAGGGCGCGAGCCGAGCCTGATAGTTTCGCCAATGTGGTATTTGATTCCACGACTGACCCCTCGCCTGCGAGAGCGTCGAATTCAATCCGCTTTTCGAGCAATTGGAAGACTTGCTCCGCCACATCCAGACCGGCGATAACTCCAGCTTGCTTAGCAACAATGTTTCCTCGCAGCACAGCGCCGGCGGGAACGATTGCCGCCGTCGTCACATCACCAGAACCAACGTCTTCTTCCAAGGCCCGCCTTAAGCACGTTCCAATCTCAGATCGAAGTAACGGTTTCATTGGTAACTATTCCAGTTAGCCCCACTGCAAACGCTTTGACCCGGGTGAGCTTCAACACGCCTAAGACCGCAAAATCGATTACGCAGGTCTTCACTATATTATTATCATTAAATTAAGTTGAATTCTGTCCGTCCTTGTACGTTCGAATTAGGTTTCATCCACCCGGATTTATTAGAATGACATTAAAGACCCATTATGACCGGTAATTTAAGATGCATACAGATTCCTTCTTGATCTTTTTTAGTCTGGTTAGTGCACACTTCGCCCTCGTTGGGCCGTAGGTTATCGGGTTAACTTCTGGAGTTTCTCTGGTAGAGTATTGGCTGCTGATGTGAAAGCGCTGTTAAGCGGACTTTAGAAGGAAGCTAAATATTTCGACCCTGCTGTAGTTTTCGGTGCTTGATTAGATTCTGCAAATGAAGATCGCAATCGGTTCAGATCATGCCGGCTTTGAGTACAAGGAGAAGATCAAAAGCCTCCTTGCTGAGCTGGGACACATCGTCAATGATTTTGGCACCTATTCCGAGGAGCCTGTCGACTATCCTCTGTTTATTCGCCCGGTCGCTCTGTCAGTGGCTTCAGGTGAAGCGGAGCGCGGTATCGTTTTAGGTGGGTCGGGCAATGGCGAAGCGATGGTGGCCAATCGCGTCAGGGGAATTCGTTGTGCTTTATGCTGGAACATTGAGTCAGCGCGCCTGGCTCGGCAACACAACGATGCCAACATGATCTCGCTGGGTCAGCGAATGATGACGCCGGAAGTTGCTCTCGAGATCGTGCGCACGTGGCTTGAAACACCATTCGAGGGAGGACGGCATGTGCGCAGAATTCAATTGATTGATGAAGCGTGAAACTTAATAGAATTGGATTGGTTAAGAGCACGGATGTTGGCGCGATTTGAAACGAGCGCTGAATAGGTTTCCAACCCCGTTCATGTTTTACGTTCGAGATAGCTGATTCTCAAGACGACTTGGGGTAATTAGGCCCGTTTTCCTCGCAATCAAATCTTTTCCGCAGACATTCAAAAACAAGATCGCTGCAATGCAGGTTTCAGTATCCTTGCGGCGATCCTTCATTCCTTTTACTAAACCTTAACGAAAGTCCCTTTCGCTTCGAGCGGAGTAGTTGTTGCGAGTTAATGGGGTGAAATAATTCAAAAGAACTAATTTGAAAAGGGGGAAGTTATGAAGAAGCTACTAACATTAACACTGGCGTTGGCAAGTTTCGGTTTCATGGGTTCATTTGCCGAGACCAGGGCGAACACGGTGGCAAAGACGAATCCGCAACTGCGAATTCAGATCGGCCGGGACCGTTATCGTGACAGGTACCGGGACCGTTGGCGTAGCGATCGCGAGTACACGCAGACGCGAATCGTCCGCTATGGTTTCCGAACCTATCGTGAGACCTATGTGGTAAGTTACACTCCGTGGGGCGGTACCCAAACGAGGTTGATTAGTCGAGAACGAATCGACTAACGATTCTTAAATGAAACCAAAAGGGCCGGCACAACCGAGTCGTTCGGGGGTGCCGGCTTCTTATCAGTGGTCAGTGGTCAGTCGTCAGTGGTCAGCGTCAGTTGGCAACAACTAACAACTGACAACTGCCTACCAACAGGAGTAGTATGAGGGCGATGCGAGTGACATCGCTAATCATAATCCTGATTGTTGCCGGCGGCTTCGCAACGTATAAATCTATCCGACACGCGACACCCCGCCTTAGCGCGTCTGCTACAGAACCGGGCCCGACCGCATCCTCCGCGAGCTCAAACTCCAAAGTCGATTTTGATCGGCAAATCAAGCCGATCCTTCAATCCCGTTGCCAGCCTTGTCATTTCCAGGGAGGCAAAGTCTACGATCGAATGCCTTTCGATCGACCAGAGACAATCAAGACGCTGGGCACAAAACTATTTACCCGGATCAAGGATGAAGATGAACGACGAGTGATTCGCGAGTTTCTTTCACAACCATGATTGTCGGGCACAGCCAGGAATCTGCTTCATTGGAATTCGCATAAACGTTTTGTTTCATCATGATGGTTCTTGTGCCCGGCCCAGGGCTTCGACGAAGTGAGCATAGTCAATGAAATTCTCAATCACATCTGCTGCGCCGGCTTGATGCAATCGCTCTGCCGACTCTCCCGCCCCAACACCTATGAAAGCTAACTTGAGATGAGAAGCAGCGCGAACATCCCAAACGGCATCACCAATGCTGACAATTCTTTCGAAGCTGATCTGCTCATACCGGCTCAACGCTCTCGCAATTGCTGCTTGCAGGATTTCTTCTCGTGAAAGTCCATCTTCAGCATAAGCGATTGGAATTTCATCAACTTCGATTTTTGCGACTCTCAACTTCAACAGAGCGGATTCACGCCAGCATCCCGTAGCAATAGCGACCCCCCAGTCAAATTCTCGTTTCAGCTTCTCCAACGCGATAGATGCGCCGGAAATCTCGGTGAAATTCGCTGAGTCCGATCGATAGCGCCCTTTCAGCAGACTGACGAAACAAGTTTTGAGCTGGGTTAACTCAGCGGCTGTAGGCGCGCGCCCAAAGCGCTTCTGGAAAATGTCGTCAGTGATGCCTGAGTCGGATGTGTGAGGATATTCGGCCCAATTACTATTGATTGGAGTAATGGCGAGCGATTCAGCGAAAGCTTTGACAAAGCAGTCGTTATCGACATCGTTCGTATTCGTCAGCGTCCCGTCAATGTCGAAAATCGCCAACTTCATTTTCAACTAAGTCTATTGCTGCTTTACCGAACAATCATCGACGTAAGGACATAAGCCTGGAGAAAGACCAGGATTCCAACCAGCGCCGCCAGTGCCAGGCTATGAAAAAACACGTAGCGAAGTATCTCGCCTTCATGCCCGTACCAGTGCGTGGCGGTGCTGGCGACGACGATCGATTGCGCGTCGATCATCTTGCCCATCACGCCGCCGGAACTATTCGCTGCGGCCATCAGCGTCGGGCTCAACCCGAGTTGTCCAGCGGTGATTTTTTGCAGACTGCCGAACAACACATTGGAGGAAGTATCTGAGCCGGTGAGGGCGACCCCCAGCCAACCCAGCATCGTGCCAAAGAACGGATAGAAAAATCCGGTCTTCGCAAACGCCAGCCCGAGCGTAGCGTCCATGCCTGAATAGCGCGTCGTGAAACCGATCGCCATCATCGCGGCAATTGTGATTAGCGAGAAGCGTACCAGCTTCAGGGTTTTCCAATAAACGGATATCAGTTCGCGAATTGAATATCTCATCGCGAGTCCGGCGATGATCGATGCGAAAAAGATCCCGCTCCCCGTCGCTGATAACCAGTTGAAGGTAAAAATTGCGCCTTCCGGCGCCGGCTTTGCAACGACGGGTGGTACGCGGATCACGAGTCTATCGAGGCCGGGAACAGGAATTCTTGGCGCGGAAATTCCGTCCAGGAAGGACTTTGTTTGCGGCAATCCCCATGCGAACACCACGACGCTGAGGATGATCCAGGGCAACCAGGCGCGAAGGATTTCTGATTTCTGATTTTTGATTTGAGATTTTGTTTTGTGACTTGTTCGACCGACATCGCCCTCGCCAACTTTGCGCCAAATACGTTTCGGATGCCAGACTTTCAGAAACAACGCCAGCGCCGCGATCGAGACGACCGCGGCTACTACGTCGACCAGCCATGGACCATGAAAGTTCGACATCAGAAATTGTGGTATCGCAAAGAAAATCCCAGCTACCAAAATCGCCGGCCAGACTTCAACCATGCCGCGAAATCCGGCGAACGCCCAGATCAACCAGAACGGAACGATGAGGGAAAAGAAGGGAAGTTGTCGCCCGATCATCGCGCTCAAGTCCCTGAGGTCGAGGCCCGTCACGCTTTGGAGGCCAATGATCGGAGTGCCCAAAGCCCCGTAAGCAACCGGGGCGGTATTACCGATCAGAGACAGACCCGAAGCAGCGAGCGGCGAGAAGCCTAAACCGATCAGAATCGCGCCCGTCACCGCCACGGGCGTGCCGAATCCGGAGGCGCCTTCAAAGAACGCTCCGAAGCTGAAGGCCACGAGCAACACTTGTAACCTTCGGTCTTCGGTAAGACCTGTGATGTTTTGGCGAAGAACATCGAACAGCCCTCGTTTGTTAGTCAGTTGATAAAGAAAGATGACGTTAAGGATTATCCAGCCGATTGGAAAAAGACCATACGCGCTGCCGTAAGCGGCGCTGGCGACGATCATTCTGACCGGCATGCGAAAGACGGCAATGCCGACCAACACCGAAGCTGTTAATCCCAGAAGCGCCGCCTGATGAGCTTTAAGCTTGAGAAATCCCAGACTTCCGAGCAGGACGAAGATCGGTAACGCGGCGAGTGAAGTGGAAAGAATTGGGCTCCCGAGGGGATCGTAAATTTGTGACCAGGTCATCGTGGTGAACGTTAATCAGGCGACCGTCGCATCCTCCGCCTCTTCCACGAAAATTCGATTAACGTGTTCCGGCCGAAACCCAATCCCGATCAATCGAGCTGGAATGCGGCGCGGAAATCGCCAGCGCATGAGTACCCTTAGGATCCAGGGTAGCTGAATCTGCTCGTCGCTTCCCAGAATTCGTCGTATCAGACGGTTCTGAATGAATACCTGGACGGCTTGGATAATGCGTGTTGGCAGCTCACGCCGAAATTGGACTCGTTGAAGATCAGCGATCGAGACTGTCCCGCGCGACAAACGTTCCGCGAGAAGGTTTGCCGTCGCCACGGCGTCCTGAATCGCGAGATTTATTCCGACGCCGGCAATCGGTGACATGGCATGCGCGGCATCGCCTATACAAAGCAATCCCGGCCGATACCACTTCCGCAGCCGATCGACCAAAACCGTCAGCAACTTGATCTGGTCCCAGTCCTTCAATTCGTCCGTACGATCGCGCAGGAACGGCGCCACCACGACTATGTCCGCCCGGAACGCTTCCAGACCTCGTTTCTTGATTTGGTCAAAATCGCCTTTCCGGATCAGATAGGCGCACTGCCAATAATCGCCACGATTCAGCGTGACCATCATTTTGCCTCTGGTGACGCGTCCGAGAGTTTGCTCATCGTCGGTTTCTCGCCGGGTTATGCGAAACCACAGGACATCCATTGGCGCGCCGAAACTTTGGATCTCTAGTTCTGCTTTTTCCCGCAGTATCGAATGACGCCCATCTGCGCCGATTACGAGGTCCGCGTAAATCTCGACCCTGCCGTCAGGCGTATTCGCCAGCACGCCAACGATTCTTCCCTGGTCTTCAATCAAGTCGATCGCCTCGGCCTGCATTTGCAGACGGAAGTTCGAATATCTCTTTCCGTGTTCGGCCAGAAAGTCGAGAAAGTCCCATTGAGGCATGAAGGCGATGAACTTGCACTGCGTAGGCAGATGCGAGAAATCGCCCAGTATGACGAAATCGTCGCCGATCTGCCCGCCGAGCTGTCGCATCTCCTGGTGCGGGCGCTTAAGGAAATCTTCGAGCAGGCCGAGTTCATGCATGACCTCGAGGGTGGAAGGATGAATTGTGTCGCCGCGAAAGTCGCGCAAAAAGTCAGCGTGTTTTTCCAGTACCACCACGGCGACGCCTGCGCGCGCCAGCAGATACCCGAGCATCATGCCCGCCGGGCCGCCGCCGGCAATGCAACAGCGTGTGTTTATCGATTTGGAGTTAGCCACACAGACAAAACGTTGCGGAGATCAGAAACGGAGAGGCGCAGGGCCCGATAGATTCTTTCGCGCGTGCTGCCTGCCATACTGCCTCTTTGGCCTTCAAATCCTGGCGAGAATTTTCTTCCAACGCTCCCAGGCATCGTCGCGTGCTTTGCGATTTGCCGCAAACGCATCCTTTGTTTTTTGATCCGCATCTGCGGCCGGCGGCGGCCCGTTCGGCTCGCCGGCGCGCATGAATCCGTGTCCCGCGCCGGCATACGTGACCGGATCATATTTTTTGTTGAGCTCTTTCATGGCGTCGACAGTTGGCGAGATCGTCGCGTCTACGCGGGCATCATTTTCACCATAAAAACCGTAGACGGGCGCGCTGATTTTTCCGAGAGCGGCTATATCAAGCGCGGGATCCTGGGGTCCCGTCGTCGGTGCGGTGCCATAGAAAACAAAAGCGGCTTTTAGACTTGGCCGATTAGTGACAAAACGAAAACTTTGACTGCCGCCCCAGCAGTAACCCGTCACCACCACTTTTCCATTTGCCGCCGGTAGTTTCGAAACGTAATCAGCGACGGCGTTTAAGTCGGCAGTGATCTGATCAGGAGGCAAAGCCCTGATTGCCTGGCCCACGGCATTATTGCTTGTGGCGGAGAGTGCGCTGGTGCCACCGCCATTGGGCCCCATTCCTGAGAGCAGGTCCGGTGCGATTGCAATGTAGCCGGCTTCAGCCAGTTCGTCTGTCAATTGCTGCACCCAGTCGGTCATGCCGAAGATTTCGTGAATCACGACGACGGCGGTAGCTTTGTTCTTGACCTCAGGATAGACGATAAAGCTACTGACGTTGCGATTGCCGTTTTTGACGTTGACCCATTCCTGATGACGCGGCGATTTCGCCAGCCGCTGTTTCGCCCAATCCTGGGTTATCGAATCGTTCAACGCGTCGGCAGGTGTCATGATGTGATGGTGATCCGTCATGTCCTGCGCGAATACTGCCGGCATGCACACCACGACAATCGCGATCAAAAAGCTCGCCGAGATCAAAGCCTCTCTCATATCGCCCTCCCAATGAATTGTCTGGATTTAACAAACGGAGTTTACCAAAGCGAGACAGTTTACGACAGGCTGAATCCAGGTCTCCTTCATGTCGCTGAACTGCCATCGCTTTCGTGTTGCGTTCTTGTCGTGTATTATCTCGGCGCTATTCAAACAGCTTTTCTAAATTCGTTCCCCTCTAAGGTGGAATTTACAGGAGAAAACCGAATGGTAAAGAGATTTTTGCTTCCGTTCTTTGTCGTCTGCGCTTTTGTCATGGTGGGCTGCAGCAAGACAGAGAGTAACGACAACAAGAGTACGGGAAATAGCAACAACAGTAATAAGGCGGCGACCTCGACAAATAGTTCAAGCGGTACCACGGCGACTTCATCGACCGCCGGCAGCGGCGAGAAGATCGGTGTGGCGGATTGCGACGACTTCATCGCAAAATACGACGCCTGCGTTACGGCTCACGTTCCCGAGCAGGCCCGAGCCCAATATAGCGCGTCGCTCAAGCAATGGCGCGACAGTTGGCGCCAGCTTGCTGCTAATCCTGCAACCAAAGGTACTCTGGCATCAGCGTGCAAGCAGGCTGCGGAGCAGGCTAAGACCTCAATGAAGACTTACGGCTGCGAATTTTAGCAAGTCGCGCGCATGGATTAGCCCTTAGGGTTGCGTTAGTTGACTCTTACAAAACTGAGTTGAAAGCAATCGCGCGAAGCGTACTGTTAGTTGCGCCTCGCGCGATTATTTTTTGTAGAAACTTTTGCAATTCAGATGCGTGGTTGCGGAGTGGACGTATTGGGAGTTAAATAGAGTTTAAGCTCAGATACTCGCGAAAGAATTCAGACAGCGAATGGTTGCATCCGAAATGGTCGGGGCACAACTCGGCAATTATCGTATTCTCGAAAAGATCGGCGCCGGCGGACAGGGAACAGTTTATAAAGCCACCGATACCAACCTCGGCCGCTCAGTAGTCATCAAAGTCCTGCCACCGGAGTTGACCGCCAGAGAAGCCAACCTCAAACGTTTTGAGCGCGAAGCTCGCCTGGCCTCCGCGCTCGATCATCCGAACATCTGCACGATCTTTGATCTCAACGAGATTGGCGGCGTGAACTTTATCGTCATGCAGTACGTTGAGGGCAAGAACGTACGCCAGCTAGTCAACGGCCGGCCGCTGGATTTGCGCAGCGCGCTTTCGATCGCCATCCAGGTTGCGGACGCGCTCGCCGCAGCGCATGCGCGTGGCATTATTCATCGCGATATTAAAGCCGGAAATGTAATGGTCACGACGCACGGCCAGGCCAAAATTCTGGACTTTGGTTTGGCGAAACTGCTGGATGACGAGGGCATGGGGCCCGGGGGAATTCACCACACCGACTTGACTGAAGTAGGCGTGCCTTATGGCACGGCTACTTATGCCGCGCCCGAACAGGCGCGGGGCGAGCGCGTCGATGAACGGGCCGACATCTTTTCCACCGGCGTTTTGCTTTACGAAATGTTGACCGGAATTTGGCCGTTTCAGGGAAAGACGAGCATCGACGTCCGGCATGCCGTCCTTCATGAGGAGCCCCAGCCGTTATCTGAAGTCAGACCCGGTGACACACCGCCGCGACTGCAGGGGATCCTGGATCGCGCGCTGGCAAAAGATCGAAGAGGCCGTTATCAAAAAGCTGTCGAGCTGCGAAATGATTTGCGCGCGGTCCTGCGCGATGTTGAATCGGGCGTGCAGACATTCACAGAACCTATCACCCCGGTGACGCCGCGTCATCTGACCGGTACGGGCAGAATGGGCCGGGCGCTGAGCTGGCTGCGCGCTGTTTCCGGCAGCGAGCAAAAGACGACCGCGCAACGCGTGCCGCGTTCAACTTCCGAACCGAGTCAGGATACTCCGGTGACCAGCATTGGCGACCGCGAACGCAAGAGCATCGCCATTCTGCCCTTCAAGAACGTCAGCAACGATCCCGATGCCGGCTTCTACGAATTCTCTTTGGCTGATGCGGTGATTACCGAACTCGCCCGGGTGAGATCGCTCATCGTCCGACCTTCATCTGAGATCGTGAAGTATCAGGGAATTCAGATCGATCCGCGTCAGGCGGGACGAGAGATGAGCGTCGGAGCGGTTTTGTCGGCAGGCTTCCTGCGCGCCGGTCAACGGATTCGGGTGACTGCGCAACTGGTTGACGTCAACACCGGGGACCTGCTCTGGAGTGATCGCATCGATGCCGACGCCACCGATATCATCAGTGTACAGGACACGATTACACAGGAGATTTGCGATGGCTTGCGCCTGGAATTAAGTTCGGACGAAAAGGACCAACTGGAACAGGGCAAGACCGCCAACGCCGAAGCCTACGAAGAGTATCTGCGCGGCCGCGATTGCCTGGGCCGGTTTATTTATCACTCGATCGCGCGGGGCGACATCGATGCGGCCATCGAGCATTTTCAAAAGGCTACCGAGTTGGATCCCTCATTTGCCCTGGCTCAGAGCGCCCTGGGTGGCGCCTACGCCAACCGCGTTCGCAAAGGTCTGGGCGAAATGGATGACAACGCGCGCGCGGAGAAAGCATTCGAGCGAGCACTGGCCATCGATCCGAAATTGCTCGAGCCGCGCATGCACATGATCTTTGTCTACATGGCCCGTGGAGAAAAGGAAAAGGCCCGACGCACGGCCGAGGAATTGCGAGACGAATCTCCGAATGACGTTGGCGTGCACTTTGCCCGCGGCGTGCTGGCGCGACTGGATGGCAACTACGAAAAAGCACTGCGCTGTCTTGATCGAATGGCGCGTCTGAACCCGGCCGAGCGAGTCGTCGTTAGCTACAATCGCGCGCGCATTTTCATGTATCAGGCAAGATACGCAGACGCCCTGGCTGAACTTGATGAAGGAGCAAAGGTCGAACCGGGTCATCCCCTGATTAAAGCTTTTCGCGCGCGCGTGCTTTACTACAGCGGCGAAACAGCCCGTGCTGCTGATTTGCTGGCGCAGGTCTTTGTCGAGCATCCGGGATTGGAAGGGATTCGGCCGATCTATGCGACAGTCCTGTTGGCGCTCGGCCGCGATGGAGAGGCTCGGCAACAGATGACCGATGACATAAAAGAGACTGCCAGTACGGATCACGATGTGGCGTACTGGCTGGCATCGGCATACGCGCTTGCCGGCGAGCGTGAGGAAGCTTTCAAATGGTTGCGCCGGGCAATCAGATTAGGCAATGAAAACAAACCCTGGTTCGAGCGCGACAAGAATTGGGACACGCTGCGCGATGATCCGGAGTATCAGTCGATCATCGCGGCGATCGGTAAGCAGTAAGCAGTAAGAGTCGGCACGACGCCTGTTGGGAGTACCGCCTTCAGGCGGAATCTGCCGAACATCGTGCCGCCTAAAGGCGGTACTCCAAGCTGGAACCACCTCCGGTGTTCACTGGTTTCTTATGAAAACCTTCGTTGTAGGTGACATTCATGGGCGTTGCGCGCAGTTGCTGAATCTGCTTGATATGCTGCCGCGCGAACCAGACGAGCCGCTCGTGTTCCTTGGCGACTTAATTGATCGCGGTCCGGATATTCCCGGGTGTGTCGAACATATCATCAAACTATGCCGCGAAGATCCCGATCACGTGATCTGCCTGCGCGGGAATCATGAACAGATGTTATTGGATTTTCTCGACCAGACAGGCGCGATCTGGATGACGCCCGCCACCGGCAGCGATCGCACTTTCGAGCAATACACGGGCAAACCGCTGCGGTTGAAGACGGAATCAGATCTCGCTGAAGTGCGGAAGGTCCTGGCAAAAAGCCTCCCCGCCGAACTGATCGAGTTTTTTCGAGGCCTGCCTTTTTATCACGAAGATGATCACGCCCTGTATGTTCACGCCGGGTTGGATCATGGCAAGCACCCGCGGGAGAGTGCGCCCCATGATTTGATGTGGAGCCGCGATATGGAATTCTACAAAAATTATCGCGGCAAACCCTGTGTCTTCGGCCACACGCCCACGCCCTTATTACCCTGGCGTGGTCGTTGGGGGCGTCACGGGATCTATCTTTTCCACAGCGCAATTGGTATCGACACCGGTTACAACCTGCAATCTCCGCTGACGTGTTTGTCGCTGCCTGATTTCACGCTCTATCAAACCTTTGCCGATGGAAATTCGGCGACGCACCAAATCACTTCATTCATTCCGGAAACATTGAAAGAGATGCAGCGCAAGGCCGCAGCTGGTTAGTTCGGAGTTCCGCCTTCAGGCGGCTTTGCTTCCCACGGTTCCGCCTGAAGGGGGGACTCCAAACTTTCCGTTATCTTTTCGTACCCTTGGAATTCACATTCGCGCGTGCCGGTGGCTGTATTAGGATTCACGTCGATGGTTAATAATTACCACCGACGCTTGCCGGCAAACTTCCCATCGCTGCTGGCGCTGATGGTGCTCTTCAATTCCGCGGCAGGCGGTTCAAGTAGTATCGCTCAGGAGCCTTTTCCAGACTCGCCTGATCTGACTCGGGTCTACTATCAAGCTCCCCAGAACAAACTCTTGCCGCTCCCTTTTGAAATCGGCGTTAGTGGCCTAAACGAATTCGCGGTGGCGCGCAAAGACAAAACCAGTCATGTCACACTCGAAGGTTTGCAAGCGGTAACAGTTCTCAAAAATGGCGATCCTCGCTTTTACGTTTTTGTCGCCGACAAGATGGATCCGCCGCCGCACCTCTTGCTGCAACTCGAAATTAAGAATCGCCGGCGCCAATTTACCGTGATCAGCGAAAAAGGGCAGGCGGGATTCTCAGCTTTAGCCAGCGAGAACGTCAGACTCGATTATCGGATTCTTGAACGCCTGCAGGTCCCATCCGCCAGGGGTGTGACCCTGTTTATTAATTATCTCGAGCTGCGCCCACGCCGCCAGCAGTTGAGGCCAGGCGAATACGCAATCCTCGGCAACTCTCTCAAAGACATCGCCACGTTTCGGGTTGAGTGAGGATTATAGGCCTCTTGCTCGACAGCGCGGGATCCACCGCCCTACTGCCTGCCGGTATTCATCATAGGATTTGGCAAACTGTTTTCCCAGCGCCCGCTCCTCATAAAGAATCACGAACAGATTTGCCAAAACAATAAAGATACCTGCTTCGATCAAAACCGGCATCGACCAAAAGAAAATCGCCTCACCGAGCAAGATCATGACCACTGACACATACATAGGATTACGAACATATCTATACAGGCCCCGAACAACCAGATGCTTCGGCGGATCGATTGGTGAAATTGTGCCTCTGCCGGCCGAAAAGAAATTCCAAATGCACCAGAGCAATCCGGCGGCGCCGACCACGATCAATGCAAGACCTGAATAACGGAGAGGATACGGGCTCAAATCTCTCGATGGGATCAGCCAATAGGGAATTAATATCGTGACCAACCCAGGATGAACAATGGTGAAGAAAATACTGCGCAGTAACAGCATAGGATTCTCCTTGCGGAAAAGTCGACATGTCTTACTCCCTGGTCAAACCCCGACACATCGGGGTTCGGCGTCCGCGAGATCTAACTCCGAGACTCCCTGGCGCGCTTCGACCATTGCCAAAGACCACCGGTAATCTCAACGGGCAAACGATAGCCCAGTTGGCGGGCGAGCATGACAATCTGCCCGCGATGATGACCTTCATGCGCGACGAAATACGTCAGGACATGCCCGACATCGAGGGGAAGGTTACGCCAGGTGTACGACGAGGAGACGGGGATCGTGCCGCCTCGGTCAAAACCGAGCGTCAGCAAACTGATAATGCCGCGGCTACTGCGGCCCAGTGCTGGAATCAACTCCTTCGCGCCGACTTTGTGTCGGTTGACGGTTTGCGGTACCGCGATGCCGTATTCCTTACCCAGCGTCTTGATCCACATACACCTTGCATTGTGGATATGGCCGGCAATCATCCGCACGGTTCGACGCGGGGCCCCCGGCACTTTGGCTCCCCATAGCTCGTGGGGTAAATGCTCGACGAGGAAGACGGTAACGCGGTTGTTGGTTCTCCACGCGTCAAGCAGCATATCTCGCTGATCAAGTGCAGAGGTCATCACGAGTCTTCACAAAATGATCAAGCCGACGCCGAACGTCAGAGCTGACCGGGCGCGGCGGCATCTGACGTTTCCACCTGCGCCAATCTCTCCATCAACGTAATCACGGCCGAGAAGTCTTCCTCTTTGCTCTCGCTAAATTTCGCCAAATTCATTTGAAACGCTGCCGCAGTTGCCGGCATTGGCACCCTGGCGGCAGCCGCGGTTTCGAGAACTAAACCAAAATCTTTGTTCATGAGCCGAATTGCAAACTGAGGACTGTAGTCTCCACGGTCCGCGCGTGATAGCTTTCCGAGATGCGCGGGTGCTATAACCGCCGTCTGCGATAAAACATCAAGCAGTCGATGACGATCGAGACCTTCCTTCTGACCCAGGGCAACCGACTCAGCGATCGCCTGCATGCCAACTCCCAACAAAGTGTTCGCGACGAGCTTCATCGCGGTCCCCGAGCCGCTGCCGCCCAGATAAAAATTTTTGCTGGCGACCGAGCTGAAGATTGGTTGGGCGGCTTGAAAGAGTTCTTCGTCTCCCCCACAGAAGAGCGTTAGAGTGCCCTCTTCAGCGGAAGGAGTGCTGCCGGAGACTGGCGAATCCAGACATTTCACTCCAGCCTCGCGGCTGGTTTCGAATAATTCGCGCGAAGTCGCGGGAAGCACGGTGCTCATCTCGATTATTGCCGCGCCGCGACGCAGATGAGCAAACACACCCTTCGGATCGGTGTACACACTTTTGACAGCATCATCATTGGTAAGAGACGACAAGATCACGTCCGCTTCGGCTGCAAGTTCAGCGATGCTATCAGCGACCGTTGCACCGTACTTAACCAACGTTTCGGCAGATTGGCGACTCCGGTTGTACGCGATTACCTGGAAGCCGTGGTCGAGCAGACGTTTAGCAATGCGACTTCCCATGTTGCCGATGCCAATAAAGCCAAGGCGCGTACTCTCTTTGATCAGCGAGTTCATTTCACTCTCCTTACGCTATGTTTCAGCATTGAATATCTGACCTCTTATTTAACTGACTCGCAGGTTGGAGCAAGTAGTCGAACGTCAGTGTTGACCGGCGCAGTCGAAGCACCACTCAATGCTTAGATAGAAAAGGCAGCACCGCCCGCCTGGACGCCTCGGGTTGCTCGCTCCACATCTCGTGCGAAGCGTTCGGAAGTACCACCCGCTCCCCATTCGACAGGAGAGGCTGAAGTTCACTATCGACGAACTTGAGGATGTTAAGAGTCTGCCCGCCACTTAACATCAACGCGGGTGCTTTGATTCTCCGGACATCGTCACGGCTCAAAGGGGGGAAGGCGTCGCGCGACATAGTCAACGCCTGCCACTCGCGAAGGTTGGCGATCCAGTACCTCCGCTGAACCTCAGGAGCCTGATCGAATACTCCTTCGCCCGCGAAATACTTAATTGTCAATCTCAGTGCTTGATCCTTTTCGCCACGTCGAAACGCGTCGCCGGCGGGCTTCCAGAGGTTATCCATGAACTCATCGAAAACTGCCCTGCCTTCCGGCTTATCCTGCGCCCAACGAAGCACAGGCGGTTCCGCCAGAACTAAGGTGCGAACCAGGTCCGGGTGCTTTACAGCGAGGAACAAAGCCGTCAAAGCCCCGTAAGAATGACCCACGACGTGAACGCGTCCAAGTTTGAGCTTCTTAATCAGGGCAGCGAGGTCATCTGCTTCGATGATAGCTGAATGATCGGGTCTAATATGCGGGTTACGGTTGGGATAGTTATAGCGCCGGCTGTAGGCGATGACGCGATAATTCTGCGAAAAGGGCTCGACCTGCGCCTCCCACATGCGGTAGTCATCCAGTCCTCCATGCACAAAAACAACGGGGATGCCTTTGCCACTCTCCAGATAGTGCAACTCAACGCCGTTGACTCGCACTCTCTTAACCCGGCCGTGTTGTGTCTGAGTGGCTTGATTAGGCTGGGCCAGTACCAGAGAGGCAAGAGCCACGCAGAACAGAACGATGACGGTTGCCCTTAAGGTAGAGGCACGATGGCGGAGGGCTTTGGACATTTCATTTCTCCCGTTCGGGTGAGATATTTGACGACGCACAACGTCTCACTTGGCCCGCTTAAAATAGGCATAATATAGGCAAGTCCCGCTGGCGGCACTGGGACACGCTGCGGTCACTCCTACTAATTCCCAACCCTGAGCCCCGAGCCGATTAAGCGCCGGAGTTGCCACCGAGGTAGCCGACAGCTGGACCTCTTGATACTCCCACGTTTGTTGGGAATTGCTTCTTTGTAATTGTGCGTGTGCTGTCCATCCGGCCACACATAGACAACAAACAACAATCAGCGAAAGGTAAAGTCTCTTCTTCATAAGTTAACTCCTCCTTTTCTTTTGCATGACTACGCAAGCGGTTCCGCTGTTGTCACATTCGGTCCAACCCCAACACATCGGGGTTCGGCGGCGTCCTCAAAAACGACACGATTATGAACCTGCGGGCACGACGCGTAAACGCGACAGCACACGCGAAAACCCGAGCACCCCAGCCAACCCAAGCAACACGAGTAATGCGTAAACGGCCCAACCCGGCTTAATTTGGAAAGCGTTTAGCATTAGCGTACTGATGTTTTCAGCAAGTCCAGCGAAAGGATTTCCCTTAAGTTCGGACGGCGCTGTTTTCATTGATCCGGCAAGCCACGAATGAAGATCCGAATTCATGATGGTGATGTGCAAAATTGCTGCGCCCGCGCAAACGGCACCGATGACGCAAAAGATTCGAGAAATGTGAATCGCTTTGAATGCGGTAAACAGAGCGATGGCCGCACAGACAAATGCCGCGATGATCGCGAGCGGTGTCAACCATCCAAGTCGAATGCTCAAGGGCATGTCTTGAGGTAGCCGTGGCGCGGCGTATGGATTTTTCTTCGACGCGTCAGGCGGTTTCAGTTTTTCGCGGAATTCAGTGATCTTCGAGAAAGCGTCATAGCCGCTTACGTCTTGTTCGCCGGCAATAGGAACGCGAATCGTCAGCAGTGGAAAAAAGAACAGAAGAATGGATAGAACACAGCAGCCCACAATCGCGTTTCGTTCGACATTACCAGTCCGAATTGTTGGGGCGGCGTTCATCCGCACTTCCACTTACTTCGTCTTCTGAGATGGAGATTTCACAAGGCGGGCGATCGCTTTTTGTAAATCTTCAAGCTGTTCTACTCCCTTTATCCTGGTATCTATCCTTCCCTCCCGGTCAATCACAAGATGTGTAGGAAACACTATGTCTCCAGTCCCATCGCTCAAGGCGCGAAGTATCAGATCGTGAGCATCCGGAACAACATGATACTTAAATGGATGTTCCTTCAAAAACGTTTGCAGAATAGATACTTTGTCCCAGGTAGGCGCAATGAAGACAACATTCTCGTTTTTGAATTTATCCACCAGGCTATTCAGTTCGGGCATTTCTTCTATACACGGTTGACATCCGGTAAACCAGAAATTCAGGACCACAATCTTCCCTCGCAGAGCAGCTAATTCAAACTTTTCGCCCTCCAAAGAAACCACACTGAAAGCAGGAGCGGTTGGACTGCTTTCGCTTAACGGATTTACCGGCTTAGCGGTTTGGCCAAAGGTAATTGCGGATGCCATTAACGCTATTACGGCACTCAACAAGTAAAAGAGTTGCTTCATTTGTAGCTCCTTCATTCGCCAAAGCCATTTGTTCTACTTCTACTTCATTTGCGCTGGCTGGAAAGCTTCATCAGGCGTTGCTACTCAAAGAGCGCCCAACGTTCAGTTGACCGGGCGGCGCGAATTCATTCAACCTTCGCGCGTCAATCAAGTCGAGACCCACGCTCCCACCGCTCCGGTCCAACGACTTGTTATGTGGCGCGGTTACCAAACAGGACCGTTTCGAGGTCCGCGCGTTGAACCTTGGAATCGTCGCGCATTGTCAGAACCAAGGACGCGAACATTTCGTGCTGAGCAGGCGTCACGATTGAGGCCCCCGCCCTTTCGAAGGCGGCAAGTTGCGCGACAACTTCGGGAGAGCCGTACAAACAAATGCGAGCTTTGGCGTCGGCGATTCGAGCATGTATTTCAGCTTCGTTCGATTCAAGATTCAAATGAGCGCCTTCAGCGACACCACGAAGATAATCAGAGTATGCTTGCGTTATCATCGCGCGTTTGTGTTTTTCGGATTCGTGGCGTCGCGTAAGAAAGAAAGTAAGAAGCGCGCCGATTACGATTCCGACAACTGTAAATATCACGTTCATTCATTTCAGCGGCGCAAGGAAGCCACATAATGTCAGTTGACCGGGCGGCGCGATTTCATCCAACCTTCGCCGGACCATTCAAGTTACAAAACACGCTCCCGCCGCTCCGGTCCAACGCGTTGTTCGGCGAGGCATCACTCAACTCCATCTGTCCTGCAACTCAATCACGAGAGAGGAGCCCCATCCCGCGGAAGCCTTTCCAGCTGCCATCCGGCAGCTTCTTCAGGACACCCAGCACCGTGCCACGAACGTGCACCGGCGCGCCACCCGGCGATGTGACCAACGAGCCGGTCCACAGACCCCACCCGACTGCCCAGCCACGATCCAGAAAAGTTAAGTCCTTGGGTTCCGGAACGTAGCTCAGCACCTTGATGTTGGCAGTCTGGCGTTCGTTGCTCTCTCGGATAGCTTGCTTGCCGACTTCTGCCGGCGGTACTGGGCCGAGACGCACGGCGTCATCGGTCCATAATTCCGCCAGGGCAACCTGATCTAGCGACAGAGTAGCGGCGATGTCCTGCTGGCGCATCTTCTCGATGCCGGCGCGGTCCGCAGCGCTGCCCCCCGTGACGCTTTCAGCCGACGCGACCGGTCCCTGAACCACTTTCCCTGCCAACGGGGCGGTGAATGTCGGACCACCCATCCCGCGGAAGCATTTCCAACTGCCATTCGGCAACTTCTTCAAGACCATCAGCCTCGTGCCACGAATCTGCTTCACCTCACCACCGGGCGAGTCAACATATGAACCAGTGATGTAGCCCCACTCGACCGCCCAGCCGTTGAGTATCGTCACGTCCTTGGTTTCTGGAACGTAACTCAGCACCTTGACACCTGGGAGAGCGGACCAACGTTCGTTGCTCTCTCGGATAGCTTTTTTGCCAACCTCCGCCGGCCGGCCCGGGCCGAGGCGCACAGCGTCATCGGTCCACAAATCCGTCAGGGCAACAGGATCTCGCGACAGAGTTGCGGCGATATCCCGCTGATGGAGCTTCTCGATGCCGGCCAAGTCGGCCTGACGCCCGGCGTTGCTTCCCACCGACGCACCAGATCCTTGAACCACATGACTCGCGAAGACAGCCAACGGGCAGAACACGACGACAGCCAAACACAGTTTCATACTCCCTCCAATCACTCACGCGCCGCAGCGCCTGGTAGTCCGCCGAACGTCAGTTGACCGGGCGGCGCGAATTCACGCAACCTTCGCCGCACCATTCAAGTTAAGAAACATCCCGATGCATCGGGACTCCGGTCCAATGTACGATGAAAGTCGGGCTTTCAAAGTAAACGGGAGTGGTGACTGTAACCAGCAGCGACCACTCCCTCACAGAAGTCTCTTGGCCGTCCGGTTAAGGGCGGCTTTTCCAATACCTGTTTT
>Ga0070715_10000054_pt1 | contig 42997 bp, 72 predicted proteins | sample LARL111metaG_FD_71394 | JGI IMG/M metagenome (GOLD analysis project Ga0070715, IMG submission 71394) | Corn, switchgrass and miscanthus rhizosphere microbial communities from Kellogg Biological Station, Michigan, USA - LAR L11-1 metaG | ecosystem: Host-associated > Plants > Roots > Rhizosphere ... | reverse complement strand
CGCGTTCAAGCGCGTGCGCTACCCGAGCGAGGTCCGTGGCTTCGCTCTTGTCGAGTTCCCAGGGGAGTGACGATGCACACACCTGAACCGCCGGACGTGCCGGACTGGACCGAAGAGCAGGCGAACGACGACCTGATGGAGGACGACGCGCTGCAGCATGCGCAACGCGTGGCCGAAGACAACGAGCCGACGTTCGCGGAAGAGGACATCTGAACGTGTGAACCCGATCAGCCCCGAGGCGATCGGTGCGTTCCTGTCGGGCGCCGCGGCGGTCATCAGCGCCGTCGTCTCGTCACGCGTCGCGCGCAAGCGTGCCGCCGAAGATTGCGAGCGCCGCATCCATGAGATCATCGCGGCGATCCACGAGGGCTACGAGATGAGGGAGGGACACCACGATGCGTAGACGGTTGCCGCAGCTTCTGCTCGTGGGCGCGCTCGCGCTCGCTGCCACCGCAGGCTTCTTCGCGGCGGGCGCCGCCGGGATCGGCACGCAAACCGCCACGACGGTGACGATCAGCGTCACGAACGGCGCCACCGGACCCGCTGGTCCGGCAGGACCACGCGGCCCGGCGGGACCGACTGGCCCGCAGGGCGCAGCCGGGCAGACGTGCCCTTCCGGCTACACGGAGGGCGTGCTCGTGATCAACCATCCCGGCGGACAGGTGTCCGTCTTCGGTTGCTTGAAGAGCTAAGTTAGACAGTCGGCCAGAGATCAAGTGCGGCATCGACGCCGAGCGCCGACGCAACGCACATGAACAGCCAGGCGAGCACGAGGACCGTGGCGGACGAGAGCAGCCACTTGTCCACGTCGGTACGTCGGATGCGGACGCGCTTGCCCGCGCGATAGCGCTTCAACCTGCCGGTGCGCAGGAGTCGGTCGATGGTGGCGATGCTCACACGCGCGTACACGGCGGCTTCGCGGCGGGTCAGCCACACGTGATCGTTGAGCGGGTACTCGTCTTCGGGCACAAGGAACCACTCCCTTCGATTTTCTGTGCTCTTTGCGGCGAATTGCGTTCGTCGCCAACGCGCGCCCCTCAAGCGGCGTCAGGCGCCATCAGTTCATATCACACGCCATCCACAGTCACCACCGACAACCACCTCAGGCTCTTGCGCACACCACTGATCACCGCCAACCTGCACCCGTGGCAACGGTGGAGCACCTGTACCTGACGCGCGAAGAGGCCGCGGCCCGAGCGCGAGTACATGTGAACACGATCGACCGTGCGATCAAGTCGGGTGCGCTGCAGGCGGGAGGATCACCCGGTGCGCTGCGCATCAAGACGGAGTGGCTGGACGCGTGGCTCGCGCGACCGCGGCCGAAGCGCAAGCCCACAAAGAAACGGCGCCCCTGATGGGGCGCCGTGTGTCGTTCAGCCGAGCGAACCTGCAGCGTCTGCAGGATGCGTACGCGGACTATCTAGGCCGCGCGCATCCCGGCACCCGTTGGGTTCCAGTCGAGCGCGGCGACGAAGGCGATGACGCCGACGCTGGCGGGGACCGAACCATTGACGACGAGCTGCGCGCGCGCCTCGATCGCCTCGCCGTAGCTGGCCGCAGGGCGCACCGCAACACACGCGAACATCAGGCTGATTAGGTGCCGCCGCTCGACCACCGGCATCGTCGGGTACCTCTGTGCCAGATCCGCGATGCTGATGGGCAGCGACAGCGACCGCGACGCCTGCAGCGCCTGATCGTGTGCGTGCTCCGCGTCGTTCAGCTGCGCCAGCTTCGCGTCGTGGTTCCGCTCGACCACGCGCCGCTGCGCCTTACTTGCGCCGGTGGTCTTGTCGAGCCGATCCAGCGCCGCCTCGTACTCGGCCTCGGCGTCGAGCAGCGCCGCTTCCGCGGCGGCAAGCGCGCTGTCGTCCTGCACGGGCCGCAGCTTGCGCAGCTGCTTCGCCGCGGCAAGCATCGCGTCGTCCACGTGTTGCTCGACCGCCGGTGCTGGCACGCTCGTCGGGTGCGTACACGGCTGAGCGTTCTGGCTGCGGCAGACGTAGTACCGGCGGCGCCCGCCGTTCGGGTTCGATCGCGCCGTGTGCACCATCGCGTATCCGCAGCTGGCGCAGCGGACGAGGCCGGTGAGCAGGTAGCCGTCAGCGTTGCGCGTCGGCTTCGTCGTGCGGATGCTGTTCGCGTCCTGCCACAGCTTCTTCGACACGAGCGGCTGATGCGCGTTCGTGTGCTCGTGGTCGCCGTTCCAGGCGTGCCCGAGGTACGTGCGCGTCTTCACGATCTCGCGCACCGTCTTGCCGCGCCACTGGCCCTGGATCAGCTGCCACTCGTCGGTCCGGTCGCCGTCGTCGTCCTTGAGCGCGCGCCGGAACGCACGCGGCTGGATGCCGTCCTCGTTCAGCAGCTTCGCGATCGCGTTCCAACCGTGGCCCGCCTTGCGCAGCGTGAACATGCGCTCGACCACCGGCGCCTCGTCCGGGTGCGCTACGAGCACCCGCTCGCGTCCCTTCCAGCTGCCGCGCCGGTAGCCGTACGGAACACCGAGATGCCGTCCCTCGCGTGCCACTGCGTTCTCGACAGTAGCGGCGAAGCCTTCGCGCTTGCCACCGACCTCGCGGGCGGCGACCATGAACCGCGCCGTCGCCATCATCTCGCCGTCAGCGGTGCGGCACGTGACCTCGCCGTCGCCGCAGAAGAGCGATCCGCCGTGCGCCTCGATGTCCTTGAGCAGCGTCAGCCCGTCCGACGTGTCACGCGAGAAGCGGTCGAGCGTGTACACGATGATGCCGCCGACCACGCCGTCGCGCACAAGCTGCAGCGCCGCCTGGAACTTCGGCCGCTCCAAGCTCGTGCCGGACAGGTTCTCTTCGATGAAGACGCCGTACACCTTGACGCCGTGCTGCGCCGCGAGCCGCTCGCACTCGCGCCGCTGCAGCTGCTTGCTGATGTAGCCGTCGCGGGCGCTGCGGCCACCGATGCGCGAGACGCGCAGGTAGATGACGAACGGCAAGTGCAGGTTGATCACGTTGCTGCGCTTGCGCTTGCGGGTTGTAGCCATGAGTCCTTGCCTCCTACGTGTGTGCCGGGCGGGATTGCCCGGCGGCAAGTTACCACAGTGGAACCCCGCGCAACGGCAGGGTGCGACTGTAGTAACGCCCACAACCCGCGCAGCCATGCGGGTTGTACAACACAGCTGAACCAGTCCGCCGCTGCCGCCGTGGGCGAGCCTGCCGTAACGGGCGCTGCGCAGGTTCTGCGTGATCCCGTGCGGCGGCGGCGCGCGGAGCATGAGCGCGTGCGCAAGCAGCTGCACCCGCGCAGCGGCTGCGTGCGCGTGCTCGGCCCGGACGAATGGGGCTTCGGGGACTGGCATGGCTGAGCCGCTGCGCTTCTGGTCGGTGACGATGCTCACGAAGTTGGCGCTGGGCGAAGGACCCGGCCTGATCTACTGGAAGCTGAACCACGCGGCCGAGTGTGGAGTGCTGCGCAGCGACTACGTGCAGCGGATGAGACGCGAAGACGGCGACGAAGCCGCGATCAAGTACGTGCGCGAAGCGTCCAACCGCGCGAGCGGTCTTGCGAAGGGACGCGGCACCGCCGCGCACACTGCGATCGAAGCGTTCGCGCTCGGCCAGTCGCTACCGCCGATGGACGCGCAGCATCTGCCGTACGCGGAGCAGTTCATCGGCTGGGCTGAGAAGCACCGCCCAGAGTTCCTGATGGCCGAAGCACCCGTGTACAACCCGCAGTGGCAGTACGCGGGCACGCTCGACGGGATCATGCGCTTGTACGGGCGCCGGTTGCTCTACGACGTGAAGACGACCGAGCACGGGCCGTACGCGCTTACCGCGGGAGGCAAACCGAAGCAGCGCCCGCCGTTCCCCGAGGTTGCGCTGCAGCTGTGTGCGTACAGCCGCTGCCCCGAGGTCGGCGTGCTCAGCGAGCAGCGCTACGCGTCCGGCCAGCGGTACTACCTCTACGACCAGGACGTGCCACACGAGCCGTTGCCCGAAGTGGACGGTGCGATCTGCATCGTGGTGTCCCCGGAAGACTGCTTCGCGGTGCCAGTGCGAATCACCGAGGACACCTGGCAGACGTGGCTGGCGGTGCTGCGCGTGGCCGCGTTCCGCGTTCGCGGCGCGCACGATCTGTTCGGCCCGGTGCTGCCCGATCCGGACCCGGTGACGGCATGACGACGCCGCGCACCGCACCGTTCTACCCGTGGGTTGCGATCCCCGAAGCCGACTGGAACGCGATGGTCGAGGTCGGCGCCGCACAGCAACGCCGGACGGAACGCGCACGACATGGGCTGGTCTACCGCAAGGACTCCAACTTCGTCGGGCTGTGCGGCGAGTGGTGCTATGCGTCGCTGTGTGCGCTCGACTGGTCGCCGGGCGGCTTCTACGATGGCGGCACCGACTTCCCGCACGTTGATGTGAAGACCGCGCCGGTGGAGCGGCGCGCATCGCACGTCTTCGCCAACCGCGAGAGCACTGCGCTGAACAAGGCGTCGCTCTACTTCCAAGCGGTCGTTGACCTAGAGCAACGGCTTGTCCAGCCATGCGGCTACGCAACGCGGGAGATGCTGAACAACGGGCGCGAGTACAACATGCCGTTCGGCGTGCGCCGCGGCGTGCACTTCTCGGACCTACTCACGGCCGATGAGCTACTTGCGCAGCTGCTCGCCGGGCGCGACATCAACCGACTCGGCGGCTATCAACCCGATCGGCCGATGGTCTGATGAGCGAGCCGCGGCAGTGCACGTTCTGCGGGCGCGCAGGTGTGCGCTCGTTCCTGCCGCTCGGCGGTGGCGGCTTCATCTGCAAGTACGCGCGGGCGTGTCGGCTGCGCCGCGACCGCTCGCTGCCACGGCGAAGGAAGGAGGCACGCGCATGACCACGCTGCAGTACAGCGAGACGCTGACCGTCGTGCACTGCACGTGCGGCATCGCCTACGCGATCCCGCAGGAACTCGACCGCCAGCTGCTCGACAAGAGGGCAGGCAAGAACACGTGGTGCCCGCTCGGCCATCAGTGGCACTACACCGGCAAGACCGACGCGGAGAAGCTGGCCGACGAGCATCGCCGCCATCAGGCGACGCGCGACTTGCTCCATCAGGAGGAACGATCGCATCAGGCGACGCGCGGCCACCTGACCCGTGCACGCAAGCGCGCCGCCGCGGGCCTCTGCCCGTGCTGCCACCGCAGCTTCCAGAACGTGCAGCGGCACATGAAGAGCAAGCACCCCGACTTCAACCCGGAGGCGAAGCCCGATGCCGACACCGATCATTGAGTTGCAGCGGCGGCTCGCGCTCGTCGGTGCCATCCGCGTTGGCGGCGAGAAGCAACCGAAGGCGCCCGGGCGCAAGCTGGAATCGTTCCGGCTGACCTCGCCGCGCAAGCAGCTGCTTGAGCAAGCGTCCGGGCTATACGGCGGCGGTAGGCCGTCCGCCTGGAAGGGACCGAACGGCGACGAGTGGCAGCTGTACACCGACGCGCCGGTGCTGCCCGTGCTCGTGATGCCGCACTACAGCCTGCGCCAGACGTACGAGTTGTGGGAAGGCGCGACGCAACGGCTGCGCATGTGCGACGGCATGGACGAAGAGCTGAGCGGCGGGCCGTGCATCTGCAACGCCGAAGGCATCGACCGCTGCGACATCTACACGCGCCTCGTCGTCGCGCTGCCCGAGCTGGACACCGTGCTCGGCTGGCGGCTGATCACGCGCGGCGCGAACGCCGCGCACGAGCTGCCGACGATGATGCAGTTCGTCGCGACGGTCGGCGGCGGCGCGCCGTTCGTACCGGCCCGGCTCGTGCTCGACCAGCGCCGCGGCATCAAGGAAGGACAGGTCGTGCGCTACGTGGTGCCGACGCTGGACCTGGACGTCGGCTACGGCAACCTCGCCGCCGGTGGTGCCGCGCACCGGCGGCTGCCGCCCAGCCCGCAGCCCGGCAACGGCGCCCAGCTGCAGGGCGCCAGCCCGTCCCCGGCGGTAGCGGTCACCGGCGTCCTTGAGCGACCCGCTGTGCCCGAGCCGTCCCCTGCCGCGGCTGCCAGCATGGCAGACGCCCGCAGCGCCTTAGACGCCGTTACAGGCGCTCAGACGTCGAGCATGCCCGGCGGCGCCCGGGCGGCGGCGCCGGTGGTGACACCGGCGTTCGACCCGGCACCGATGCCGCAGGCGCCCGCCGACGACCTGGCACCCGACCCGGACGCGGGCACGTACACGGAGGAACGGCAGACGAAGCTGCGCACGGAGGCGCAGTACGACAAGCTGAATGTACTCGTCGGGCAGCTGCGCGACCGCGGCGGGCACATCACGACAGCCGGGCTGTGGCTTGCCATTGCGCAGAACCTGCGTGAGTGCGACGTCGGTGAGCTGGTCAAGCGGCTCGGCGGGCGCGACGAGAACGACGTGCTGCACTGGTCGCCGCTGCGTGACGACCTGACACGTGCCGAGGCGTCGTGGCTGATCGACAAGCTGGTCGAGAAGCAGAACGCGGTCAACGCGGCGGCAGGCTGATGCGCGCCGTGCTGTGGGTGACCGTGATCGCGCTGCTGATCGTGCTCATCCTCTGGGCGCGCGGCGTGCGTGGCGCACCCGAGCGCACCCGCACCGAGCCGATCGTGCACGAGGAGGAACACACGGCCCGCGAGCAGCGGCTGCAGCTGCGCTACCGGCAGGAGCACGGACGCTACCGGCGCATGTGGCTGCGGTACACGAACGCGCACCGGCGCGTGAAGCAGCTGACGCGGACGCTGGCGCACGCAGACAGCACCGCCGAAGCGATCAACCTTGCCTGCGTCGCCTACGGAAGCTGCGAGACGCTGTGGCGGCGCGCAGGCTGCGAGAGCCACCTGAACCCGTACGCGCAGAACCCGTCCGGCGCGTCCGGCCTCTATCAGTTCCTGCCGAGCACGTGGCGCTCGACGCCGTACAGCCGGTTCAGCGTCTGGTCGCCGTACGCGAACGCGCTCGCCGCCGGATGGATGAACACGCACGGAAGGGGAGGCGAGTGGGCGTGTCGGTGACACGGGACGAGAAGACCATCCTCGCCGGTGTGTTCAGCAGGCACTACCCGTCACGGGCGCTGCGCCGCGCGCTGGCGCCGTGCGACGCCTTCGCTGACGGTGCTCAGTGGGCGATGTATTGGGGACAGCTGCGGCGCGAAGAGATGGTCGCACGCGCATACCTGCTCGGGCTGCGGCGCGGCTACCGCGAGGGGAAGCAGGCAGACGGCGATGACGTTTGAAGAACGGATCGCGCTGCGACGGCGCGTCGGTGCGGTGATGCGCGCCCGCTACCGGCGCGAACGGCGCATGAACCTGACCGGCGAGGTGCGCCCGTTCGAGAAGCGCCCGCTCGGCCCGCTGCGGGAGACGGCACGATGAACGCGATCAAGGTCGCACGGCGCGCGAAGAGCGGCGGTTTCACGTATCACTGGCTGCTCGACCCGGGCCGCACGCTGTGCGGGCGGCACACCGACACGCTTGACATCAGCGAGCAGCTTGAGATGGAGAAGCTGCCGCCGGTCGCTGCCTGCCACGGCTGCGTCCGTGCGCTGGACGAGTGGGCGGGCGATCGGTTGAAGCATGCCGACGACCTCCTGCGCGTCACCGCGCCGTCGCGTGGCGGCACGCTGCGCACCACCGGGCCGCTCTCGCACGGCACACGCGTTCAGCGAAGCGGGCGCAGGCTGTGAGCGCGCTGTGGCTCGACTGCCAGCGGTGCAAGCGAACCGGGACGTGGTGGGACCTGAACACGCTCGGATGCATCCATGGGCCAGGCTGTCAGCTCGATGCGTCTACTGCGGCCGAGGCACACGCGGCGGACGCATCGCCTGCAGCGCGCACCGCGACCTGCTCCGACGCGACCCGTACTACCGAGGCTGAACGGTGACGAAGGTGCTCGTCTGTGGTTCACGTGACTGGCACCGCGCCGACCTCGTGCGTGAGAAGCTGCGGCAGCTGCCGCGCGGCACGACGGTGATCCACGGCGGCGCGCGCGGCGCCGACCGGATGGCTGGAACGATCGCGGACGCGTACGGCTTCGACGTGCAGGTGTACCCGGCCGAGTGGAGCCGCTACGGGCGCGCCGCCGGACCCGTGCGCAACCGGCTGATGCTTGAGCAGAAGCCCGACCTCGTGATCGCGTTCCAGAAGAACCGGTCGGCGGGCACGCAACACATGATCGACATCGCGCTGCGGGCAGGCGTGCAGGTGGACGTGGTGACCGGGCTGTGACGAAGCGGATCGCACGCACCGCCCGGCAGCTCGGGATCGACACCGCGATGTACGAACGGCTGCTCAGGCTGCAGGGCGGGCACTGCGCGCTCTGCCCGAACGTGCCGAAGACGCGGCGGCTGAATGTCGATCACGACCACCGCACCGGGCGCGTGCGCGGGCTGCTCTGCCACCGCTGCAACCGCTACCTCCCGGTCTGGATGACGGCTGCCTGGCTGCGCCGCGCCGCCGACTACGTGGAGGAACGCGCATGAGCTACGTGAAGCTGCTCGACGGCTACGACACGAACCCGAAGCTGCTCGCGCTGACGGAGGTCGAACGGTGGCGCTGGACGCGGCTTCTGCTGACCTGCACACGGCATCACACGGACGTGGTGACGCTGCCGGTGCTGGCCGAGTTGAAGCTCGACAAAGCGCTCGACAAGCTCGTCCGCGTCGGGTTGCTGCACCTGTTCGACACCGGGCGGTGGCGCGTGCACGACTTCCTCGCGCTGAACGCCGAGACTGTGGACGAACGCGTGACCGCGTACCTCGCGGACCATCCGGGTGCAAGCGCGAACGAGGTGCATCGCAACGTCGGCGGTAGGAAGCAAGACGTTCTAGCGCTTGTCCACAGGTTCCGAGGAACCGGAGTGCCCGGTACCGCGGAACCACCGCCGGAACCACACGCGGGTGTGGACAACGGGTTCCCGGCTGGTTCCCAGGAACCGGGTGCTCTCGCGCGCACGCGCGCGGGACCCGCTCTGACCCGCTCTGAACTTCAAGAGCAGGCTAAGCAAGCAGGCGTACTGCACTACGCCGAGCCTGCCGAGCCTGCCGGATTCGACCTTCAAGCACTCGACCCGTTCAGCCAGCTACCCGCGAAGGAGGACCCGTGACCGAGTACGTGTGGAGCGACATGCGCGACCCGTTCATCGAACGCGTCGGCAGCGCGCCGAGCGCAGCCACCGAGGAACGCATCCTCGACGTGTTCAGCGGACACCCGATGCTCGTGGCGGCGGGGATGGCGCACGTCGGTGAGCGCTACGACAGCGGGCTGATCCACTCGCCGTGGCCCGTGCTCGCGAAGCACGTCGAGGAAGCCGTCGCCGCGATCGGCCGAGGCGACGTCAGCGCCAGCGGCGGGCAGGACCGCACGAAGGCGCTGCAGCGCGGGCGGCAGTGGATGCGCGCCGCCGGAATGCACTACGACCGCGAGAGCGAGGTCGAGGACGAGCTGTTCGGGTACAGCGGGATGCTGCGCACGTACGCCGGTGATGCCGAGCTACGCGCCGAGCTGCTCGCGTACTGGCACGAGCAGCGTCCACGCGGCGAACAGGTCGAGCAGGAAGCCGAGGCACGTGCACGCGCGCACGTCGCCGCACGCAAGCGCGCCGCCGAGCCGCACACACCGGAGCCGCGTGTCCCTGTCGCCAGCGGCAACCCGTTCATCGAGGATGCGTGAGGACGACGCACCTGCCGCGGTTGCTGCACAGCCGCAGTCAGTTCGGGTACACGCCGCGCTCGTACGAGGCGCTCGCGCACGAACCGGAAGCCGTGTCGGCTGACGAGCAGCGCTCACTGACGCGGCGCGCACAGAGCACCGAGCGCGAGCGCGCGGCCGATCGGGTGCGGGCCGCGTGCGAACAGATCACGCAGGCGCTGAACGTGCTCGACGGCGCGCACGGCGTGGACTCGCAGGTGCGGGCCATGCGGCGGCAGCTGGCGCAGCTGCAGCGCCGGGCGCGGAGCGTGCGGTAGGCGTTTGCCCGCAGGCACGGGAGGCATTAGGGTTCCAGGCTAGGCAACGGGTATGGCACACACACACAGCAACGGCGACGCAGTGATCGGCGCACGCATCCGCGAGGCGAGGCAGAAGCTCGGCATCGCTCAGGGCGCGCTGGCGCCGGACGTGTCGCACGCGTACCTCAGTCGCGTCGAAGCAGGACGGCGATCCCCGACGATGAACATGCTCGTCAAGATCGCTGACGCCCTGCAGCGTGAAGGTGCTGAACCGATGAGCGCGCTCTACCTGCTCACCGGCAAACACGACGAGCCATGTCCCGTCTGTCTCAGGCCAGAACCCAACCGAAGGAGGAAGCGTGGCAACCGCCACTGACTACACCTGCCCGCAGTGCGGCAAGTCGTTCGGATCGCAGCACGCACTCGGCGGACACCTGAGTGCCGCACACCGCAAGCCGCGCCGCGACGGCGAGCCGTGGCAGAAGGCAGCGTCCACGAAGCGCAAGCCCGCGCCGCCCGCACCGCCCGCACCGCCGCCGACAGCGGCTGCAACCGCACGCGACTTCTCGTTCAAGGCACGCATCGCCGCGCTGCAACGCGACGCAGCCGAACCGTTCCGCATCGAGCTACGCGACATCGAGACGAAGCTGGCCGAGCTGAACACCGAACGCGCTGAGCTGATGCAGATGCGGTCGCAGCTGCAGGTCGTGCTGCGCAAGCTAGAGATCACGCAGCCCGGACCGAAGCAGGGCGCACCGGCGCAGCGCAGCGCCGCGCACGCGGCAGGCAACGCGGCACGCGCACGCAAGCAGCACGACCTACGCGTGGACGCGGTACGTAACTACCTGGGCACGCACGGCGACGAACTGAGCGACGGCTTCACGATGTCCGTCGTGATCGACGGGTTGAAACGGAATGGCGGCATGGCAATGACAACCCGCACCGCAGCGAGCGCGTTCGACACGCTGCGCGATCAAGGGTTGCTGCGCGCCGACCGCATCACACGCGGCGGCGGCCTGACATACAAGCTGGTCAACGACAACGGAGGGACGGCATGAGCGACCTGCACGCATCGCTGTACGACTTCCGCGACCTGGACATCCTGTTCCGGATCGCGGAGAACACGAACGGGCGCGGCGTCACCAGCCACGAGCTAGCCGAAGACCTCGGCTTCCCCGCCGAAGAGGGCGCCCGCCCGGTTGGCATCCGCCTCGCCTGGATGCGCCGCTACGGCATGGTCGCCTTCGATGAAGACAACCGGCTCTGGAAGCTGAGCCGCGGCGGCGAACGCGTCACGCAGTCGCAGCTGCGTGCACCGGCGCTGCGCACGTTGGAGAAGCTGCCCGACGAGAGCATGATCGAAGCGATGGCGCAAGTCACGTCACGCTTCCAACGCGGCGACACGATGCTGGCGCACATGCTGCGGCGCGAGTTCCTGTTCGGCACGCAGAAGCGGCGGCGGTGATGGCGAACCTGCGAGTCGAAGTGATCGTGCAGCTGTACGCCGTCGCACCCGACGACGAGCACGCCGGTGACGAATGGGCCGACGAGGTAGGTGACGCGATCATCGCGGCGGTCAACGGAAGCAGCGCGCTGACACGCCTCGGCGTCGTCCAGGACAGCACCGTCGTGCTCGACTGGACGGACGAGCAGGTGCGGGCATGAGGCGTGCGTTCGCAGACGACGACCTGGCCCGCATCGCCTCCGCGCTGCAGCGCGAGCATTTCAGCCTGCGCGAGATCGCGGACGTGCTCGACTGCAGTACCACGAGGGCGGCGCGGCTGATGAAGAAGGGCGGCAGCATCCGCAAGCTGCGGCCGATCAAGAAGGGCGGCAGCCCGAGCAAGCTGCGCTGGAAGAAGCCCGCATGACGAACCAGGAGAAGGCGCGGGAGCACATCGTGCAAGCCGAGCAACTGCTTGCGCAGATCAAGTCCGAGAAGCGGTTCGGCCGCGGCATCGACGTCAAGGACGCGAACATCGCCGCGGTCGCAACCGCGCACGCAACGCTCGCACTCGTGTACGGAGGCACGGCATGACCTACGTGATCGTGGTGCTAGAAACGGCGTCGGACGTGCCCGGCGTCGCCGCCGTGTTCGGCCCGTATGACAGCTACGAGGCAGCCGTGCTTGCACGCACCGGCATCGCACGGCATGCCCGCGACCCGGAGCTAGTGCAGGTGTCGTCGGTGATTGCGCCCGCCACTGTGCCGGTGACAGTGATCACCGACGAGGGCGTGCGCTTCGGCGTACTGACCAGCGACGTGCACGGCGACATCATTCAACTTGACAAGGAGCAGGAGGCATGAGCACACCGAACGGCTACGACTCGCTCTGGATCATGGCGATCAACCGCGTGATGGAGGACCGCGAGGCGGACGTACGCATCAGCGACATTGACGACGGCTTCTGGGACAGCTTCATCGGCCCGCTGTGCGATTCCGTCGAGGACGGCTACCGGCTGGCCGAGTACCGTGTGGAGCCGCCCGAACGCGACGCGCCGATGGACATCGCGCAACGCGGCAGCATCGCCTTCGCGATCGACGTGCTCGCACGCGCGCTCGCCAACGACGACGCGTCCGGTGTGGCAGTCGCGCAGACGCAGCTGGCCGCGATGTTCGCACCGGCGCCATGACACGCAAGCGCAAGCCGCCCAGCGGGCCGCAGCCGCTGGTCTGCCCGCAGTGCAAGCAACGCGGCGACCAGCGGCCCGGCTTCCGCCGCCGCCAGTACCCGGAAGCGGTCGGCTTCGCGGACAGCGAGATGCATCCGGTGGACAGCTGGGAGTGCGCCAGCTGCGGCTACGGGTTCGTGACGCCGATCGGTGCGATCGAAGTACGCAAGCCATGACCAGCCTGGAACGAGCCGCATGGCGAGCGTGGCGGCAATGGGGCTCGTACGCGAAGTACACGCTGTGCGACGGCGAGTGCGGCGAGCAGCGGTACTGCCGCAGCGCCCGCCGCCGCATCTGGCTGTGCCTGCAGTGCTGGGACCAGCGCGAAGGGAGGCGGCAATGAACGACGAGCACGAGTACCGCGTCACCGCGACGACCACCGTCACCGCAACGTTCACCGTCTGGGCAGAGAGCGAGCAGGACGCGACGGATCTCGTCAGCGAAGCGAACGTCACCGGGCAGTACGCGTTCGACTACCGCATCGACGTGCCCGACGCCGACCACGTGGACGCCGAAGCCTGGGACGCGCACACGGTGACGGCGAAGTGAAGGTGCCGCCGACACGCAGCGGCAACGCACGCATCTGGGACGGGCCGATCCCCGGCACACACGAACCCGGCTACCGCGAGCAGCCCATCCGCGAGCTGCCGTGGTCGCTTGAGCTGCAGCACATCGTCCACGGCGACAGCGTTGCCGAACAGCTGCACGCATTCACGATGGGCGACTGCCGCATCATCCTCGGCCGCGAGCCGCAAGGCGTGCACGGCGAGATGCGCTGGCACCTGTCCATCAGCTGCAGCGACCGGCACCCGACCTGGGACGAGATCAAGACGGCGCGCTATCGGCTGCTCGGCCCGGACACCGTGATGGCGATGTTGCTGCCGCAGGTGCAGCACTACGTCAACGTCGCGACGCAAGACCACGTGTTCCAGCTGTGGGAAGTGGACGACCCGGCACGCGTGTGGGAGGTCACATGACGACGATCGACGGTTGGTACCGCGCGTCCGGGCCGCGCGCGACGTTCGCCTTCAAAGTCACGCGCGGCGTCGTCACGCGCACCGCGCCGTACGGGCGCAAGTGGCTGCACGGCCTAACGTGGGCGCAGGCATGGGAGGCGCTGCAGCGGCAGCACTACGACGTCGGCCGTCTGCCATGATCACAGCCGCGCATGCGACGCAAGCTCTCGGCTGGCTGTCGGCTGAACTAGCGCATCGCGCTGATGCTTGGAACGGCAACGCACCCGAGTGGTTTCCCGAGCCGCCCGAATGGCTGGAACTGTGGGAACAGGCTCTTGCGGCGACGGAGGACGAGGCGAGCACGGGTTGACGGAGCGCCGCTATCAGATGGTGCGCATCACAAGCGGCGACTACCTGCTCCCGTCGAACGACGGCGCGACGCTGTGGCGGCTGAGCCGCTACCGCGAAGACGGCAGCCTGATCGAACGGCGCGGCACGTTCTGGATGCTGTCGCGCTGGCAGCGTAGGCTGAACACCGACGACTGGACCGTGCTCGACCAGATCGACCCCGACGACTGGAATCAGTGGGAGACGTGGGAGACGCTACTCCGCAGCCGCAACGCAGCGATCGCAGCCGCGCTGAGCGCACGCAGCTGATCGACAAGCCGTGGCTCGTCAAGGTCGAACTGACCGAGGGCTGCAACCTGCGCTGCAAGTTCTGCCCGGTCAGCACGCACCCGCACTTCCAGACGGTGCAGCACACGATGACGCCCACGCTCGCCGGTGAGATCGGCAAGCAGCTGCGCGAATGGATCGGTCCGGACTTCCGGATCGAATTCACGATGCGCGGCGAGCCGACGCTGAACCCCGACGCGCCCGCCGTGATCAAGCAGCTGCGCTTCTGGCTGCCGCAAGCGCAGATGAGCATGTTCACGAACGGCACCGTCTGGCTCAAGGACGAGCAGCTGCCGTCGCGCCTGTTCGACGCCGGGCTGAACCTGCTGAACGTGGACTGCTACAACCGGACGTACGACCGCTTCAAGCTGCGCGCCGAACAGCACGTGCAGGCACACCCGCACGTCGAGCTGAGCGACTTCACGCAGCTGAGCGCGTACAGCAAGATCCGCAACGGCTGGCGGCGGCAGATCATCAACCTCGTGCCCGACATCGGTGACCCGGCGAACCCGGTCAAGGTGCGCAAGGTCCACAACATGGCGGGCAACCTGACGCAAGCGCAGGAAGAGCGCTACGGCATGCAGCCGACACCGCCCGGCAGCGTGCACAAGCGCTGCGCACGCCCGTTCCGCGAACTCGCGATGTACTGCGACGGCACCATCGTCATCTGCTGCCACGACTGGAACGGGCAGGACGTGCTCGGGCACGTGCGCGACGGCATCGCGAACGTGTGGTACGGCGACGAGCACTACGCCGCGATGTGCGCCCTGTACGACAAGCGCCGCGAGCGCGGCGCCTGCACCACGTGCAACTACAGCGGCGGCATGCGGCTCGGGTTGCTGCGCAACCCGCACACCGGCGCCAGCTACCGCGACAAGCCGCGCCAGCCCGCCCGCCAGCCCGCCGCCGTGTAAGGCGCTCTAAGGACCGCAGGGCGCCCGGCAGCACCGGCGCCGCCCGGCGCGCCCGCTCGGGCACAGCGGCCCGCACAGCGAGCCGCAGCTGTGCGCGCGGCGGCGACGCCCCCAACGGCAACGGCCCGCCGGGTGGCGGGCCGCTGTCGGGAGGTTCCGGGTCGTGCTGGCAGGCAGCCTAGTCGCGCACGCCCTTGCCGGTAGGGATGCCCGGCTGCCAGTCCCGCTGACGCGCCTTCGTCGTTGCGCCCATCTGCGCACGCACGTCGGCGCTGTCCATGACGAGCCGCTCGCTGCCCAGCCCGAACCCGATCGCGTCGGGCGGCAGGACCCAGAGGTGGTACTCGTTCGACGTGTCGATCAGCTTCGACTCGGGCGGGAACACTTCGACCGCAGTGCGCTCCGGACCGGCGACCTCGTTCTTGATCGCCTGGAAGTGACGCCAGTCGCGCACCGCCGCGCGGTCGTGCCGGTGGAACGACACGTGCAGCATGTCGCCGTCCATCACGCGGACGAACACGCTGTACAGGTCGTTGACGTACACCGCGTCGGGCACCGTCAGCCCGTGATCAAGGTAGTGCTGCGGATCGGACACGCCCGCACGCTGCAACGGCTGCCACGGCTTGCGCTTCGGTGTCGGCTTGCGCTTCGCCATCAGTCCGTCACCTGGTCCTGCGTGATCCACAGCTGCGCGATGCCGACACCGAGCACGCCCGGGTGCATCGCGTACACCGTCCAGTGCAGTTCGCAGCCGTGCGCCCACGGACCCATCCGCGTCTTGAAGTCGTACGGCCCGTGCGCTGGCGGCTCCTTGCAGAAGTCGCACAGCGGCAGGTTCGGCACGACGACGACCTTGCCGCGTTCGGGCTTCACGCTGCATCACCGCCGCCGGTGCGCCACACGGTCGGCCGCACGTCGAGCGGCTTGTCCTCGGGACCCTTCACGTACGGGTCGATCCACAACGGCTTGCGCAACGTGCGCCTCGGCCCGTACGCCTGCAGGCGCCAGTGACCGCGCACCATCCAACGGCGCGACCACTCGACCGAACCCGCACCCTCCGCACGTTGCACCGTCGCGCCCGTGCTCAGCTGCAGCACACGCAAACCCGGAAGCTCGCGCTGCACACGGCGCCGCTCAGCACGAGCACCGCCGACCGGCTGCACACGCGTCAGGCGATGCCCGAGCGCGGTCACCAGCGCCAACAGAAGCCGCGACGAGTGCGACACCGCACCCGCAGCCGAGCGATGCATGACGCTGCCCGGCAGCCACATGCCGCTGATCACGTCGGACGGATCGGCGCCGATCCAGATGACCGGATGCGCCTCGACCTCTCCCGGTTCGGTGCCGTCAGGCAGCGTCGTCCGTGTCAGCCGCGACGGCAGCACTACGAACCCGGCAGCGCGTTGCGTCTCGTAGTGCGCCGGGACCGGCACAGCCACCCCGAGCGTCGGTCCGTGCGAGACGATGGCGTGCTCCACGTCGAACGGCTGCCCGAACACGATGCAGACACCGGCGGGCCACGCCCAGAGCACGTCCGTCTCGGCTGGCAGCGTCAGGTCGTCCTCGGCTGGCACCTGCGCCGCCATCGCGTGCACGTACGTCAGCCAGTCCGGCGTCGCGAGCACCGTCGCACCCGGCAGCGCCGGGCCGAACGTGTAGTCGCGCCATCGCTTGCGCAGTTCGATCACGTCGTCCGGCCGCATCAGTAGTCCTCCGGGAACATCACCGTCGTGGACAGCCGCTGCATCGGCAGATCGGTGCGGAAGTGCAGCCCGTCGTGCCACTCGCCCTTGTCCGGCTCGCACGTGCCGAGGCCCGCGTTGCACGCCGCACACGCATCCGTCTCCATGTCCGTGATCACCCACAGCTTGCGGCCACGCAGCCGGTACGACGACAGCAACCGGCTGCCGTTCTTGACGGCTGCGTCGTTGGCGCGCTTGTCCTCCGTGCCCACGTCGCCCCATTCGCCGTGCGCGTGCGCCGTCAGCAACGCGGCCAGCTCGCCGCTCGTGGGCTGCAGCTGCTCCATCACCGCCGCCGTAGCGACGACGCGCCCGAGGCCGAACAGTGGTGCGTTCATAGGTTCCTGCCCTTCATGTCGGGACGGAGCAGCATCTGCTGAACCGTCCGGTGTGTGACGCCAGCCGCAGCTGCGATCTGGCGGTTGGACAGCCCGGCGCGATGCGCGTCGAGCACAGCCGCGTGCAGCGCCGCACGAGCACGTTCGCTCGCACGAGCTGCACGCTGCACCTTCGTCTCGGGCTTCACGGCTTCACCCACTCGACATCGCGGTACGGCAGCGGGTCGCCGCCCGCGGAGCCGCCGCCGCGCCACTCAACGAACCCGCCGCCGCCGAACGGATCGGTGCCGCGATGCTTGCCGGTGTGCCCGGGCTGCAGCTGGCAGACCGTCCCGTACGGATCGAAGCCGCCCGTGCTGAACGTGGCGCTGCACGGCTCGCGGTCGTAGTCGTAGTCGCGCCCCATCACATGCCGCCGATCGTGCGGTCGGACGCCGCGTGCCGGTACGTGTACGGCACGTTGCTCAGGCACTGCAGGCGGCTGCGCAGCTGGTCCGGTCCCCACATGCAACCGATGCTGTCGGCGTAGTCGGTCACCATGCCGTTCACCGCCTTCGGGTTGTTCGGGTCGAAGTGCGTTGCCGCCACGCGCGGGTCCAGGCAGTACGTGAACCCGCCCGCCGCGATGTGGTCGATCACCTGCTCCAAGGCGTCGCCGTCGTAGCCCAGCTCGCGCAGCACACCGCGCGCACTCACCGGCACGTAGCCCGCCATCTTCAACTCGCACTGCGCGCACATCTGCGCGATCGCCTCGTACACCTGCTCGTCTGTCATGGTCTTGCCTCCATCGTTCGTAGGAATGGCAGCGCCCGGGCTGCATGCCCGGGCGCTGTGGTGCTGTGTGTTGTGCCGTGCGGGCCGCACTACTTGCGCGGACCCTTCGCGATCGCCTTCAACGCGGCGTGCGCGCTGATGACCTCGCCCGTCGTGGCGTTGTCGTCGGCGATGATCCTGTCCGCCGCCGCCTTCGCCTTCTTGACCGCAGCGGCGTCCATCTTCACGTACACCGCGCGATCGTTGCGCTTGACCACGGTGCCGTTCAGCTTCGCCGCGTCAACGAACACCGGCGGCAGGCGGAACGAGCCGATCACGTCGGCTGCAGGCACGCGCACCGTCGCCGTCTTGCGTGCGGTGGCGGTGGTCTTCCTCGCGGCGCCGTTCTTGCGCGCCGTCGTGGTCTTCGCCGCAGCGGTGTTCTTGCGTGCAGCGGTGGTCTTCGTCGCGGTGCTCTTCTTCGACGTGCTCTTCTTCGATGCAGCCATAACGGTTCTTGCCTCCTGTGTGTTGGATGTGGCGGGATGCCACGTTGCGTCTTGCTGACGTGCCCAGCCCGCAGCCTTCGCGAAGCTGGTCATGCGCGGCGACACCGTGCCGCCGCCGACACGAACGGCTGCATACGTGCCGTCCGTGTACTCGTGCACCGTCCACTGCGGCAACCGCCGTCCTCTGACGAGGTGCCGCTTGACGACGCGATCGTTCACGCGCCGACGCCCTCGCGGCGCAGTAGCTCCGCGGCCACTTCCGGCGTGCAGTCCGCGGCGATCGCACGCACGATGTCGCTGTGCGCATTCTGCGCCGCAGCTGCACCGTGATCGTGCTCCGCATCAAGCAGCGCTGCGTTCAGCGCGTTGCCTGCCTCTTCGTACGTTGCGTGCATCTGGTTCTTGCCTCCTTGCTTGCCGGTATGGCCCGGCTGCCCGGCGCCCCGGCGGGACGCCTGGCTACATGGTAACCAGCTGGACGACCGGATTGCACAGCCCAGAAGCCACTCGGGCTAGCGCATCAGCCCGCCCAGCTGGACAGCCCGACCGGCGCCCGCTACGCTCGCTGTGCTGCCCGAGAGCGCAGTGGCCCGATACTCGCCCGCACGCCACGATTGCAGTAGGACACGTGCGCTCTCAACCCTGAAACGGAGGCTCATTGATGACGGAGACACAGCCCGAACCGGCAACGCCTGCACCCGTTCCGCCGAGCACCGAACCCGACACCGACGACACCGACAGCGAAGGCACCGACGAGGACGAGTGATGCCGTACACCGCACGCAAGACCAGCGCAGTGAAGGGCAAGCCGTGGGCGATCGTGCACGCGAAGACAGGCAAGGCAGTCGGACACAGCCGCACGAAGAGCAACGCAATGAAGAGCGCGGCAGTACGCAACGCACGGCACCGATGAGAACGCAGCCCACCATCAGCGACATCGCCCTCGTGGTGATAGCCATCTTCGTAGTGCTCGCGTACTTCAACGGATGGGGCTGAGCGGCCAGTGCGTGCACGCACCGTCTGCAGCGCACCGCACTGCGGTGCAGCCGCGGTCAAGCACGGACGGTGCGCAACGCATCAGCGTGCAGGTGCAGGCAGACGCTGGCGCCGCATCGTGCAAGCAGTAGTGCAACGCGACGACGGCATCTGTCAGCTGTGTGGCAAGCCCGGCGCTACCACCGCCGACCACATCACACGCGTGCGGCACGGCGGCACCGATGCGCTCGACAACCTGCGCGCAGCGCACGTCGGCTGCAACCTGCAGCGCGGCTGACCACACCGCACGCGCGGGTGGGGAGGGACCGGCGACGAGAGAACCGAGCGGACAGGGCCAAACTTTCCGCGTAAAAAACCCGACAGAACGCAGGTACTGAGCAGATGATGCAAGAGACGACCGTAGGCGTCGCTGTGTGGCGCGGTAACGCCGAGCTACGGGATGCCCTCGTGCCGGTGTCGGCCCTGCAGCCGCACCCACGTAACCCTCGACAGGGGGTCGTAGCCGAGATCCAGCGGTCGCTGCAGCGCTTCGGTCAGCAGCGGCCCGTGCTCGCGCAGCACGACGGCACGATCGTTGCCGGGCATCACGTGTGGCGCGCCGCCGAAGCCGAAGGTTGGACGCACATCGCCGTCACACGCACCGACCTGCAGGACGGCGAAGTGGATGCGTACCTGCTCGCGGACAACCGGCTCGCGGACCTCGGCATGTACGACGACGCGTTGCTTGCCGAGCTGCTCAAGCCGATGGCCGACGCGGACATGCTCGCAGGCATCGGCTACTCGCAGGAAGACGTGCAGGCGTTGCTCGCGTACCTGGACCCGGGCGAGATGGTAGCCGCGGAGGCGGACACGAACCCGGCGAACCGACCGTACGCACTCGGAGAGGCGGACCTGTTCCGCATCATGCTCAGCTACGACAAGGGAACGTACGAAGCTGTGATCCGCGACCTCGACACGATCATGGCGGCGCAGTCGCTCGACACGTACTCCGACGCGGTGCAGTGGGCGGCGCATGCGGCACGTTGACGTGCAGCTGCACGACGTGGACGCGAACGCGTACCGCGGCATGCTTGCGAACGCGAGCCACGTCAAGCGCAAGCTGACCGGCTCGTGCGCGCTGTTCCTGCCGAAGCAGGTGCATCCGTGCGCGGTCTACATCGAGTTGGACCAGCGGCTGCCGCACGTTGTCGCCGCGCTGCGCAGCATTCACTTCGGCAAGGCGGGACGGACGGACGGCATGTACAGCGTGTCGCGCACGTTCGGCTACGCGCCGAAGCAAGCGATCCGCGGCAAGGAGACGTGCCATCGCGCAACGCTTGCACGCGAAGCGCCCGAGGCGCACGAGGCCATCGCGTCGCTGGCGCCGGTGGTCGAAGAGTGGTACCGGCGCGTGCACGGCGAGCTGTACGCGCAGCACGAGGCGACGGTGAGCAAGGTGCTGCCCGAGTGGCGCCTCGGCGGCGGTGTGTTCACGAGCGGCATCATCAACCGGAACAATCAGCTGCCGTACCACTTCGACAGCGGCAACTTCGCCGGATGCTGGTCGAACATGCTCGTGTTCAAGAACGCGTGCGCCGGTGGCGATCTGGTCTGCCCCGAGCTGGACGTGTGTTTCACGTTGCGCGACCACTCGCTGCTCATGTTCGACGGACAGTCGATCCTGCACGGCGTCACGCCGTTCCGGTTCACACGGCCGAGCGGCTGGCGCTACAGCATCGTGTTCTACAGCCTGCAACAGATGTGGCGCTGCGATCCCGTCGTGGACAACGCACGGCTGCACGCGCAGCGCCGCACCGAACGTGAGCGGGCACGGTTCGCGCAGGTGGCGACGTGAACGCGCCGGTGTTCGTGTGTAGCAAGCAACGGCCGAAGGCGCCGCTGTTCCAGCTGCTTGCCGAGGTCGGCTTCCGCGCGCTTGTGTTCGTTGAGCCGCAGGACCGCGACCTGTACGACGCGCCGACGTACGACGTGGCGGTGCTGGAACGCAACGACGCCGGGCTTGCGTTCGCGCGGCAGGCTGCGTTGGAGCACGCGCGCGCTGTCGGCCTCGACTGGTTCTGGCTCCTGGACGACGACATCTCCGCGTTCTGGCGCACCGACCCGTTGCATCACCGCAACATGAAGGTGACCGCCGACTACGCGCTTGAACGTGCGGAGCGCTGGGCGGACTCGCACGACGGGCGCCTCGGCCTCGTCGCGTTGGAGTATGCGCAGTACGCGTGGAACGCGCGCCGCGGCGGTGTCACGTGGTGCAGCTATTGCGATTGCTGCGTGCTCGTCAACACGGACACGCCTGCGAACTACCGGCTCAGCCTGCCGTTGAAGGTGGACCGCGACTTCACGCTGCAGACGATCGCGCACGGCTACGACAGCGCACGCTTGCGCGACCTCAGCTTCACGGTGCCGCGCAACGGCAGCAACGCGGGCGGCTTGCATGACAGGTACGCGCAAGGAATCGAGCGCACCGCGTCGGCGCGCATGGCCGAGCTGTGGCCCGGCGTCTGCACGCCGTACGTCAAGTCGAACGGACGCCCCGACATCAAGATCGCGTGGCGCGACGTGCGCCAGATGGCGGTCAGCAGCTGATGGCGCAGTGCACGCAGCTGACGACGAAGGGCGAGCAGTGCCGCAAGCGCGCCATGATCGGCAGCGACAAGTGCGCGTTCCATCTTGGCCCGCACATCGGCATGCGCCTGCAGCTGAGCGACGAGCTGGTCGAGCAGCTGTGCGCGATCCTGCGCACCGGCAACTACATCGGCGTCGCGTGCCGTGCGGTCGGCATCGACCGCGTGACGCTGCATCGCTGGCTCAACCGCGAGGGCGCACAGTTCGACCTGCTCCGCGAACGTGTGCAGCGTGCACGCAGCGAAGGCGAGGTACGCAATGTCGCGCTGATCAGTCAGGCGGCGACACAGAATTGGCAGGCAGCTGCGTGGCTGCTTGAGCGGCAGTACCCGGATAGGTGGGGACGCACGAGCGTGCGTCTCCGCGACGCAACCGACGAAGACAACGGGCAAGAACCGGCAGCCGACGACACCGATCCGTTCGCGGAGGTAGACGATCTTGCCGCAGCCCGCGCTCGCCGCGCCTCCGGAGCTTGACGTCTTCGCGCGCTTCTGCAGCGCGCTCGTCTTGGAGGACGGCACACAGATGGACTTGCAAGAGCATCAGCGCACGTTGCTGCTCGACTACTTCGACGGCGCCGTCGAGACGCTTGTGTTGCTGCCGAAGAAGAACGGCAAGACGACGCTGCTCGCCGCGCTCGCGCTCTTCCACCTGATGACGCACGAGGGCGCCACCTGCGTGATCGCCGCAGCGTCGCGTGATCAGGCGACGATCCTGTACGACCAGGCTGGCGGATTCGTGCGGCGCACGCCCGGGCTGGACACGCGCGTCGTCGCGAAGCGCGGCTACCGCGAGATCCGTTCGCTCAAGCACTTCGGCCGCATCCGTGTGCTCGCCGCCGACGTGGACACCGCGGACGGACAGCTGCCAACGCTCGCGCTCGTGGACGAGATGCACCGGCACAAGAGCGCGGCGCTGTATGGCGTCTTCCGCGACGGCCTCGGCCCGCGGCACGGACAGATGATCACGATCAGCACCGCCGGTGACAACGAAGCGAGCGCGCTCGGCCAGATGCGCGCCGAGGCGCTGCGCCTGCCGCACGTCAAGCGCGACGGGCGCTACACGTACGCGCGCAGCACAGACGGCAGCTACGCGCTGCACGAATGGGCGCTCAGGAAGGAGGACGACCTGAACGACATGCGCGTCGTGAAGGAAGCGAACCCTGCAAGCTGGCACACGCTCGACAGCCTGCAGGCGATGCACGACTCGCCGTCGATGCTGCCGTGGCAGTGGGCACGGTTCCGCTGCGGTGTCTGGGTGCACGCCGAAGACTTCTGGCTCGACGCGGACGACTGGCACAACGGCGAGACGCTGGATCACCTGCAGCCCGGCGACCGGATAACGCTCGGCTTCGATGGCTCGCGCTTCCACGATGCCACCGCGCTCGTCGGCTGCCGGATCGAGGACGGACTCGTGCAGCTGCTTGAGCTGTGGCAGAAGCCCGAGAGCGCACCCGACGATTGGGAAGTGCCCGCCGGTGCGGTCGATGCCGCCGTCGCTGATGCGATGCACACGTACAGCGTCGTGCGTGCCTACTGCGATCCGCCGCTGTGGCAGACCGAGATTGACGAGTGGGCGCGCATGTACGGCGACAGCGTTGTGCTGCGCTACTGGACGAGCCGTGCGCGGATGATGGGCGCCGTCGAACGCGTGCGCACCGACATCGCCGCGAACCAGCTGCGCCACACCTATGACGAACGGCTGACAGCGCACGTGCTGCACGCACAGATGCGCACCGTGCGCTCGGGCTACTGGCTCGTCAAGTCGCAGGCGGGCGGCGACAAGATCGACGCAGCCGTGGCGATGGTGCTCGCGTACGAAGCGCGCAGCGATCTGCTTGCGGCGGGCTGGAAGCCGCGGAGCAAGGTCCCGGTGAGCTTCTGATGGCAACCGTCGAGACATCGCCGCTGACGCTGCCCGAGCAGTACCGCGACAACCTGCTCGCCGCGCTGCAGACGCGTGCGCCGTACCTGCGCAGCTGCGACGATTACTACACCGGCAAGCATCGGCTTCTGTTCGCGACGCTCAAGTTCCGCGAGACGTTCGGCACGTTGTTCAGCTCGTTCGCGGACAACTGGTGCGACCTCGTGGTGGACGCGAGCGCGGAACGGTTGAAGGTCGAAGGGTTCCGCTTCGGCAAGGACGAGAAGGGCGACGGCGCCGCCTGGGAGATGTGGCAGCGCAACGGGCTGGACGCCGAGAGCGAGCTGGCGCACACCGAAGCCGTCAAGCTCGGCTGCGCGTACGCGCTCGTCGGGCCGGACGACGGTGGCGCTGCGTCGATCCAGATCGAACCGCCGACGACCGCGATCGTGCAGGTCGATCCCGCGCAAGGACGGCACCGCATCGCCGGACTGCGACTCTGGGAAGACGAGTGGGGCATGCAGCACTGCGTGCTCTACCTGCCCGACGTGATCATGTGGTGGGACCGGCCGAGCGATCAGCGCAGCTGGCAGCTGGACGACGCTGCGTCCGGGCGCAACGTGCTCGGCGTCGTGCCGCTCGTGCCGTTGCCGAACGCACCGACGCTGCGCGCACGGCAAGGACGCAGCGACATCGAACGCGTCATGCCGCTGCAGGACGCCGTGAACAAGCTGTGCGCCGACATGATCGTCGCGTCCGAGTACGCCGCGTACCCGCAGCGCTGGGTGACAGGCGTGGACATTCCGAAGTTCCCGGACGGGCATCCGCAAGCGGGACAGCCGTTGCCGTCGATCGTGTCGTTCCTGAGCGGCGCCGATCGCGTGATGGCGGTCGAAGAGATGCAGGCCGCGTTCGGTGCGTTCCCGGTCAGCGATCTCGGCAACTACGTGAAGGCGATCGAGATGTTGATCCAGCACGTTGCCGCGCAGACGCGCACACCGCCGCACTACCTGCTCGGCAGCTCGGGCAGCTTCCCGTCCGGCGAGAGCTTGAAGGCGACGGAGACGGGACTCGTGGCGAAGGTGCACCGCAAGCAGCTCGCGTTCGGTGAAGGCTGGGAAGAGGCGATGCGGTTGTCGTTCGCGGTCGAAGGCAACAGTGCGCGCGCGGAGGCGTGGGACATCGAGACGATCTGGAAGAACCCGGAGTCGCGGAACACCGGCGAGACGGTGGACGCAGCCGTGAAGCTGGCGAGCATCGGCGTGCCGCGTCCGGCGCTGTGGGAGTACGTCGGCGCGACACCGCAACAGATCGAACGTTGGATCGCGGAAGGCGCGCCGATCGCCGGACCAGCCGTCGTCGCGCGCGAGACGATCCAGGCGTCACCCGGCGAGGCAGCCGTGCAGCTGCCCGGCAAGCCCGGCGCAGCGCAGGTGCCGGTGACACAGACGACTTCGACAGGAGGCACGAGTGGCTGACGATCAAACGAGCACGGGCGGCGCGACGTCGCACGGCGCTCCAACCCCGGACGGTGCGACGCCGGATGGGCAAGCCGATGCACGGCGCGATGCTGGCAGCGGCAACGACCAGGACAACCGGCTCGGTGACGCCGGTGCACGTGCGCTCGACAAGGAACGCGAACAGCGGCGCGAGGCCGCGAAGCGCGCAGCCGAGGCCGAGCATCGTGCGAGCGAAGCCGAGCGGCGACTGCACGAACTGGAAGACGCGGGCAAGAGCGAGATGGAACGCGCGATCTCGCGGCTCGATCGTCAGGGCGCGGACCTTGAACGTGAGCGCAGCGAACGGCAACGGTTGGAAGCAGAGTTGGCGCGACGCGATCTGCTCGACATGAAGCGTTCGATCGCACACGAGCTGGGCATCCCGCCCGAAGCAGCACATCGCTTGCAAGGCGAGGACGCGCGTTCGATCCGCGCCGACGCGCAGCGCTACCTGGACGAACGCGGCAGCGAACGCCCGGGCAGTGTCGGTGTCGGACGTGGCGGTGCTGCAGGTGGTCGCACGGGTGGGCTGGACATGAACTCGCTCATTCGGCAAGCGTCCGGGCGCGAGTAGCGCCAGCGGCGCAAGCCGCAACCCGAGAGGAACCTCATGCCGTACAACTCACAAGTCGGTCGGTCCGACGCGGCTGCGCTGATCCCCGAAGAGTATTCGCGGGACATCATCACGCACCTGCCGGACACGTCCGCCGCACTCGCGCTGTTCCGGCACGTGCCGATGAGCCGCGCGCAGCTGCGCATCCCCGCGGAGTCCGCGCTCGCCGTCGCGTATTGGGTGAGCGGCGACACGGGCGTCAAGCAGACAACGAAGAGCGCGTGGGCGAACCTGTACCTCAACGCCGAAGAGCTGGCGGTGATCGTGCCGGTGCCCGAGAACGTGCTTGACGATGTGGACTTCGACATCTGGGCGCTGATCCGCCCGCAGCTCGTGGAGGCGATCGGGCGTGCACTGGACGCCGCGATCTTCTTCGGCGTGAACAAGCCCGCGTCCTGGCCCGCCGACATCACCAGTGCGGCGATCGCCGCAGGGAACACGGTTGCCGAAGCCGCGACGCAGGTGCAGGGCGGAATCATGGGCGACATCGGCAACGCGTTCGCGCCGGTTGAGGCGGACGGGTTCGACGTGAGCGGTGTCATCGCCAACCGCACGATCAAGGCGAAGATCCGCGCTGCACGCAGCACGACCGGCGAGCAGCTGGCCGAACCGGCCGAGGGAACCGGCAACGCATCGCAGGCGCCGAACGACAGTGCGTACGGCGTAGTGATCCGCTACCCGATGCGCGGCTTGTGGCCGACCGGCGCAGGCGCCACCGAGGCGATCGTCGGTGACTTCTCGCAGGGACTGCTCGGCGTACGGCAGGACCTGACGTTCAAGATCCTCGATCAGGCCGTGATCACGGACGGCGCAGGCGCGATCCAGTTGAACCTCGCGCAGCAAGACATGGTGGCGGTGCGCGTCACGGCACGGTTCGCGTTCCAGGTGCCGAACCCGATCACCTACGACCAGCCGACCGCGGGCAGCCGCTACCCGTTCGGCGTGCTCCACGCTCCGTAATGGCGCGCCAACGTTCAACGCCGTCGATCACACGAGAGGACGTGAGTGGCTTGACAGCCGAGAAGAAGTCGCAGGACGCCGAGGCGAAGCCGACCGAAGTGCAAGCGAACGAGGCGCATCAGGAGGCGCTCGATAAAGGCTACGTCGGCCAGGACGCGGCCGAGCTAGCCGAAGCCGAGGACAAGGACAATGCCTGACGTCGCGGAACTGGACGCGCTCGGCCCGAACCATCCGTACGTCAAAGCAGTGGCGGCGGGCACGTGGCAGTTCGGACTCGGGACACCGGGCGGCACACCGACAGCCGTGTTCAACGTCACGCCGAGCACCGGACCCGCAGGCACCGTATTCAAGTTCGACGCGCACACCTCGACACCGAGCGGCGACCCGCTCGCGTTCCTGTGGGACTTCGGGGACACCGGGCCGCTGATCGACGGTGCAGTGATGACGCACGCGTACACCGTCGCCGGTTCGTACACCGTGCGGCTGTACGTGCAGGACAGGTACGGCAAGGGAGCAAGCGCGACCGCAACGGTGGTCGTGACGTGACCGAAGAGGAACGGGCGGCACTGTGGCGGCAGCAGACGCTGAACCGGATCGCATACAAGCGCGATCTGTGGCTGTCGCTGCAGGCGCCGCCCGAACCTCGGCAGGAAGTGATGGACGACTGGATGCCGCTGTACCTCGCGCGGCTGGAAGCGCAAGCCGGACCCACCGACCCGGAGGATGATCCATGAGCACACCACCGACCGATCCGCTGACCGTGCCGTGGCGTCCGACAGTGGACGACGTGGCCGCGCTCGTGCGTGCACGGACGAAGGACGCGAGCATGAACGAGGTCGGCACGTTCACGTCCGCCACGCGGCCGACCGACGCCGAGGTCGAGCAGCTGATCACGAACGGCTGCGCGAAGGTGGCCGCGCTCGTGGGCTGGGACTTCCCCGCAGACGCGTACGCGGAGGCGACACACCTGGCGAGCATCGTCGCCGCCTGCGAAGTCGAGCTGTCCTACTGGCCCGAGCAGGTGCGCGCCGACCGCAGCGCGTTCGCGCAGCTGTGGCAGCTGTGGACCGAAGACCGTGACGCGTTCGTCTCGTACGTGTCGCAGATCACACCGCCCGGCGAGGGCGGTGTCGCCGCGAAGATCGGCACGCTCGACGTGATGCCCGGCACCGTCATGTGGGCGTATCAGTACGGCTACGCGATGCCGGTCGGGACGAAGCTGTCCGACCTCGTGAACGTGTGATGGCGCAACGCGGCGGACTCGGCTTCGACATGGAAGCGCGCGGCGACGAGGCAGCGTCGAAGCTCGTGTACGGATTGGCGAAGCGCGGCGAAGATCCGCGGCCCGCGTTCCGCCAGATCATTGACGAGTTGCGCGGTGTCGAGCCGGTCTGGTTCAGCTCACACGGACGCGGCTCGTGGGCGCCGCTCGCGGACCGTACGCGCGAGGCGAAGGCGAAGCGCGGCCAGCCGCCCGACCCGCTGATCGCCACCGGCGCACTGCTCGCGTCGCTGACCGTGAAGCGCGGCGCGGACGCGAAGCGCACCGCAGGCAAGCGGTCGATGCGGTTCGGAACGAAGACGTACTACGCACGCTTCCACCGAATGGGCGAAGGCGTACCGATCCGCGATCCGCTGATCCCGGTGGACACGCGCACGCGGCGCCGGATGGTGAAGGACGTGCGCGACTACATGCTCGGCAAGACGAAGGGCGCATCGTCATGAGCCACGTGATCTACCCGCCGACACAGCCGTCGATCTTCGGGCGGATCGTGTCCGGCCACGATGTCGAGCAGTGGTGCATGACCACGATCCGCAAGTGGTTCGGCACGTACCTCGCGGAGAAGGAGCAGCAAGACGGGCTGACGCGCGGCGAGCTGCAGCGCCCGCGCGGCTACGTGATCGCGCCGTCGCTTGACAAGTGGCCCGAGGATCAGCTGCCCGCGGTCGTGCTCGTCAGCGTCGGCCTGGCTGAGCGCCCGCTCAAGGACGGCGGCGGCAGGTATCGCGGACGCTGGGACATGGGAGTCGCGTGTGTCTGCAGCGCGCGCACGCAGATGGAGTCGCACGCGAACGCGCAGCGCTACATGGCCGCGCTCCGCGACCTGTTCTTGCAGAAGCCCTCGCTCGGCGGCATGGCGTCCGGTGTGGACTGGCAGGGCGAGCAGTACGACCAGCTCGACTACGACGATCTCCGTTCGATCGACGGCGGCTTCGGACAGTTCACCGTCGAGGTAGAGAACATCGCGCTCGCCGGTGGCGGACCGGCAACGCCGAACGAACCGCTCGACCCGGACACGCTGCCGTGGCCCGACTGGCCCGTCGTCCAGACGCCCGACGTCGTTGTGCTCAAGGTCGATGTCATCCAGCCCACGAAGGGAGGCAGCACCTAATGCCACGTCCAGGAGTAGAAGTCGTCTCGGTTGCCGAGCCGACCGCGCGTTCCGTACCGACCGACACCGGCGTCTGGTTCGTTGTCGGTTCCACGACGACGCGCCCGGTGGACGCGGGCGGCGCTCCGGTGCCGACGCTGATCCACTCGATGAACGAGTACACCGCGAAGTTCGGTGCACGCGGCACCGGCGCGTCGCAGGAGATGTACGACGCCGTGCAGACGTACTACCGCGAAGGCGGGAATCAGGTCTGGGTGTCATCGTTGCCGTCAGGCTCGACCGGCGTAGCCGCCGACTACGAGGCCGCGCTCGCGCAGCTGACGGTGGACCTCGGCCCGGGCCAGGTGTCCGCACCCGGCTCCGACGACGCCACGGTGCACACCGCTCTGCTTGACCACGCCGAAGCCGCGAATCGCGTCGCGTTGATCGACGGGCCGCAGACGGGCGACGCGGCAGCGTTCACCACGGCAGGCACCGCTCTGCAGGCTGCAGGGAACGGGCGCTACGGCGCAGCGTTCGCGCCGGGTGCCATCATCCCCGGCGTCGCGAGCGGCACCACACGGACCGTGTCGTGGGCTGCAGTCGTCGCCGGGATCATCGCGCGCAACGACGTGCCGTTCACCCCGAATCAGGCAGCCGCCGGTGTCAACGGCGTCTCGCTGTACACGCTCGACCTGACGGCGCGCTTCACCGACTTGGAGTATCAGGACATCAACGAGGCGGGCATCAACATGGCCCGCAACCGCTACGGCACCTTGGAGATGTACGGCTTCCGCTCGCTCACCGACCCGGTGGCGCATCCCGAGTGGCTCAACTTCGGCAACGCCCGGCTGAACATGGCGATCGTCGCGCAAGCAAACGCGATCGCGGAGCGGTACGTGTTCTCGCAGATCGACGGGCGCTGGATCACGATCCACGACTTCGGTGGCGAACTGGCCGCGATGCTCGTGCCGTTCTACGAAGCCGGTGCACTGTACGGCGCGACCGCCGACCAGGCGTTCCGCGTCAACGTCGGCACGCAAGTGAACACACCGGACACGATCGCGAACGGCGAGCTGCACGCCGTGCTGGAAGTGTGCATGTCTCCGTTCGCGGAGCTGGTCGTGATCGAGATCGTGAAGGTGTCAACGACCGAAGCCGCAGCCGGGCCGCCGAGCCTGTCGTCGCTCGCGGCGTAACGAAGGGAGGTAGCAATGTCACGCGTCGATCAGTACGACGTCAGCGTGTCCGTGGACGGCGTGGACCTCGGCACGTTCGACAAGATGTCCGGCGGCGAAGTCGATTCGGAAGAGACGACATACAAGCCCGGCGGCATGGGAGCACGCATCTCACTCGGCGGCTCGCAGAACATCGGCACGATCACGCTCTCGCGGCTGTACGACCTCAACCGCGATCACCTGATTGTGCACTGGTTGATGGGCCGAGCCGGGAAGGGCTGGGTCGTGATCAAGAAGAAGTCGCTCGACGTTGACCGCAACGTGTTCGGACGACCGCTCACGTATCAGGGACGGTTGAAGCTCGTGCACCCGCCCGACGTGGACAGCGAAGCGGCCGACGCCGCGCAGCTTGAGATGGAAGTCACGCCCGCAGGCACAGTCGCATGACCGACATCGAACACGAGGACACGCAGGTGCACAGCCTTGCGGTCGGCAACGGCAACGGCGCCGCACCGAACTCGGTGCTCGACCTGCTCCGCGCGACACGAGCCACGTACACGGCCGAGCAGATCTACGACATCGCCGTGCCCGGCTACGACGACCTGCTCGTGCTGCGCCTCGGGCCGCTGCCCGGCGCCAAGATCACCGTCTTCCGTGAACGACACGAACGATCGAAGTCACCCGAACGCGACTTCAACCTGAACGCCGACCTGCTCATCGCCGCCGTGCACGACGTGCTCGCACGGCGCACGCAGGACGGCGAGCTGCAGCCGCTCGACGCGGATGACCCGATCGGCCTGGACGAACGGCTCGCGGACGGCCTCGACCTGCACGCACGCAGCGGGCGCGAGCTGGTCCGTGAGCTGTTCGGCGCCGCACCCATCCCCGAGGTTGCGCTGAACACGCTGATGGGCGGATACATGGATTGGGCTACCGGCGTGAACAACGACGCCGACGAGACGTTCGCGGGGGAATCACCGGCAGCGCCGAGCTGACGACCGCCGCCGTGCTCGCGCTGCACGGCCTCCCGGCGCTGCACTACATGACGACCACCGACCCAGAGGTACGGCTGATGCTGACCGCGCTCGCGAACCGCGCCGCGCAGATCGACAACCTGCGCCAACAGAACCTCGCACGCCACATCGTCTACGAACTAGCGAAGGCGATGCGCCGCCGTGGCTGATGCCGTCGAGATCTTCCTCCTGCTCCGCAACGCACGCAAGTTCATCGAGGACGCAACGAAGTCATCGAAGGCGATCGGCGGTGTCGGCACCGCAGCGGAGAAGAGCGGCAAGAAGGCAGGCATCGGCTGGAAGGGAATCGCGAAGTGGGCTGGCGGCGCCGCCGCCATCTACGGCGCGACGCGGTACATCAAGGGCTCGGTCAGCGCAACCGAGGACCTCGCGAAGTCCACGCTCGCGCTGCAACGCACGACCGGCCTCGACGTGCAGACGGCATCGGCGTGGTCGTCGGTCGCGAAGTCACGCGGCATCGCGACGAAGCAGCTGCAGCAAGGCTTCGTGAAGCTGGCGCGCGAGACAGAGAAGTCGCGGCAAGGCACCGTCAAAGAGTCGGTCACGATGCAGAAGCTGAACGCGCAATACAAGGCAGTCGAGGACCTCGGCGGCAAGAAGGCACCGGCGGCGCTGCGCAAGCTGCAGACAGCGATGGGCCACGCACACGACGCCGGTGACAAGGCACGCAAGACGCTCGCCGGACTCGGCGTCACGCAACGCGCGATCGCGTCCGGCAACACACAAGCGATCATCGGCCAGGTGTCGCAGGCGCTGTCCAAGATGCAGAACCCGGCACGCCGCGCCGCCATCGCTCAGCAGCTGTTCGGCCGCGGCGGTCAAGCGCTGCTACCGATCCTGATCAAAGGACGGCAAGGCATCCAGGACCAGCTGAACGTCGTGCGCAAGTACGGCGACGTGCTCGGCGTCAAGACGGTCGGGCAGCTGAAAGACATGATCGCGCATCAACGCGAGATGAAGATCGCGTCCGAAGGCATGAAGGTGCAGCTCGGCACCGCGTTGCTGCCGGTGCTGATGCAAGTCGAGGGCGCGTTCGTGTCGCTCGTGCGCGTGATCCAACCGTTCGTCCGTCAGGGCTGGGTCTTGAAGTCGCTGCTCGGCCTGCTCGTCGTTGCGTTCATCGCATACAAGGCGGCGATCATCGCGACCACGATCATGCAGCTCGGGCTGACCGCGGCGACGTGGGCGTGGATCGGCATCATCGCGCTAGTCATCCTCGCGCTCGTCGCGATCGGGATCGGCTTCGTGCTCCTGTACCGCAAGGTCGGCTGGTTCCGCGCCGCGGTCGATGCGATGTGGAAGGCAGTGCAGATCGGTGCGCACGCAACGTGGGACGCGCTGCGCGCCGCGTTCGACTGGATCAAGTCGAACTGGCCGCTCCTGCTCGGCATCCTCACCGGGCCGTTCGGCCTCGCGACCGTGCTGATCATCCGTCACTTCGGGGAGATCAAGAAGTTCGCGCAGGGCGTGTTCGACACCATCCGCACCGCGATCACGAACTTCATCAACTTCGTGCGTGGCATCCCCGGCATGATCGGGGACACGCTCAAGAAGATCCCCGGCATCGGCGCCGCGATGAGCGTTGCCGGTGGCGCGAAGCACTTCGTCGGCAAACACTTCGCGACCGGAGGCCGGATGCCGTACGGCGGCGCCGCGCTGGTCGGTGAGCGCGGACCCGAAGTGCTGACGCTGCCGGGTGGTGCACGCGTGACACCGCTGCCGCCGCCGCCGCCGTTCGAGATGGCGCACGTGTTCGGCACCGCCGACATCGTGGTGCCGGTCTACCTCGACGGGCGCGTCGTTGCGCAGTCGGTCGCTCGCTACACCGGCGACAAGAAGGCGCGCCGGTAGATGCCTGCGTCGCCGCGCGTCGGCTGGGTGCGCCTGCACGCGTACGACCCGCCGCTCTCGATCACGTGCCGCCTCGCGGAGGACCGGCCCGATGTGTCGTCTGGCTACGGCGGCTGGGATGAGGTCACGCGTCCGCGCCGTCCGCCGATCACAACGTTCCGCGCGCCACCGGCGATGCACCTGACGCTGGCGCTGCTACTCGACCGCTGGTCGGAAGGCGCGTCCGTCGAGTCGCAGATCGCGACGATCGAGAAGATGGCGCGGCCGACCGGCTCCAACCGCGAGCCGCCACGCATCCACGTCGCCGCCACCGGCCAGCACATTCCGCACACCGAACGCACGTGGGTCGTCGGTGAACTGACGTGGGGCGACGCGCTGATGAACAAGCATGGCAACCGCACACGTCAGCAAGTGACGGTCGTGCTCTACGAGTACGTGCAGGACACGTACCTGACCGAGAAGAGCGCGGCCCGGCGCCGCCGCGTGAAGGCGGCGAAGCACACGCAAGGTTCCCCGGCGAAGCGGCTGCTCGCGAAGCGCAAGCGGCACGTCGTGGCGCCGAAGGGACGCACGCTGACCAGCACACAGTTCGGTGAGGGCGAGGATCTGCTCTCCATTGCGGCGCGGCAGCTGGGCGACGCGAACCGCTGGGTTGAGCTGGCGCAGCTGAACGGGCTGCGCGATCCGCGCGCGATCGTGCCCGGACAGGTGATCCGGCTGCCATGAGCGCGCTCGCGTTCCGTTCCGTTGCACCGGCGCCGGTGATCGACCTCGACATCGTGACGTTCGTGCTCGACGTGCGCGGGCGCACGGCGCACAGCCTGGACAAGCGCGTGCAGAACAGCATCATCGAGGGCGAGCTGGAACGCACGACCGATGGCGCCTCGACGTTGCGCGTCACGCTGCACGACCCGGCGCGCACGCTGCTCCGTTCCGGTCTGTTCGCGCACACGATCGACGTGCGCCTCGACCGCTTCTGGTTCCGGCTCGCGCAGGTGTCGAAGCAGGACGACCAGCTGACGCTGACGTTCGAAGACCGCGACGTGGCGCGGCTGCGCGCGATCCGCGGCCCGCGCAAGGCGACGTCCGGGCACGGCAAGGTGAAGCCGAAGGTCGAGACGGCTTCGCGTGCCACCGTCACCCGCGCCGAGTTCGCGCTCTCGCTCGTGCGCGAGCTGCACCCGGCGCCGTCGTTCGTCTGCCCGCAGCTACACAAGAAGCAGGCCGTTGCCGCGAGCACGACCACCGCCGACACGAGCGCGCCACCGTCGCCGTCAAAGGACGGCACGTACAACTCGGCGCAGCTGCAGTCGCTGTGGATTCAGGCGGGCGGACCGCGCGCCGTCGCACCGACGATGGCTGCGATCGCGCTCGCAGAGTCATCGGGCCGCGCCGGTGCGGTCGGCGGGCCGAACAGCAACGGCACGTACGACTACGGATGCTGGCGGATCAACTCGGTGCACGGCTACCCGAAGGCGAAGCTGCTCGCCGCCGACCAGTCGTTCAACGCGCAGTGCGCCGTCACGATCTACAAGGCGCAAGGGCTGCGCGCGTGGAGCACGTACTCGTCGGGCGCGTACAGGAAGTACCTTCGCAACGGCTCGGTGCCGGGCGTGTCCGACACACGCGCAACGCGGCGCACGCTGCCGTATCAGTTCCGCCGCGGCGCCGTCAACGGGCACCCCGAGGATTCGTGGACGTGCCTGCAGCGGCTGGCGCAGGAAGTGAACTGGCGCTGCTTCTGCAACGAGGGACGGATCTACTTCGTGGCCGACGACGACCTGCTCGCGCTGAGCACACCCGTCACCGTCAGCGAGCAGACACCCGGCGTCGCCGCGATCGACTTCGACCTCGACAACGGCAAGGTGTCCAGCGAAGTCACGATCACCGCGCGCGCGTCGCGTTGGGCTGCCGACCCGGGCAGCACCGTGCAGCTGCATGACCTCGGCCCGGCGGACGGCATCTGGATCGTGCACGACGTGCGCCGCAGCCTGTACGACGCGGACGCGACGATCACGTTGCGCAAGCGCGGCAAGCCGTTGAAGGAACCAGCCGCCGACACCGAACAGGTGCCCGACCCACGCACACGCGACGGCATCACGCTCGGCAAGCTGAACGCGGCCAGCGGCGGCAGCGGCGAAGCCGACAACCCGGCGACGAACGCGGTCGAGCAGGCGTACGCCGCGGCGATCTCGATCCACAACCATCACTACCCGTACGTGTGGGGAGGCGGACACGCGCGCGCCGGTGTGCCCGACCGCGGCACCGGACGCGACCCGGGCGTCGGCTTCGACTGCTCAGGCTCTGTCTGCGCCGTGCTCGCCGCCGGTGGACTCGGGCTGCGCCCGGGTGGACCTGCGCCGACGTCCGGCCCGCTGATGTCGTGGGGCGCCGCCGGACCCGGCAGGTACCTGACCGTGTACACGAACCTCACGCACGCGTTCATCGTCTTCCACACAACGAAGGGCAATCAGCACTTCGGCACCGGACAGTGGGGCAAGGGTTGGGGAGGTCCCGGCTTCAACCCGAACATGCATCCGACGTCCGGCTTCGTCGCGCGCCACTGGCCCGAGACATGACAGAGCTGCTCGACCTGATCTCCGACGCGCCACCGGCGCCGCAGTCCGCGGTGCACGGCACGATCGCGAACACACCTGCGTCCGTGGACGACGACCTGTTCGTGACGGTGCAGGCGTTCGACGGTTCGCGCATCCAATGGGGACCGTGCCCGTGGTCGCCCAGCTCCGCGCTGCCGATTCGCGGCGACGACTGCCTCGTCGTCTTCGATGAGCGCGAGACACCGTGGGTGATGACGTTGGCGCCGCCGAAGGGCGGCGGCATCGCGGACGACACGCTGACGCTGTTCGCCGGGCAGCCGAGCACGACCGTTCCGGCGAACGTGTGGACGCCGGTGCCGATCACCGGCGTGATCATGCAGCACGGCGACGACACGTTCCAACGCGTCACGAGCGGGCCGAACGCGGGCGGCATCATCTGTGTGAGCGCAGGCGTGTACGCCGTCACCGCGTCGGTTGCGTTCTCGGGCACGCAACAGACCGGCGAGCGCGCCGTGCGCGTGGCTGCGCTGACCGCCGTGCAGGTGTACGGACTGATCGAGGGAACGCCGACCGTCAAGTCGTCCGTGATGCCGGTGATCACGGGCGGCGAGATGTACGTGAACGAAGGCACGGTGCTCGGGCTGCAGGCGTACTCCGACACGGCGACGGCGCTCACGTCGGCGGCGCAGTCCACGTGGCTGTCGGTGACGCGCGTCGGCACCGGGCCGAAGGGCGACACCGGCGCAGCTGGCACGCCGGGCGCGCAAGGACCGCCGGGCGCAACGGGCGCGCAGGGCGCCACCGGCGCGCAAGGACCGAAGGGCGACACCGGCCTGCAGGGACCAGCCGGGCCGCAAGGCGTGCCGGGCGCCACCGGCCCGCAGGGCGCCACCGGCGCAACGGGCGCGCAAGGTCCTCAGGGACCCGCTGGCGCCACGGGATCGCAAGGTGCGGCAGGTACGCCGGGCGAGGTCTGGTTCACCGGCAGCGGCGCTCCTGCGCCCGCGACCGGCATCGTCGGGGATTGGTACCTGGACTCCGCGAGCGGCACGTACTACGAGAAGACCGGCACGAGCACGTGGACATCGCGCGGCAGCCTGCGCGGCCCGCAAGGCGCAACCGGCGCAACCGGCGCGCAAGGACCGCAGGGCGCCACCGGCACGCAAGGTCCCGCCGGTGCAACGGGTCCGGCAGGACCGACAGGTGCGCAGGGCGCGCCGGGCGTGCTCGCCGTCTACGAGCAGGCAGTCGAACCGACGAACGCACCTGTCGGCGCGATCTGGATCACGAGCGATCCGCCGCCGATCGCGATCGGCACCGGCACGCACGTCACATGGGCCGACCTCGCAGGACACACGCTGTGAGTCCGACGATCGACACACCGCGCGCGATCCGCGTCAAGACATCGACCGGCTGGGCCGACCTCGTGATCCAAGGACCCACCGGACTGACAGGTGCACAAGGACCGCAAGGCGTGCAAGGACCGCAAGGCGCGCAAGGACCGATCGGGAACACGGGTCCGCAAGGACCGCAGGGCGCGACCGGCGCGACCGGAGCGCAAGGCACAACCGGACCGCAAGGACCGACCGGCGCTACCGGGCCAGGTGTCGTCGCTGGCGGTACGACCGGCCAGCTGCTCGCGAAGAAGACGGCGACCGACTACGACACGCAGTGGACGACCGTCGCAACGGTGCCCGCCGTCGTCAACGGACAGTGGCTCAAAGGCGTCGGCGGTGCGGCGGTGTGGTCCGCGATCACTCCGGCCGACGTCGGGCTGCCGAAGATCACGACCACGCCGAACGGCAACACGACACCACCTGCATCCCCGGCCGATGGCGACATCTGGATCATGACGTTCACGCCGTCCGGCAATCAGTACGGGTTCGGGATTACGCGCTGGGCGTTCTCATGGAACGCGGCGTGGGCGGTGTGGCTGTTCATAGGCGGTCCGCCGATCGAAGCTGACATCGACGCATCGGCGTCAACGTCGAGCGGATCGGCCGTCGATCTGACCGGGCCGTACATCTATCTGCCACGCGGCGGCGAGTACCTGACCGAATGGGGCTGCTCGGCTTACCCGAACGTTGCCGGAGTGGCGAACGCCTACATGACGTTGACCGACATCAACGGCAACGGCATCTCAAGCCTGGCGATGAGCCTCTACAACCAGCCTGCGGGCGGCTACATGTCGTCGTACAGCCGCGCGCTGCGTGGCGTCTCGATCGCGGCGGGCGGCGGACTTCATAGCCGGTACAGCGTGTCGAACGCGCAGAGCGTGACGTTCTCTTCGCGCTTCATTCGAACGGTCCCGAGATTCGTGCAGTGAGGAAGGAGACACCATGAGCTACCTGAACCAGGCGGACATCGCCGCGAACGGCTCGATGCTTGCACGCGTCGCGCAGTGCGCCGCGCAGCAGGGCGAGACTGACCCGGACGCGTGGGCGTTTACGCATCGGCGCACGTGGGCGTCGTCGCCAGGCTGGGACGAAGCGTGGGCGTCGGCGCAAGCGTCACACCCTGACGATCAAACGTACGACCCGGGTGCCGACGAGGCCGTCATCACCGACCAGATGATCCTCTCCGAAGTACAGGCGCTGCGCCCCGCCGCCTGAGTGATGGCAGACGTCCCGCACTTCTCGCTGCCGTTCACGTTCGCGTCGCCGCTCGCAGCGGTCAGCGAGCAGGACTCACTCGATGAGATAGCCGACTGCGTGCTCGCGGTCATGCTCTGCCCGCTCGGCTACCGCGTCGAGCTGCCCGACTTTGGCCTGCCCGACCCGGCGTTCACATCACCCGGACCCGACCTCGGTGCGATCCGAACCGTGATCGAACTGTGGGAACCGCGCGCCGCCGTTGTCCTCGACGCGCAGCCCGATCTACTTGACGAACTCGTGGCGCACATCGAGACAACCGTGCGCGTCAGAACGGAGGCGTAACCGTGGGCTACATCGACGTTCCGGTCGCAACCGACCCGACCGACCTGGCCGAAGAAGCGTTCGCGTACATCGAGACGAACGTGCCCGGCTGGCTGCCGTCGCCCGCGAACCTGGAAGCGTGGCTCGTTGAGTCGCTCGCGCAGGTTGCGTCCGAGCTGCGCACGCTGATCACGCTCGTGCCCGAATCCATCTTCCGGTACTACGGAGCGACGGTACTCGGGCTGCCGCCGATCGACGCCGTTGCTGCGGGCGGCACGACCACCTGGACCGCGCTCGACACAGCCGGGTACGCCGTACCCGCCGGAACGCTGCTCGCGATCACACCGCCCGCCTCGTATGACAGCTACGCGTTCGAGACGACCGACGACTTCACGTTCCCGTTCGGACAGACCGTCGTCGCTAACGTCGCGATCCGTGCGATCGACCCGGGCGCCGCCGCGTCCGGGCTGACCGGCACCGTGCAGCCGCTCGACCAGCTCGACTTCATCTCGACCATCACGCTCAACGGCGCAACGTCCGGCGGGCAAGACGCCGAGACAGACGACGCGTACCTGGCACGGCTGTCCGATCTGTTGACGCTGCTCGCGCCGCGGCCGATCCTGCCGAAGGACTTCGCGCTGCTCGCGCAGGCGAACCCGTCCGTCGCACGCGCAACCGCGATCGACGGTTACAACGCGAGCACGAGCACCGCGAACGTGCCGCGCTGCGTGACCGTCGTGCTCGTGGACGACGCCGGGAACGCCGTGCCAGCGCAGGTGAAGTCGGACGTGCTCGCGTCGCTGCAGGCGCAACGCGAAGTGAACTTCCTCGTCTTCGTTGCCGACCCGACGTACACCACCATCGACGTCCAGTTCACGGTCACCTGCTACGCGGGCAATGACCCGACGACCGTCGCGAACGCTGTCATCGCGCAGCTGCAGTCGTATCTGTCGCCGGGCCAGTGGGGCGCACCGGAGTTCGGTGATCCCGGCTCCACGCTCGCCTGGATCAACGACACGCACGTGTGGTATCTGGAAGTATCCGAGCAGATCAACCGCGTAGACGGCGTGCACCGCGTCGTCACGCTGCAGACACGCATCGCCGGTGGCACGTTCGGCACCACCGACATCACGATGCCCGGCGTCGCACCGCTGCCGCGGCCCGGCGCGATCACCGGCACAGCGACGGTCGGATGAACGACTGGCGCCCACTCACCGCGCCGGACCAGCTGGCCGACCCGCCCGCCAACCTGACACCGGACACGTTCGCTGAGCGGCTGTACGCGATGCTGTCGCCGCTCGCAGCCGCGGACGAAGACACCGGCTGGTCGCTGCTGACGTACGTGAACGCGCTCGGCGTCATGTATCAGCTGATCGAAGATTGGGTGCGCGATAGCGAAGACGGCCCGGGCTGGTCGTTGCTGCTCGACGTGAACCGCTGCCCGCCCGAGGCGCTGCCGTGGCTCGCTCAGTTCATCGGCGTGCGTCTCGTCTCCGGACAGACCGACGCGCAAGACCGGCAGCGCATCCTCTCGACGGACGGCTTCCAGCGCGGCACACGCGCAGCGATGATCGGCGCCGCGCAGGCAACGCTGACCGGCGCGAAGACGGTGCTGTTCCGCGAACGGTCCGGCAACCCGGCGCAGTCACCCGAGTACGCGTACATCCTCGACGTGAGCACGTACACATCGCAGACGCCGAACCCGACGCTGACGCTGAACGCGCTGCTCGGGCAGAAGCCCGCGGGGATCATCCTCAACTACACGACGACGCCCGGGCAGACGTGGCAGCAACTCAAGGACAGCGGGCAGACGTGGGCGCAAGTGAAGGCCGCGTACCCAACCTGGAACGACGTCCGCAACGCTCAGCCCGCATAAGGAGGCGGCATGGCGAAGACGACAACCTGGCAGATCCCGTACCCCGACCTCGCTTCGCCCGCCGACATTCAAGGCGTCGATGGAGTCGATGACCTGGCGATCCGTGTTGACGCGTGCCTGACGCAAGTGCGCGCGCAAGGTGCGATCCCCGGCGAGATGAAGATGTGGCCCGGGCCGACACTGCCAGCACAAGCAACGTACGGACATTGGGTCTGGGCTGACGGAGGCGCGTACGACAGCGCCACCTATCCGCTTGCGTCCGCGAACATCTCCCCGAACTGGAAGACGTTCGGTGGGTTAGCCGACCCGGGCGCAGGCAAGTTCCGCGTCCCCGACATGCGCGGCGTGCTCCCCGCCGGGATGGACGCGATGCCCGGCGGCGCACGCGCGAACCGCATCACGCGCGCCACCGCGACCACGCTCGCGGGCCGGACGGGCGAGGAATACCACACGCTCGGCATCTCCGAGATCGCGGCGCACGCGCACACCGTCAACGACCCGGGACATACCCACTCGATCAACGACGTCGCGCATACGCACTCTGTCGCAGACCCGTACCACACGCACCCGTCGCTCGCGTATCCAGCCGCAGGTGGCGGCGCGTCCGGCGTGACCGGGTTCAGCATGACCACGGCGTCGAACCAGGGGAACATCGGCACGAGCCAGAACCCGACCGGGATCACGCTATACGGGTCCGGAACCGGGATCGGCATATACGCCGTCGGGACCGGGATCACGACGTTGAACAACGGCAGCGGCGGCGCGCACGAGAACCTGCCGCCGACCGTGTTCGTGCCATACATCGTGAAGCTGGACGACTGACAGGAGGCGCACCGTGCCCTACGTGTTGAACGATGATCTCGCAGCACACGAGGCGCGCGTCGCGGAGTACGAACGTGCACGCACGCAGCACGACGAGCAGGTCGCCGCGATCGACGCGCAATACGCCGAGCAGTACGCTGCGTGGCAAGCAGAGATGAACGCGATCCAGGCCGCGCAGGTGCAGCAACTCGCGACCTACTATCAGCAGACCGACGCGCCACCGCTGACCGCGCCGCCGCCCACCGCGACACCACCGGCGCCGCCGCCCGAACCGATCTACCCGCCAGCGCCCGTCGCGCCCGACTTCACAGCACCGATGTATGAAGCGCGCGAAGTGACGGAGCCGGAAGAACTCGCCGTGCCCGGCGGTGTCGCGCTCGTGCTGCCGCCGCGTGTCGTGCTCAGCGCGAACGGCGTCAGCTTCGCGATCTCGCACGATGAGCTGGCAGCGGCGTACACAACCGAGGTCCTGACATGAGCGAGTGGTGGCAGAAGGGCTATCCGGGTGGGCCGATGGTCGAAGTGAAGGGCTTCCCGCGTCCGCTCTACCCGCCTGACGCCGCACCGGCGTACACGCCGTCTACGGACGGCGACGACTGCGAAGGTATCCGCCGCACCGTCTCGCGCGCCGGGCGCGCACCGTGGGCGTGGGCAACCGGGCAGAACAAGCGCAAGATGACGAACACGTTCGCGCACGGCGCAGCCGGTGGCAACGTCGCGGACTCAGGCGTCGCAGGCGTGCAACGGCAACTCGGTCTGCAGCCGACCGGCTTCGTCGGGAAGAACACGTTCAACGGGCTACGCTCGATCCGCATCCCGGACGGGCTGCCGAACGCGGGCCAGCCCGCGATGGACGCAACCGCAGTCAAGCTGATCAACGCGCAGTTCGACAAGATGAAGCAGGAGACGAAGGGGGACCCGCGCGACATCGCGATGCAGCATCAGTCGAAGCGCGTCGGCTACACCGAACAGCCGCCCGACTCCAACTTCGACAACCGCAACGACGGGATCAAGATCGCGCAGCGCAAGACAGCGGGCGGCGGCACCTGGCTCGACCGGCAGCCGTGGTGCGGATGCTGGTGCTATTACGCGCTCGACGCTGCAGGCGTGCAAGGACTCGACTCGCACATGGCATCGGTTGCGTCGATCGAGGACTACGCGAAGCAAGGCGCGAAGTGCTACCGCGGCTGGACCACCGACCGCTCCAAGATCAAGCCCGGCGACCTCGCGATCATCGGCGGCTACGGCGTGCACGTCGAGATGGTGCGCGGCCCGGCGCAGTCGGACGGAGGCGTGCCAACCTACGGCGGCAACACATCGCCCGGCACGAGCGGCTCACAGTCGAACGGCGGCGG
>Ga0070715_10000053_pt1 | contig 43502 bp, 63 predicted proteins | sample LARL111metaG_FD_71394 | JGI IMG/M metagenome (GOLD analysis project Ga0070715, IMG submission 71394) | Corn, switchgrass and miscanthus rhizosphere microbial communities from Kellogg Biological Station, Michigan, USA - LAR L11-1 metaG | ecosystem: Host-associated > Plants > Roots > Rhizosphere ... | reverse complement strand
ACGGTGCCAACCTGCATGGTGCTGACCTGCACGGTGCCAACCTGCGCGGTGCCAACCTGCATGGTGCTGACCTGCACGGTGCCAACCTGAGTGGTGCTGACCTGTACGAAGCCGATCTGCGCGGTGCCAACCTGCATGGTGCTGACCTGTACGAAGCCGATCTGCGCGGTGCCAACCTGCATGGTGCTGACCTCACGCCGATTCGCGACGACCTCTGGGCGGTGCTCTCCGCGTCACCGGCAGAAGTATTGGGATTACGAGCCGCCATTGCGGAGGGTCGCATTAATGGATCGTCTTATGAAGGAGCCTGCGCCTGTCTTGTGGGGACCCTGGCGAATGTACGGCACTGCGATTATGAGCAACTTCCTCTGGTGAAGCCGAATAGTTCGCGTCCTGTCGAGCGGTTCTTTCTCGCGATCGAAACTGGTGACACACCAGCGACCTCGGAGTTCTCCAAGCTAGCCTTAGAATGGGTCGATATATGGCTGGCCAATATGCACAGCGCGTTTGCGGGCAAGCCATGACGCGGTGTGGGACGTGTAAATGGTCTCGCGATCATGGCGCTCTGGTGCATTGTCAGTTTCCGTTACCAGACTGGGTGATGCGCGAGCTACTCAATCCGCTCACAGGTGGTGGCCCCTTAGCAAATTATCTCAACCCAGATCACGGCGAGCATTGCCCAACTTGGGAGCCCAAGCGATGATTCCTGACACAGCGAAATTCATCTGGACGGTTGTGCTCATTATTGCCTTGGGATATTTGCTGTACTGGATGTTCATTGTTGAATCGTAATCAGCGGCAGGAAGGGGACGGGATGATGATCTTCCACCAGCAACTCTCTCGTCCCAATGCGTTCGGGGGCATGACCAATACCACCCTCTGCGGGCGGATGTCGAATCAGCATGACGATATGAATGTGGATGCGAAGGTCACATGTAAACTGTGCCTCAAACGATTAGCTCTGGCACAAGGCAGGAAGGGGACGGGATGAGCGAGCAAAGGAGGAGTGATGCCACACGATAGAGATGGAAAAGAATTGAAAGTTGGAGATGTTGTGTATATTCCTGCTCGCATAAAGACGATTGAACTGACTGAGCACTATTGCAATGTCACAGTAGAAACATCGCAACGAATGCCGCCACACGATTCAGTGATAACAATTGTGCTTAACTCCGTACAAACGGTGAAGGGTTTTATTGAAAGAACTATGAGCCGAGGTAACAACCCATGACCCACCGGAAGGCCGCAGAGGCGTTGGTGAAGGAATGGCGGCGGAAGGCTGGCTTTGGTGGGATAGCTGCGATCAATGTCAATACATCCATGCTCACCGACCTGATCGAAGCCGCGTTGAAGGCCCAGCGGGCGGAGGAGTGTAAGGCGATAGCGTTGAAAATTGGCGAGCGATCTTTTAAGCAGGGATACCAGACCGACAGTGATAGAGAAATCGTTGACTGGCTCGACGCCAGATTGAATGAGTGGCGGGGATGAAACAGCCGAACCAAAAAGAACGCAGGCAGTTGTGCGCGGATCTTGCGAAGATTTACGAAAGATGTTTTCGTGCTGGTCTCTACCTCACGGCGCAGAAAATGAAAGCTTCCGTTGAACAGATTGGCTATGAATGCTTTGAGCAGTTTGAAAAAGAAACGAGGCAAGCACAGCCGCCCCCACCCCCGAGGGGCGAGCGGTAATGGCACAGATAGGGCACGCCATGGAGCTGAACAAAGAGCATAGATTAAAAACGTGGCCCGACTATTTCCAACCGCTGCTGGACAGCGTGAAGTACTTCGAGATTCGCCAGAACGATCGAAACTTTCAGGTCGGTGATCGGCTGATCCTTCACGAGTATGACCCGAATGCAGATAGGGGCAGCCGCTATACTGGACGGTCTCTAGAGCGCACGATCAGTTATATGACAGACTTCGCTCAACAAGATGGGTGGGTCGTGCTTGGATTTGACGCCGATGCCGCGCTCCGTCAACGATTCGTCGATCTACAAAAGGCGAGCGGACTGGTGATAGAAAAAGCTGGAGATATGAACTGGGCTGAGAGCATGCTGAAAATGGCCGAGGCAAACGCCGCGCTACGCACCAGGCTGGAGGCGGTGGAGCAGGTGCGCGATGAATACTACGCAAGCCTTGGAGAGACGCTGGAATCAGAAGATGATTTACGGCAGCGCCTCGCCCAGATGGAGCAGAAACTTCAGGATAAAACTAACGCCACGGCGCAATGGTTAGATAACGAATTATTACATAAGGCCAATGCGGAACTGCACCGCAAAGTGAAAGACCTCCATCGCCAACTGGATGAGGCGCAGGCGCGGGTCACATCACTAGAAGATCAAGTTAAAGCCTATGAGGGTGGCGCTCTGCACGATCAGTTAGTGGCCCAGCAAATGCTTATTGCAGAACAAGCCGATCGCGTGCAAGAGTTGGAGCAGACGACACTAGCTGACGCACCGCACGCCCACTGTCAAGAAGTCGATACGGAGTTGATACTGGCTCGACAAACCATTCGAGACCTCCAGGCCACGCTCGCTATGGCGCAGGAGAGGATCGAACAATTAAAGGAAGTATTGCAATCCCTCTATGACGTGCAGAATGGACCTCCATTATTCAAATATGAAAAGGAGTGGAATGCGGCCATGATTCAAGCCAAACAGGCCCTCACCCCGGCGAGGGAACAGTCTATTCCCTTGGATAGCAGAGGGAAGCCGTGAAAGTAAATCGCACAAGTCTTTTGACAAGATTTACGCGGGTATCCATTGTCAGGAACGAATCTCTATATTAATCCTGGCACGAAGGCTAGGCGATGTCGAGAATGCTATGCTAAGTTTTATCCATCGTCGCTGAAGTAAACTATTTCTTCGGATATGCTGCGTCCAAATCTCCTAGGATTCGGTCCCAACACGGATTCGTCACCGCTATAGCATCCGTGCGGACCTTCCCTGTCGCATCATAGGCCGTCTGTACGTCTACCCGATTACACGGGGGGTTTGGTTTCTGAAACAGCCCGCACCCGGTCAGTGCCAACATGCAACTCATCAACAGAACGATCAATAAGGGCATCACGGTGCTCCTTGGCGGTCGCCATGACTTTGAGAATCATGGGAATGACCGCCGCCAAAATGGTCAACACTGAAAGCGCAATCGCCACTATTTCACGGGCGTGATGGGCTGCAAGGTGGACGGGTCTATACCATTCTTCCAGGCCACATGATCAACCGCTTGCACCACACTGTCGATACGTGAACTATCGGCCGCGCTGATGAAGCCGCCTGCCACGAAAATCTTATCCAGCATGCTACAGACATCCGCTGCGGAGGGGAAGAGATTCCCCACTATGTTGCAGAGCAGATAGCCCACGGCAAACCCCGTTGTGCGCCAATTGATGTTTTTGAACAGGTCGTTGAGATTCATAATTCTCCCTTCTCGGTTAAAGTGATCACTTCCTTGAGGAGCTTGGCTCGTCCATAGGTATAGCCGATCCAGAATCCCAGCATGAGCGCACAGCACAGCACGATGACATCAAGCAGACTCAATGATGCCCACCCTTGCTCACGGCGTTCGCCGTCGAGGAACTGACCGAACTGGCGCTATTACCGAAGGAGCCATAGGCCAAACCGAGGCCCGTACCAAGGCCGGTTAATGCGCCTCCCATCACTTGCCCGCCCACGCCCTGACTCCACATCGGCACCCACGCGGTGAGATCGCGGCAGTTCACTAACTCACCCTTCGCATCCTTTTCGCAATGCTGGAGCTTACTGAATCCCATATTGGTTCCGAACATCGACCGTTCCTCCGTCACCACGGTCCGCGCCACATGGCCCTCACCGAGATCAGCATAGGTGGCACAACCTGAGATAAGCAATGAGAGCATAACGATGAGATACATGACGCCTCCTTGATTATAAATTACCGATCTTCTTGAATCTCAAGCCGCCCTTGGATGTGGGCGATATCCTCGGCATGGCTGCCCACTTGGCGTTCCATCGCTTCGACGCGGCTGAAAATAGACCGCAGCACGAAATAGAGTGCCGTGAGCAAAAGCGAATTAACCGGCCCAAGATTAAGGCTGTTAAGCAGAGCGATAATATCTCCCACATTCGGACCTCCTATCTCACGGCTTCCCGATCCGTTCGAGAATCTGCATGACCGCTAGGACCAGCATGACGCTCGCCATCAGCCAACCCCAGAGCGTGTTATGTGTCACGAAGTTGCGATCTTTGTCATTCATGGTTTGCCGCCATTCGTTCGCGCTGATCTGCCACTTGTCGAGATCGTGCTTCCGCTCCATAGTCGCTTCCTTCATGGCCACCAGGGCCGCCTGCAGAGATTCCTTCGCATTGGCGACCTCGGACGAATACCGACGATCCCGTTCATCCATTAACTGCTTCAAGACGGCCACGGTCAATTCAGGTTCAGCCACGTTTCACCGGCAGAAAGGGACATTGACCCATGGCATGCGTGTAGCCGCGATCATGCTGATATTGGGCTCCACATTTGGGACAACGATAGAGCTTCACACCCATTGACTCACGTTCTCCCGCAGCATGGTCGCCAGAATATGAAACCGCACGGGGGCTTGCACCTTCGCGGCCTTCGAGTCGAGCAGTTCCTCGGCCGCCTCGTCAAAATTCCCGAGATGAACCGCCCCCAGGAAGCGCGGCCATTTCGACAGCCCCTCTTTCCCAAACTGAAACCCCATGGAAATCAGGACGAGTTGGCGAGGGCGACTGAGCTGATCATAGCAACTACAGTTGGCCCGCACCGCCTCAATGGCGTTAGCCAGATCCGCCTGGAGCAGCAGATTGGCCACCTCAGATGGAATGCCATTGTCGTCCAGGTTGTGCCCATATCCGATGGTGAGCTTCCCCACGAGATCCTGATAGGGCATGAACTGGCCATTGACCTGACGGCCTGTCCCCTCCAGCTCCATGATCATGGCTTGCGCGTCAGTCATTAGTGAATCGTAATGGTGACGGAGACAGTGGGTGCGCCTGGCACCCCAGCAGAATTGATACAGGCATCAGCACTAGGCGTCCCATTGCCGAGCGAACTGGTGGGGGTGGCGCGATAGCAAATGGTGGCGCCGGCTGGCACGTTGGCATCAGTCGCCGTGAGGGTCGAGGCGGGCAGATTCGGCGTCATGGCGGTATAGGTCGTGGCCGGGGCGACCTTCTTTTCAATGATCCAGCCCGTCACACTCGACACATTGACGGGAGAGGGGGTGATGGTGATCGTGACATCTTGGGTCGCGGCCCAGGCAGGCACCGCCAGCAGACTGAGGAGACCGACGAGGCTGAGTATCCGTTTCATAATCCCTCCATTACGGTATGACTGCGTTGACTTCATTCGACTTGACACTTTCGTTGCCCGAGCGATCATAGGCTGTGACGGTAAACCAGTAGGTCGTCCCGGCAACCAACCCGCTCGCGGGATAACTCGTGGCGAGCCCGACATCGGCGAGGGCCGCTCCATAGCTGGACCCTGTACGGCGATAGACGCGATAACCCGCCAGATCCGTCTCGGTATTGGTATCCCATGAGAGCGTACGGCTACTGGTGACGGGTGAGGGGACCGCCGAGACGGTCACCGTCGGCGCACCGGGCAGGCCTCCTGTCGCGATGGTCATGGGAATCGAGGCGGTCTCGGTCGCGCCACCCTGATACGTCACGACCACGGTAAACGGCGTGGTACAGTTCACCGCATTCGCGGTCATCCACCAGGACCCATTGATCAGATAGGGTGTCCAGGACCCACTGCCTTGTGGAGAGACCCAGTTCTGCGCCCCGCACGGGTTCGTGATATGCACGCCGGTTACGGTCCCTGACAGATTGGACAGCGTGAGCTGATAGTCCGGCTTGCCATCTGGCACGGCGCTGCGGGCCGAGACGAGATCCTGCGTCTGGCCGCCGTAGGTCCCGGTGAACGCCTCAGCCGATCCGGCGCAAGCCAGGACGAGGGCGGCGATAGAGCTGCGCCACAGCATTCTCCCCATCATCGGTTCTCCGGATGACACCACGACAGCGTTGACAGCGCCCGTCTCGCATCAGCGTCTTGGCCACGACCTCTCCGCAGGCACAGCGCACATGACAGGGCGACATGGCGCGAATGAGCCGAGCCAGGACGGGATCGGGGTTCTCTGGATGACAGAGCGGACATGGGGTCACTTCACCCCAGCCTTTCCGCTGAAACGAATCCCTTGTGTCGCCTTGGAGTGGGGCACGGAGGAGGCCCCCTGCTGGATCGAGGCATCGGACATCAACCCCGTAACAGCCGTTCCCGTGTTGCGATCCGTGAAGAGTTCAAAGTCATCGAAATAGATGTCGTTGGTGGCATCGGGGGATGGTGATCCCCAGTTCGAGGTGAGATTGGTATTGCCAAACACGCTCCCAGCAAAGCTCCACGTGCTGGAACTCGTCGTCAATACGCCATCCCACCAGGTTTTGGTGACGCCAGTCGCATAGTTGACGTAGCGCTCATATTTGTACCAATGTCCTGGCACCAGGGCCGAACCAAAGTGATTGATGTCGAAATTGCTGCTGTTCACCCGTACGCCTGTGAGTGTGCTGCCCGTAATTTGATCTTCCACAAACTCCATCGTGGTCGGTGAGGTGTGCAGGCTACGTAAAAGATGGGCACCGCTGGACGAAGGGGTGGCATCAAAATTGGCATCAAGGCGAATCCAGACGCGCATCAACCATTCGCTATTGGCAAAGTCGTCTTGGGTAATGGCTAAGGTTTCAAAGTTCGCCAGATCGCTCAATGGCACTGTACCGTTATACCGGCATCGCGCCATTTTTGAACCACCATGAGGACTAAATAGTCCATCAGTCGGCGATGCGACAATCGTCGCCGAGACACGGCTATCCTCGGTGTTCCAGTTTGTCGTGGGGGTCAAGGGCAGACGAGCATTGGTTGTATACGTGTCAAAGCTATCCGCAAACATAAGACTCGCGGCATCCGAGACTGAGGGCAGAAGCACGGTCAGGAAGAAGAGGAACACAATCATTGGACCCTCCGCTTATAAAAGGGCGTGACATCGGGGCCAGCAGCCGAGAGCGACCCGCCACCAAAATCATTGGCCGTGACTCCCCCAGCAGATCCTCCAAATCCAATGCCAATAAAACCTGCACCTGTGACAGTGCCATCCGACACACTGCCGATGGAACCCCACGATCCTGCTGCCGCTTTATAATAGACCGTGATGAGATTCCCTACTACCGATGCTCCTATTGAGTCTCCTGCCGACACTTCTTGATTGATCGTCAGCTTATTCGTTTCTGCCTGATTAATCAGTACGTCAATCGTGTCCGTTCCAGCGAGAGCGGTATACGCAATCTCAATGAACGTTTCGCTGCCCGTATGTGGGCTAGCGACACGAAGATAGAAGGAGACACCGCTATTGGCAAGTGGGAGATTGTTGATGATCGCGTAGACTTCTTGATCGGCAGAAAAACTGGAGTTCCAGTAAATATCTCCACCAGGAAGTGTGTCTTGCTGAAGAAGATTACTGATGATCTTGAGTTGATGATCACCATTCCAAATCGGCCCAGCCCATCCGGTCGGTGGGGGGCCTTCGTTGGCCCGATCGAAGGTGTCCAGGACCGCATTGGTCGGAAAGGCCCATGTTGTCATGGGCATCAGGAGCGCGAAGAGGCAGACACTAAGGAGTGCGATTCGACGCATCATCTTAGATCGCCTCCCGCACAATCAATTCCACACCGATCAAGCGAGCCGTCCCGCTCATCGTGTCGGACCCTGCGCCCGCATTGCGGGAGATCTTGACGTGCATGAGTTGCCCCGCGCTACAGCCGGTGACGGTCACGGTGGTGATCGCTGCATCGTTCGTTTGATTGGTCGTGCCCTTCGTCGCATCGGTCACGGTCGAGGAGGTATTGAAAGACGGATCGTCCGTGGCGGCATCGCCCACACAAATAGTGGCAATTTCCCAAACCACGTTCCCTGACGTGGTGGTCGAGAGCCACTTGATATTGGCGTCCACGGTACCGCTCCAGGTGGACGGCAGTTTCAGATGGGTCTGGGCGGACAGATTCGAGGCGGCCGCAAAGTCCAGTACGCCCTTTTGGGTGTTGGTGCCGGTGATGCAGGCTGCCACTGCCGGGCTGGAGGCTGGGAGATCCCAGACGCTTCCGGCGGTGGCATTGTTACAGCCTGCGGCCGGGAACCAGATGCGCTTGGGCAGCGTGATCACGTTGCCCGTCGCTTCGGCATCGACAGTCTTATTAGTCAAGGTATCGGTGGTAGCCTTGCCGACCACGGTGTCCGACGCCGTAAAGAGCGTGACCGTCCCGGTATTCGAGATCGAGGAAATAATGGGGGTCGTGAGCGTCTTGTTCGTTAAGGTCTGGGTCGCATCCAGACTCACGATGGTCGAGGCCGCATCCGGGAACGTATAGGTGCGGGCCGTTGACGGACCCGAGAAGGTAATCTGTTGCGAGGCAATCGGGACCACCGTGCTGGTGGCCGGGAGGGTCACTGTGGTGGCTGTGCCTGCGACCGCGTTGGGCAGGATCGTCACATCTCCCGAGGTGTTGCCGAACAGCTTGACTTTGCCGATGGTGGTCGTATTCACACCCAGATTCAGGATCGACGTGCCATCGGTCGTGATGCCGGCCACGACTTTGGTATCCGTGGTGCCTGCACCCAATACCACCGCATTGGAGGTCAGATTGCCGCCGGTGGCGGTCACGGTGCCTGATCCGGCTGGGGTGGCCCAGGTGCCATCGCCGCGCCAGAAGGTGGACGAACTCGCGCCCGTCCCGCTGTTGTGATTATTCACCGAGATATTGCCGGTGACATCCGCCGACAAGCTGACCGCCCCGAAGGAGGGGTTGCCCGCCGCGTTGCCATGGAGCACCGTGGTCGTGGTGCCTTGGTTGGCAAACTGGGCTCCCGCTAACGTCAAGGCGGAACAGGAGAGCGTTCCGCTCGCATTGATGGCGTTGGCGAATTGATTGGCGGAACAATCAGCCGGATCGGCTGCCAAGGCCGTCGCGGCTCCTGCGGTGAGTCCGGCGGCGGTCCCTGTGACATTGGTCATGACGCCCGAGGCTGGGGTGCCGAGCGCCGGGGTCACGAGCGTCGGCGAGGTGGCAAAGACTAAGGCACCTGTGCCCGTCTCGTTCGTCACCGTGGTGGCCAGATTCGCACTGGTCGGGGTCGCCATGAAGGTGGCCATTCCAGAGGCAAGGCCGCTGATACCCGTGGAGACCGGCAAGCCCGTGGCATTTGTTAATACACCCGAGGCCGGGGTGCCCAAGGCGGGCGTCGTCAAGGTCGGCGAGGTCAACGTCTTATTGGTCAAGGTCTGGGTGGCCGCGGCCGTCACATAGGTATCGGCACTGCCACCATTGATAAATCCAGTCAGGAGATGCGAGGTGCTGTCCACATAGAAATTCGTCTCACCGGCATTGGCTCCCGCTCCAGGCGAGACGCCTTCCAGCAGATTGATGATGCCCACGCCCGACGTGCCTGCGATAAAGCCCCCGCCACAGGTCATCGCCCCGCCCGTGGCCGTACACCCTGAATCGGCCAAGGATCCGGCTCCGTTGGTGGACTGCACGGCATTGGCCCCACCGGCGGCGCTCCCTGATCCTAACGCACCCCAGGCGGACCCGCTGTATTGACAGAGACTCACGGCAGATCCCGCCGCACTATCGCAGGCCCCTGAAATGGAGTCGTCCGTCACAATCACCGTGTCACCGGCTGCGGGAGAACCTGGGAAGGCGGTGACGCGCGGGAGATTGATTTTCGTCGTGGCGACTAACGAGCTAATGGTCGGCGCGGTGCCAAAGACCAGCGCCCCGGTCCCAGTTTCGTCCGTGATGGCGGCGGCGACGTTCGCACTGGAGGGGGTGGCCAGCGCGGTGGCGACGTTCGTACCCAAGCCGCTCACGCCGGTCGAGATGGGGAGTCCCGTGGCATTCGTCAAGGTGCCGGATGTCGGGATGCCCAGGATCGGTGTCACCAAGGTCGGTGAGGTCGCAAAGACCAGTGCCCCAGTCCCGGTTTCATTCGTGACGGCAGAGATCAGATTCGCGCTACTGGGTGTGGCTAAGAACGTGGCGACCCCTGCCGCTAATCCTGATACGCCCGTGCTGATCGGCAAACCCGTCGCATTCGTCAAGGTACCGCTCGCGGGAGTGCCCAAGGCGGGGGTTACGAGGGTGGGACTGTTGGCAAACACGAGCGCGCCCGTCCCCGTTTCATCGGTGATGGCCGTGGCCAGATTTGCACTGGAGGGCGTCGTCATCCAACTCACCACGCCTGCCGCCTGCCCGGTCAGTCCGGTGGCAATCGGGAGTCCTGTGACGTTCGTCATGGTGCCGCTGGTCGGCGTACCGAGAATGGGCGTGACAAGGGTCGGCGTGTTCGCCAAGACCAATGCGCCGGTGCCGGTCTCATCGCCTACGATAGCGGCGATCTTGGCCGAGGTATTGATGTCGCCCGCAGAGAGGGAACCTGAACTCAAGGCCGCCCAGGCCGATCCCGTATATTGACAGAGTGAGGTCGAGGACCCCGCCGCAGAATCACAGGCCCCCGCCACGGAATCATCGGTCACAATGACGGTATCGCCCGCAGCCGGTGAGCCAGGAAAGGCGGTGACACGGGGGAGATTAATCTTGGCGCTAATGACGGGTGAGCTGATGGTCGGTGCCGTCCCAAAGACCACCACGCCGGTGCCCGTCTCATCGGTAATCGCCGTCGCCAGGTTGGCGCTGGACGGGGTGGCCAATGCGGTCAAGACGCCACTGCCGGCACCAGCCAACCCCGAGACGGGAAAACCCGTGGTGTTCGTGAGGGTCCCCGAGGTGGGAGTCCCGAGGATGGGTGTGACCAGTGTGGGCGAGGTGCTGAACACCACGGTGCCCGTGCCCGTTTCGTTGGTAATCGCCGCTGCCAGATTCGCACTCGTCATGGATTGCAACGCCGCCGCCACATTGGAGCCCAGGTCCGAGAGTCCCGCCGTGGGTAATCCCGTCGCGTTCGTGAGGGTCAAGGCTGAGGGCGTTCCCAGATTGGGCGTGACCAAGGTGGGACTCGTGGCGAACACCAAGGCTCCCGTTCCGGTCTCATCCGTCACAATCGTGGCAATCTTGAGCGAGGTGTTAATATCGCCTGCGGTCAGCGAGCCACCTGATCCGGTGCCATCGCCCAACTTCACCCAGGCACTCCCGTTATACCGACAGAGACTCGTGAAGGACCCGCTGGCGGCATCGCAGGCTCCGGTCGCGGAATCATTGGTGACAATGACCACATCGCCGGTCGTGGCTCCCCCTGGGAATGAGGTCACGCTCGGCAGATTCATGGTGGTGGTAATCGTGGGGGAACTGATCGTAGGGCTGGTGCCAAAGACGGCGGCACCCGTGCCGGTTTCATTCGTCAACGCACTCGCCAAATTGTTACTGGTGGGGGTGGCCAAGAAGGTCGCCACATTGGAGCCCAAACCACTCACGCCCGTCGCAATCGGCAACCCGGTGGCGTTGGTCAGCGTCCCAGAGGTCGGGGTGCCCAGGATGGGCGTCACGAGGGTGGGTGACGTATTAAAGACCAGAGATCCCGTGCCAGTCTCATCCGTCACCGCGGTGATCAGATTGGCACTCGACGGGGTGGCCAGGGCTGCCGCCACGCCGGTGGCCAACCCACTGACGCCCGTCGAGATCGGGAGGCCCGTCGCATTGGTGAGCGTGCCGGAGGTGGGGGTCCCCAGAATCGGCGTGACCAGCGTCGGGCTGGTAGCAAACACCAATTTGCCCGTTCCGGTTTCATCCCCGACAATGGCCGCGATTTCTGCGGAGGTATCAATATCGCTGCTAGAGAGCGCCCCCCCCGCACTCGTGCCGTCCCCTAACTTAAGCCACGCTGACCCATTCCATCGGCAGAGCGTTACGGCCACGCCAGCAGCCGAGTCGCAGGCTCCGACCACCGAATCGTCCGTGACGACGACGGTTTGCCCCGTATAGGGACTGGAGGGAAAATCCGTGACACTCGCCATGGATCCCCCACCGCCGCCCTTCTTGCCAGTGACCGCTGTCGTGGATCGCGCTAAGACAGTCACGGTACCACTACTAAACGATGAGATCCTGGCACGAAAGAGCGCCATGCCAGAGACGTTGCACTGATAGGCCCCCGAAGAAGAGGCGGTGGTCGTGAGGGTACCCGACGTGTCGGCGATCGACATACAGGATGCCGACACCCAATTTGAGGCATCGGCGGTCGTCTCGAACGTCACAGTCGCCGTCTCCGAAATCGTGACCTGCAATCCCACGGACGTATATTGATCGACCGGGAGACTCAGGCCGTTACCAGTGGCGGTCGCAGCGTTCTGCAAGATCGAGGTTGCGGAACGCTCCAGTTCGGCCCAGGCGGGCGTCACGAATCCTACGATGGCAGCGAGTAGCACATATAGCATAGGCATGATCAATCCTCCCTTACGCATTCAACACCCCCGTAATTCCGGCCTGGACATAGCTTGTACCGTTGTCCCCGTACCAGGTCGTGGTCCCTGTGGCTTGAGAAATTTCGAGCCAGACAAAGGTATGCCGTCCCGCTCCCGGAACACCCACGTATCGACCGATCACCGCTCCCGTCGAACCAGCCGAGCCGACCTGTGCTCCCGCCGAGACTTGCGCCGAGTTCACGCTTGTAGAATCCAGGCCTACCCCTGTCCCGAGGGCAATCACAGCATTCGTGGAATTGCCTACACTGCTGACGGCCTGCACTTCCACCGCATCTTCTGCGATCCCGATCACCGCATCGAGTTGATTGGCTGCATTGGCATTCGCCTGTCGCCACGTCGCCGTGGTATAGGTCCAGGAGTTCGTCGTCTCCGGTGCGGCGGCCATGGCCCGTCGCACACGATGATTGTAATTCCAGACATAGCGTTTGGCCGCACTATCCTCTGTCGTATTGGTCCCGCTCGCGTAGATGGTCCCGACATATCGCCGCGTCACGGCTCCACTTTTGACCCATACGCCGTCTTGTGACACCAGGGCTGTCGCCCGTGTCGTGTCATTCGTCCAGACCAGCGTTTCAAGAGTGGGGACCCCGGCGTTGTTATAGACGAACACATCGTATGGCTTACCCGCCGTCACCACGAGCGCCAGAGAGAATTGCGCTGCACTCAGGACAACCCAGTTCGTCCCGTCATAGAGCGCGATGCGATTACCATTGTAGGGCACCGCGTACAGCGTTCCTGCTCCTGTCACATCCGCCGTCGTGACGGGGAGTCCCGTGGTGAGAGAGAGGCGAAAATCCTGGATCATATTGAGATGATTGTCGATGTATTTCTTGTTGGCAATGCCGAGAGCCGCCGTCGGGTCAGCCGCGACGGTCCCCGTCGTTGCCACACCATTCACACTCGCCATCGCCCCTAGCGTCGTCCTGGCTGACGCAGCGTCAACATCATCGAGTAACGTATTAATAAAACTCGATACGGGGGTTAAGTCGCCAGAGGTTCCCGCTGCGGCAATCGGATCGCCGTTGCCATCAAAGGCCAGGAACATGGAGGCCCGAGCGAGAGAGCTGGGCAGGATCGCTACGGAAGCCACGTCTCCATCCGGTTGCCGCAGCCCACGGACCACCAAATCGGCGATACGCTGGATTAGCATGGTTTGATAATCAATCGCCGCTTCGACGGACTCCGCAGGCAGCGGATCGTTATTCACGAGATCCAAGGCTTGCACTTGTGGCGGATCGCGATAGATGGACCACCGAACCGTGACAGGGAAGGCCAGCACAGGAGTCACGGTGCCCCCGTTGCTGAAATGCCCGAGTCCATCCAGCGTGCCCGTCACCGTATAGTCTGTGGTGAGCACTTTTGTGGTCTGCACACCCGTCGCGATAATGGTTTCAATGATTACCAGATCGGTTTGGGCAAAGAACGGGAAGGGAATAGCCAGCGGCGTCAATGACCCGGTGCCATCGTAGGACACACGATTACTGGTAGCCTGGATCGTCATGACCCCTCCCTGTGGTGCGCAGTGTACGCTTTTGGACAGGTCTTGTCCATAAATGTTAGACTGTTCATTTTTGTCCGCTGAGTGATTTCATGACCTTATCAATCGCCTCTTGCCGTACTGCAGGATCTTCCCCGGCGAGCAGTTTCATCATCGCCAGGTCGCGCGACTTCTTGAACACCTTCTCGTAAATCTGCCGCTGAATCAGCGCGGGCTGATGATCCCAGCCATCACTATTCACGATCTTCGAGAGTTCCTGATGGGCGAACTGTCCAGATTCCGTGGCAAACACATCCTTCTGCTCTGGCGTAAGCTGCACCTTGTCCATTGTGCCGAATGCTTTGCCGGGAATCACGTCGAGCTTCTTGGGAATATCCGGTGTGGCAAATCCCAGACGACTCGCTTCTGTACGGACCTTATCGGTCGAGGCGGCGGACACGGTGAACGGCGATCCCAACCACAACCGTTCAGGCGAAGGAATCGGCACCCCGAACAGATCCTTCTTGGGCATCAGTCCTTCACGCATGGACGGGACTCGCGCAATCATCGCATCCCGGATGCCGTGAATCTCGCGCAGCAGGGGGTCCATATCAGCGGCGGTCTGACCGACGATGGCCGGAACGACCGAACTCGCGAGCGATTCAAAGTAGTTCTGTCCATAACGGCTTGGATCTTGCATCACATTGACCATGTTCGTAGCCCCTGTCATAAACGTCTGATTGCTCACATTGTTCGCGAAAGCAAAGGCCAGCATCCTCGCCCATTGATCGCGCTCATCCTTCGTCATGTAGTTCCAGAACTCATAGCCATCCGCCGTGAGGCCAATCAAGGGACCGACCGGAGCCATGCGCAGATAGCCATCCACATATTGTCCATTCACCTTGATCGCGTAGGGCTTCCATCCTGCCGCCCGATCGGTCGCCCGCATGCGCTTATCCGGCGTCCCGTTTCCGGTGATCGTCCCTTCAGACGCCGCCGCCATCACCGCCGTCATGATCATCGCGCCCGTCATCACTTCCGCCAACGCACGATCCCGCCGCACACCACCCGCCGCGTAATCGTCTCGCCAGTCACGCACCGCGAAGTTGAGCCCCGGCGTCATGCGAGCCGTTTCCTTGAAGATGTTCCCAGGGGTGGTGATGAACGGAAACATCCATTCGAGGTGCCACTCATGCACCATGCGCTGAAAGGCTTTGCCGCCAGCCCCGAGCGGCTTATTGAACGTGTACCGCATCGCCGCATCCTGCGATTGCGCCGTCATCGCCTCCGTAGGATGACTCGCCACGTCCTGGACGCGCTCAAAGAATCCCGGATCACGCATGGAGCGGCCTTCCTGAATCGCCTGTCGTATCGCGAGCGCATACAGTTCCCCGCGTTCATTCACGGTCTTGAGTACCGCGTCTTCTGCCGACAAGGCACGGAATGGAATCCGCACAATCTCACCAACCAGTCCAGGAATCTTTGGCGCATACTGTTCCGTCTTGGGACCATAGATATTTTCGCCAGTCCGTAAGATGGCACCCGCGACCTTCATGCCGTCGTAGGTACCCTTCAGCATGCCGATCATGCGAGCGGGAATCTCGGACAGCGCCACGCGATCCTCCCCACCACGCATGGCCCCAAAGGCGGACGCGATCGCTTCAGTAGGCAGACGCAACGTGGTGAAGGCGGCCGTCGAGAGAAAGTTCACTTCGTGGGTACGCAGGCCCGAGACCAACCCGGCCTTCCACGCCTCCACCACTTGCTCCCAGGTCGTGGCCTTCGTGGCGTCCTTGGCAAACTGGACTGCCTGCGCAGGATTATCGTACTCACCCAGCATCTTGACGAGTTTCTGGACGTTCTCGGCCCCGCCGTAACTATTCACCGCATCAATGATCGCCTGCGACCGATCGGCTTCGCGCTTCGTGGACTTGAGCGCGTTCAGGGCGCGGGCGACATCGGTACGTTGCCCCAGGAATGTCGAGGCCACATTGGACGTGCGCTCCACTTGCGACAGGAACGAGGCCAGTTCTTCCGGCGTGGCCGCATCCCCTTTCGCGACCAACGCGGCACGCGACCGCATCAGGTCTTCGGTGAATCCGAGTGTCAGTTCTTTTCGGGCCAGGAGTTGCGCCGTTGTAGAAGGCGTAGCCGGATTCCCTTCCAAAAACTTGGTAACGGTGGACGGATCTGACTTGAGCACGTCCGCCAACACCTTCGCCGCATCGTCATGGGATTGCTGCCAGGTACGCGGACTCTGTTGTTGTGCATTGATCTTGTCCTCATAAATTGTGGAGAGTTGTGCGAGCGCCGCCTTCGCCTCATCCGTGGTCTGGATACGGTTATAGTTCATGTGCGTGGGGCGGCTCGGCTCATTCGGCATCTGCGGAATCTCGGCAAAGGGTTGCGCCGTAAAGGATTGCGCCTGCGACTTCTGCTCTGGCGTGAGCATCGGTGGTGTCCAGCGCTGTGCCTGCGTCGGTGCACTCGGAGTTTCTTCCACACCCTGCTTGTACGCATCCGGTACGCGCCCATCCAGCACGTCCTGCCACACACCCGCATTGCCCTTGATCGCATCACCCGTCACATGCTGAGGAGGAATGCCGGTCTTTTCGTAGATGTCAGTCAACACATTGCGTTGCGGTTTCGCGGCCCACGAGGGCAACACCGCTTTCGCCACCCCCAAGACAATCGCATTGTCGATCAAGGCTTGTGGTTCCGGCGCATGGCCTTCCAGTCGTGCGCTCACTTCCGTGAGTGTCGCCAGTTCCGCTGCCGTCGGGAGAATCGCTTTCGCCGCACCGGGAAGTGTCGAGGTGGCAATGGACGCGGCTTTGCCGACACCAGCCGTGGCCGCGCCGGTCAACCAACCTTTCGCCGTTTCCCACATCGTCCCGGCGACACGATCCGCAAATTCCTTGCGTGTCCCCGCTTCTCCGTTCGTGATTGCATCGATAAACACTTTGCGCAGACCCATCGGCAACGCGAACGCCCCACCCATCGCGGTAATCGGTGACGCTGGACCACCGCCAATCATGCCCCCGGCAATCATGGAGGGCACATCCAGCGCCGTCGTGGTGAGATTCGCGGCCCCACGCAGATACCAGGGCGTGTTCTCATCGACCTGCATACTGGGCAGCTCGCCTTCCGTGCCCTTCAGCGCCTCACGACCCAACGCCAAGTTGCTCCAGCTATAACCCGTCTTGATGGCATCGAGCAGCGTGCTCGGTGAGGTGGGCTGCTTCGCCAGATTGGCTTGCGCCATGGCCTTTACCGGCGTTTGATTGAACGCGGGTTGCTGCACCACGTTATCCTTGATGAAAGATTGGACTTCCTGATCGCTGTACCCCGCCGCCATCGCCTCAGTCGATTTCTGGTTGAGGAAGGTATTCACCTCATCCTGGCTGTACCCGGCTTGTGCGGCTTCCTCGACCGGCGTCATGGTTTCACTCCAAAGATCTCTTCGAGTGATTTACGCGGCGGTGCACCAGGCACGGTCTGCGAGGGAGACGTGATCGATCCAAAGTTGGACGATTGATACTTGTTCGACTTCGCCACCGTGCCGAAATAGTCTTTGCTATTGGGATCAAATAAGGTACGCGGATCTTTGCCGTCCTTCCTGAACTGGGCAATCGTGGCCTCCAGGTCACGCTGGAAGTTCGCAAACTTCTCAGGCGTGGTGGGATCTTGATAGATGCCGAACGGTCCCGGCTTCGTGATCTGCGGCTCAATGCCCTTGAGAAATTCCGCCTTCTCCTTGCCGAATTGACTCCCTTCGGGTGAGCGCGACTTCACCAGCTCATCACGGAGCCGCCCCATGTCGGTATCACTCAGCTGCTTGCGCAGATAGGCATCGTAGATCGGTTTCGTATCAATGATCTTGTTCGGATCACCATCCGGCAAATAGATGCGCTTGAACAAGCTGCGCTCGACCGTTTCATTGGTATGGACGGCCACCGGCCCACGCCGCGCATTCTCCTCGATCATATTGAGCCACGCCCGTCCAGTCGGCCCATCGATCTTGTCATTATTGAGCGCCGTCCCCACATCGGTAGCCGTCAACGGCTTGAACGCGGGATTGCCAGGATTGGCCTGGTGCAAGGCGAACTGGGCCCCAAACTGTTGATCGGTGGTGTCGTACTGCGCCTTCTTCTGTCGGAGCCGTTCCGCTTCCGCCCGACGCGCTTCGACTTCCAGCGCGCGAATCCCCGTCTCGGCTGCACTGGTGAGGACGATCTTTTGTTCCCCGGAGATCTGATTATCCCATTCACCGGCTTGCAGGGAATGCAACGCATGTTGCGGAGAATCTCCAATCATGCCACGCACGGTACTGCTCGCGATTTGCTCCGTCATCTGGCGTTTGATCAGTTCGCGCGACCCCGCATCCATGCCGGGACGGAAGAAGATACCCTTGGGGTCATTGACCACCTGCTCCATCACCTTGAGCGCGTTCTCGTGCTGGCCCGGATCGGTCTGCACCATTGCCTGGAGATTGTTCGTGAGACTGATGGCTTGCTGTTTCGCATAGACCCCGGCCAAGTGCCCCTGGAAGGCCGTGGCCTGGTTGAGCACCTGACTCGTGAGGGCGGCGGCTCCGGCTTCAAACCGTTGCTTGGCGACGGGATTGGTAATCTGATCATTGAGCTTATTGAGTTGATCATGGAGACTGCCATCCGCAGGCGGTTCGCCTTCGGGTGTGCCGCCACGGTAGACCGTGCCAAAGAAATCCTGGTCAGCCGGATCGGCTGTCGCTTTCTTCTGCGCGAGTTCCTGTGTGGCCCGATTCGCCATCTCGGCCAGGGCCACATGCACTTTCGTCACCGCTTCGGCATCGGCTTGCGACTGGAGAATCTGATAGGCGTGCGCCCCGGAGTACCCGGCATTGACCAGGCTTTGGCCCAATTCCTGCGCCCCCTTGCCAGGACCCATGCCCTCACTGGCGTCGGAGACGGGGATCTCGGCCACCGGACTCACTTGACTTTCATAGGGACGAATCTTCGCCATCAATCGACTCCCACCAGATCAGCAGTAAGCGGGGTGGACTCGCTACGTCACCCACCCGCTCGTGCATAGGCGTAACTGGCTTGCCCGGCCCCGCCAATCAAATAACTCGCCGCCTTGAGTTGGCTATCCTGTTGCGCCACGGTCCCCTGGTATCGAGACAGGGCCGCATCGCTCAAGAAGCCGGTGGACTTCATCTTGCCGCGATAGAGCACGGTCTGCTCATCCAGTTTCGCCTGGCTCGCACTATTCGCCAACACGTCCAGCGGTGAGCCGGTATCGGTGGAGACCCCCGACGCCCCATAGCCAGCGAGTAAACTCCCCTGTGCCCGCGTCGCCGCCCAGCGCACCTGCTGCGCTTCCTGATCAGCTTGCGTCGTGGCATTCGCGGCATCACGTTCCTTGAGCGTGGCGTTATAGACGCTCGCGGCTTTGGCCGCGTTGCCTTGCTGAATCGCCCCGGCTGCGCTGATCGCGGCCCCAGCCATCATGATTGCGGGAAACGCTGCGGCCATTAGTCCATCCTCACGCACATCAATTGATCGTCGCCATTCGGGGTGTAGCCCCGCATGAGATATTCCACTTGAAATCCTAAGTGCTGTGCCCAGCGCAACGCCGTCTCGGATCGCGGATCAATGACACATTCCAACCGTCGCACGCGATACCCGTCCAGAAAGGTCTTCACTGCCCGATGCACCGTCTTGCGATACCTCGGCATCTGGTCCGAGAGGAGCGACCAGACCTGCGCCCGTCCCGGCCAGAACTCGACAATCCCCGCACACGCCACCACGTCCATCCCGGCAAACGCACTGTAGCATGGCCCTGATCGCTCCAGCGATCGTCCGTACTGCATGGTGAGCGAGGGCGAGAGGAGCGCCTGCGAGGCCTGGAGATTCAGCCACTCCAAGTGCCAGGCCACAAACGGCACGATGTCTACCCGCCGTCTTGCGTCACCAGTTGTGGCATCACCGCCACGACCGTGCCCGGCAACGGGGTCGCAAAGCGCCAACATACCAAGGCTCCCTTCTCGTAATCGCCATCCCAACTAAAATCCGCACTGGTCTTATCGCCGGTAAAGAGTGGCACCGCCTGGGACATGGGATCGGCGGCGGTGCGAAACTCGATGGGCCGCAAGTTGTCGAACGCATCCCCCACCTCCAGGCCCAAGGTATCGTAGAGCCGAAATCCGACCGCGTGCATCCGTTGAATCTTGCCTTGCGCGGTGCCGGTCGCCGACCCCGCATCAAAGCGCAGGCAGGCGGCATCACTCTGGTAGGTATAGCCGACATGCACCACCGACGCAGCATAGTTCAGCGTGATCGAACCCGTCGCACTCACCACGACATCCGGGTGGGTCGCGCCATCGACACAAAGTTGCACCGTCTCACCCGCCAGATGAAAGAGGCCCGTGATGATCGTGGTCGGCGTGCCATCGTAGGTCAATCCCCCATCCACGAAATAGCCGTCCTCTTGCGGATCGCCCTGCTGCCAGATCGCCGTAAGCAATTCGTTCATGCGGACCGACCGGCCATTGATGTACCGACGCACGATCATCCACAATTCATCGTAGCTACCGTCGCTGGACGGAATCACACAACAGGACTCGACCTGCGCGGGAATGGTGTGCGCGGCATCGGACCATCCCCCCAGGAGATGCCGGTGCCATCCGATCACCTTATCGTCCTTGCTGTAGAGCAGACCGACCAACGCCCCATCGTTCCGCACGCCCCAGATAATGGGTTGCGTCTTGCGCTGATAGGCGATCTCCACCAGTCCCGAGGAAGCAATCGTAGACGCACCCGTCCCAGGGCTCGCCGGATCATAATTGCCCTTCGTGATGTGCTCAGCCAGCACTGTCGCATCGCTCGATTGCAGCACGTTTTCATAGTAGAGATAGTTCATTTCCCGCACGCGCCGTGCGCCCTGTTCCACATAGAGCAACGCCGTCCCGGCCTGGATAGCCATCGTGTCCGCACTGCCCCAACTGGTCGATTGCTTGGCGTTGATATTCGTGGGCGTCAAGGCTTCATTCAATGTCGAAGGCGTCACCAGCCATTCACCTTCGGCGGTGCCGATCGCAATGCCGTTGGCCGTGCCCAGCATCCACCGAATCGTTTGGACATCGTTCGAGTTCAAGCGGAAGGAGACCGCTGAACTATCCGTGACCGTGCCATCGATCGCGGACGGCGCCATGTTGCTATAGTCCCCGATCTGCGACCCATCGATGCGCTCGGGGATCTCCGGCACGCCGCCGCGATAGAGCCGATCGCCATAGAACGTGCCACAGGCGGGATAGCCGTTCGTGGCCCCGAACACGCCGAGCCGCCAGACGAGTTTCGCAGCGGTACTGGTGAGGGTATTGATGATATCCACATGCACGGTCGTGGCGGTGTTGAACGTCACGATGCGGCAATACCCCCAGACGGACCCCTGCTGGATCCGAATCAGCCGTCCCACATCGGTGGCGAGGAACCCCTGATCATTGTTGATGCCCGTCACCGCTGAGGCCGTCACGAGAATATTGGTGCCGGTGGCCGCGCCGGGGGTGAGCGTCGTCGTCGTATTGTTCTGCGTGAGGTAGGGCCCATCGAGATAGACCGTATCGGTGATCGTCCAGCTACTATCACTCACCCGTGCCAACTGTCGCTCAGGATAATCAGGATGGAAGATCCAGAGCACATCGGCGGACTGCACGAATTTAAGCTGAAAGAGATCGGCCTCAAGATACGTGGTCGTGAGCGTATAGACCCGCGAGACGATCCCTCCGCTGCTCCACGTGCCAAAGGCCGACGTATCGACATTCACGCCAGCGACGGTTTGCAGTTCAAAGGTGTTCGCGCCTGCATTGACATTGGACACCGTGAACCGTCGCCCATTCACCTCGGTCATCCCGACCACGCCAGAGAGATCGACATGATCGCCATTGCTGGGATCGGTACCCGTATAGGTGAGGACGCCCGGATTCGCCTTCGTGATGCCGGTGATGGTGAGGGTCAGGTCGTAGATGGGCGCACGATCCTTCTTGAACCGCACATACAGATCGCCGAACTCGATCGCGAAGGCTGAGACCGTGGAGAACTTGAACCGCACCGTGCGCGTGGCCTTCGTAGAGTCCTTCACTTCATCGCAGACGTAGGTGCCGGGCCGACGCGCGAGCGGACCTTGGAGCAGCGGAATATGATTCTTGCAAACGCGGAGCGCGGTCTTGTATCGCTCGAAATCCACGCGCCCCTCCATGAGGGGGGAAAACTCACCGGAGTTGAAATTCGATTGGATGGGCGAGACGGCGGGCATCAGCGTGACTCACGCCAGGTCATCCGCAGGACGGTCCCATAGAGTCGAGGCGAGGCTTTCGTAGCCGTGACCCTTGGAGGAGGGCCGGTATAATTGGTGCGAGGACCTGTAAAGGGTTCTGCCATCGCTTACTCCTCCACCCATTCCGTGTTGACCAGTTGGCCGCTCAAGCGCGAGACCAGCCATTCATCGACCGGCTCCGCGTTCTTCGGCAATTCAAACGCATTGGTGCGACGGGCATCGGCGCGGTGCTCCGCATACTCCTGCATGATCGCCTGCTTTTTGACGTTGGACTGGGTGATGCGCTCGCAGCCGTTCCAGGCCACTTTGCAGGCCAGCATTTCCACAAAGCAGGGATCGAAGAGCACCGGATTGGTGACACGGGCAATGTAACGGATGTCGAGCGGACCACCGTCATTCGTCAAGATCGCGAGTACGCCCTGATGCTGCTCCAGATGCCAATCCAATCCCAGCCGTGCGGGCTTGATCAGGCGTAGAAAATCGTTGGGGACAGGATAGGCCGCCGCATACATAAAGAGCGGGGCCGTCGAGGAGGCGGCGAGACTCGCGCGTGTCTTGGCAAAGTTCCAGAGATACTTGCGGAGTTCCGTGTCGCGCAACAGCGCATACGTGGAGCTGACCACTTTCGCGTTATTGCTGTTATCTGACAACGAGACAATTGGGGCCGTGCCCAACTTTTGGAGCGCCAGATTGCAGATCGATACATCGCTGATGGCCATCGTTACTTGCTCCGAAAGACGTGATCGCCGATATGGCCCACCTCAATCGTCGGATCGCACCACGTCTCGATACCGACTTTCTTGGCCTGCTCGCAGAACCACACATCATCGGTCTTGGTGAGATCGCCATCCGGTCCCCACTCCAACGCAAACCATGGCTGCGGAATCCGTTGCAGGGCGTCCACCCGCACAAGCTTACAGCCCGAGCCGATGGCATGGACGATGAACGGACGGTTCGAAAAGGTGGCGCGATCGGCCACGAGGATCTCCCCGGCCCCATTCAACAGTTTGACGGTCGATTGTAGGGGAAAGCGGCGGTAGGAATAATCGGCCCCGATCAACGCCTTGTCGGCATCGAGCAGCCGTGGGAGCGCATCGGTGGGAATGGCCATATCATTGTCCACCAACCAGAGATAGTCACAATCGGTCTGAATCGCTTGCTGCCCGGCGAGCCAGCGGTTGCGTGGGCCAAGCGTCCCTTCGACCTCAGCCCACACAAACCCAATGTGCGCCTTCAGCGCAAACAGCGACGCGATGAGGTCTGACATCAGCCGACCCTTCACGGTGCCCCCGTGCGGGACCGCGACACAGACCTTCATGCGGACTCCTTACGCGAGCGTCGGACTATTGCGCGAAAAATAGGCTTCCAGCGATTCGATCGCCTTGAGGACCTGCAACGGCGTGATGGATGATCCGTCATGCACGCGCAGCTCAATCGCTTCACCGGATGTGCTGGTGCCCACCGTCACCGTATTCGGATCGAACTGATCGCCTACCGCCAAACTATAGAAGTGATCGGACACAATATACCTCCTTAATCGACGTAGACGACTTTGAGGCCCAACGCGCCCGTGCCGGTGGTCACGTCCGTGGTCGTTACGACCGCGCAAATATCCAGCATGGATTTGGGATCTGTGGTCATCCCGATCGCCTGCCAGAGGGGCTGGCTTTGCTTGGCAATCGTATAGGTGGTGGATTCATTCACCACATCCGCCAACACGACCGCTGAGGCGCAGTTGATGGCCGTCGCAAAGAACTGGTCCGCACTGGTGGCCGCCACCAATCCGCCATCTTGGAGTGTGCGAAACACGCCGATCGAGAAGGCGCCGGCCCCTTGGGCCGCACTTTGAAAAAGAATGCTGGACACGACCGCATTCGAGGGCACCTCAACCAACCGGATAATCGAGGTGATGGAGAGCGCCGCCGTGACCGACGCAATATGCCCGATCGCAATCTTAAGCCGTCCTCCACCCCCTAAGCCCGGATTGTTGAGCACGCGCGGAGTCGCTTCCCGATTCGTAATTGCCGTACCTTTCAAGGTCAGATCAATCGCCATAGTAAAGTCTCCTTGGAGGCGGGACTGATTACCCGCGCTCCGTATGAGTTAAAGTATCACGGTCATATTACTACATAACCTATTGATAACTAAGCCCTGTACGATTCCACGTTATAAACCATATTCTCTTGAATCCTGCTGGCCCCAAAGGTCGCATAGACATACGACTGCCAGGGTTCGCCGCGCAGGTCATTGCGCTTACTGATACTGGTGGTGATGTCGTTCCAGATCCCCAGGTGCATGCCGTTCTTGGCCCACACCGGAATTTCCGCCAGATTGGTGTTGGCCGTGCCGCCCGTGGGCGCGACACCCAATCCCTTACCTGCCACCGTCTCGATCATTTCGCAGTAGACGAAATTGATGCCAAGGAACCGCTGTACTTTCCCGTCCTTCAACACGGGGCGATCCCCGCCGTTAAACTCCGAGCTGATGATCTGGATTTCGTTGAGCAAGGAGGCTTCATCCGCCGCCGTCAGGCCGCAGTAAATCTCCTCGGTATCGAAATCGACATGATTGGCCCGCATCTGCCGTTTCACATCCAGCAACTTAGCCACCGTTAACTTACTATTGGTCGCGCCGAAGGAGACGGTGACTTGGTTCTGCCCCGACACCGCATTGCCGAAGGATGTGGAGGTCGCGCCCTGCTCGCCGGTTTTGGCGACCGCGAGGAACGCCAGGATGATCAAGCGATCGATCTTACGACCGGCCGCGAACACGGCGTTTTGCACGTAATGGGATTCAGGATCGGTAAGGAGCCGCAACTTATCGAAGGTATCGATGAGTTGCGGAAGATCGAAGTCGCTGGGCGTGACCCACCGACGATCCAGCGTGGCATCCACGCGGCCCATCGGGGCGAACCGATTGGTTACGTCCTGCATTTCCACGCTGCTGATCTGATCGACCGGCGAGGACTGTTTCCCGACGTAGCTGCCTTCCGTGACGGTGCCACGGAGTTTGCTGCCCTTTTCTTGGAGGAGCAGCATCACGTTCGTACTGAACGAAATGGTGTAATGGTCTGGAATATTAATCGACATGGGCTCCCTCTCACAGAAACCAGATGGTTAGTGAAATAGGGTTCCCAGTCGGAATCGCGGCTGGCCCTCGTTGTCTCAAGACGCCTGGCCACCAACGAGGAGGTTCCCAGGCGCAAACGCGAGTATCTCTACAGGAAAGAACTCACCGTGTCAAGTTATCGACTGCGCCCTGTGGACGCCATTGGGATCGAGGTCTCGCCCGGATAGGCGAGACGCGAGAGCCGATCGACTTCCGCGCGGGCCTCGGCCCGTTGCTTCGGATCACTACTGGAGAATTGCTGCGCAAAGGTTTTATCCTTCTTCATCTCAGCCAGTCTTGCGGCCGCTACTTCCGGCGTCATCCCGACATTCGTCTTCTGGCCGCTCATGCCGGGGACGGTCTTATCCTCCACCGCAATCTTGCTCCCAATGTTATAGAGGAAATTCATCGCCCCCTTCGGTCCCATGACGACTTTAAGCGCATCGAGCTGTTCCTGATTCATGCCGAACGATTCGGCGGCTTTATCCACGAGCCCCGCGCGTTGATCATAGTCCGCGCCCCAGGCGGACTTGAGTTCGCCCACTTCCTTGGCATGGGTCGCTTCCAGTTCCGCCTGCTGCGCCTTTTGAGTGGCCACGACTTTCTCATTCCACCACGTCCCAAGTTCCGTCGCTTGGGATTGCGTGAGCCCGATTTTGTGCAGCACCGGCTTGATCTCGGCCGCGAACTCGCCCTTCTCGCCCTGCGGGACCGGGATGTTGTATTGGTCCGCAGTCTCCGGGCGTCCCAACTTCGTATAGATGTCGTTCCAGACTTTGGGATCAGCCGCGTCTTTCGCCCCCGGCAATTTAATCAACCGCTCAGGCGGAACGCCGGTCGCCCCTTCCAGATGACGAAAGGAAGTCATCAGGTCATCGGGGCTTTTCCATCCGCGCTCGGTCACAAGCGCCAGATGGCCAGGCGCCAAGCCTGCTGTCTTCCAATCAAAGGGCGCAGGCGTCCCTGCCCCCCCTGCCGAACCTGTCGCCCCGGCATTCGCCGTGTCCGCAGCCCCGGTGCCAGTGCCAGTCCCACTTGCTGGGAGGGAAAGATCTGCGGTGCCCGCTGCTGCCTGAGTCATGATTAGTCCTCCGATAACGAGTGATTGCCATAGAGCGACCAGAGCTGGTCCTCCGTCAATTTGAGATGTTGACAAATACGAAGATAGACTTCACGTCGTCCATCCAACTGTGCAGCCAAGCGGGCATCTGGATGAAAGGTGGATTGGCTGGCGCGGCAGAAGCGGGCCAGGTCCACCAGTACGCGATCGGTGTCCACGCCCTTGCCCAGAAACACCCGTTGATAGGAGAGCGCACGCGCCGCGAGCACACCCTTGGCCTCATCCTTCACGCTCATCTAGTGCATCTTCTTCAGGGTCTTCGCGAGATTCGCCATCCGGCGCAGATGCGCATTCGAGCTGTGTGCGGCGGTCATCAGTTTACTTGCCGGAATCGTCTCGCCTGTCGGCACATGCAAGGCACGATGCAGTCCGCCTTTATTTTTTGTGGCTCCTGCGATCCACTGATCGGCCATGATTATTTTCCTCCTGCCCGACGCTTCACCGCATAGGCAATGGCGAGGGCCTGCTTCTGTGGTTTGCCCGCGTGCATCTCCGTCTTGAGATTCGTGAGAAAGGCCGAGGCACTTTTCGAGTTCGTGAGCGGCATCAGGCGTTCCCGTGGGGTGGCTGCGGCGCGGGTGGCGGGATCACTTGCTTGGCCATGTTCGACAACGCGGGCGCCGCCTGGATCATCTGCTGTTGCTGTTGTTGCTTCGCGCGATCGGCCTGGATCTGTTTCACGTCGGCCAACGTCCGCATCCAGCGAATCGGCACGGCTTGAATATCGGCCAATTCCGGCATCGCGGTCTCGAAGTTAAACGAATCCATGATCGACGGATCTTGCGTGACGGCAAAGATTTCCTTCGCATACTCGACCGTGCGCATGAAGCCCGCCGCTTCTTCGGATCGCGCCATGCGGGAGAGCGGTGAGACATAGACGAAATCGACATCGCCCTGCGCCTCCAACAACGCGGGGGGCATCGGGGGCAACAGCCGTTCCTCGCGCAGCACGTCCAGTTCGCGCGTAATCATCGGTCCGAGGGATTCACTTTGCTGACGGCCCATGGTCGGCGAAAGCAACGCGCCTTTTTCTCTGGCCCGTTCGATCACTTCCGTCGCGGTCATCTGCGGGGTCTCGACCAAAATCTGAAAGAGCGTGACGAGAAAGAAATCGTTAATGACCTGCTTCTCGGCCTCCATCATCTTATCGCCCACGGCGAGATTGCCGGTCGGCAGCACTTGGACGAGGGCCTTGCCTTGATCGTTCACGCCGCCGGGATTGATCGCACCGGGACGGAGCGAAAAGGTATCCAAAATGCCGTCATCGTGCGCGAGGAGCACCGGATCGACGGTGCGATGCCCCTGCTTGAGCACCGTCTTTTTCATTTCGTTCAAACTCTTGATCGTGGGCAGCGCCAGCATGGCGGGGGAGCGGCCGTACAATTCCCCAGGGCCGGTCACGTAGCGGCTGATGGCGTAGGGAAAGGTGTGATAGCCCGATTCGCGCACGGTCACTTTGTTCGTCACGGAGACGTAGCAGCTCGTATAGGGCATGCCCTGCAGATCCTTGCGGCCCGGCTCATAGTCCTCGCGGGGTGCCACCTTGTGAATGAACCAGTACGGCTTGGAGTTCCCGCGTGCCGACGCCGCATCTTTCAGGATGAGGTCGGGCAAACGGTCTTTCCCAAATTGCTGGATCGCTTGCCGCGCCGTGAGATCGAACTTGCGGTAGTTGGTGTCGATGATGCCTTGATGATTCTCCTTGAAATAGCACTGCCCCAGATGCACGGCGCGATACCGCAGCCCCTTGTCCACGTTCGAGGCCAGCGCATCGATGAAGAGACAGCCGGTGCCGAAGGCCCCGAGCATCATGTAATCTTCGTGCTTCTGACTCGCGAAGTTGGCCGTCGCGGCGTACCGCATCTTGAACAGGAGGCGCGTGACATCCTCGCACCAGATGCGCGTGTCGCGATCCTTGAGCAGCGCGGGATTGCTGGGGACGATCGTATGCCAGGTGGAACTGCTGGGCGTGAGCATCGATTCCATCGCGGCCGCAAAGCGGGTCAAGGCGAGCGCGGCGGTGCTATCGACCATCTCCTCCAGTCGTTGCTGGCCGGGCAATTGAGCGGCACGGTTCTGGCCGACAAACCACGTCGCATAGGCCGGGAGCACGCGGCGGGCGATCTGCTCCCACGTCTGTTCGTAGTTGCCACGAAAGCTGCTCGCGGTCTCCTGCTCACTACAGATGCGTTGGGCCAGTTCGTCCGATTGTGTGTTCATGGATGCGCCGTCCTGGTATGGTCGATAAATTCGTCCCGCATCAGCGTGCGAAAGCCGCAGGTATAACACAAGAACATGGGCGGCTTGCGGTGCGGGAGATTCACCACGGTCTTGGGCGGGTCGGGGTTGGGACGCTCTTTGACTTTGCTCATGCCATCCCCAAGTAGCGTTGCCGTGAGAGATCGGGGGCGCGTTGATCCGAGGGGTTCGTGAGGACGGTGCTCGCGCGGCCCTTCGCGAGGGCTTGCTTCGCCACCGCGTCATTCGCCGCCTGCGTCACATCCGGCGTACTGATCGTGGGTACGACGGGCGCGGGCGGAATCGCCGGGAGGCTCGGCGGACTAAACATCGCGGCCATTAGACATAACTCCCGGATAAGGTGCGACCGGGATCGGTCAAGGTCTGCGAGGCGCGGCGTTGGCCGCCCAGGGTTTGCGTGGCGCTGACTTGCGCCCGGCGGCGTGAGAGCAACGCCTCCTGCGGCGTTTCGGTGCGGGCCGCGAGATCGTCGGCCGCCTGCTTGGCTTGCTGATTCGCCGTATCTTGCTGCGCGTGCTGCTGCGCCGCGGCATCGTCTTCGGCTTGTTTCGCGGCAGCGGTTTGCGATCCGGGCACGCCCGGAATCGGATTGCCGGAGGCCGAGGCGGCTTGATCGACGATCGTGTGCAAGATCGCGACCGGCGGCAGGACCCATTCGATTGGATTGACACCCCCTCCGATGCTACACCTCCCGGCTGCGAATCCTGTGTACGTCGTCGTGTTCTCTCTACGCTTCTTCGTCCCCGTTGTCAACCAAACAAGGGACAAGCTCGCTCCAATCATGGTAAGGGTTGTCTCACAGCGTGATTTTTCCCATGAAGAGGAGGCTGCCATGGCGATTAAATTCACTATCAATGGGTGTAGGGTCGAATGTGATACGCCGGATGATGTGGCAGCTATCATAAGTGCCATGAGTGGAAATAAGCGGCGTCCGACTATTCGTACAGGCAAGAGGGGGAAAGCGAGTGAACGACCTGTCATGTCTCCAAATGTGCGCGGATTACTCTTAGCTCTCAAGGAAGCGCATCCCACTGATGTAACTACAACCGATCTCGCCACACGATTAAATGTATCGCCAAAGAGCCTCCCTCCCCTTGTAACGGCATTCAGAAACTGGGCGCGTAACGCACGTCTTGACCCGGATACTCTGATGAATAGAAATTCAGTTCTAGATATTAAGGGGAAGCAGGTTAGTGCTTATTCAATTACCGAGGAGGGAATTGCGGTATTCCAGAAGGAACTGAGTCGAACATAAGGACAATGGCAGTTCCGGGCTTTCCTTGGCCGGGAGACCGGAACCGCCACAACGAAAGAGAGGTGAGACCAATGTCAGTCTAACCATCCCTCGGCGGGGTGAAGCGGGGGGGAAATCCCCCCGCCTACGACCCTTTTTGTCCCTCGTTATTTCTAGCATGTGCAACAGCACATAGCAAGAGGATGAAACATGAATGCTTTCGCCAATATCAGGAGATTTTCATATGCCACATACCGGACTACGAGGGCCATATCAATTGATAACTGCAGGCGTTGAGGCAAATGTTATTCATAGGCATCCTGGCGCCTATGTTCTTGGCAGTGTAGAGAACAATTCGTTTATTGTTAACTATGTCGGTAGGGCTGATTCGGATATAGCCGCAAGACTGAAAGACTGGGTGCGTGACCGGAGAATATCACGTCTAATTCGTACTGTCAAGTAGTGGATAATCGCCCAAACAAGGGATACTCCAGGTCGCGGGCCACACGGCCCTGGCGTCCTTGCACGCCCGAGGGCAGATCGCGCCGCGCCACACGGGACGCAAAGGTGAGCGCCAGCGCATCCCCGTGATCCGGGCTCCGCATGCCGCGTCCCTTCAAATGCTCTTTCGATTCGAGCATCACGCTGTCGCTGGCTTTCCCGAAGTAATCATATTCCGGCGCGGTCAAGTCGGTAAAGAGCTGCGGGTCCTGATCGAGACAGCCGCCCCCCAGCCAATCGCGCAGATCGGCGAACATCTCCGTGCGCTTATTCGCCCATTCCTTACTCTGCGCACTCGACCCGAACCACACTTCGGTCACGCGATACCCCAGCTCGCGCACCCGGTCGATCACCCCGGTGCCGTTGCCCGCGTCGATATGGACCGCATCGGGCTTGTACTTGTCGATCACCGCCGCGAGCTGATTGGCGATAAACATATTGTCGCGCTCCGAATAGACGATCGCGGGAATACTGCGGGCGTCGCGGCCCTGGCGAAAGCGGAACACCGTGCGGTCGTCGCCGTAGCGGGCGATGTCCACCCCGACAATGAGCGGCGCGCCCCGATCCTCGACCAATGCCCGCTGCTGCGCGGCCGCCACGAGGTCGTTACTGATGAACTGCCGGGTGCCCTGCTTCGGAAACTGCCCGAGCACTTCGATGCGCACCGGATCGGAATCGATCCCGTGCTGCGCGATCAACGTCTCGGCAATCTTCGGGTCCATGCCCTCGACCGTGCGAATGTCGAGATGGCGCTTGCGCCAGGTCTGATCCGTCCCATGGAACAACTCGAAGAAGCCGCCGCTATTCCTGCGCGGATTACTATCGACCAGCCAGTAGCGATCGAGCACGGGCTCGGTAAAGAAAAATCGCGTCACCGTAAAAATCGAATCCGGGATGCCCGACGCCTCATCGAACTCGACCAGCACCCCCAACGGATTATGCGTGCCCGCAAACGCATCGGGATTCTCCTCCGACCACAACTGCCCCCGGGCATAGTAATAGCCCGTGTCGATCTTGAGCTGCCGCTTCACCAAGGTCCCGAACCACTCGGCCGGCTTCACGGCCAGCACGCTCACGTCGAACCAATGCGCATTCAAACTCACATGGATCCACTTGCTCACCTCGGCAAACGTCTTCGTTTTGAGCTGCTCCTCGGTATTCGCGGTCACGATCACCGTTGAGCCGATCCTGGTCGTCAACATCCAGTGCGTGAGCCACGCAATCTTGGCCGACTTCCCCGGCCCACGTCCCGCCGCCGTGCCCTTCTTGAACATCGTGGGCACCTCGCCCCGCGCGATCGCCGCCTGCTGCTGGGCAATATGCGCCGTCAGCTCATCCAAATCCTCTTTCTGCCACTGCCGCGGCCCCGACTGATGCTCCAACGGCGTGCCCTTCTGCCCCCAGGGATACACCGCCATCACAAAATTGTAGAGATTGTCCTTAATGTCCGGGCTGTGGAGAAACTGAATGAGGGCTTCTTCGTCCTTGGCGGAGGCAATCATCAGATGACTTGTTCCAACGCATTCAGCACGTCATGCAACCGGCTCGCCGTATTCCTCGCCTGCATCGCGCTATTCAGCACGCCCGACACCGGCACCTCGCCGCCCGAGCGTGTCGTATCTCGCGGCACCGGATTCAGCCGCTCCAACAGCGCATGCAGCCGCTTCTCCACTCCCGTCAACTGGTCGTTCGCCTGCAACAACACGCCCGTCAGACTATCCGGGCTGTGCGTGGGCGGCGCCGCGGCGACCAGCCCGCAAGGATTGCCGACGACTTGTCCATACCCAGATCGTACACCGTCCATGATTCTCCTCCTCGCGTATAAAAAAAGAAAAATTATTGAGGCCTCCATACCAGGCTGGTCAGGGGTCCCCCGCTTCCTGGCTCGCCGGCACGAATCGCCCCCTACCCTGCACCACATCCCCCCCTTGCGCTATCGTGCAGCCCATCCCTTGCAGGATCGTCCAGCCAGGTCGCAAGCAGCGCACTGGAGCATTTATGCTACGTTTCGAGTCCAATGTCTGATAAGGACCAATATGTCAACTCGTATCTACTTGTTATCGTTCACTTCATGGTCAGAAGCAGGATTATGGAGGGGCTGAACCGTGTCTGCTTGTGCCGACGCTTGTGTAATCTGCTTCAATACACGAGTTCGGGCCTGCTCCAGTGAACCTTTCAAATCCACATGCTCTGTCACTTCAATGTTCATGCGGTCGCCGTACTTGCGGGGATCGGAACAGGCGAGATACCAACGACGTGTCTCAAACATGGTCTTGAGTAGTTGGGGTTCCTGATGGAATTCCGGGTGATCCTCAACAAGGGTGCGCAACTCATCGGCAATGTAATCCAGCGATAATGCGCGGGCGCGAGTTAGCGCCAGATCTAACTGTACATATTCATGTCTCAACCGTATCAGTGTGCGTCTGGAACAGTGCATGGCCTGGGCAATGGCGGTGTAATTGCCACAGTCCAACGCACATTCAAGACCGGCATCATAATCGTAGTCACGGGGAAGGGTAGGGATCAGTTGCAGGAGCGGGATGGTAGGGAGCCCATCAGTCTGTGTGTCCGTGGACATGCTCTAGCGCTATCACGTTTCAGGCTGGATCGTCAAGGGATGCGGGCTCGAAGGGCTGTGCGGTGCGCACTTATTCGCCCTTCAATCCCTTGGGAGCGCCCTCCGCTGTCAGCTTCGGGCTGCAATAAGGAGAGTGAGGTGCGCTTTTTTGTGGGGTTTGTCAAGTCTTTTTTTCTTCCCCCTGCGGTATTGCGGGGTTACGACTTGACACGCTTGCAATGTGCAAGTCACTCCCATTGAGGTCTTCTGCCACACGGCTGATCCCTGTCTCTAATCTGCACCATCCCCAAATAGGGACAACCTGTGGATACCCCCTGTGGCAGAATGCCGCGTATGCTTTCGCATGGTTATGCGTTTCTGTGGATAACCTAGTGGCCTTTCTCCACAGTGACACCCATCACACACGCCGAACCCCTTGATATTTCATAGTGCTGCATCACGTAGTCTACGGCACGTCTACTGCATAGCGTAGAGGCATGAACAGTCAACCAACCACCACGGAGGACAGCATGAGAGCAATCATTCATCCCCACAAGCCAACCAAGTATCGTCCGACCCAACAGTGGGCAGCCTATGATGCACAGGGTAGAGCATGAGGCTATGCCCACAACCTGGAAAAGCTGACAGCCTCTCGTATCGAGAAAGGCTATGACATGACTCACTCACCCTGGACATACTCACCAAAGGAGACTGTATGACCGCGCTCGACGTCCTCGCCGGGCTCGCGTTGGCCGGCACCTATGCCCTGTTATTCACCCTCTCCCTGTGCGGGTAGGAGGAGTAGGCCATGATGCACTACAGCTCACGTAAATACCGCATGTTGGTCGAGTGGATTGCGCTCAATGAGGACGCCATAGAAACAGACCCTCAAGTGATTGCTGGATCGTTGACCGTCACGATGTTGGCTCATTGTTTCGACCTCAAGAATGCGGATGTAGCAAGCGACGTGCTAGAAATTCGTGCGAGAGAATTGAACCCCTAACCCTGCGCCCTCCTCCTGGCGGATTCCAGGGGAGGGGTGAGGCACACAAAGGAGTTTCATCATGCGAAGTTATCAAGACCTAGTCTTTCGAGGCAGACAGCGGCATGGGGCACAGTTTGACGAGTCAAGCCTCGATCCTCGATTCATTCGCTACGATGAATCAGGGCAACGGGTGAGAGTGAAAACGTGCGGCATGTTCTTGACGGGCACGATTGGTGTCACCACAGGATGGAAACCGTGTTTCTTACTGATGAGGACAAGCCGGTCAACGGGGAGTTCTTGGACATTAGGGCAGGAGGATGAGCTGATAGCCGTCAAACAGGGGCGAACCTATTACCATCGAACCACAGTCTAACACTTCAAACGAGGGTGCAGCCTACTCAAGCCCGTCCTGCACGTTATGGGGCTTGAGCCGATAGACAAGGAGACACGACCATGAGCACGAGAAAATGGCGAGAACAGACCATAGCCGAACTGTCCCGCGCTGGCATTCCTCTACACACCATCCGTAAGCTGTTACGGTATGGCGCCACCTTGCATCGACTGGCCGAAGCACAATGCAACGGCGACTATCCCTGTGACAACGGAGGGCGGAAAGTCGTCCCCTGTACCCGCTGTGAATCGCTCTGGGTTCGGTCCTCAATGGTGCGGGATTATACCGCTCCAAAGGTGGAGGGGAAGTATATTCCTCTGATCTGCAAAGACTGCCGCACGGCTGAATTGATTGAGGCAGCCTGCCGAGAAGTGAATTTAGTTCCTGACATTGGAGGCGATCCACGAGGCGCAGTGTTGTGCGTGAAGCTGCCGACCATGAGCGAGCATGATCGAGGGATATTTGTAGCGTAGTAATACGCGCCGTCCACCGTACATTTTGTATTGAAGGGAGACCCCCACGCATGACCGGCCAAGAACTCCGAGACTATCGCACGCGCCTCCACTTGAGCCAAAAATCGCTGGCCGTGCTGTGCTATGTGGACCCCATCAGTGTGTGGCGCTGGGAGCACGGCAAGCATCCCATCCCCCCCTTGGTGGCTGAGAAGGTCGTCCTCCTCATGGCCTGCTTGCCGAGAGCGGTGGTGTCGCGATGAATACGTCCGCCAAGGTCCTCATTACCGTGGGTCTCTGTGCCGCCTGTCTCTGGGGCTGGTACTGGATCGTGCGATGGCTGATCGGGCTGATCCATGGCGGATAAGCGACCCGACGCGCCCAGCCCGTCCCGGACCTGAAGGGAACGAGCCCTGTGGAGCACCTGTATGCACGGCTGGGTGTCGGCACGAGCCTGGCCGGTGGTTGTTTGGCCCTCTATCGATGACACGAAAGGACGTTATGGCACCCGATCGACTCTACTTGTCCCACCTGTCCGTGGTGCAGAAACATGGTGAGCACGTCTTTCAGCTCGGCTGGTACGATGCCGAAGGCCATGAGCGGATTCTGCGTACGTTGACCGATTTGAACCTCGGCCGCATCATGGGCAGCTTCAGCTCGATGCTGAAAACCATTCACGCCGTTGAGCAGTCCCAATACCCGATGCCCACCGTGGAGATCGGGGGGCCGATCACCCTCGAATCCTGGACCATCGAAGGCTTAACGGTGGCCCCCTATCGCTGGCACATGATGATGAAAACCCAGCGCTTTAGCTACGCCGTCAATATGGATGCGGACCTGGAACACGTCATCCTGGCCTTCTCCGGCGCGCTCAAATTCTTTTGTTTCAAACACGGCCTCTCCACCTTGGACGACGAGGTGGTGCGGTCACGAGACCGGGCGGGCGAACTCGGTCTCCTCACGAAGGAGGATTTCCATGAGTGACGAACACTTCAGGATACAGGTGAATCTCAAGAATCCAGAACAGGAGACACCAGAGATTCGCCAGTACTTGGATTCTGTCGCAGCCATTGTGAACGCGAACGCGGCTCTGCACGCGCAACTACAGCAAGTGAAAGAGGATCTCATCACGTTTGGCACCACGGAGGTACATCATGCGTAACTTCCTATTGGGGAGCTGTTTTGGATTCATCGTAGGCGGTTTGTGTGCGTCCTGGGGGTGGTCCCAGGCCCAGTCGTCACCCGGCAACCTGTTTGCCCCGGGCAATTTCAATAACGAGACGATGCTCTACCAGGGCATGATTAGCCAGGACACGGATAATTATCTGAATAGTCAGCGCGTGCCGCGGTATCCCTGGCCCCAGATCGGGAGTGGAAAATATCCATGTCCCTAACGAGAGAACCGTTAGTCCTGGCCTCGCATCCCGTCGATCTGCGCCTGTGGGTGCAGGAGGTGATTCTGGGGTGGAAAACGCCCGCACAGGTCCAGGCCGAGATCCGCGCCGATTCGCAGACGCTCCTGGCACGACGGATTGCCAGCCTCAGCCTCACACGGGAACTGTGCAACCTGCTGATCTATGAGTTGGATTTCCAGAAGATCGCGCGGGTGGTGGTCTTCAGCCAGTTCCGGGATGTGCTCCTGGATCTGCAACAGCACGGCCGCGATCGTGGCGTCAATATGGTGACGCTGTTCGCCGGCACGCCCGAACAGAAGCGGGAACGTAGGATTCGCAAATTTCAGCGCACCATGCGGTATCCGATTCTGGGTATACATCTGTCAAAAGACTGGCCCTGTCCTCTCGCGGTTGCGGAGATCGACAGCCAGGAGTGGATCTTCGTGGAGGGAGGCTCGCACGGTCTGTTCCATGTAGAACTGCCAGGACGGATCAGAGTGTGCAAAAATGCACAGGCACAGTGAGCAAAAGGGAACAGATTTTTCTTGACAGGTAGGTAGAGGAGGCGTACAACGTGCCCCTAGACAAGCGATACGGATGTAGCGTATCATTATTGTCGCCGCTGTTTGTCGGGGATGCCCTCCCTGATTTGAGAGGCCCAATGAATGCTGCTACATCCAGCATTTTGCGGGCCTCTTCTTTTTGCCGCTTGTTCGGGGTTCTAACCGCATTCTCTCCCCTGCCCACAATAGAAAAACGATGGCGGGCTCTCGCCCCAGAAGAGACGCGATGTGAATGCCAGTCGTCGGTCTGGCCGCCGGACGCTACGCCGGCACACAAAACGATGCTGAGTCTTGGCCCCATTCCTCAGCATCCATGCTCGTACGGACATCTTGTAGCATCGCGAGAAGGCCAAAGTAGCACCATAGACATTCCTGGCATCAACTTCGCTCGAATCAAGAGCAGAGGAAGAAAGAAAGGGGCCGGTGTCTCATGAACTATTTAATTTTGTGCGATCACCATCAGGCCGTGATTGAACAGGACAGTCCGGAGCAGGCGAAGCTCTTGTTCAGTTGTGCGCGAGGCAAATTGAAGGATATGCGGGCCTATGCTCTGCGTGTAGTGGAGGCCAGACGATGACGCAGGACCAATTCGACGCGCTGGAGGCCAGAGTGAGCGCCCTCGAGGCCAAATTGAAAGGGAAGCAGACGGTCAAGCCTGCCGTGGATTGGCTGGCCGAGATCAAGGCGAATCCGCTCTATGCCCATGTGAACTTTGAGCGCGTTTTTGGCGATATTGAACGGTGGAAACTCAAGCCCATGAATGCGAATCGGCAGATCACGCGCAAGTTTCTCATTAACTGGTTGAATAAAATCGATGTGCCGGTGGCCTTGCCGAATGGGAAACAAAAGCCGCCGCCGCCACCGCCCAAGAATGATCCGATTGCGCGCGGAGCATGGGGGCAAATTTACGGATCACCGAAGGAGCACGGCTATGAGTAATTCACCCTACGCCATAATAATTCTTGACACGCAGAATGAGAAGGTTTAGATTGTCATACATGGCACACATTCAGACACCCAAAACATCACGCATCTCTGTACGCGTCACTGATGTTGAGCGCGGCAAACTGGCTGAGGAAGCGGGTCGCTACGGCACCATCTCAAACGTGATTCGCGCCATCATTCGCAAGCATTGTGGAATGGGTAAATCATGAAACGCAACCCCGCGCTCGCCATTATGATCAAGCGCATTATGTCTGACAAGACGCTGCGACGGCGCGTGTTCGAGCTGGATAACGGGGAGTGTGTCTATTGTGGCTTGCCGCGGGGACGCAGGCGCCTGGTGCCGAACCGCACCATTGACCATTTGGCCCCAATCTCACTGATGACCGATGTGGATATGTCGGCGATCTGTCACCCGAGCAATCTGGTCACAGCCTGCAAGCCGTGCAATAGTGAGATGGCGGATCGGGATCTGTTCGAGAAGTCCCCACGGTTTGGACGGTTTCGGATCAAGAAAGGAGGAGGATCATGAGGTCATTGCGTCCGACACTTAGGGATTCATCGGAGCCTGGGCTGGATTATTCAGCCACCTATTTCCGTGTCATGGAGGCCACGGCCACCGCCAGAAGGCTTGTGCATGGACGCCTGCATGACAAGGTGGCAATGATGTCCAATAAGGTCCCAGCATGAGTTGGGAATATGAGCTGATGCTGGCAGGGGTGGCTGCGAGTATCTCCATCCTCTATGCCCTCCGCTGGTATCGCAGACGCCAGCGCACCTTGGCCACGCTCTATGGCCCGGCCTTTTACTTTGCGCTGAAATTTCCACGACGGGAGGAGCGGCCATGATTCAGCTTGAGAAGGATCTGGAGGAAGCCAGGGCCATCCTGGATGGCAATACCATGCTGCTGTGTGAGGTGAGACATCTCCGGGCTCTCCAGATTCACCATGAGGATAGCCTGATCAACATCGCCAATAAGCTCGGGCTGCTGCACGAATACATTTTTGATATTCCATAGGAGACATCATGCTTGACACGCCAGGACTCTATGCAATTCCACTCAGCGACTATCTCGCTGATCCGTGCGTCGAACCTTCCCTGTCGGCGAGTATCGCCCATACGCTCATTACGCAGTCACCGCTCCATGCCTTTGTCCAGCATCCTCGCTTGAATCCGGGAGCCGAACGTGAGGAATCGAGCAAGGCGAATATTGGCACCATCGCACATGGGCTGCTGCTCGAAGGGGATGAGTCGCGGGTGATGGTGATCGAGGCGGATGACTGGCGCACGAAGGCTGCTCAGGCACAGCGGGATGCCGCCTATCTAGCTGGCATGGTGCCGGTGCTGGCGAAGCAAATGGGACCGATCCGCAAGATGGTGGAAGTGGCGCGGTCGGCGATTCGGAATAGCGAATTGGCTGAAGCCTGGAAGGATGGGAAGCCTGAGCAAACAATGGTCTGGAAGGAAGGCGAGATTTGGTTGCGCTCTCGCCCGGATTGGCTCACGAATGGGCATGATCTCATCATCGATTATAAGACCTCTGCCGGGAGCGCAGAGCCATCCGCCTGGATCAGGACAGCACTAGGGATGGGCAATGATCTACAAGCCGCCTTGGGTCTGCGCGGACTGAAGACGCTCTTTCACGCGAAGCACCCGCAGTTCGTCTTTGCGGTGCAAGAGCAAGAGGCCCCTTACTCGATGTCCTTCATTGGACTCGATCCCGTATTCCTCGATATGGCTGAACACAAGATCGAGCGAGCCATTCGCCAGTGGACTGACTGCATGCTGACAAATACATGGCCGAGTTATCCCTCGCGCATTTGCTGGATGTCACCGCCCGCCTGGGCCTACACCGAAGAGGAGCAGAAATCATGAAAGATGCAACGGTGCACGCGACTGAAACCGAGATTGTTCCGGTCACGTCCTCCATTGAGGAGTATCAGAAAACGGCCATGGCCCTCGCCGAGTTAGAGCGCCGCTATAAGGGTGTGCGGTATGACGTGAACACGAAGGATGGGCTTGTGGCGGCCACGAAGGCGCGAGCCGAATTGCGCACGCTGCGTGTCACGCTGGAGAAAACACGAGTGGCTATTAAGGCCCCGGCCCTTAAGCGGACACAGGAAATCGATACCGAGGCCCGTAGACTCACGGCTGCCATTGTGGAACTAGAAGATCCGATTGATGCCCAGATTAAAGCGGAAGAGATCAGAAAAGAAAATGAGCGCTTGGCGGTCGAACGTGCTGAACAGGAACGAGTGGAAGCCGAGCAGCGGGCGATTCGTGAAGCGGAGCAGCGCAAGATTGAAGAGGCGCAGGCAGATATTCGTCGTCGGCAGGAAGAGTTGGATCGGGCCGAACATGAGCGCCGAGAGAAGGAAATAGAGGCGATGCGAGTCATTGAGGAGCAGCAACGGGCGGCACGCCTCAAAATAGAGGAAGAAGAACGACGGGCCAGGGCGATTCGTGATGAGCAGGATAGGCTGGCACGTCTCGCACGAGAAGAAGGGGAGGCGAAAGCCAGGACGTTGCGCGCCGAGGAAGAGGCGCGACTGAAAGAGGAGCGGGACAAGATCGAAGCAGAGCGGCGAGCGGTCGAGGAGGTGCAGCGACAGGCCAGGGCCGAGGAAGAGGCGCGAGCCAAGAAAGAGCGTGATCGGGTCGAAGCCGAACAGCGGGCGGCAGAGGAGAAGCAGCGGAAGGCGCGAGAGAAGGAAGAAGAAACGCAACGCGAGATTCAACGTCGAGCCCATGAAGTCCTAGACGCGAGCGCCATGTTGACTTCCTTTGTACAACGATTTGGGCATCTGGAAGAATATGCAATCATTGTGACTGCTATCACAGCGTTCCTGGCGAGCAAGGATGAGCAATCATGAGCGGTTATACCTTTCGCCGTGCTGTACGTGAGCAGGTGCCCTTGATTATTGGGCTTTCCGGGGGCACCGGATCAGGGAAAACCATGTCAGCAATGCGGATGGCCAAAGGCATGTCGCAGGGCAAGCCGTTCTGCGTGATCGATACGGAGAATGGACGGGCGTCCCACTATGCCGATCAATTCACCTTTGATGTGCTGGATCTGCGAGCGCCATTCTTGCCTGAGTCCTACAGTCAAGCCATTGCCGCTGCGGACAAGGCAGGCTATGCCGTGATCGTCGTCGATAGCATGTCGCATGTCTGGGCCGGTGATGGCGGCGTCTTGGACTGGCAGGAGGCAGAACTCGACCGGATGGCGGGGAATGATTATGGGAAGCGAGAGGCCTGCAAGATGGCCGCGTGGATCAAGCCGAAGCTCGCGCACAAGGCCATGATGAGCACGCTCCTTCAGGTGAAGGCGCATCTGATTCTGTGCTTTCGAGCGGAGGAGAAGATCGAAATGGTGCGCGTGAACGGCAAGACCGAGGTGCGCAAGAAAGAATCGCTGGTGGGCAAGGATGGCTGGGTTCCGGTGTGCGAGAAAAACGTGCCGTTTGAATGCACCTGCTCCTTTCTCTTGTTGGCATCGACGCCTGGGATTCCACATCCGATCAAGCTCCAAGAGCAACATAAGATGTTCTTCGATCCGAAGCAGACCATCAATGAGTTTGCGGGCGAACAGCTCGCGAAGTGGGCCATGGGAGGAACAACGGCCAGTGAAGCGACCCATCCGCCCTCCTCCCTCAAGGGGACTGTCGAGGAACCGCCCTTGATACACACCTTGAAAGAGATGGGCTTTAGCCAAGCGGATCTGGCGGGCAAGGCCAGCACGGCTCCCACCTCCAATGGCCGCATGCTGGATTATCTGGAGAAGGTCAATCTGTCGCAATCGGTGCGCGAATGCAGCGAGGTGGGCAATGCGGCAGAAGCGGATCAGGAGTTGAATCCTCCGCATCTCAAGACGGTGCGACAGTTGGTGGTGGTTCGCATGCGGGAGTTGCAGAAGAAATGAACACCACCACCTACCGCGCCCGTCGAGACAAAGGGATCTGCGTGCGCTGCGAATCTGCCACCGATGGCGGAATTTACTGTGCCTATCATCATCGGGTGCAGAGCGAGTATGAGGAGCGCAAGCGCATGAGACGCCTAGAGGATGCGAGGACAGAGCCGAAGAGAGATCCGTATGTGAGTGATGCGTTGCCGAAGATGCCTCCGATTCCGAAAGTATGCCCCCGTTGCAATGGATTTATCCTGACGCAATATGATGAAACGCGCTGCCTCATTTGCGCCTGGTATCTCCAACCCGAGCCGCAGCATCATCGTGAGCCGTATCAGCGGATGGAGCGGGAGGCATGAGGCAGACCTTAACCTTAATGGGCCAACTCCCCCGTATCAATGAATTCGCCGGTCGTGCGACACGCTGGAACTATAGCAAGCTGAAGAAGCAGACCGAACTGATGATTATGACCGAAGTAATTAAGCAAAAGATCAAGCCAATGAACTTCGCCTATTTTTCGTTCATTTGGTTTGAACCGAATCGGTCTTTCAATCCCGACAATATTATGTCCAGTCAAAAGTATGTGCTGGATTCGTTGGTACGGGTAGGCATCCTCAAGAATGATGGCTGGAGCGAAGTGCTCGGGCTGAGTCATTCCTTTGTATGCGTGCAAGGAGGCGCAGCGGGCGTGCAGATTATGATGGATGACAAGCATGTCTAATCCTAACGGCACCATGACGACGATCGAGGAAATCGCGCTCTCACTCTACTGCCAGTTGGAGCAAGGCGACTGGGAGAAAACGGAGCTAGAAATGATTGAGGAGGCGCTGGAGTATGCGGTAAAATCCTCCGCCCCCCTCGCGAGGCCGGGAGAATGAAAAAGCCCCAGCAGTTCATATGTGCCGGCTGTCAGTGCCTAGTAATAGGGAATGAACGTAGCTGGGTGCGGATTAAGCGCCAATGGTATTGCTGTCAGTATTGTTTCGATCACCAGAAGAAAGTTTATCCAGCACAAGTATATGCACCCGCGTCCACGGAGGGATGATGCCATTTATCAAGAGCCGGTATCCAAAGGACTGGCCTATGATTTCTAAGCGCATTCGTGAGCGCAGTGGAGGCCGCTGTGAGTGTGAGGGTGAATGTGGCCTCCATCGAACTCATCCTGGTCCACGGCGTTGCGAGGAAAGGAACGGCCAACCGGCGAAATGGGCCAAGGGCAAGATTGTTTTGACGGTGGCGCACATGAATCATCAGCCCATGGATTGCCGAGATGACAACCTCAAAGCCCTCTGTCAACGCTGTCACCTTCGCTATGATCATGAGCATCATCAAGTGAACGCCAGAGCGACGCGACGAGCGAAGAAGGCGCATGCGGAATTGTTCGTTTAAAGAAGTAAGGAGCCCCCGATGACGCGGTGTGGATACACAAGGAGTTGACATCATGAAGTTTGAAATTAAGTCACGATGGACCGGATCAGTCATATTCACATTCGAGACCACTTCGCTACGATTGGCTGTGGAGGCTGGGGTTAAAAGCGGTGTCGATCTGCACGGTGCCAACCTGAGTGGTGCTGACCTGTACGAAGCCGATCTGCGCGGTGCCAACCTGCATGGTGCTGACCTGCACGGTGCCAACCTGAGATATGCCGACCTGCACGGTGCCAACCTGAGTGGTGCTGACCTGTACGAAGCCGACCTGCACGGTGCCAACCTGAGTGGTGCTGACCTGTACGAAGCCGATCTGCACGGTGCCAACCTGCATGGTGCTGACCTGCACGGTGCCAACCTGCGCGGTGCCAACCTGCATGGTGCT
>Ga0070715_10000052_pt1 | contig 44257 bp, 58 predicted proteins | sample LARL111metaG_FD_71394 | JGI IMG/M metagenome (GOLD analysis project Ga0070715, IMG submission 71394) | Corn, switchgrass and miscanthus rhizosphere microbial communities from Kellogg Biological Station, Michigan, USA - LAR L11-1 metaG | ecosystem: Host-associated > Plants > Roots > Rhizosphere ... | reverse complement strand
TCCGTACCCCTGCTTATCGATATCACCCCTCCAACGCCAGCAGACTTCTTTGTCTGGAACGATCTCAACTCTCTTCCAGAAATCGACGATGACCTCAGATTGGAGGTACATGCCACCGAGGTCTTTGAGGCGAACAAGTAATGCGCTCATAGAATTTATGGGTTAGTTCGGGGCACGACGGGGCACTTAGTCGCCTTATAAACTCCCAGGATTTCCATATACTCTTTTCTACCTGTTTCCATATGGAAACCATTTAAACCGTTAGCGATAGGAACCTGCCGTAATATAAAGCATTCTCGTGCCCCGTCGTGCCCCGGACTGCGTTCCGCCTGCAAAGTGCCTGTAATCAAGCTGATATAAGGCCGTGTCCGGGGCACCAGCTGCCACTCCGAAGTGCCCCGCCATTATGGGTGACCTAGAAGGCATTCGCGGCCCCCTTCTCATCCTTCCCGAAGGCCGCAATCTCGTCGGCGCTGGTACGAGGTGCGCCGTTCGCCCAGGAGATCCCAAGCCAACCCCGGACCCCCTCTCGCTTGACCTCCTTGATACCCTTTGTGTCCCGGATCCCGTTCACGAAGTTCTTTGAACTCATTGGCTTTAAGCCGTTGTCTCGGCACCAGCCGTCGTACTTCTGGTACATCTCGTTCCGTGGGATCCAGCCCCACTCCTCCATGTGACAGAACTCCTGGACGAAGTCGTAGGCGGAGTTACACTCCCGCTTGTACTGCTCGATCGTCCGTGTGCTGGTCTCGGAGATCGAGAAGCGGTTGACCTCCATGAGCCTACGGAGTCCGGCGATCCCGCGGTTCAGGAGTGCCGACATGAAGCCTGGGGTCCGCGCGAGGACCCGGTCGTAGTCGAGCACCTCACCCGCGGCGCCGGAGAATGAGTTCGGGAACTCGACGAAGATGAGTCTCCGGAAGTAGGCGTTCGTCTTATCCTCGGAGCGCGGAAACTCGTTGGCGGAGAAGACGAGTCGGGCGAAGGGGCGGAAGGTGAAGCCATCCTTGAACTTCTTCTCGCCGGAGATCGGATCTCCGGAGACCAACGTCTTAAAGCGGCTGGTCGATTCCAGCTGCTTCCGGCTTAAATCGTGATGGATGTTCGCCAGCTTCCCGACCAGGGCCGCCGTCGCGAACTTGTCGTCCTCGAGCGTGTGAATGTCGAGCGTCGAGACGTTCTCTTTCCCGAGCAGCGAGGTCAGCAGCTTCAGGAAGGTTCCCTTCCCGTTGCCGCCGGAGCCGACAGCGATGAAGGCTTTCTGGAGCCGGGTGTCCGGGATGAGCAGGTAGCCGATAAACTCTTCCGCCAACGCGACGCAGTCGGCCGGGAAGACCTCGGCGAAGAACTTGTTGAGCGCCTCACACTTTGTGTTTGGCTCGTAGTCCGCGGCGATCTGGATCGTTGAGAGGTACTTCGGATCGTGCGGGTGGAGCTCGCCGGTCCTCCAATCGAGCATCCCGTTCTGGACATTGATGAGCTCGCAGGCCCGGTGGTTAATCTCGTCGTAGTCGATCTTCTGGGAGCGGTGGATAAGATCCAGGACCTGATTGATCCGTTCCGGCTTCGCGTCCCGGGCGAGCGCGTTCCGGACCTCCGTTTCGACGACGGTCCCGAGCCTGGAGCGGTAGGCGCCGTCTTTGTATACGTAGAGAGTGACGCCCTTGTAGTCGTCGCCGATCGGCGTCGCGATGATCCGGTCCCGGGCGCAAACGTGCCGGGCCAGCGCCTCCGGGAGAAACTCGCCGTCCTTCCACCAGGGCGGTCCGTCGTCCTCGCTGGACTTCCGGAGCTCCTTCTCCTTCTCCTTGAGGAGGCGCTTCTCCTCCTTGCGCTCTGCCCGGCGGACCTCCTCCTTCGCCCAGAAGTCGTCGACCATCCGCTGAACTTCTTCATCCGGAAGAGGCGGACGACAGAGGTTCTTGTTCCAGTTCTCGGAGTTCGTCTCGGCGATTCTCTTGGTCTTTGAGAAGCGGCAGAAGTAGCCGACGACAGCGGTGGCGGAGAGATGTCGTCCGCCGTGAGGACCACCGGACTCGTCGACGCCCTTCGTGAGGACTTCCTGGAGCTTCGGATCCCGGGACTTCGAGGTGTCGAGCTCCCGGACAGCGCGTTCCTCCTCCTCAGTCTCCAGATCCTCCTTCGACTTCTTGAGATCGACGATCGTGAAGTCCTTGAACCGCTCGATCGGGTAGCGGGTCCAGGTCGCGTCAGCGATCTGGCACCAGCGCGGATCCTTCGGATCCTTCAGGTTCGCGAAGCCGGGCAGCCGCAGGATCCGGCGCGGGTCGTGGACGGTGTCGCTGTTGAAGTGCTTCTGGATTCCCGCGCAGACCGGCCGGGCCTGGGCGACCGTGTACGGCTTGTCGAAGAGCCAGTAGGCGTGCAGCCCGCGGCCGGACTCGATGATCACGGACGGGAAGAGACCGTGGCTCGACTCGAGCTCCTTCACGGTGTCGAAGAAATGCTTCCGGACCGCCTCCTCCTGGCCGTGAAAGTCGGCGTCGACCCAGATCGCGACGTAGTGCGAAACGTCGGCGTTTGTCCCGTGCTTCCGGGGTCGCCGGAAGCGCGGGTTGACGCCGTGATGGACGTTCTCCACCTGGGATTTGTTCTGGTGGAGGAGAGCCGCGTCGATCGGCCCCCAGTCGTTCAAGACCTGCTCGACGGTGTAGAAAAGCGCCCGCATCCTCTGGGCGCCAGGATCATCCTGCGTCGGTCTGTACTGAAGCAGGTTGAACTCGACGATCCAGTCGTGCGGCGCGATTCCCCAAAGCTCTTTTACAAACTGAGTCGGAGCGATTCGCCCCGACGTCGTGTCCGCCATCGGACCCCTCTCAACCCTTGCTACCGTTCCCCGTCCCCTTGCCCATCTATGGTTCTCTCTAGCGCTGTCCAGGGGGAGGAATCCCCTGGACAGCAGAGAGAGAAGGGGCGACGGGGTCACGAGCCGCCGCCCCGCAGATAACTCTAGAAGTCGAGCTTGCCGCCCTTCGCGCCCGCGGCCTGCGCGGCGCCCTTGGCGGCCTTCTGGTCGGCCTTGTTGTCGACCTTCTTCGTCTCGTCCTTGGAAGAGGTCGCGACGCCGTGCTTGTTGGCCCCTTCCTCGGCCTTCGGCGCCCAGGGATTGATGAAGCCGATCTTGGACTTCGTGTAGCCGTCGCGCGTCTCATCCTTGACGACGCCCTCGAAGGTTCGGCCCGCCCAGGTGATCTTGACGAGCTCGCCGAGCGACTCGATCTCGCGGCCGAGGATCGTCGCGATGTCCCGCTTGACGAACGGGAGGTTCTTCTGGGTGATCCAGAAGACGTGCTCGAGAACGACACCCTTCGTCCGGTGCGGCTCGTTGGTCTTCGGATTCGGCACCGACTCGGGCTCGACGATCTCGCAGAAGAGCTTGAAGCCCTTCGTGCCGGAGTTCGCGACGAAGGTCTCGTGATCGGCCATGGTGCCGTCGCCCTCGCGCAGCTCCTGGGCCGTCAGGATGAACTTGTACGTCTCGGGCGGGACGCGACCCGGCGTCGAGGCCGGATCCGCCTTGTCGGCCTTCTTGAAATCGTCCTCGAAATCGTTGAACGGATTGTTGGGATCGTGGACCATGAGTCTCTCCTTCATTCCTTCGAAACTACCTTCCCTCTTCCAGAGCCAGTCATCAGCTACCCCGGCCGCACGACTGGACTCCACGAACTACTTCGCGTACGCGAGAACGTTCCGCTTCACCTCCTCTTCCGTAACCCCGATCGGAGTCGCCACGTAGACGCTCCCCTGCCCGTCGCGATCGAGGAAAGCCCGGCCGGAAAGGACCTTCCCGAACTCCTCGTACAGGAAGTCGATCTGCGGCTTGCGGAGCTCCTTCGACGAGTCGACGCCGTACATCCCTTTGATCATGTTCTTGGCGTCCGCGGACTTGAACGGGACGTGGTTATGCCCCTTGAGCGAGCAGCTCTGGCGGCGGCACTTCGCCGCGTCATCCGGCCAGAACATGTCGCCCGCCCTGGTCATCAGGACCTTGATCTCTTCGAGAGACGCCTCCGGCTGGTCCGGAGACGGCTTCACGATGCCGAACGCCTCTTTGATCTCGTTGACGCTCTCCTGCTCCTGCTTCGAGAGCGGGGTCGCCTTGACCGGCTTGGCCGGTGGCTTCGCGGGCGGATCCTCCGGGGCGCCGGGCTCCGTCGCCAGATCCTGGGCGATCGGCTCTTCCGGCTTCTCCGGCGCGGGCTCGTCGGTGACCCGCAGGCCCTTCTCGACATCGGCTTTCATCGGCTCGAAGAGATCGTCGTACATGCGCTTGCCGGTGATGTCGTGGATGGAGTACTTCGGGAGCGAGTGATGCCGCGTGCCCTCGATCCGGACGAAGTGCGACGAGGTCTTCGCCTTCTTATTGTCCTCGGTGTAGAGGTGCAGGATGAAGTCGAAGAGGTACGCCGTCTGACGGTCGACGTCCATGACGACGTTCCCGGTCTTCTTCCGGACTTCCTCGCCGCGGGCGTTCTGGGTCTCCTCGTACTCGTCCTTCTCGCGCGTCACCAGGACGACGTTCAGGTCGAGCCGGAGGAGCATCTGGAGAAAGCTCTTCCAGGTCCGCTTGATGATGCCCCAGTCCCCCTGGTTGAGCGGAGCGTTCGTGCCAGACTTGTTGCTCCGCCACGCCGCTGTCACCCCGATCACGTCGTCGTAGATCGTCGAGATGTCGTCGATGACCAGCGTCTCGATGCCTTCCTTCACAGCGTTGACCCGGAGCCAGTCGATCTCGGAGCAGGTCTCCTTGTACGTCGAGACGTGCGTGACGTAGAAGTCGTACTTCTCGTCGTAGAGGTCCGTCCCGCGATGCGTGTCGATGACCGCGGGCTTCGGAAAGCTGAGCGCCGCCCGTGTCTTCCCGGTCTTCCAAATGCCGGAGAGGGCGACCTTGAATCTCCGGCGGACCGGCTGCGCTTTGACGAACATGTTCCTCCTTCTTCCCTTCCCCACTAACCTTCGAAAACTACCTCTCCTCTTTGTCGGGATTGTTTCGCTTGCCCGTGTCGCCTTGGGTCACACCTCCTTTCGGGCTGGTCTTCGTGCTGCAGGGGATACAGATCCCGTGCAGGAGCTCCATCTTCGCTTCGTAGAGGCCGGGCTCCAGGTCTTCGGCGCCGCGCACCTCGGTCGGCCGGGGACTCCGGCAGTGGCCGCACAGGACGATCGTCAAGGTCAGCATCAGACCTTCGTGGTCACGACCGTGAAGCCGTGCTCGACGTCCATCTTCCTGGCGTACTCGATCGCGAGCGTAATGGCCTTCGCGTAGGCCTCGGCCTCTTCCGGGCTCGCCGAGCCGACGGAGTACCAGGAGATCGTCGCCCGCTTCCAGTGGTAGTCGTTGCTCTCGAACGAGAAGTCCTGCTCGGCGTAGGTGGTCACTCTTGCCTGGAAGCCTCGCCTCAGATTCTCCGGATCGAACATGGTGTCGATCCGGAGAACGCAGTAGCGATCCTTCCGCTCCTCGCGGACCTCGATGCGGCTCATCGCCGCACCTGGGCCTGCGTCGGGGCGCCGCGCCGGAGCGCCTCGTGGAACCAGTCCGGGAGCATCTTCGCGGAGCGCCACATGAAGGACTCGAAGCCAGCGTCGAGCAGGTAGGTCGTCGCCCAGTCGTCCTTCGAGCGGATCGACCGGCCGTAGGACTGGACGATCTTGAGGGCGCAGAGCCAGGAGTACCACGCGGCGTCCCGGTCCATCCGCATCTTGATGACCCGGTCCTGCATGTTCGGCCAGGGCATCTTGGCAATGATCTGGAAGCGGGAGAGGTCGCCCTTCAGGTCCAGGCCCTCGTGCATGGCGGGAGCGACGATGACGGAGTCGGTCCGGCGGGCGTGCTCCTGGAGCATCTCGTCCTTGTTCTCGAAGTGCTCCTGGAAGAGCAGGCGGTCGGCGTTCGGGCCGTCGATGCCGTTGTACAGGATCTTGGCGAGGTTGAACGAGTGGCAGTGGATGATCCCGCGCTGGCCCTTGTGGCGCTCCAGGAGCTCCGCGACCTTGCGGACGAACTTCGGCTCGGTCGGGTCTTTCGGGTTCTGCTCGCGGGTGAAGTACTTGAAGCCGAAGTTCCCGCAGTACTCCTTGAAGATCAGCCGGTTCTCGACCGGGAAGTCGCAGGGCGTGCGGACCAGCTCGACCTCGTCCATCGAGAGGCCGAGGTTCCGAGCCCAGACCTCGACGTCGAGGATCGTGGCAGACATGAAGACGAGCCGCTCGGCGTGCCGGAAAAGCAGGTCCTGGGCGAAGTCCTTCGCGTAGAGGGGCCGCGCGACGATCTTCTTCCGCTCGTCGCCGGTCCGCTTGTCGTTGTACCGCTGGACCTCCAGGAGCCACTCCGTCTTCTCCAGGAAGGCCATGAAGTTCGCGATCTTGGCGTCGAGCTCCTTGAGCGCGTCGAGCTCGGCGCCGGAGAGGGCCTCGCCCAGGCTGTCGGAATCCTCGTCGGCGTCGCGGGTGTCGCTCTCGGCCTGCTTGATGCGCCGGAGGATCAGCTGGACGAGATCGGTGTCGGCCAGCCAGTTGAGCAACTCCTGCTTCGTGCGGATCTCGCGATCGATCTTGACGTTGACCAGGGAGAGCGCCCACTCGGAGAGCTCCAGCGTGACGAAGTTCATCAGCTGGCTCTCGGTGTTGTGCGCCTCGTCGACGATCATGAGGGCGCGGGGCGCGAAGCGGCCGATCCGCTGCTGGAAGAGGAAGCTGGAGAAGTTGAAGAGCGAGATCGAGGCGTCGTGGACGCGCTGAAGCTGAGCCCAGTACGGGCAGTGGTGGCAGGATGGCGTCAGGCCCAGACCGACCGCGGCCTGGAGGATCGAGACGTCGGCCGTGCGGGCGATCGGGCCCGCCTCGACCTCGTCGACGCACTCCTTCAGGATGCCCTTGTTCTGCGAACGGCAGACGCCGTCGGCGGCGTTCTGACCGTCCGGGTGCGCGTCCCGGTGCGTGCAGGGGTAGTTCGCGCGGCCCTTGATGGTCTCGATGTCCGGCGAGGGGTAGTCGGCCGAGTACTGATCCTGAAGGATCTTCTGGGAGGTCAGCATGAAGGACGACTTGCCCGCGGACCGGAGCGCGTTCGCCAGCGTCTTGCAGGCGTCGGTCTTGCCCGCGCCCGTGGGCAGCTCGCCGACCACGACGCGCTTCCCGGCGGCGAAGGCGGCGGCGGCCCGCTCCAGGAAGTACTTCTGCTGGGGGCGGGGCGTCTTTCCGGGGGTGAACTGCGCGAGGAGCTGCTCGGCGGTGAAGAGCCAGGGTGCCAGTTCTTTTTTTCCTACGGCGGGCGACGGCGCTCTCGTGACCACGGGTTCCTCCTTCTTCTTCCTACCGGCCGTCCGCGGTTCCTCTCCGCGACGTCCGGGGTATCCCTAGCAGAGCGCCTGATCCTTCGCGGCCCGTTCGCCCGTGCTGTCGGTCAGAAGTGTGTGGGCACCGCCACCGACGACGGACGAACCCTTACCCCGGCCGCGAAGGATCGGATGCTCTGCATTGGTGCCCACGAACAGGAGTATACCCTGATTCTTGAACCAGTCAAGTGCAAAATGTTACTCGGAATTTTGTTGACCTGGGAGGGGGTGTCTATAGTATAAATAGCCCATGGGGAAGGAGAGAGGCGCCGATCTTCCGCAGGTCAAGGCTTTCTGCCCCCTCTCGAACGTCATGTTCGGCTCGAAACAAGTGGAGCCCCACTACTGTTTCGCACGTCTCTGTAAGAACGGTTCGGTCCATATATACTGCCTGATCCATTTGTTCAAGGGTTTCATCTCTTCACCTCATGCTTTGGAGGCCTGGAATGTCGCGCAAGCCGCGGAAAAGCACTCCTTCTTCAGACCCGTCCTCCCAAAACGAAAACCGTGAGCCCGACGAGCAGGACGTCGCGTCCTCCAACGGAGGCGTCGCCGAGGAGACCGAGACGGAAACCGTCGTCGCGACCGAGGAGGAGCCCGCGCAAGTCCAGCTGACGATCAAGGGTTCCGACAAGTCGGCGCGTGCCGCGGCGAAGCGATTCGGCGGGGAGATGGCGAAGCACCTGCCGGTCTCGACGCCGTCGAACGAACCCGGTATACCTGACGACCCGATCTCCGACCTTCTTTCCGACGGGAAGAACATGGTGATCGTCACGCGACAGAAGCCGCGCGTGGTTCAGGGCCCCGACGGCAAGGACGTCGCGACCAACCTGCGGATCCGCGGCCGATTCACCTGCCCGACGACGAAGGCGGAGATCGAGGAGCTCGTCTTCGAGAAGGAGGGCGGCTCGAAGTACAAATGCACGATCCATCCCGACACGACCGAGGGCGAGAACAAGATCCTCGGTCACTTCACGATCGAGCATCCGGATCCGCACGAGCCCCCGTACATCGAGGGCGTGACGATCAACGTTCCGGAGCCGGAGCGCGAGATCGACATCCCGACCGGCGACCCGACCATGCGCGAGACCGACGGTCTGGCGAAACTGCGCCAGGACGCCGAGCGGCGCGTCGAGCGGGCCAGGATCCTGAAGGAGACGCGCGAGCTGGAGCGCGAGGCGAAGCGACTCGAAGACGAGATCGAGCAGCCGAACAGGTCCACGCAGACCGCCGAGAGCGACGAGCTCCGCAAGATGCGCGAGGAGAACGAGCGGCTCCGGCGCGACATGGAGGCGAAGAAGACCGACGACCGGTTCGCCGCGATGCAGGGCTCGATCGCGGACCTGACCAAGGTCGTCTCCGAGCTGTTACGCGCCCCGGCCCGCCAGCCCGGTGAAGATCCGACCATGAAATTCATGCTAGAGAAGATGAAGTCCGACGACGCGCGTTTCGCCGAGATGATGAAGGCGCTGACGGAGAAGCAGAAGGCTCCGGCCATACCCGCCGAGACCGGCGACCCGATGGACAAGATGCTGGACCGGTTCCAGAAGTTCCAGACGATCACCGGCACCGCGCCGAACAAGGGCGTCGGCCGACTCTCCGAGATCGAGAACAAGCTGATCGACATGTCGATGGACCGCCTGATGAGCGGAGGCGGCGGAGGCGAGGAGGCGACCGACGAGGACAACGTCGAGGACCTGGAGGGCGCCCTCAAGCTCGCCATCAAGCAGTTCGCGCCGATCGCGAAGACCTACGTCGAGAAGAAGATGGACCAGGAGACCGCTGCGAGCGGCGGCGCACCGCTGTCGAAGGAGCAGCTCCAGCGGGTCTACGCCGAGGCCTCGAACGCGGCGGCTCGGAAGGTCCAGGAGGACCTCGCCGCCCAGGGCTACCAGCTCGCCCAGGACCCGAGAACCGGAAAGCTGGTCGCGCTCCCGCTCACGCCGGGTGTGAAGCCGCCCGTGGTTCCGCCGCGCCAGCTCGCCTCGCGCGTCGTCTCGACGACGAAGACCTCCGAGGGCGTCGTCAAGAAGGTCGCCCTCGAACCGCACGACCTCCGGCAGAAGCCGAAGGTCGCCGCCCAGCCGCCTCCCGCACCGGAACCCGAACCCCAGAAGGAGGAAGAGGACGTGAAGAACGGCGTGTTCCCGATGCTCGGCGCGAACGGCGAGACCGTCAAGATCCCGTTCCCGATCCGGCCCGGCGAGATGAAGTACGATCGCAAGTACTCCGTCAACTTCGTCCTGGACGGCATCCGCTCGGAGCTCCGCCAGGGGAATCCGCAGAAGGCGTTGACCCAGTCGAAGATCGAGACCTACGTGGTCGAGGATGCGCTCGACTTCCTGGACGACGAGATGCTGGATCAGCTCGACGGCGTCGACTCCGGCGAGAAGCTGGAGACGCTGCTCTCGCCCTGGGGTGACGCCGACAAGATCTCCGAGATCAAGAAGGCGGGCGAGGACGAGAACGTCGCCAGCTACCTTCGTAGGCTCTTCCTCTCGATCCAGCGCGAGTGGCAGGGCGTGAAAAAGACGAAGTGATCCGATGACGGAAAAGAACCTGGATCTCCTGGAGACCATGAAGCACGCCCGGCGTGTAGACGGCTGGTTCTCCGATCAGGATATCTCGCTCCTCTACGCCGTCGCCGTCGCGGCGGTCAACATGTTTCCGAAGGAGAGCATCGTCGAGATCGGCAGTTACAAGGGGCGCTCGACGATCGTGCTCGGCGGGGCCGCCAAGGGGTCCGGAGTCTCTGTCTTCGCGATCGATCCGCACGAGGGTCAGATCCCAGGTCAACCGGTGCCGCCGACCTGGGACATCTTCCTGGAGAACGTCCGCGGACCCGGACTTCTCTCGCCGGATGGCCCCGTCGTCCCGATCCGCTCGCGTTCCGGCGTTCACGCAGACCTTGGGTCTCTGTCGCTCCTCTTCATCGACGGGGCGCATGATCGCGTCTCGGTCCTGCACGACTGGATCAACTACGCGCCGACCGTCGCGCCGGGACGCTTCGTCGCTTTCCACGACTACTGGAATCCGGACTTCCCCGGCGTGAAGGCGGTCGTCGAAGGGCTGATCGCCGACGGCGTCCTCGAACCGTTCATGTCCTGTGCGACCCCAGGCCGGGAGAACAGTCTATTCGTGACGAAGAGGAAGGTGTGACCGTCTCACTGACCGTCGCCGTCCCGACCGTCAGTCGCCCGGTGCTCCGGAACGTTCTTCTGGACCTCGCGGCGGAGCTCCGGGACGTCGACGAGGTCCTGGTCGTCGGTGACGGGCCACAGCCGTCCGCCGCGGCGATCGTCGACGAGGTCGCTCCGACCTCAAAAGCGGCGATCCGATACTTTGAGACGGCGCCGACGAAGACCTGGGGGAACGCTCAGCGTCGGGCCGCCTTCCAGCGTGCCCGCGGCACGCACATCATGTCCTTCGACGACGACGACCGCGTCGTGATCGGCGCCATCGAGAAGGTCTGCACGGCGCTCAAGCGTGAGCCCGACCGTCCGCATCTCTTCCGGCTCTTCTATCGCGAGGGGACCATCTGGAAGAGACCCGCTGTCGTCTGTGGAAATGTCAGCACACAGATGATCGCCTTCCCGAACCGTCGGGACCGGCTCGGCTACTGGGCCGACACGTACCAGGGAGACTTCGAGTTCATCCGCTCGACCGCCGCGCTCTACGCCGCGGGAGAGGCGTCGATCGTCTGGAACGAGCCGGTGATCGCCGTCCACGGTCACAACGGTGCGCTCGCGCCGCACGCACCGGACTGTATCCGAAATCATGAGAGGGGGAATCATGCATCCGAGCGTCATGCGGTTTCTCCGTGAGCAGATCGACGCGGACGAGATCCGCGGCAAGGAGCTGCTCGAGGTCGGCTCGCAGGATGTGAACGGCTCGCCGCGCGAGGCGTTCCTGAACCACGGGCCGAGGAAGTACGTCGGTGTCGACTTCTGCCGCGAGAAGGGTGTCGACGTCGTCCTCGACGTGAAGGACATCGTCAAGCACTTCGGCGTCGAGCAGTTCGACGTCGTCGTCTCGACGGAGATGCTGGAGCACGCGAAGGACTGGCGGACCGCGGTTGACCAGATGAAGCAGGTCCTGCGGACCGGCGGCCTTCTCATCATGACGACCAGGGGTCCTGGCTTCCCGTACCACGGCTATCCACACGACTACTGGCGCTTCACCGTGGAGGACTTCCGGAAGATCTTCGCCGACATGTGGGTCCGACTCCTGACGCCGGATCCTGATCCTGCATTTCCAGGTGTTCTTCTGAAGGCGCAGAAGACCGGCGGCACCGGCACCGTCGACCTCGCTTCGATCGAGGTCGCTTCCATTCGATGATCGCGTGTACACGGGGACTTTGAGATGGCGGATCCCGCTGACGAGCAGGTTCGCAAGCAGCGCGAGCGGTTCATCCGAGCCTTCGAGGAGCTGGCGGAGGCGACGACGAACTTCGCCTCCGTCTCGAAGAAGCAGATCGAGCTGACGAACAAGCAGATCGAGGTCATGAACGGCCTGATCGAGTCGCTGATGATGCCGAAGGACGGAATGCGCGACGTACTGGACGAAGTGCTCGACGAGATCCGCGGGCTCCGCGAGGACATTCGTGTCGTCGCCGACCAGGGAGGATTCCCGTTGATGCTCCGTGCGCTCCTGGGACGCGGGAAGCCGCGCTAGTCAAATTCGATTTCCGCTTGACATAAGAGCCACAAGGTCGCAGAATGTTACTTGTAGATCGGCACAGGAGCTCTTAGGAGCGAGATAGGCCGCGACTCTCGTCGCGGTCTTTTTTTTATGCCGGAGATGGGGAAAGAGATCACGGTGATCTGCCCGAAGTGCGGACGTTTCGCACTGAAGGGCCGGTTCCATGTGGTCGAGACCATCTGCAACGATCGCAACTGTCGTGCGAACTTCGTTGTAGAGGTCCTGGGTGACGGATCGACGACGATCCGAATCCTGCCCCGACAGGCTGTCAAGGCATAGGGTCCACTAGAAGTAGACGGACCGAAGGCCGCGCAACGCGGAGTTGACCTTCGATGGTCCGTTCGTCGCACCGCGGCGTCCACCTCCGCGCTCCTCTTCTCACGTCTTTCTTCTTCCCGGGGGCCCCGCGTTACGGCGCGGGGGCCTCCGTTTTTTCTCGAGGTCGCGCATGAGCTCGACCGTCGAGGGTCTCGATCGCGGCGTGGTCGGCACCGAGGCCACCATCCAGAAGATGCACAAGCTGGTCGCGCTCGGGAAGCTCGACCCGACCTTCCAGAAGATCGCGACCTGGATCCGCGCGTCGGTGCCGGGCGACCGGCGCGGTTCGAGCGCGGAGACGGCCGACGCGATCTTCGACTGGGTCGCGAAGCACGGCATCTTCCAGCGCGATCCCTTCCAGATCGAGAAGATCGAGCATCCGATCGAGGCGATGCGGCCGATCATCGAGGCGCGTCAGAACGGGACCTACACCGGCCCCGGACTCTTCGTCGGTGACTGCGACACCTTCGCGATCGTGACCGCCACGCTCGGCGGCGTCCTGGGCTACCAGTACGCCTTCGAGACCGCGAAGGTCGACCGGTCCCGGCCGGACGAGTTCTCGCACGTCTGGACGTCGCTCCTGGTCGGCAACGACTGGCGTGCGCTCGACGCCTCGACGGGTGGCGCGTATCCGGGCTGGCGCCCGCCGGTCGACGCGAAGCTCTTCGCTCGCTGGCCGGAGCGTCCGATCGAGAACGTCGTGGGGAAATCCGAGATGAACTCATTCAACGAAGGTCTCGGTGAGTTCGGCGGCGACGACGAGTTCCCGCACGACCCGCTGGCCGGGGTCGACGTCGCCTACCCGCGCGACTACATCAGCTACGGCGTCCCGAAGAGCTTCGGCGCCGGGCCCGGCGTGATCCCTCCCGGCAACTTCGACAATCTCCAGCTCCTGCCGCCGCACGACACGCAGATCCCGTCGGCGGACCTGGAGCCGGACATGCACATGCTGAAGGCGGCGCCGCGCCTGGACCCGTCGGAACGGATCCAGTCGATCGTCGGTCAGCCCGACGACCACGGGAACCCCTACTACACGACCGGCGGTCCGGCGCCCCACATCAAGGTCGTCCGGCAGTTCTACCCGCCCGGCTCGCGGTGGAACGACGCCATCGGCCACGACAACGTCCGCTACGTCAAGACCGGCGCCCATGTGAAGGTCAAGAGCGCCGAGTCTCCCGAGAGAAAAGTGAGGGTCGACATGAACCAGCCGCTGCTCGTTCGCCGCCGGACCGTCATGGTCCAGCCGCGCCGGATGCCGTTCGGGACCATGGAAGGCATGGATTACACCGATCCCGTGACGGGAATCACGACGTTCGACACTCCGACGCCGACCGCCGCCGCGGGCGCGACGCCGACGACCCAGGCCGCCGCCTCCGCAGGCGGATCGGTCTGGGACTCGATCAGCTCGATCTTCAAGGCGGCGGGCGCGGTCGCTCCGGCGGTCATGCAGTCGCAGGCGGCCCAGGCCGTCGTCAACGCGACGAACAAGCTGGCCGGTCGGAACGTCATGGGCCTCCAGCAGCCGTCGCCCTGGTACGCCAATCCGTTCGTCCTGGGCGCGGGCGCTCTGATCCTCGGCGGCGGCGCCTACCTCGCCTTCGCGAACCGTCCCGGCTCGGGCACCCGGAGGCGTCGTCGCTAGTTCGTGAGCCGCTTCCTCTACGTCCAGAACCCCGGCATGGGCGACGTCACGTCGGTGATCACCGACGCGGCGGTCAATTCCATGAAGCCCGCTATCCGCGAGGTCGTCGTGAACGACGTCCTGCCGATGCTCGGCGTCTTCATGATCACGGGCGCCGTCGGCGCGGCCTTCATCGGAACGTGGTTCGGAGTCCGCGCAGCCCGGTCCCGCGGCGGGATCCGCCAGAATCCTGCCTCGAGCGTCATCGTCGGCCGACGTCGGAGGCGCAGATGAGCGTTCGTAAGAACCCTCCGTCCTTCATCCTGGTCGACAAGTCGACCGGCGAGGTCGTCTACACGAAACGCGCGACCGGCGTCGGCTCCGAGGCGATCACGAAGTGCGTCGAGCGCGGCCGGGCCCTGGCCGCGAAGACCGGCAAGACGTACTTCGTCTACCTCGACATCATGGGCGTCCGGGTCGGCATGAAGATCTCCGTCCCGATGGCGTACTCGCTCGGGATCACCGAGGAGGTTGGCCCCCAGGGAAGCGCGATGCCGTCCGGTCACAAGTGCTGCTCAGCACCGGACGTTCGGCCTTCCGGCCAGGGGATGCGCTGCTTCAACTGCCAGCGGTGGGAGTCGGACAACTACCTCAAGAATCCCAGGGGCCGCAAAAGAACGAAGCCGATCGTCGGCCGTCCGGACGCGCTTCCCTGGGAGCAGCTCTCCGACGTCGAGCAGGCGGAGATCGCTCACCAGTACGAAGGTCGCGGCGCAGACATCATGAAGCTCATCGCGAGAGGCGCCCGCTTTATCAAGCGGTACGGTGGCTGGGAGTACAGGCTGAACAATCCCGGCCGCGTCCGCCGGAACATCTTCACCTTCAACAATCCGCCGTCCGGTCCGGCCGACCCGACCGCGGCGCGTGAGCTTGAGCTGTACATCGACAACGACTCGCAGCTATACCACTCGCAGTTCATCCCGATCGTGAAGAACCTGATGCTCAAGCGTCGGAATGGCGTCTACAACCGCGAGCTCGCGGTGAAGCTCTTCATGTACCTGATGGACGCGGGCGCGAAGAAGTACGTCGCCGAGTTCGGGACGCGCGGCCAGAAGATCGACTCGATGTTCAACCGGAACACGCGGCTCCAGGCGGCTCGCGCCTTCCGCGACTCCTTCGAGACCGAGGCCGAGCTCGGCAACTACGACCGTCTGATCGGGCCGGTCTCGAATCCGTCCCACAACAGACTGATTCGATGCGTCTGTGGACGGACGATTTCTAGAGAGAGTGACGTCGTCAACGAAGCTGGCGACATGGAGTGCCCGAAGTGCGGCCAGTGGTACAACGCCTTCGGCCAGCGTCTGAAGGATCCGTCGAAGTGGGAAGAGAACCCTCGTCGCGGCGTGCGGAAGAACATCTTCACCTTCAACAACCCGAAGCTGAAGTTCAGCGACCTCTCCATCGGAGAGAAGTTCGTGTTCGCGTCGGAGCATGACCCCAGGTTCCTGACGAGCGGGATGGCGAAGGGACCGTGGATCAAGAACAGCTCCAGAACGTACGAGCACGCGGACGACGTTGGTAAGCCGATCTCCCAGAGGAGATACGGCGGCGGCAGGATTTCCGTCGGAAGCATCAACGTCGGCGTCGTTCGCGTCGCCGGAAGCAACCCCCGCAAGCTGAACCAGATTGAGCAGGCCGCTGCTGAAGTCGGCCTCTATGTCACGACCTGGGCGCCCGGCGACGGCGTGACGCGCTACCGCTTTCACAGGGGCCCGGCCGACTACAACGACGGATCCGGCATCTACACCGCGCTCGGTCGCGCCGACGCCATGAACTTCATCAAGGCGTTCGGGATGGGCAAGAGTAAGAAGAACCCGCTGACGCGGCGCGAGGTCTCCCAGATCGTCACTCGTGCGAAAGACGTCGCCAGGACGGCAACAAGCATGAGGGACCTCGGAGAGCCCGCCAGGATGAGGGCGCACATCGCGTACGGCCGGGGGACGCTCGACACCGCGCACACGTACGCCGTGGACGGCGCCAGGAAGGGCGTCCGGAAGATGCTCAGCCGGTTCAACCGCATCGACCCCAGGGAGAGCTCCCGGAGCAATCCGGTCTGCTCGAACCCGGTCATCCGCGGCGACAAACTTCCGCGGCACCTCCAGGAGGAGGTCCTCCGGACGTTCATCTACCGCTGGACGACGGACAACACGCAGCGCGAGCACGCGTGGCGGAACCTCGAGAAGCCGAGGATCCCGCTCATCACCGACGCGCAGTGGCTCCGCGAGCACGCGTTCCACGTCACGAAGGCCGGGAAGCTCGACGTTCGTCACGCTCACGCCGAGCCGCACTACATGGCCGACGACTGGAAGAAGGGCGATCCTCTCCCGAACCCGCTCCTCCAGACCGTCTTCGCGGCTGCGAATCCGCCGATCTCGGCGCAGTGGGACACGATGACGCGTCGCCAGCGTCTCGCCGTCATGGAGGTCGCCGGATACGAGGGCAGCTACGCGGTCAACCGCTCCTGGGCGACGCTCGATCCGTCGATGCGGCGCAACATCGAGCAGCTCTGGCTCGACACGTCGTCTCGCGGCGGAACGACGCGGCGCCGTCGCGCGGTCGCGGTGAATCCGCTGACGCGGAAGGAGTCTGCCAGCGTCATAAAGAGCGCTCGCTTTGACTTGAAGTACGGGTCAGCCTTCGCTCCGGGACACACTCGCTCGAGATCGGCAGGCATGGCGTATGGCAGAGCCCGGACCGTCGAGCAGTTCGGTCCTCGTGCCGCCAGGAAGGCTGCTCTGAAAGTCGAGAATCGTGCCGTTGAGCTGACGCACGGCGTTCGGACGAATCCCGGCACGCTCCGCCTCCCGAAGCCCGGCACGAAGATGACCGTCGCCCAGGCCCTCGAACTCGCGCGGCGGATCGGCGACAAGTCGCTGATCGCTCAGTGCCATCAGGCGATGAAGCTCCAGAAGAAGGCCAACAAGGGCGCGAAGTGCGTGATCTGGAAGACGCTGGCGATCGGCTCACCGAACAAGATCGACACCGTCGTCGCGCTCACGCACTACGGCGATTCGCCGGAGACGATGTACCGGCCGCCGAAGGGCTCGAAGAAGGGCCCGCACATGTACCGGCACAAGTGGGGCGAGGGTGGCGGCGCGAAGAAGACCGTTCCGCTGCTCGCGTCCGCCGACGGCAAGGCGCTTCTCATGCCGCTCGACGGCAAGAAGATCGCCTCCGACTGGCTGAGACACTGATCGAGGTGAACGGATGATCGGAGCACTCGTGTTCGCAAACCCCGGGCGGCCTGTCGTCGCCCGGCGGAGTCGTCGTTCCAGAACCGCCCGCACGACGGGCAAGGAGACAGTCATGGCACGCTCCCGTACGCGCCGTCGGAGCAGGCGGCGCATCGCGCGGAATGCCAAGGGGCATTTCGTCACGCGTCGGCGCCGTTCGCGCCGTCGGAATCCCAGCGGCTTCATCAAGGTCGGCCGTCGCTGGAAGAAGATCACCAAGTACGCGCGTCGGCGCCGCCGGGGCTCCCGGAAGGGCCAGATCCGCGCGTTCAAGTTCCCGCGCCGGTATCGCCGGAGCCGGAGCCGTCGGCGCGTCCGGTCGAACCCGGTCGTCGTCGCCAACCCGAGCCGTCGGCGGCGTCGGGTCCGTCGGAATCCGTCCAGCCGTCGCCACTACCGGCGCGTCCGGCGGAATCCGTCCTACCGGCTGGCGTCCGATCCGATCGGCGCCATCAAGAACGCGATCATGTCGGCCTTCTCGGTCGACACGCTCGAAACCCTGGCCCACATGGGCGCGGGCTTCGGCGGCTCGCTCTGGCTGGGCAAGCTGTTCGTGAACCAGTCCTGGGTGCCGACCACTCCGGAGTCGATGCCCTACTGGAAGATCGCCAGCAACTTCGGCGCGACGCTGGCCCTGACCGGGCTGAGCTCGCTGCTCAAGAAGCCCGCGATGACGGCGCGGATCCTGACCGGCGGCCTCTTCGCCACGCTGTGGCAGGCGCTGTCCCAGGCCGTGTCCGGCACGCAGTTCCAGCAGTACGTCCCGACCCTGGGCTCGGCCGAGAGCGACGAGTTCCGGCGGGCGATCGAGTCCGAGGTGCTGCGTGAGCTCCGCGGCGGCGTGAACGGCTACCTGCCCGCGGCGGGCGCGGAGGGCTACGAGACGTACCTCCGTCCGGCCGGGATCGAGTACCTCCGTCCGGCGGGCTCCGAGGCGTACCTGACCAACCAGGGCCTCGTGAAAGCCGAGAACGGCATGGGTGCCTACCTGACCGAGACCGGCGCCGAGAAGGCGCAGGTCGGGATGGGACGCGGCGACGACATCGCCGACGAGTTCTCCCGCCGGGCGATGCCCGAGCGGTTCTAAGCAATCCAGGGTTGCACCGGAGGGAAACCTCCGGTGCCTCCCCTGGGCCGGTCCCGAGGGACCTGCCCAGGGGAGTCGGGCCAGAAGCGTCAGCCCGCCCCGCGGCAGTCTTGTGGACGAAAGTCCCGGCCGAAAGTGACGCAGTTCGAAAGGTGGGAACCATGCCTCCTCCCGGAGTGGCCCAGGACCAGGGCGTCACGGTGGTCCAGCCCTACTACAAGATCACGCAGGGCGTTCCTGCGGCGATCGTCCGGTCGTACAAAGAGCCCCTGTACGATTCGGAAATCATGACGCAGGCCGCGCCGTCGCGCGAGTTCACGCTGTACCAGAAGCCCGTCGGTCAGCAGATGAACGACAACGCGACGACCAAGACCTTCCTGTACACCAACCAGACCCAGGCGGGCTCCCTGGGCACGCCGCTGTCGTTCGACGTGTACGGGTTCAACAAGCGGATCTGGGCGACCCCGTCGTCCAAGATCCTCTCGATCGGCAACTTCACGCTCGTCGAGGCCGCGGGCGTCGCCGAGGTGATCTTCGGTCAGGACACCAAGTTCCTGACGATCCCGATCGAAGACGTGCCGAGCGGCGTCGACACCGAGGGTCTCGGTGCGACCGACGCGCCGCACATCGGTTGGGGCGTGAGCGACAACATCTACCGGTTCGACATCGGTGGACGGGCGCTCCACATCAACTCGACGGAGCCCTACTCGGTGAAGATCAGCTTCCCGAGCAGCCTGTCGGGCACCACGGGGAACCTGCTGTTCCGCTGGTTCATCCGCGGGATCCGGTACAAGGGCGTCTAATCGCTCTTCCCGGGCACAACTTCGGATGCTCCCGCAAGGGAGCATCCCTTGATGAGCCCCAGAAGATAAGCGCCCGCACTGTAGGCGGCCACGCTTCCCTGCTGAGTTAGCTCGGAAGGAGACGACGATGAGCTGGTCCCAGGTTCCGACGTTCCTGCGCGTCCCGAAGGCCGATCCGAACACAGGCCGCCCCAACGACCCGAAGAAGGTCGGCCTCGTCTACATGAACCCGGCGAAGGACTGGGTTCAGCCCTTCGAGCTCACGGTCGACAAGCCGAACCAGATCATCCGCCTCGCGGCGGGCGAGCAGCGCGGCCCCTTCCCGCTGACGGCCCGCTTCGACGGCCCGATCGAGACCTTCTACATCAAGGTCACGGTCTACGACGACGACGGCGAGGGTAACCCCGGCACGCCCGTCACGACATACGACATCGACTTCCTCCTGGAGCACCCCGGCAAGCGGATCCAGTTCTCGAACCGCTTCGTTCCGCTGATCGCCTGCGCGGGCGACGCCGGTCGGCCGTACGTGCTGCCGGAGACGATCTTCATCCCGCCGGTCCAGTGCCTGAACCTGACGCTCAAGAACAACGACCTCGTCAATGCCCGGCACGTCGAGTTCGTCATGGGCGGGATCAAGTTCTACCCGAACATGGCGCCCGTCGAGCTCCGCGATGAGACCTGGAAGTACGTCGAGCGCCGAGAGCGGACGTACGCCTACTTCCAGACGACCGACGAGGAAGCTCTGCTCGATCCGGCGACGACCGATCAGCCGACGCCGTTCTTCATGACGATCCCGGACAACTCCGACTTCGAGTGCTTCAAGCTCACCGCCCAGTCCGACTCGGAGTTCCGCTGTCTGATCCGTGACGGCCAGAACGACCGGGCGCTGACCGGCGGCCTGCTCCACTGCTCGCTGCTCTTCGGCGGTCACTCGCCGACGGCGGCGGCAGGCGGCATCGGCGGCTCCGGCGGCATCTGGCCCGCACGCTGGGCGACCTCGTGGCTCATCCGGCGTTCGGTGAAGGTCCAGGTCGACCTCCTGAACCTCGACACCCAGAACGACAATCTGGTCAAAGTCGTCTTCGCGGGGAGAAAGATCAGCTATGTCAGCTAAGAACCCCCCTCGTCCCCCGCGTCGTCGGCCGCCGGGTCCTCCCGGCAGCGGCGGCATGGGCGACGAGCAGTACTACTACGAGGGCTGGCGAGACGCAGGCCAGGGCGAGCCCAGGCCGGTGGACATCGTCCACGATCCTCACTGCCCGCCTCCGAAGGAGAAGCGGCAGTGCGGGAAGGTCAAGCTCAACTGGGTCAAGCGTCCGGCCTTCAACGAGCCGCCGTTCTTCGCGAAGCCGCTGATCAAGGCACGTTCGTCGCTCGTGATCCCGGCGGGCGGGACCGCGCTCATCTTCGACAAGCTGATCGCCGACCGCCAGCGTGCGATCGTCTCCATGGTCGGCATGGACGTCGCTCCGATCGCGCCGCTCCTGAACTCGCAGCTCGAGTTCTGGTTCCAGCTCGGCAAGGAAGGCGTCGCGGCGCCTTCGAAGCAGATCATCCCGGTCTGGGACGACCAGAACCCGACCGGCTACGGCGGCTCGACGCCGATCCAGTCCGGCCGGACGACGGTCTGGCCGGGCGTCGCGACCCCCCAGGAGTTCATGCGGGACGGCCTGCAGTTCGGCGTCCGTGGCCGCGCCCAGCTCCAGGGCCTGATCGAGAACAAGTCCGGCGTCGACATCACGGTCCGCGGAATCCTGGGCTACTACTACTACTGGTCGAGCGGTCCTGGCGGAGCCTCCGAGTTCGAGGCCGGTGACTTCCAGTCGTGACGAGGAGATGAGATGCCCGCGCCACTGAATCCAAACCTCTGGCCGTCGGTCCTGCACGACGAGGACGGCGTTCCGATCTCCTCGTCCAATCCCCTGCCGGTCTCGGTCGGCGGCGGAGGCGGCGGGAACGTCAACGTCGTCCTGACCCAGGTCACCCAGGTCCAGAACATCGAGACGACGACTCCCATCAACCACACCGACACGTTCGTCGGAGCAGCCCGCGACTGCCTGCAGTACGAGTCCTTCGGGATCTCGGTCTACCTGGAGCCGGACGCGGGCCAGACCGTCGACGCGACCGTGCTCGTCGAGAACAGCTCCGACGGCGTGACCTGGAGGCAGGTCGACTCCTTCTCGCTGAACGGCGCCGCCGCGGACGCTGCCGCCCAGGTGAACCGCGTCTACTCCGTGACCCGCCGCTACTACCGCGTCTCCGTCACGAACGACGACGTCACGAACGATCTCACCGTGAGCGAAGTCAACTCGATGCAGAAGCCGGTGTGACGGTGACGGAACAGACATGCATCTGTCAACGTCCTGACTGTCGCAAGCCGATCACGGATCCACGAGAGGCTGCCGAGAAGCGATTCGTCGTGGTCTCCACCGGAGCGGTCATCACGCTTCGAAGGCACGACGCCTGCGCTGAGAAGTACGCAAGCACGCTCCGGCCCGCGACGGACGAGGACGTCCGGAAGTTCATGTCCCCGGCGTCGGCGAGATCACGCGGGCTCGAACAGCGCAGGCGGACGAAGGCCGCCAGGATCGCGAGCTCGCAGAAAAGGATCGTATGAACGCAGCTCCAAGATCCAGGAATGCCATCGAGTTCCAGGACATCGTCGCGGCGACGTTCGTCGTCGGGGGCGATCTCCAGAGCGCCGACTTCACGACGCTTTCCGAGGCGATCGCCAGTCTTCAGTCCCCCGGAGGGAAGATCGTCTGCCTGGACGGATCCCACAGAATTCCCGCCACGATCGATCTTCCGAACATGGAGGTTGAGATCGTCGGCTGCGGGCCGGGCGCGACGGTTCTGGTCCCGACGTTCAGCGGCGGGCCGCTCTTCAGGATCCCGGACGGACTGACCGGATTCCATCGCTACATGATCCGCGACCTCTCGTCGGTAGGCGGCAACGTCGCGGGCGACGCCTTCCTGGAGGTCAGCGACGCGAACTCATACGGGAAGCCGTACATCCAGTTCGTCCAGCTGACGGGCTGGCAGATTGCCCTCGACATCACCGACGGCGACCAGGACTACACGGAGCCCGTCGAGGTCCGGTTCGCCTTCTGCACGATCTTCTCCCCGGCGGCGGACTCGCCCCTGGTGACGAGCCCGATGTCGGCCGGGTCGTTCGACTTCGGGATGGTGGTCTGGTTCGACCAGTGTATGCTCTCGAACGAGCAGGGCGTCGCGCCGATCCTGGATCTCGGCTGGAAGATCGACTTCGACGGCGACCTGATCTTGAGCGGCACGCCGCACCTGACCTGTTCGAGCAATTCGGCCTGCGACGGCCTCATGTGCTCCGACGGCCTGGAGCTCGAATGCCAGGGCGCCTGCACCTTCGAGATCATGGGTCAGAGCTACTGGGGCGTCTGCACCGGCAAGCTCTTCGGCGGCGGCGGGACCTACAAGATCAGCGGCTCGTGGTCGAACTACTACATCAAGCCGTTCAGTTGCTCGATCGTCGTGAATGCGATCCAGGTCCAGATCACCGTCAACACGTTCTTCACGCCCGCCGCCGTCCAGGTCGACATCCTGGCGGGAGCGAACTACTGCATGGTGACCGGGGAGTTCCTCGACTCAACGACCGCGGCGATCCGGACCGCCGCGACGTACGGTTCGTTCCGAGGCTGCTTCGCTTCGACCGGTGCCCACAAGACTATCCTCGAGCTGGCGGGAGCGAACTTCAACATCGCCGCCGGATGCACCGGCATCAGTACCGGCGGCGGAGTGACGAAGGTCGGCGCGAATTCTCTCTACGACACCACGATCGCGAACGTGGCCTAGAGGACTGACTATGACCGTTTGCTGTCAGTGCGGAAAGCAGATCCCGGACGGGACGCCCAGGCCGATGTACAACATCAAGGCCGTGGGCAGGCTGATCCACCCCAAGCCGCGCTGCGACAGCTGTCGTGCAGAGTACGAGAAGACGCGCACCGGTCTCCAAAAGGTCAAAAACTAGATGAGATCCAGAAGTGCCATCGAGTTCCAGGACATCGTTGCCGCAACATTCGTTGTCGGCACCGATCTCATCGAGTCGGATTTCGTCGACGTCCAGGAGGCGGTCAACAATCTCCCGGACATCGGCGGTTCCATCTACCTTCTCCAGGCAACGCACTATCTGTCGGCAACCATCACCCTTCCCGACAAGAGCGTCTCGATCGTCGGATGCGGAAACGGGCTTGCCATATTCGACCTGTCGTCGAACGTCATTGCGGCGTTCACGTACAGCCACACGTCCTCGAGCTCGAAGTCCCTGTCCTTCTCGTACTTCGACATCAACGGACAGGGGGTGGACGGACAGATCGGCTTCTCGGTGAACGATCCAAACTTCTGGGCAAATTTCAACTCGTTCAGCCTATCCCTTTACAATCTCAAATACGGCGTCTACGACTTCAGCGGCGCGAGCTGGCTGTTCGTAGAAACCTACATCTTCGTGGCCGATCTGGTCGGCGCCGTCCACTACAAGTGCGATACCGCGAATCTCGCGCCGTTCCTCTTCATCGCAAACTGCTCCTGGCTTGGGGTGAACGGCCTGATCAAGGCTGGCGGAATCGACGGTGGAGCGTTCGTCTACGCCACCACGAGCCGATTCGATTGCGGAACGGTCATGAATCTCGGGCAGGTCAACATATCTGCCTGTCGATTCGCGTCCGACGGCGCACCGAACGGGACCGTCCAGGTCGGAGACTCAAGAGGGGTGGTCATCTCGACTACGGAATTCCGTGGCGGCGCCTACCTGAGCATCATCAAGTTCGTCACCGTCGGACCGTTCGCGGTGACGGGATGCACCTTCAGGGCGAGTCCCACCCGTGCGATCGATGTCTCCGCCGACATGACCGGCGGGTCGATTTCCGGATGCGACTTCACGTACACCTCCGAGGCTATCCGCATCGCCGGATCTGGAATCGTCGTCTCCGGGAACAAGAACTGCAAGGTCACCGAGACCGGAGCCGCCGACTCGAACACGTACACCGGCAACAGCGGGATGACCGGGTCGACCATCCTGGGGGTGAATAGCAAGGTTCTCGGCGCGACCCTCAGTCAGTATTCCGCCGTCACGACGAATGCCTTTGTCTCGATGATGTCCATCGCGAATCCGAAAGGTCTCCAGGGAGACGGCACGGTCGAGAACAAAGGCGCCAATTCGATCGACGTCAAGGAGCTGTTCACGGACGCCTCCGGCACGTCGGTCACCGCAACGACGAGCGTTCCGGCCGGAGATCGAATGCTGCTGCGTCTCGACATCACCTCCGGCCTGTGCCAGCCGCCATACGTCACCTACGAGGTCCAGGTGAAGGATACCGTGAACGGAAGTCATGGGCTTCCTGAGCTCTTCTTCACCAGCCAGGGGGCTCTCTAAATGAGTACGGTACAGAGGAACGGGACCGGCATCTCGGCGGAGTTCGCCGAGAAGAACGGCAACACGCCGTCGGCCGACACCGACATCGCCAACAAGGCGTACGTCGATTCCGTCGCCCAGGGCCTCTCTCCGAAGAACAGCGTGAAGGTGGCGACCGCCGCGGCGCTGCCCGCGTACACCTACGCGAACGGCTCGTCTGGGGTCGGCGCGACGATCACGGCAAACGCGTTCGGGGCGCTCACAGTCGATGGTGTCACCGGCTTCTCGGTCGGCGACCGGATCCTGGTCAAGGACGAGACCGCCGCGAACGCGCCGTACAACGGCATCTACACGGTGACGGCGGCCGGGAGCGGCGGAAGTCTATTCGTCCTGACGCGAGCTCTCGACAACAACCAGGGGACGGAGTTTCAGGGAGCCTACACCTTCACCCAGAGCGGCACGGTCAACACGGGCGCCGGATTCGTCTGCACGAATACCGGCACCGTCACGGTCGGGACGACCGCGATCACCTGGACCCAGTTCTCCGGCCTGGGTGAGGTCACGGCGGGCGCCGGACTGACAAAGACCGGGAACACGTTGAACGTCGGCGCGGGCGACGGTATCCAGGTCGACGCCGACTCCGTCACTGTGAAGCTGGACGGAGTAACGCTCACGAAGTCCGGGTCCGGCCTCAAGGTGACGGACAGCACGTTTCTTCCGCTCACGGGCGGAACGATGCAGGGCGACGTCAACTTCAACAGCCACAACCTCACGAACGTCACCACCATCGACGGGACTCTCGGGACATCCCTCGGCCTGGGCGTGATGAACCCGTACTGGTTCGGAAACGGCGCGGACTCTTCGCTAACGCTGGTCGCGGACACCGCGCTAGCGTCGGGCACGCCGCTCAAAAACTACACGAACGTCAATCTGGCTGGCTTCACGCTGACCCAGAACTCCGCGGACTCGTACATCGCGCTCTTCATCAACGGCACGCTGACGATGGCGAGCGGCACGATCACGTCTGCCTTCATCGGAACGGCGGGCGGCGCGGGCGGCGTCGCGGCTGCGAACGGCGGCGGCGGCGGCGCAGGCGGCGGCTCGCAGGGCGCGGTCTTCGTCTACGCCAGGGCCATCAGCGGAACGGGCACCATCAGCGCATCCGGACGCGCTGGCGTGGCTGGCTCCGACGCCGTGAGTACTCCCGCAGGTCAGGTGAACGGCGCGGGCGGAACAGCTGGGACCAACAACGCATCCGCCGTGTTCGGAACAACCATTACCCTGGGAACTGCGCCTGGAGCCGGAGCTGGCGGCGTCGGTGGAAGTAACACGGTCGGCGCGACCGGCGGAGCAGGCGGCGTCTCCCCGACGGCTGCCGGAGCCAACGACTATCGCCTCTCCCTGGCCGATGCGATAACGCTCATCCAGGGGAGCATCTTCCCGTTCGCCATGAACGCCACCAGCAAGCGCAAGTTCGTATCGGAGAACGGTGCAGGCGGCGGCGCGGGCGGCGGAAACGCAACCACCAACAAGGGTGGCCCTGGCGGCTCGGGCGGCGGCGGCGGTGCGTCGTGGTTGCTTTCGACCCCGGGCGGCGCCGGAGGCGACAGCGGCACCTCGCCCGCTGGCGGCGTCCTGGGCGGTAAGGGCGGCGGCGGCGGCGGTGCCGGAAGTTCCGGCTCCCTGGTCGTCGTCGTAACGACGTCCCAGAGCGGGGCGCTCACCATCAAAGCAGACGGTGGAGCTGGCGCAAACGGCGGAAACGCCTTCACTGACGGAAGCGGTGGTGGTGGCGGAGGCGGCGGCGCTGGTGGGATCGCAGTCTACTCAGGCCCGTCCGGCCCGACGATAACGGCGGCTGCCGGAGCCGGAGGAACAAAGGGAACCAGCGCAGGCAACGGTGGAGCCAGCAGCAACGGAAATCCGGGCACGGCCGGTCTCGTCTACAACATGAACTAGGTAGAACGATGTCCAACGCAGCGTCCAAACTGAACTTCCAGATATGCGCCGTGTGCCGCCGCCGCGGAGGGCTCGCGAGAGTGGAGGGCTTCGCCAAGGAGAAGCTCTCCGGCCTCTTGTGCAAGAAATGCCTGACCTTCAAGCCTGATCCCACCGACATTCTCGATAAGGTTGCCTGCACCTGCGGGAAGACGATGGGAATAGCCTCCAGGAGGGCAGACATCTTCGTGGACGGAAAGCTGGTCTACAAGGGGCCTCCTCCGAGACAGTACTTCTGCCACGACTGTTCCGCGAAGAGGATTGCCAATGACATCGGTGATCCGGAGTGTATGACCCGCCGTCCGGTCATGTGCTGCGGAGGCTGCGGAAAGCAGCAGGCCTGGGACGACACGCCAGAAGGCCTGGAGCCGAACGATCTGACAAATATTGGCTCTTGCATGGAGTGCGAGAAAAAGCTCGCAGAGATCGCCAGGAACAGCCGGAGCATCGACGGCCTCGTGAAGGACGTTTCAGGGTAACCGTAGATCGAGCGTTCAAACTGGAGTAGAATTAGTCGACGCGACCGGGGACAAGGAAAGGTTGGTGAAGAGGCGATGTGGCTTTCCCTCCCCTGCATGATCTTTGCGGCGGATCCTCCGGCGGGAGGAATCAGTCCTCTCGCCTGGACGATCATCGGCGCCCTGGCGGCAGTCTGTGTGACCGTGGTTCCGGCGCTCTGGCATCGCGGGAACAAGGAACGTGACCGGGCCGATCAGGTCCGGGACGAGCTGTACAAGGACCTGAGAGAGTGCAACAAGAAGCGGGTGGAGTCAGAGGACGAGATGCTCGATCTCATGAAACTCCTCCGGCTCATGATGGAGCAGCCAAAGTCGAAGGGAGGCAAGTGATGACGAATCTGACAAGGAGCACCGTCAAGATGCTTTGCGTCCGATCCGGAATCGCCCGGAAGGAGATCTCGGAAGAAGCGCAAAAGCTCCTCGATCTCTACAACGATCCGAACACGGACCCCGAGACGAAGGCGCAGGTGAAGAAGAAGATCGAGGAAGCGATCCGCGTCCTCGAAGAGCGCGTCACGACCCGGAGACTCCGGGAAGCAAAGCGTCAGACGGCGTCCGATGGCGCCGGTCCGGAACCGTCCGTCTCCTAGCTGGTCGGTTCTGATCCGGCGATCGGGCGAGTATCTATCCGAAAGCCCGGGGGGACGGGCGGGAAAAATAGAGGAGGCGATATGTTGACGATGTTGACGGCGATGGTGACGTTCCTGGCCGACGAGAAAGCGGATCCGGTCAAGGAGCTTGTGCTCCGGTTCCTGCTCTCGTACGGCGGGATCGCCGCGGGCGTCTCATTCCTGGTCGAGGGCCTGAAGGCGATGTTCAAGGGGGTCGTCGACGGTCGCGAGCCGCTGCTCGTGATCGTGCTGAGCTACGGCCTGGGCGCCGCCGCGAAGGCCCTCTCGCCGGACGTCTTCGGGGCGAAGACCGCTACCGGCTGGGGCCTGCACCTGCTGATCCTGACCTTCGTCGCGGTCGGGGCGGCGGCCTTCCACGACAAGTTCCTGTCGGTGTTGACGTCCCTGTTTCCGAAGAAAGAGCCGCCGACTTCCGGCGGTGATGGAGGCAAAAATGGTTAAGAGGTTGGTGCAGTTCTCGCCGCTCATCGCGATCTCGCTGTTCTTCCTGATCGTCGTGATGCCGATCGCACTCAGCGGCTGTGCGCTCTTCCAGAGCCCGAGCTCCGCCTTCGTGGCGGGCGTCGACGCGGGCCTGAATCCGTCCGGCGCCGACATCTTGAACAAGTACGACGCCTACATCGACGCCGACCCGAAGCTGACGGCCGACACGAAAAAGATCGAGAAGGCGACGACGGCGAAGCTCCGGAAGCTGATCGCCGACGCCAAGAACTGAGGAGGACGCCATGCCCGACGCCAATCCCTGGTCGTCCCTGAAGGACGACGTCCTGGACGTTCTGAAGGACTCGGTCAAGGATCTCGTCGACGTCGAGAAGGACGAGGTCAAGGCGCTGCTCGGCGAGGTGGCCGAGCAGGGTGCCCGGCAGACCTACCTGCTGGTCAACGGGAACGACGCCGAGAAGGATCAGGCGCCGAGGAACCTCCGATCGCTCAAGGCGCACGTCATCATCGACGCTGCCGACGCCGTGATTGTCGGGTCGAAGGAGCTGAAAGGCGCCTTCGTCAAGGCTGTCGAGACGATCGGACTCTTCCTGCTCAAGAATGCGCCGAAGCTGATCGCGGCGGCACTCTAGAGATCCGGACATGAGAGCTCTGTACGAAGACGGTCTGGGGGCCCCAAACGACGTGCCCGCGGCGGCGCGAGCGTTCGCGGCTTCTTTCATCGCCGACGTCGAGGCGGCGCCGTTTCTCCAGGAGCAGCTGGTTCGCGGACGCCTGACGCGCGGCGGCCTGACCAGGATCATCCTGCGCGACATCGACGGCGGCCTTCGCGGAACCCGCGGGGGCCCCCCGCTCTTCCCGAACCTCCGCGCCGTCGCGGCGGAGTTCCTGGCCCAGGAGGCCCGGCCGGTCCACGGAGCTGGCATGGGCCAGTGGGATGCGATCGCCAGCCTCGTCGGCGCCGCCGCCGGGGCCGCCACGAGCATTTACTCGGCCAAGACCAATATCGACATGCAGCAGCAGGCGCTGGCCCTCCAGCAGAAGCAGGTGAAGGCGGCGTCCTCGATCGCCGACCTGCAGGCGAAGACGGCTCAGGCCCAGCTCGCCGCGGCGAACGTCGCCGCCACCGGCATCACGTCCAGCTCCCCGATCGGACAGCTCATCCAGGCGGTCGGCGGCTGGCCCGCCGCCGGAGCCATGGCCGCCGCGGTTGCGCTCGCGGTCGGCGCCTACTTTGCACTGAGGAGAAGGTGATCAGATGACGACCTACGTCCGCGCCCGCACCCGCCGTCCGGCGGAGCCCCAGATCCGCTTCATCCAGGACCCGACGCTCCTGGTCAGTCAGGCGATCGTGATCCCCGACGGGATGCACGGCGCCCCGCAGGTCGATGGCTCGCTCGCGTTCGCCTCGACGCTCCGGTCACTTGTCGCCAGGGGGATCCACCCGGACCGCGCCAGGGCGATTGTCAACCGGGCGGCCGGTCGGATCAAGGGCGGAACGATGAGCGGCCTGGGCGACGTCGTCGCCGATGCGATGACCTGGGTGACCTACGGGAACGAAATCATCAACCGGTCGAAGACCGGGAACGTCGGTGCCGAGGCCCTCAAGGCCGCGCAGAATATCAACACCTTCCTCGGGAATCGCGGTCCGGAGCTCGAGGCCGCATCCTCCGAGACGCTCGACGCACTCGACGAGACAACCGACAAGCTGACCCGGATCGCCTCCGGCCAGATCCGCTACGACTCCGTCGCCGGAGCGTTCTTCGACGAACTCGGCAACGCGGTCCGCGGCGAGGTGATCGTCGGCACCCGGTCGGTGCTCGGCGCCGCAAAGAATGCGGTCAGCGAGGTGGTGAGCGTAGTCCCCTGGTACGTCTGGGCGGGTGGCGCCGTCGTCGGGGTCGCCGTCATTGGCAAGAGCCTGCGTCTCTGGTAAGGTGCGACGATGAGAAGCGCGGTCTACGTTCAGCACGTCCTCAGGCGCCTGTCACCGACAGAGAGACAGATCGTCTCCGCCGAGTTTGCGAGCGCGTCCGGACGCGAGGCCATCGTCAGCGCACTCTGCTCGCCGTTCCCGGAACGGGCGCTGGCCGATCTCGTCTGGCGTCGCCTCGCGGTCCGGCCGTCGACCGGCATGGGCGTCGAGACCTTCACGTACGGTCAGGCCCAGAAGGTGAGGAAGGCTTCCGCGGCCGACGAGCTCGCCGCCCTCAAGGCGGCCAAGAGGGACAAGAGCTCGATCGTCGCCGCGAGGGCGGCGCTCCAGGCGGCAAAGCGCAGCCACGATGCGAGCGCGATCGAGTCCGCGAAGTCGGCGGTTCACGCCGCCGCGCAGGCCCGGAAGGATGAGATCTCCGCTGACAAGGCCGCCTACAAGGAGGCTTACAACGTCTTCGACAAGGTGAAGACCACGAAGGCGGAGCGCAAGGAGATCGTCGCGGAGATCGGCAGGGCCGGTCAGGGCTACCACTGGATCTACAAACGCGACAACATGACGGGCGAGCTTGCCGCGATTCGCGTCAAGAATCAGGAAAGCGGAAACTTCTTCTCGAAGGTCGGCCGGACGCTGAAGCCGTTCGTCCCGATCATCATCGGCGTGGCCGGTGCCGTCCTGGCGCCGTTCACGGGCGGCGCGTCGCTCGCCGCCGCGGCGGTGCTCAGCGCCGGTTACCAGATCAACCAGAAGCGGATCCAGGGTAACAAGGTCAAGCGTGAGAACCGGAACGCCGCCAAGCAGATCGACAAGGAGGTCAAGGCGCAGACCCAGCAGCTAAACACGCAGCTGGACGACCTCTACAAGCAGCATCCGGAAATCTTCACGGCGGCCGGGATCAGCTCCTCGAAGTGGAACGCCATGAGCGTCGACCAGAAGCTGGCGGTCGTCGACAAGATCAACTCCGGCCAGATGCCGTCGACGGCGGAGAACGTCGCCGCGGCGGCGGACGCCCAGGGCGGAACGCCGCCCGCGACGCTGCCGCCGGACACTCCGGTCGACTCGACGATCGCGAACTCGCAGTTCATGCAGCCCGGCGGCAGCGTCGACCCGACGCCGAACGCCTCCGGCGGGGGCGGCGGGACGCTGCTCCTCCTGGGCGCCGGAGCGCTCGCCGCCGGGGCCATGATGAAGCATAAAAAGTGAGGGAGCCATGCACCCACTCGCGCTGATCGGAACACTGGCCGCTGGAGCGGTCGTCCTGGCGAAGGCCACCGGCAAGTCTGCCACGCCGACCGCCGCGCCGGACCCGGCTGCCGTCCGGGCCGCAGCGGGGCTTGCCCGGAGCCGGATGGCCCAGGGCGCGACGCCGGAGCAGGCTGCCGCCTGGGCCTCCGAGAAGATCGCTTCCCGCGGCGGCGGCTTCTGGGACGACCAGAAACCCCGCGGTATGCAGTTCTAGATCGATCAACGAGAAGTGACAATCCGGACGGCGGATTGTAGACTTATTTGAACGCGACCGGCGAGGTGCCGGTCCAGGTAGGGAAGAAGAAGGAGAGAGGTACATGCCGCCGAAACCGCAGCTCATCGACATGATCCGGACCGTTCCGGAGGTCGCCGTCCGACTCTGGTCGGGCGGTCAGTGCTTCCCGCACGATGACGGTGTCCGGGTCCTCTTCGAGAATCGCGAGATCACCGTCGCGCCGGAGATCTACACCTGGGCGGAGAAGGTCGCTCGGGTGATCGCGATCCGCTGGGGCGGCCGGATGCTCCGCGGAATCATCGACGTTCTCGAACTCCGGCACGCCGCCGAGGACATCTTCCTGGAGATGCTCTTCAAGCGTCAGGACGTCCCGAGCGTCCTCTTCGTCCCGGCGGGCGTGACGGCCTCCGGCTACCTGCGGGCGATGATCCCGGCCGACGTCGTGAACGAGAACGGGCGAGTGGCCGCGAACTGGACCTCGAAGATCGACCCGGCGAAGGCGCTCCGCTACAACGTCCTCTGGATCCAGCTGCTCACGTCCCCGATGCTGACCGAGATTGCCCGGCAGGTGAAGGCCGAGGGCGTCAAGATCGTCTATGACATCGACGATCGTCTGGACTCCATCCCGGACGAGAATCAGGCGAAGGCCGTCTACGGGACTCCCGAGAAGCAGGCCGAGATCGACGACATGATCCGGACCGCCGACCTCGTCACGGTCTCGACGCCGCCACTCGCGAAATACATCTCCGAGAAGTACGGCGTTCCGACCAAGATCCTGCCGAACATGGTGACGGCGAACGTCGCTCCGCGTCGGCACCCGCCGAATCCGGACTTCGTCAGGATCCTCTGGGCGGGATCGGCGACCCACAAGCGAGACCTCGCGATCATCGCTCCGGCCATGCGCGAGCTGCTTCTCGAGAACAACGGGAAGGTCCGGTTCACGCTCTTCGGCGAACGGCTGCCGGAAGTCCTGGCCGACTGCTACCGGTTCGTCGACCTGAAGAAGCCGGTTGACTACGAAGAGTACCACGACGAGCTGGCAGAGATCGCCGCCGACATCGGCATCGTGCCGCTGGAAGCGAACGAGTTCAACGCCTCGAAGTCCGGCCTGAAGGGCCTCGAGTACGCGAGTGCCGGATATCCGGTCCTCTGCTCGCCGGTCGCGGAGTATCCCGCCATGGTCGAGAAGGGGTTCCCGGCAGAGATCGTCCGCGACGATGAGTGGCTGCAGACTCTCCGGGCCTGGGTCGCCCTGCCGAACGCGGTCAGGGTGGAGGCCGGAAAGGCCTGCCTGGACTGGGTGATCAAGAATCGCTGCATGGGCACGAACCACGCAGCGCAGTGGGCCGACGTCGTCGTCGACCTCGTGAAGAAGAACCCCGAGAACAAGGTCCTGAGGCTCGTCTGACATGAGCAGACTCTCGGCGGCGATCGACGTGGCGGCGGAGTACGCCTACCACCTCTACAAGGAGGACGGCGTCCCGAAGCGCCGCGCGATCTCGATCGGCGCCGCGGCGGTCGTCCGGGCGGCGCGGTCCGGAGCGCCGGGGCGTCTGACCGATTGCCGTGTGAAGGACGCCGGGGTCGGGATCTCCGGTGAGACGATCATGGGGGTCGGATCGCTGGTATCGGCGGTCGGCTTCATCAAGCGACTGGTGACGGGAGGCTAGGGACGATGGGCGACGAGAAGGACGACTCAGCACCGACCTCGGAGAATCTCCTGGAGGCCTTCCCGGAGATCGGCGAGGCGCGGGCGAAGGAGCTGGCGCAGAAGATCCAGGAGGTCGAACGCGCTGACGCCGACGATCAGGCCAAGTACGGCGAGCTGGTCGACCGGCTGATGGAGCAGGCCAGCGAGATCCTCGACGCTCACGGCGTCGAGGCGATCCAGGCCGAGGACGGGACGGTCGTCGACGGCTACTGGCGCGAGACGATCCTGCTCTACGTGAACCAGGGCGAAACCTACGAGACGACCCTCTGCTACGACACCGAGGAGGGCGAGTTCTTCGTCGGCTCCTGGGGAGACTTCATGGAGGAGTGGGAGAACGAAGAGGAGGAGGAAGAGGGAGAGGAAGAAGAAGAAGGGGAAGAGGAAGAAGAAGAGGGCGAAGACGGCGAGGACGAGGAAGCCGAAGAAGAGGAAGAGGTCGAGGAGAACGGAGAGTAGACAGATGAAAGCTCTAACCGCCGATCAGTACCGGATCGCGCTCGACACGCAGCGATCCCTCGTCCAGAGGGGCTTCCATCCGGCCCGGGCCGGAGCGGTCGTCCGCCGGGCCCTCGGCCGCGCCAGCACCTGCTGCGACTCGTGCCGCGACGGGAAGATCTGCTGCTCCCCGGACAGCGGCCTGGGGCGCCTGCAGATGCGCTCGCTCCGTCGGGACCTCGACCCGTCGATCAAGCCCCGGCCGGTCATCGCGGGCGAGCAGTGCGTCCGGATCCAGGAGACGCCCGGCAACGAGACGGCGATCTACTCGCGCCTCGCCGACTACCGGAACCGCGGCTGGAACGTGATGGAGGTCTCGCGGACGCACGGCTTCCCGAGCGTTCAGGTCTACTGGGCCTGTCCGCCAGGACGGGTCCCTATGGAGTCGCAGCCCCAGGTCCTGAACGCCGGGGTCAGCGCGACCATCGTCCCGACCGCTCCGGTCGCGATCCGGACCGGCGAGACCGTCTCGAACCAGACGCCGCCGTCCATCATGGCGAACATCGCTGCCGCCGGGGACGACCCGAGCGTAACGGCGGCGCGGAACATCGTCTCGAAGTGGTCGTTCGTGATCCCGGTCTTCGGGCTGCTCATGAGCGCCAAACGGAAGGTCGCCGAGTGGAAGACCCCGGCATCCTCCGCGGTCGTCGGGAGGGGCCGGTGAACACCGTACTCGGAATCGTCGCGATCATCCTGGGCCTGCTGATCCTGGCGTCGGTCGGCATCCTGCTCCTCGCTCGCGCGGCACGCTCGACGCGCCCGCTGCCGAAGCCCTGCTACCGCTGCGCCGAGATCGCCGTCGTCGAGTACATGGGCCTCAACTACTGCATCATGTGCCGGACCGCCGTCGTCTCCGCATACCCGATGGTCCGGCACGATCCACCGTACGGTTTCCCTGGTGCGCCCGGGTACCTGGAGTTCCCGGACCACGAGTTCGGATATGAGAAGAAGAAGGAGAACTAGAGATGGGTGACGCGCCGTATGTCTTCGTTCGCAAGAGCCGTCCCGGCGTAGGGACCTTCCGGAAGGACATCCGGATCGCCCGCTACTGGAAGCACAAGGAGACCGGGACCGTCGTCCAGGTCGTGAACGTTCAGTACGTCGCTGCCGAGGACCGGCTCCGGATCATCTTCATCGACCCGAACGTCCCCGGCGTCCAGATGGCGATGCCGCTCAAGACCCGCGAGAACCCCTTCCAGCCGCCCGGCCGGGCGACGCCGCTCATGGAGCAGGGCTTCGAGGACGCCTACGCGATCTACGAGGACCAGAGGTCGACCCGGGTCTAGCCATGGAAGAGCTGAACAAGGCCCACGAGCTCCAGCCGATCGCCTTCGAGGACATCCCGACCCCGGAGGAGCACGCGCGGGACGTCCGCCGGATCTTCGTGTCCTGCGGCGCCGTCGCTTCAATCCTGGCGGTCCTGGCGCTCCTGGCGGTCGGCGCCGCGATCAGTCGCGGCGTGCAACTTCAGACGCTCGCCTTCATTGTGCCGATCGTCATGGGCGTCGGGATCGCGACCTTCGCGATCGGCTACGCGATCCCGGTCGGCCTCGTCTCGCTCAAGCGTCTCGAGATCGCCTTCAAGATGGGCTACTTCGGCTTGAGCCAGAACCGCGACACCGTCTCGTCGCTGAAGAAGATCGCCGAGCGGGTCGACCGGGAGCTCAAGCCGCTGCCCAGCAGCCGACGGCCTGGGGTGGAGGATTGACGTGGGCCGCATCAATTGCCTCTTTAACCTCATCCGGGCGCACGCGTCGCTCCGGTTCCCCTGGATAGCGAAGGTTGAGGTTCGCTTCTGCGAGCTGGCCGACCGTGACCACCGGCTCAAGTGGCGCCAGTTCGCCCACACCGGCCACGAGTCCCACGTCGTCTGCTTCGCGCGGGCGGCCGAGGACGAGCTGACCGACGAGGAGATCCTGGGGATGTCGGCCCACGAGCTCGGACACATCGTCGGGACCCGGCTCCGCTACCCGGAGCACATGAAGTCCAGGCCGAGGTCTCGCGGCACACCGAAAGCCGTCCAGGAGGAAGCCGACCGTATCGCTCGCGAGGTCTTCGGCTTCGAGAGTCTCCGGTACAACCGACGGACGCTCCAGGAGCTCCGGGCGTGACCGAGCTGCGCCGGGAGCACTGGATGTCCGAACACGGCGGCGTGATCCAGGATCCAGTCCCGGCGCCGATCGAGCCGCGGCCCTGCCGGAGTTGCCACGACGGCCATCTCGGCGTCATCGTTGACGGCAAAGCGGGCTGTAACAAATGTGGCCGTGTACACAGCTTCATTGTTCTGAAGGGAAAGGTCAGCTACGGAGTGCTGCTCTAGGCACTCTTGTTAGCATGAGTGCAATTCTCGGTGGAAGGTAAAGATGGTCGACAGAAGCATGTATGACAGCCAGGAAGGATTCGCATGGTCAATCGAGCACTTGACTATGGAACAAAAGCTGGCTATCAACGCCGCCGTCGAGAGGGCTGAAGCTGCGTTCAGCGCCGAGATTAATAGGATCCAGGCCAGCGCCTTCAAGGCATCTCAGCGAGCGGCCAACAAGCTTCGACGGATCAAGGCGGAGATCTATGCGCCATACAGAATCCGTCCCATACAAAACCCGCAGGTCAGAATGACCAGAGCCATGAGAGAGATTCTCGAGGACGTCACCACAAACGGCCCGCAGAGGTACAACGGCTTAATGGAAAAGCCGATCAGGGCTCTCGAGCGCATGAGACTCGTAACGGTGTCCTACGACTTTCTCCCGTCGGCGATCGGGCGTGGGCGCAGAGTCTTTACGGTGGTTCCTAGATAATCCTCCTTAAAGGTGTTCGGATGACTTGGCGCAAATCACCTCGCGGTGCTTGGGTTGCCTCCGACGGTAAGAATCGCTACGAGATTTCCAGGGTAGTCGCATACGAGCCGCCAGCACGAAGCCGCGCGATGGTGAAGCAGATCTACGCCTGGAGAATGCGAATCAATGGAGCCCAAGTCGGAGGTCCGGACAAGTGCGCTATTTGGCGTAGAGTATCCGACGCAAAGGCATATGCCGATAGCCTTTCCCTTGAGTAATCTGCGGTGTGCAATGCCGATGTCTTCATTTCGAAGGGAACTGGAAGAGCTAAAACCTCTACTCGCAGAGGCCGCTCAGAAGGTCTACGACGAATGGAACCAGGACGAAGAAGGCATGGACGAGGAGTTCGGAGGCGGCGGTATCTGCGATCAGGTCTCACAGGCTCTGGCCGACGTGATCTCCACGAACGTCTCCGACGTCGAGCTCTTCGATGGCGGTCAAGACGGAGACGACCACGCCTGGACGATCGCACAGCTGGGAGGAGAGGCGTACGGCGTCGATATCCCGCCGAACGTGTACGAGTCCGGCGGCGGCTACAGCTGGCGCAAGATTGAAGGCGTGAAGATTCAGCCTGGGCACATCATCGTCTTCCCGGTGCCGCTGCAGGAGTCTTGATGCCAACGACCGGATCATACAGCTTCCGTCGCGCGGCGAAGGCCGACTCGACTGGCGTCATCGAGAACGAGAACGACATCGGCGTCGGCGAGTGGGCCTGGATCCGTCGGCCGATCAAGTGGACCCAGGATGGCGTCGATCTCGAGAAGCTCTGGCTTCTCATCTACCTCCGCGATCCAGACTGCAAGACGCTCTGCACCCTCTGGCGCCGCCTGGGGACGGAGGTCCACGGCCACGACATCGACGGCCAGGGCAACGTCCACCCGAGCGTGCTTCACAACTGGCCCTACGGCGATCCTCCCGCGGAGCGGTGCGGCTTCCACTCGATGCCGACGAAGCTGCTCGACTTCGTCGATCTCAGGTGATCTGACTCTGCGGCGTGTCCGGCAGCTCGAAGATCATCTTCATCTGGTGCTCGATGATCAACATCTTGGCGAGCTCTGTCGAGACCGGAAGCCAGTAGAACGGCACTCCGTCCTCGCCTCTACACTGAATCGCTGCCGCAACTTCATTGTCCGACATCTGGACACGAAGAGGGCAGTTCGACTTTTGTATTGCGTAGACCCTCATTAACCCTCCGCCCCCGGTCGCACATGGGCACAGAAGGGTGGAAGTGTGCCAACCCTACGGCGCGAGCTTATGCTTCAGGTAGCGGGCCGACGTCACCATCGCCTTGGTCGGATAGCCTCCGGGAGTGAGAAACTTGTCCCGGATCCACTCCCTCTCGGCCGACGCCCGGACCTGCTGCTTGCAGCTCGGGCACAGCACCTTTGGGTCCTTGTAACCGTCGACCGGTCCGACCTGGGCGATGATCTCGTTCGGAACCTTCTCCTTCGACATCGAACAGTAGCCCGACTCGGTGAGCTTCTGCGCGGCCGACAGTTTGACGGCGGTCTTGGTCTTGTGCTTCAGGAAATTCCCACCGCTGGAAACGCTCGCCCCCTGGCCGCAGTCGGGACACGTCGTGTACTTGCTCATTCTGTTGTAGATCTGCCTCCAGACTTTGTCGGAGACATGCTTGCCGCTGCCAGGGCAGAATCCCGCAGCGATCTGCTCCGCCGCCTTCTCGGCTGCGTGCTGCTCGTCCGTCTTTCCGCTGAGCAGGTTCCGGAGCTCCTGCTCGCTCGGTCTGGCGTAGTGCTTGCCGTTGATGTCGGCTTCGACGAAGACGAGGGGGTACTGCAGGTACGGCGTCAGGTTCGGGATCGTCCGAACGACGTACTTGAGACCGACGTCCGCCCGGATGTAGACGTTTTCGAGGTAGAGCTGGACGTTCCCGGCCAGAGCGTTTCGCCTCAGGTCGAACTTCGTGACGGCGTTCTTTAGGTCCGTGCGTTTCCCGAGGATCTCCTTCATCTTATCCAGGTTCTTGAAGACGAAGGAGTCCCTTGCCCGCTCGTACGCTTCGTCCGCCTTCTGATCGACGATCTTGTACGTAAGCTCGAACGGGCGAAGCTGCTTCCAATCCTCCCAGGTCTCGATGCGCTTGTAGCCCCAGCGTTTCTTGGCTTCTTTGTCTACGATCAGCCAGTCGTCCCGGTGCTCGTACGGAGCGTGGCGGCGACCCCTGTAGTCGATCGTCTCGAACGGTCCGGTCCTGGTCTTCACCGCTTCAACGAACGAGTCGAACTGTTGACGGGCCCAGTCGCGGTACTGATCCCTGATGTCCTTGTGGATCTTGTCGCCGACCTGGGCGAACGACTCGACAAACATGTCGGCGATCCGCTTGAGCGCCGCAGTCATCTGGGTCGGGATCTGCAGTTCGCGGACCATCGGACTATTCCTCCTCTTCAGCCTCGACCGGCGGGTTCGCGACCGCCCGCAGCGCGGGCTTCGCCTGCCGCTTGAAGGCTCCCTTGATCCAGGTGACCCGACGGATACCGCCGTCAGTCAGCTTATACTTGTACGGCTTCGGCTCCTCACGCCGGTTCGAGCGGACGAGTCCGTTCCGGATCGCGCGTTCCAGGATCACCCAGACCGCCCCGGCCGTGATCGGCTTCTGCCGCGGCCCCAGGCGCTGGAGCACTTCCTCGATCGTCGCCTCGCCGCTCTCCAGCGTCAGCAGGATCGACCGGGACAGGCCGGTCCGGACCACTCTCGGACGCGGCTGGGCCCCGTTGTTCCGTTTCGCCATGAACGCCTCCCTGGTTGATTGTACCGTTTTTCCGCTGGTGAATCGCTCTTCCCTTGACAAGCATGTCCTGGACGTTCTCGAGCTGGGTACCGGGCCGGATGTGCCGGAAGATGTTCACGCACTTCCGGTTGTCGCAGTCGTGCAGGAGCACCTTCCCTGGCGGCAGCGCCCCGAAGTACTGACGCCAGAGCCAGACGTGCGCCCGGACGACGCGCTGGCCGTCCCAGAAGGCGCCGTAGCCGCCGTCCCAGGGCTCGCGGGACCAGCGCCGAATCGCGCCGGTCCAGTGCCAGCACCCCGTGAACGGCCCGACCCAGATCTTCCCGAAGAAAAGGCGGAGCCGCTCCGCCGGATTGATCAGTTCACCCTTCCCCATACTTCCACCGTCTCTCCACCGCTTTTCCACACTGTTTTTCCGTCAAAATACCCCTGGTTGCCGGTGAGAAATAGGCCCTTAGAAAAGGCCTATTTTAGACATTCTCCAGCCAGCTCGGTACGCCTTCTCGGCGAAGGACAGGGAGCACCGGAGCGTGCAGAAGAGCGGCGCGATCCGGTCCGGCGAGCTGCCGTAGCCCTCGTAGTCACCAAGCCAGCAGACCGCCAGCTCGTGCTTCTCGCGATGCTGCTCGTCGCCGTGATAGACTTGGCTTCGCTTCGTGACCTTCAGGACCTTCTGGCCGAACAGCTTCGGCCAGTCCTTGTCGTTCTGGTAGATGCTTGGCGTCGAGCCCTTCAGAACCTCCATCGACCGCGTCGACATCTTCAGTTCCTTCCCACAACTCCGGCAGGTCTCTTTCTTGATCACTATCGCTCCTCCTTAAAACCTCGTGGACGGTCCACGCAGGGCCGCCCGCAAGGCTGGGCCGGGGCTGATGGCGCCCGGCCCAGATGGAGAGGGGTATTACGCCCCAGGTCCGGCACAAGCCGGAGACCCCAGGCACGCTAAACTTTCTGCTCACCAGTCGCCTTCTCGATTGCCGCGCGAGCCTGCTTCAGCCGGTCGTACGGCAGGCCGGGCTTGCAGCCGCCGGGATCGTACGACTCGATCTGACTCATGCAGTCCTTGAGCGCCTCCAGGAGATCTCCGGCCGCGTTCGCCAGCTGGCGCTGACGGCTCTTCTCGGTGAAGAGCTTCGTCCACTCCGCGTCGGTGATGAGATCGTCCGGCTTCTTCTCGAAGGGTCGCTGCTTTCCTCCTCCGCCTGCGGCGGTTCCAACCTCCTCCATGACGCAGCGCATGGATTGATATCCGAACGGCGCCCGACGTTCAGGGAAAGACCAGAGATGGTACTGGTTCGCCGTGTCGATCAGTCGGCTCTCGGCCGGGTAGAGCTCCATCGCCTCCTCTTCGTCGCCCAGGATCTCGTTCTTGATCCGCTGCATGTCGCGCCAGTCGTGCATCGGGTTCTTGTCGTTCCGCTTGACGGACAGGTGGACGAGGTCGTCCCCGTAGGCATCCTTCATGTAGCGAACCAGGACCGTGTAGCGGGAGTTCTTCCAGCACTGGTCAAACCCCTCCTTCGCGATGTCGGGATGGATCGTCCCTCTCTCGAACGGCGTCCAGGGCGTAACAGCGAAGAGCAGCGACTCGGCCCGCTCGGCGCAGGCGATGCAGATCCCCAGGTTCGCGGGCTTTGAGCAGGTCACGCAGGCTTTCATGGTCTACCTCACGAAGACCCTAGAGACGTTCCGGACCTCGGGGGCGATGTGGATGTCGCCTCCGGACATCAGCTCGATGAAGCACTCGGGGTACTCGGCCGTCTTCCGGATTCGGACGTCGACGTACTCCCAATCACCCTTGCCGGTCATGAACCTGATCGCCTTGTCGGCCGGGAGGTAGAGAGGCTTCTCGTCCGGAAGCGGCGAAAGGTTCCGGATGTAGATGGGCGTCTGCGTCTTCTCTTCGTACGCCCTGGCACGCTTCGTCATCTCCTGGAGCCGCATCTCCAGGACCTGGATCTTGTCCTGCACCCACTTCGGCAGCTTCGTCACATCGTTCATGATCCCTCCGTTCAGAGCACTCGCTCATCGCTAGGCGGCCTCCACGCGGGAGGCCGCCACGTCGAGCGTGCGCTGCTACTTACGTCCCTTCTTCTTCCCGGTCGTGAGCAACGCGATGGTCCGCTCGCGGACCTCTTTTTCCTGCTGCTTGCGTTCGGCGATCTCCTGGGAGTGCTCCGCCTTGTGCTGGGCGAGGTACTCCTTCGTGTCCTGGTCCATCGGCGGGCCCTTCTTGACGCCCAGGATCTTCCGGACGAGTCGCTTCGCCGAGCCGTCCTTGCCCCTCCGCTTGAGCTCCTCCACGCGCTTCCACTCCGCCAGCTGGCGCTCCTCCTGGCGCACGAGCGCGGCGTGCAACCTCGGCGCCTTCACGGGATCTACGTCCTTCGATCGCATCGTGACCTCCTTTCCTCGCTTTCCTGGATTACTGATGCCGCCTCCAGCACGGGCACGCCGTCGAGCACCGGCAATCCTGCTCGCGCCCCTTCTGGCAGCAAGAGAAGTTGCAGGCCGCGTACGACGTGGATCCGAACCAGCCACGGTTGTTGCCATCGGCGCACGCGCAGCCGATTCCAGAGAAAACCATGAGCGCCAGGGCCGCCAGCATTCCGAATCGCCTCATTACCCACCCTGTCTCTTTCTCCCGCTTCAGCGGGCGGAGAGCCCCCGAAGGGGCCTACCGTTCACCGTGCGTTCTGAATCTTCGAGTACGTGAAGACAATGATCCCGGAGTTCGTGACCGACAGCAGCCACGCGCGACGCCTGTTGATGACCAGACTGGCGGTCCGGCGCGTATCCTTGTTTCCGAAGAGCGTCATCTGGAATGGGTCCAGGCAGGTCCGCTCCCTGGCGGTCAGGATGAGCTTGTACTCCTTGCTGGGCCAGCACCTCGTGATCCGATCCGGATCGATATTCAGTCGGACAACGATCGCGACAGTGACGGTTCCGGACTTCATACCGCGGATGCGCGGAGGCTGCCGGTCCGCGATCGCATGACGGACGACGGGATGTAGAGCCATGGTCTCCTCCTTCTATCTGTTCACGGGATCCTGGGACGGGACGACGCGCCACTCCCGGACCGCTATCCACCTGGAGAAGAGGTCCTTGGCGTACGCCTCGGCCTCCTCGTGGGTGGCGAAGCGCAGGCCGTTGGCGACCCACTCGCCGGAGTTGTCGGCGATCACCTCGGCCTTGAAGCTCTTGTGACCGGGCTGCGCGATGCAGGTGCTGCAGAACATGGTTCCTCCTTTCAGACGGGCATCAACTGGTACTGACGGATCTCGTCCTCGGTCAGGGGCTTCGAGTACGCGATCACGCCGAACGTGTGCTCGGAAAGCGGGAGTTCCGTCCGGCGGTCAAAGCCGCAGGACATCCGCGGACGCTCCACCAGGACCCAGCCATCCGGAACGGTCGCGAAGCCAGGGGGCCGGTACAGCGGGGTGTACTTGTACGGGAACGGAGGGGCGGGAACGCGGCTCACAGCATCCTCTTCGATCTTGAACATGATGCCGTCCCTCGCGTCGATACCTCCGGTCGTGACGCGAACCTTGGCCTTGCCGAGCGTCGTCTCGACGCTCCACGCGCCGAGAGACTTGATCGCCAGGACGAACCGGGCGAGATCTCGGACGGCCGGACGCTGGTGGATGTAGAACCAGCCGTCCGGCCGGACGGTGACGACGTTGTCCTCCTGGAGGACTGCGAGCGCCTGCTTCGGAGTCATCGTTAGAACCCCAGCTCAAGGCAGATGGGTCCGATCCCCAGCCGGATCGACTCAGGCGTGGTCAGAGGCCGGTTGCACCGCACGCAGGCGCCCTCCATGAGGATCCGGAATCCCTTGTCGGCCCATGGCGAGAAGGCGCCGTCCAGGGCGAGCGTCCAGAGCAGGTCCGCGAACTGGATCCAGCGGCTGCCGTCGGAGCCGGGGCGGGCGCCGGGCTTGGCCTTCGAGGCCCAGACGCGGATGCCGCCGTCGTCGACGAAGGCGAAGGGCGTGTAGCAGTCCAGGTCGTCGTTCTGGGAGCCGGTGAGCAGGTAGACGATGCGCTTGCCGGGGGCGAAATCCGCCTTGTCGTCCTGGCGCCGGACCCAGAACGTGCGGTGCTCGCCCGTCTGGGTCGACTCGATCGTGTACCGGCCGTTGAACAGCTTCACGACCGGCCGGTCAGTCCGGGGTTCCGTGACCATCATCGTATCCTCCTTCTTCCTCGAAGTCGTCGTGTACACGGGCTACTCCTGGGTGAACTCGCTGTCGCAGAGGCCGCAGATGATCGATCCCGCGGCGAAGAGCTTCGCCGAGCCGCGGATGATCCGGCCGCAGTCGCAGGTCGCCTTGAGCTGGCGGTTCTTCTGGGTCGCGTGGATCTGCAGGAAGCCGCCGGGCCACTTCGGGAGGGCCGGGAGGAACTCCGACTTGATCCGCTTCGCCAGCTCGGGCGAGGGGTTCGTCGACGTCCAGGGCTTCACGAGGCCGACGCGGGCCGCCAGCCGGGAGAACTGCGCCCGGTGACCGCAGCCCATCGGCAGCGCCGCGTGGACCATCTCGTGGAGCAGGGTGTCGATCAGGTCGAAGGGAGTCTTGAGCGTCGGGGAGACCAGGAGGACCCTATCGCCCTCGATCGCGCCGTCGGCCGAGGCGCCCTTGTAGTGGCACTCGCCGATCCGGCGCCGGGTCGCCGACGTGCCGCCCTTCGCGGGAAAGCTCCAGGAGATCGCGACGTGCTCGGGCGCCTCCTTGAGGAGTTTCCGCCGGAGGAGCGCGTAGGCCGCCCGCAGCCACGCCTCCCGGTTCAGCTTCGCCGCCTTGTTCATGCCTGTCCTCCGATCAATCTACCCAAATTGTACAAACCAACAGTACCGTTGTCAAGCAGAATTGGCACAGAATGATAGAAGTGTGCA